>Ga0065711_1011704_pt1 | contig 11983 bp, 7 predicted proteins | sample Hoacrofraction12_FD_59098 | JGI IMG/M metagenome (GOLD analysis project Ga0065711, IMG submission 59098) | Hoatzin crop microbial communities from Cojedes, Venezuela - Epithelial fraction 12 v2 (version 2) | ecosystem: Host-associated > Birds > Digestive system > Esophagus > Crop | place... | reverse complement strand
CAGAGTAAGCATTACAAGGTTGAGTATAAGTGTCTCTTTGGAGAGATCTTTATTGTAGTATGTTTTCTACAAAACATTTATGGAACACCCCCTGCACATTAGTCAGTATAAATAGAGTTATCCATATCAGCATAGTAAGCTTAATGTATAGATAAGAATAGTTTGAGTTTAATATATAAATATTTACTATTTTAAGATGTGTAGAAAAACAGTATTTTTCTCCAAAATGTTTTCAAATACAGTTGCAAATACATTTGTACTTCTTTGTACACAAAACCATTTTTGAGAGTCCAGTTCTGTTGGTGTTGGTCTGCATTTCACTGACAGTGTTAGTATTAATTGTAAGTTCTGCTTCTGAGTATCACCAATTGCCCTTTGATATTAGCATGCTAACAAGTTACTTGAATGTGTTGGGCATCTCTCCTTTAGTGAAAGAAAAACATAATTATCATTAACTCCTTGCCTCTCATGGAAGAGCTGCTAATATTTTAGATATTCTTTTGGCATTTGGCAATGGGATGGAACTGCTCTATTTGTGTTTGCTGGGTGGTGTCACCTCTTGAGGGCACTGAACAGTCCGAGTCTGTCTGTGTTTATCCCATGCCGTCCCTCATACTGCAGTTAAGGTCCCTCTATGGCTGTATAAACAAGCACCACTCTCTCGCTGCAGAATTCCCTGCCCATGCTAGGCAAAAAGATCATTGCTGTTTCTTACGTTGATGTGCTGAAATCACTCTGTGTTACAGTGACTGAGCAGTTCATCTGTTCGCTTACACCAGTACGCTCAGCACTTTGACAGAGACTCCTCTTTGTTCCTGTCCATAAGCACCTATAGCTGTCGAGTTTTGGTTGGTGATTAAAACTCCTAGAAATTGTACAAGTACAGACATCAACACTGAAAGTTTTGTCATCATCTGAGTAAATGCCCATAATTAGAAACGACAGCTCAGTTAATCTGAAGTTTGAGGTGCTTCTTAGGCACCATGAATTGATACTTCTTTCTCATACTTCACAGTTAACTGTGTGTGTGATGGAAAAGCATTCTAAAGTATAAACTTATTTTTTATGGGAAAATTCCCAAACCCGTATTTTATCAGACCGCAGCAGGTAATGCTTTGTACTGGCTTTTGATTGGGGAAAAATAAGCCACGCTAAGCAAATAAAATATATATATATTTTTAACTGGAAATATTGCTGAAAAATTTACTTTTGGTAATTACAAATTGCAGTTTATTGACAAGGGAAGAAGCTGTTCAGAACTACAGTAGTTCTGAGTGTTAGGTCAGTTGTATAACATTTTTAGGAGTCATGTAGAAGAGTGAGGCTAAAGGCATAATATGTAGAGGTGATACACTGAAGCATAAAGAACTTTCAGATATTTCTAGACTTTGGCTTAATGCACTCTGTCTTCAAGGAATGTGCTATTTTCTAAATCTTAACGTTTGAAGAGGAAGTGCTTAGTGTGTAACGCTCCAGTATAAATGGAGACTAATGGTGAAGTACAGGAAAATACAGATTGCATATGCAAACTGCTCAAGTATAGCAAGTATTAGGCTATGGCAAAATTGTCTAGGAGAATTGTTGTGTTTATGTAAGTTGGAGGCTTCTAAAATTTAAATTGGTAAACCTCTAGAGCAAGAATTGCCTGTACACCTGAATAGCTGAGTGCTTCCTTTTGCACGTGTGCATGGCTGAGGACAGCTGCTAATGGTGATCTGTAAGTAAAAAGTGTGTTAGAAACCTTGCTCTTCGGAAACCCGTCCTGCATTATTAAGCAGATTTCTCACATAATGTAGAGGATCAGACAAAAGCATTTATGTGCTTATGGGATCTGAATATCTATGAAACCGGCCTCCCCGAGTTCACTGCTAGCAGACCAACCACTTGAACATACAACACTTTCTGAAACTGGCGTGTTACTAGAGTGAAATTCTTGCCTTTGTATGGTTTGTTTCTGTTGTATCATGAACGAAAGTTGTTTTCAAAGTCACTAACAGTCCTACCTGACTTCTGCACATATGATATGTAAGCATTTCATCATGTTCTGAAGGTATGTTGCTGTTGTTTCCTCTTTGAAGTTTGAACCCACTCCATTTCTATCTGTAGGTAATTGACGCTCCTGGGGCATCGAAGTGCATTGGTCCTGGCTGTTTTAATTTGGCTCAGCCTGATTCCGTGTATTGCAGCAATGACTGCATTCTCAAACATGCTGCAGCCACTATGAAGTTTTTAAGTGCTGGCAAAGATGCAAAACCAAAACTTAAAGAGAAGATCAAACCAAAATCTGAAAAACCTGGCGTGCCAAAATCTCAACTGCAGGTAAGCTTATGTTCACGATCCAGTGCAGATGTCCTGAAGTGTAGTGGCTTATTTCTCTGCTCTCCTTTTTCAGTCAAACAAAACTGCCACGTCCTGCATTGAAGAGGAGCTTTCTATTTTTTTTTTTTTGTTGTTGTTCTGTTGCCTTTTTCTGTGATAAAAGCATTGTTTAATTCTTCAAAAATATTTTCCTGTCACTTCTTAAAAATCTTAATAATTGCCTCTAGGTAGAGATAGTTTCTTGAAAGGGCCTTCTATGTGACAGCACTTTTTTTAAAAAAATATTTTAATTCCAAATTAATTTACCTTTAAAAAAAGTATAAGCAGTACACTTTTTGAATTTTAATTTCATTCCAAATTAATTTTACCTTTTTAAACTCCAAATTACTGGGTTCTGGGCAGTAATTTGGAATTATTGTGAATTGTCAACTAACGTGACTGCATTGTATATGTGCTTTGGGAAGCAAAAAGTTGAAATCAAAGCCTCCTCCTTTCCCTTTGAAACCATTGTAAAATGGGCAGTAGTTTTTCAAACAAAGAAAAAAAAAATCTTACAACTTGGTGATAAATACTGTTAGTTTGAGGTGGTTTCTTTACCATTCTCTTTTCCTGAAGTTACAGGGCATATTGTGAGTGTACGTACAGAAGCTTACTCTAAAAGACATTTGCGTACAAGTATGTAACTATATCTCTGCTTGTGAAATATAATGTATTTGATGATTATTAGTAATTAAGCTTCTCTTAACCATACAGGCAGGTATTAAGCCTCTTTCAAACCAAAAGAGACAATTTCCTGAGAAAAGAGAGCTGAATATGAAGACAACTGTTTTGACAACTGTCAAGACTGAGGCAAACACTCAACCTATTGCTAAAGAGCCAGCACCAGAACCCAGCACGCCATCCTGGGCAAGCGATCATAATTACAATGCTGTAAAGCCAGAAAGGACTGCTGCCATTTCATCTTCACTGTTGTTCAAATGTATGTATCGCATAGGGATATTCCTGAATAATCATTTACATTGTCTTTGAATACCCATCCATTCTTGGCTCGGCAAGACTAGGGAGTTTAGGATTTGGGTTTTTTTCTTAATGTGGCACCAAACTACTTTTCTCCACCTTCAAAGATTCGCGCACTGAGATGCACGCAAACGGGAGACACCTTTAGAAGTTTTATTTGTATCATATATGACAGTTGTATGATTAAGATAAGGTTGTATGTAATCTACCCAGCTGATTTCTGGATGAAAACTACATGATTAAGCTTTAATTTTTTCCCGTAAAGACATTAACTGTTTTTAATCTAGAAAAGGTAAGTATTGATAACATTTGTGTGAAGTTTTACAAGAAGGTCGCACAGTGTGCGTCATGAATCAGCAATTAACTGTACTCATTTGAATTGTATTTTTGTAATTTAGATTTGGCACCTGTCTCTCAGGTCTTGCATTTTCATTTTAGTGCCGAGAGTGAAATCTTCACGTGGTATCCAACGATACTTTACACTTCTGCAAACAGCTTTTAACTGCCAAGTATATCCAAGTTCTTCCTGCTGCTTTTCTTCCTTACATGAAATAATTTAAAGGACCATTCTTTACTTTTAAGTTTGGGGGGAGGCAGCACTTTTTTTTTTCTTTCCTTTCTATTTGTATGTTCATAATTCACACATTATCCACACACACAAGAACACATCTTTAAGGGGATATTAGGCAGAGATATTGCCTTGCATATTTTTGCAGGTTTTGAATAGCATCCTTGTAGCTCACATAAAGGTAAGTAAATACTGGTTTGTAGCCTGAACAAGTCTTTCTGCTAATGACAGTTTTTGATTGACTCCAGCTAAGTAGTTTTATCATGCAGTGGTGGAACTTCAGATGAAATGTGACATTTCACATTTACAAAACACATGACCTGGTGTCGAATGTTTACTGGCTTGCTGATTAATGAATTCAGAAATACAGTTCTCACAGCTTTCTTAACCACACTTTAGCCAATTTTACATTTTATTTTCAGAAATAAACCTAGTTATTAAACACGTAAATTATATGTAAAGTAACAGATGAGTTTATAAATTATCTTTAAGATGTAATTTTTAAACAGAGGGAACACTAACTACCCTAAATTGCTGTTTATTATTATAGCACATAGTAGACTTACTAGGCATATTTTAATTCTGTTTACCCACATCAGATGTTTAAGTGGTTATAATTTTTCCCTGCTTATTTTTGTTGTATATTTTGTCACTTGGGCTCTGTGCCTTTTTTTATAGTGAACTCTTAAGATACTTTTTTTTTTATAAACTTGCATTTTTAATCTGCTTTTTCAGAAACTGTAGCTTTTTTGTCAGAAACAGTGTTATAACTAAAATTAGGAGAGAAAGATGTAAATGAAAGTGTAAGGGCTTATTTTACATGTCAAATGTTTATGACAATTTCTATCTCAATATAATTGCAAGTGCTCATATAACCTTATCACTTAAAATGTCTGTATTGCGATAGGTTTGTTTTTTTTTTCTAGGGAACAGGAATACAGATTTTTAGTCAGGGAGACTGAACGTTTTTTTAAGGGGGGATTGCTGTTAAGTTTTACCACACTGGGGGTTACACAGATTTAACCAATTCCAGTAGAAAATTGGATTCCTGTAGCTAAATTGTTAAATTGGTTCAAAAATATGTATATATACCAGACTTTAATAACAAGTAGAAAGCAGCCTAGTTCGTGTGATGAAGAACTCTCATACTAAATGCAAGGAAGAATTTATGACTGCTGTTATTAAGGTAAGTTGTACTAATATGTGGGGATTCTGTGCCATTACTAAATTCCCAGGTAAATTGTGTATTTGTGAAAAAATTTGTCCTGGTTTTTGATTGGATGGGCTTGATCTGTAATCTTCCTGTGAAGCTGCTATTGCATCATCTTCTACAAGATTTTGTTTATGTAGCAAATCTTTATATACTGTTCAAAACATAGGAATTAATAGCACTGTGGAAATTCGTGAGAGTCCTCTCACTTCACTTCGGGACTCTAAAAGTTAGAACTCTTAAAGTCAGAGTTACTCTGTCAAGAAAAACACCTTCAGCGGACGAAACCTCCCATCTGTTGTAGACACTCATGTTAGAACAAAGTGACTCCCTGTTTAGAAATGCTAATTTCTGAACATTCATTATGTAAGACATTTAAGATGACCAGACATCTAGGTGTCTAATGTTTGGACGTAAGGTCGCCTAGAGGAGGCTGAGGACGGGATTCTTCCATAGACAGGATTTGAAAATACAGCCTGCGTTCTCCCAGAGCTTCAAGGCGTGTGCTGCACATCCTTGTTTGTGACCTCGGCGCACAAGGCCCTGCAGGAATTAAGGAAACTTAACATGATTAGCAGAATTACTCTCTCTATTACTCTTCCCATCAGTCAGTTTATCATATTTCAGACATGGATTTACTTTATATGTTTACTTTGTACTTGTCAGATGCAAGATTTTGTTATCTATCACATTAGTTTTATTAAGTAGTAGCAAGAAGAAAACCAAGCCACTCTTACAGATGTACTGGGTGATAGGGAGATACAGTATATTTGCATCTAAACCCTGTCACCAAGCCCCCCTCCTCCCAACATGTTTTGCATTTAAAAAAAAAAAAAAAAAGGCTATTTGGTGCTAGTAGTATGCAGTTATATAGAGCAGTGATTTCTTTTTCACCGCATTAGTTCGTGTTTTTTCACTTCCTAATTTTTTCTGTAGCTTCTTTGGGGATGAGTTAGGGCTGTACTTGGGAGTGACTCTGTACACCAAAATCTGGAGCCTGATTAATGACACTGTCTAATCTCTTGATGTTTCCAGTGAAAATAGTCCTATTTATTTGATTAATAACTAGAGTGGGAAATACCTTGAACTTGCTTTGATAAGTGATTATTAAGTAAAAGTACTTTAAAAGTTGCAAGCAGTATTTGAGCTACACGTGTAAAAGGAAATTAGGTACGCATCACATTCCCTTTCAGAAGTGTTGCTTTTCGTTTCGTTAGGAAAATTGGTATTAATTTAATGCGCAGTGCCTAACATTTGTATGGATTTTCAAAAGTCATCCTAGCTTCCAAATTGGTACAAGTGTATGGGTTGTTGAGATTTAGGAACATAGTTCAGAGATTCAGGTGGTGACAGAAATCCCGAATTTGTCATGTGAGCCAGTGTTAATTGTCAGTATCTAGCTCATACCAAAGGAGATGTAAAATTCTTGTTTATCTGGTAAGATCATCTAGGTGTTTCTGGGGAAGCACCACCCAAAATGATTTGTGAAATAGCAGACTGGCGTGCATCTTGCAATACTAGGAAACGTTGTTTTTAATTATACCAGAGGAGGACGAACTTTAAGCAGTGTAATATAAACACATTTTTCCCAGAAGGAGCCACAAAAGCAGTTTGTGTCCATTGCTTATTTGACTCTGCTGAGAGTTTTTATACTTAAACTTTAACTCATTTCATGTATTGCATTTGTAGCAATATTTGTCCATTATATTTACTGCTGCCCTGTAGGAAGGGGCGAAAGGAACACCTCACAGATGCAGTTTGCTGTGCAGACGTTTATCAGCAGCATCAGTGTGTATGTCTGAAACGCCTGAACTCAGGTTTTCTGTTGGACAGAGCAACACTTGGAAGAGACTGTTTTCCTATGTTCTTTGTTGTTAATTGTCAAATAGAAGTCAGCAGCAAATGTATCAGTATTTTTCAAATAGAAAATGAATCCAAAGGAGAGGAAGAAGAGAGATGTTTGCAGTATCCCAACTTTTAAACTACCCAGTCACGTGCATACTAAGTACTCATCGGTGCTTCAAATCTTTGTTGAAGTTCAGTTGACTTGCCTTATTAGACATAAAAGAAACACATGAACTGATAATTTACTCAACTCAGGTACTAAAGCTACTTAAACTTCTTAACTGCATTTGTTGATAACAGCAACTAAGCGCACAGCAGAGTGAAGAGGGTTTATTAGATAAAAAGTAAACGGTAAATATGTCTCATTACTGTTCTTGTGGTAGAACTTCCTGAGTAAAAAGCACTTCATCACAGCAAGCCACTAAGCTTCTGTTGAGTTGACTGTAGACAGATAAATAGAATGAGTTTGTAGCTATTACAATATCTTATTCGGTACTAATATTTTATGTAAATTGTTCATGGATCGGACTTTGAAGGGGAAGTCATTCATTAAAAGCACAATGTTTGTGGCACCTCTCCTGCTGCTTCACAGCAGTGAATTGCGAGAGACAGCTCGATGCTGCCACCTGCTGGAAGGGGGGCCAGGTTTGTAGAGCCCTGGCTCTGGCGGTACAGACTCCCTTTTACTGCCCCTTTCAGTTTGCTTCATTTCTTCTGCAGTTAAACTTTTCAACACCCAAGACCTGTTCACAAAGTGAATAGGGTTTGCTTGTGTAGTTATAGATCCCAGGTACAAAGGGCACTTGGACTGTTTTGTTCCTCTAACAAAATAAGGAGACTTTGTAAAGGGAATACAGTTGTANTGGGAGCTCATCCTTTGCTAGGATTACAGTGTACATAATTTATGTATTTTTCTATGTCTTTTTTTTTTTCCTTTCTGTAATAATAGTACAAAGACAGGAAAGAAAGAAAATACACCACTGTAAAGAGAGCAGGGGAAAATGTCCTGCACTCAAGACAGAGGACTTATGGCTCAGGAGGTAAAAGTGCTGTAGGAGGCTGTAAGTGCTGTTGTGAAAGGACAGAAGTAAGGCCTTGCCTGCACACAGACTGGTGCCATTTAATGCTTCTCTCCAGGAAAGACTGCACCAGCTTAAGTTGTGACTTCAGTTGAGCACAGTGGATGTGGATATGCTGCTGTTGATTCAGCTGTTAAAAAATCCTTCACTACTAACTATTAAAAATATTTTACTTAAATTGAGGAGCTGTTCTTAAGTTGTAAGTACATTTGTCTGCAAGGACTGAGCATAGTTAAACCTGATGCCTTTGTTTTGGTGTGACTGCTTCCCCATAGGAAAAACTAGCCTGTGCCAAGTTCCACGACTGAACTACTACTGGCATCTGAATTAACTCCTGGAAAGCTAAGGCATCTTTGCGAAATGCAATATTCTGAAGCATAGACCCATAATATGAGGCAGCAAGTATTCAGTAGTACCAAGGGAATAAAAAAAAAAAAAATTTGTTACTGGCAATTTTCTGGGACACATGGCTGCTCTACGTGTAGTAGGTCTAGCCTTAACCCTTGGTAGCTAGAGGAGTTTTCAGAAAGGCTGCTGAGGGACCAACTAATAAGCAGAATACCTAAGCTGAGTCTGCCAGAACTTCTCAGAAATTAATCTTGGAGGTCTGGCTTTGGAAAGATGATAGTCCAGGAGCGGCTGGCATAACGCAGCTTCAGTGCTGAGCCAGGACCGTGAGAGTGGCAGGGCCGTGCTGGCCCGGGGCTGCTGGGTGGGCTGAGCCCTGGCCGTGGAGCGAGGCAGACCCATCGTGGCTGCTGAAGCCAACACCTCTGGGACCCAGCCACTTAGAAGGAGCAGTGGGGTCCCTGGGGAGCAATTACCATCTGCCTGTGAACTGCTGGAGCTCCCCTTCTCTGCTCTGCAAGGTATGTCGCATCTCTCCTGTGGATGCCAGCCACGTGAAGATTCTGGCCGAGTCTCTTAGGTTAGGAAGGCTGGTCCCTGCTGCTGGCATATTTCCCACTTTGCCTTTTGGGCACCAAGCACCCCCGAGGCGCTTGGACGACAGAAAGCCAGCTCTCCTGCCACAGTGGGTGCTGGGCGGAGAGGCTGGGGGGGCAGAAACCCTCTGGGGTACATAGGGTACGACTATGAATATTAGGGTGGTTTATCTCTTGTCATCAAAACTGCAAGTGATGAAAGTTTGATTAAAACACCTCCCCACCCTCTATCGCTGTTTTGCTTTCTTTTACTAATATTACTTTAGTTCTTTGAACTTGCTCACTTGACTGCATAGCCAGTGAAAAAGATCTTCCTCTGCTAGTCCCCAAATAAAAGGGTTTTTCGAGGTGATCTCTTGCACTTTGGAGTCAAGTTTTGCTGCTGATCTTGGTGCTGCTGATTTGCCGTGTCTGATCTGTACTGAGCTGGGAACCTGAAGATGGCCTGTGCCTGCAAGGAGTGATGATGCTGATCCGTAAACGGTCTGGAAAATAAGGAGCCCTTTTCTTGCAGCAGAGAATGCCACTTTTTCACTCGGGAGTGGTGTAGTTACGAAGATGTAGTCGTCTAACATAGATCAGATAAATCACTATAATTTCATGTAGACTAAAACAAAGCTGTAGGTGTCAAAGCTATGGATTTGCCTGAGCTCCAGTGTTGGCTTGAAAGCAAACAAATCACCACCACAGAAAAGACCCTCCTCACAGAGTTTCCTAAATTAATTAACTCTAAAGCCAGATTTACTTTCTTTGTGTGCCTGACTGTAAAGGCTTGGCACACAGGCAGCTTAATTAGGAGCTTCTCATTGTGGTGCAGATTAGAACTGATAGAGGCTTTTGAGGAAAAGCAGCAGGGCAGGAGGCACGCCTCTGAAGCGCTAGCGTTTGGTAATAAAGTTTGATTAGGTCTTGAGAGTGGAAGTAGACACGTTGTTCCATAGGCAATTAACAGTGAAAACTAACACCGAAACCTAGTTCAGAATAGTGCAACACTTCTGAGTTATCTAGAACTAACGCTAAGGTATCTTTGAGAGAAATATTTGACAAAAAGTCTAGCGAAAACAGGTCTCGGGAGAGCAGGAGCTGAGCGGCGTGGAAGAGAAGCGGTTACAAGCGGCAGCTCACCTTGCCAGCCCCGGGCACTCGGTGTTGGGTGCCGCAAGAGGGTGCCTCGGCGGCACCGAGCGGGACGGCTGCCACGGCGGGCACGCGTCCAGCAGCACGACGGGCAGCGACCGCCGCCGAACGGGTAAGTGACTGCCCATCGTAGAGTGCGTTGGGACTGGCAGCCGCAGCACCGGCTCCCCCAGGGACTGTTCAGTGGTTGAAGTTGGGTAATGCACCGCAAGGTTCCACTTCGGAAAAACAACTGGATGAAAGTTGGGTATCGGCCTCCGCACTGGGGTGGAGGCGTCAGTTTGAATTCTGCGCTGCAGGGGCGCAGACCACAGCTGCGGTTCGGACGTACGGAGCCTGAGAGGCACAGGGAAGCTGCTGGAACACCACCAGTTTTAAATTTGAGAAATCCTGCCCGTCCTCTGTTTTAACAGTTTTACAAAGGGGGAAATGCAGTTCCTGAATTCTAAGGTATTGGCAAACAGGGGTGAGAGACTTCTCTGAGCCAAGAGCCCGTCCTTTCCTCCTGTGACACGTGTCAAAACGGGCTGCCCTCACCTTTCGTAAGGCTCAGGCTGGGCAGCTGCAGCGCGCTGGGATCGCACAGAGCAGCGGAGAGCACAGCTGCCTGCGCCTGGGCACCAAGGAGCTGCGGGGCCACCCGGGACTTCGCAGGGCAGCTTCAGCGGCCGGTGGCCGAGCGGCACTCGCAGCGCTGGCTGGGGTTTTTGTGAATTCCTGAACAGATGACTGCTTCGGCTCGGTCTTCGCACACCTGCATTCCTGTCGGACGTGGAAGCTGTTGTAAAGGCTGGTGCTGCTGCCTGTCTTTAGAGATCAGCTCTTCTCAAAATACATAATTACTCAGCTCTGGCCAGCTTGTACGCAGGCTGTTGGAGAATACCTTCAAACAGGTATTTTTGCTTTTCTAACAACTGCAAAGCTGCACTAGTGAATTTTCTTCCCTCTAATTTGACATCAGGGTGAGGTTTTTTTTCAAAAACGACATAAAAATCCCTTCAAGTGTAGTAAATGATCCACTTTAAAAGGTGGATCACAAGCAGCTCTACTCTGCTTCTTAGATGTTACTACTTATATTATGGACTTTTACAGAACTTTTTTTACGGAAAAACTACTGAATGTGAACTACCAGCTTTCTTACTGGTGGTGCCGCACAAACCTGTATGCTGTGCATACATTCGAAAGTTTGTTGTGGCTTGGTTTTTTGATTTTTGTTTTTCTGAAACTCCCTGTTTTAGTGACGGGAGCACGAGCAGGAGGTGTAGAAACCCCAGGGGCTCCAGCACCCTCTGCGCTGCGGGCTCGGAAGGCCACCGATGTGCAAGGCAGCGTCTGCTCCAGCGCTGGGCTGCTGCTGTCCTGCTGCCGCGGAAAGGTCTCTGCAAGCTGGACAAGCCACCGCGGCCGTCAGCCTGTGCTCCCCACACGCTGCCGTGAGGAATTTTATCCTGGGAGGGGGGAAAACAGGGGTTAGTGTAGGTGGAAGAGAACACAGGGAAACGTTAAGACAGTATTAGGCACCAGAGGCAGCAGTTCTGGTGTATGAAGTGCTTTATGCCAAACTTGAAATTCTGCAGGGAAGCTTCTCGTAACTGGTACTACATAATGACCGATCAGCTTGCATGGCTGCAAGACACGTTTCACAAGTGAAAGTCTCTTTAATGTTCTATAGTAACTTTGGTGCGCTTTTTTTTTTCCCCAAAATTTTTCAAAGAAATCTGAGCTGTACAGACTGATCACGAAACACTCTTCAAGAGTGACTGCCTATGGTTTATCTACAGCATCGCTTAAAACTCCTAGCATCAACTAGAGCAAGAAGTTGAAGATCTTTGAAGCGTGATTTGAGTAATTTTAAAACTATACA
>Ga0065711_1008891_pt1 | contig 11983 bp, 9 predicted proteins | sample Hoacrofraction12_FD_59098 | JGI IMG/M metagenome (GOLD analysis project Ga0065711, IMG submission 59098) | Hoatzin crop microbial communities from Cojedes, Venezuela - Epithelial fraction 12 v2 (version 2) | ecosystem: Host-associated > Birds > Digestive system > Esophagus > Crop | place... | reverse complement strand
TTTTTTTTTTTTTTTTTTTTTTTTTTAAAAAAAGTCTAATCACTTCCTGTAAAAATACTTACAGGACTGTCTTTATGATAGGAAGCTACCGTCCTGCTCTTAGCCTGCTAGAACAAGCTCTCTAGAAGCAAACAGGCACTTTTTGCAGAAAAGGAAATGTGAACTGAGTGGAATAATGATCCTTGAAAGGATAAATAAATCACTCCGCCAAAGCTTTGCAAACACAGTTTTAGAGCTCCTAATTTTAGTGAAGTACTAGTTCCAAGGTAAAGGACATGTAGGAAGAAAAGTTTCTTCAGTAGGTAATAATCACCTTTTTATATTGTCCTTCAGTAGGTTTATGAACTGGCAATTTGCAACCTTTGTATATTTATTATGGACTATATCCTGGTAGTTGTGACTGACTTTTTCTAAGACTAGCCTAAATGCAGATTGGACATGTTGGTATACATGCTCCAAGCCTTAAAGGCCTCCTGAGATAGCATTTCTCAGTGGATTTGTGGTACCTGTGCAGCTTCACATCACAGCTGGAGAGAGACAAGATTGGTGCTGCTGACAAGTTGTAGGGCTTCATGGGTGGCTCCAGATGAGCACTGATAGCACTTCCGACACTGCCTCACGTGGCAGTCTCCCATGCTTCACTGGAAGCACCAGTTTAAAAACCTCTGGGTTTTACTAATCTATCCAGCCTTAATCTTACTTTGTTTAGCTAGGTATGCACTGTAGGCAAAGAAATGACTAAATGTTGCACTTAGAGGTTTAGAAATACTATTTTTTAGACCCTTTATGGTGTTGTGATTTCAAGTTTGAGATGTCTTCAGAAGATAACAGCACGTGAAGGTAACCAGAATCTCAGACATGGTGGTGTGGTAAATGCAACTTACCCATATATGGTGTTTGGTTCTTTCATGCGTAATGGAACATGCTTTCTTGCTGACAATTGTACTTCAAGAAATCCATGCATTCCTAAACTAGTAGCTGTATAGTATTATACCGAATCTTAAAGGGTACATCAAGAAATAGAGCTGTATTTGGAAGCTTGTTGCACCTCAGTAACTTGGGTGTACCAGCGTACTATTTTCTTTTGGAAGATTGGTTGAAGTGGCAGTGTTTATCACCAATCTGCATCAGCGCTTAACATCTTTTCTGTGTCCAGGATCTGAGTATAAATATTGAAGAGAAATTAATCCTTGTGGAGATGTTTCTCTTTGTAGATTATAGAAGCCTAGATAACTGATTTAAAATAAATGCTTGAACTTTTTTGTAACTCAGTTGTGTGAGACAAATCTGTAAGCCTCTAAGGAGATATGTCCGGTCACTGGTGTCTTGGGTAATTGGCACAGTTTTTACTCTTTGTCCATACAAAATGTCCTCATTTTGTGGAAGAGCAACTCCATCTGCTCCTAGGATTGCAGCAGTATCGAAATACACTTTTTTTTTTTTTGCAGTTAGTAATAGATCCTGACCATTTTATGTGAATTGTTTATTTTGATTTGATGCATAAGAGCAATTAACTGTAACAGTACTTTGTTCTTTTTAATTTCTAGGTGTGGTGTGGGAAAAAACCTTGTCTGTTACACAAACACTGGGATAATTCAAATAACCAGTGTCCCATGGGTCAAGAATGCCAGGAGAAGTATATGAAATGTTTTCAGCCACCATGTACAGACTGGGGAGAATGCAGTGCCTCTGAACCTCTGCCTGCCAATATCAAGTGTCTGCCTAATTCTGGATACCTGGACAATGACTGTGCTAGAATTACTTTAATTTTTAATGGAGACAAAGTCCCCCAGGTGAGAAGAGAATTATTAATGAAGCATGGCAATATATGTAGGGATATATTCCATGTCAGAGCATGGAAGATTAATGTTTATAATATAACTCCTTGCTGCATAAACTTGAAAAATTTGTTATTGGACTTCTCTGTTGCTATTAATTGTGCTTTGTCTGAAGGGTGTGGCAAAATTAGGGTTTGTACTGAATACTTTGTTTTCTTTTTTAAATCTTGAACAACTAAATTCTCTTACATTTCAAGATGGGCTCAGACTGTTCTAGGATAGTTATGCAAGCTCAGTTTCTCACCCTTCATTCCAAAACCCTGTTCTTCACTTTTCTGCCCTTTCTTGCTGCCTCTTTGCTGCCTTCATCAGGTCTCAGTAACTGCAAAGATTCTGAAGACTTTTATTTTTTTTTTATGTACTGCTTTTTACTTGAAGTCATACCATCTCTCTTGCTTCTAACAGGGCACTACAACTGAAAATATCTGTTCTGAAATTCGGTATTTACCAGCTACTAGGAGTGTTTCTAGGGACAGAACTCTGATAATATTATGTGATCTGTCTTACTCCACAGAGGATGCAGTGGAAGTTGCTATTGTAAGTATGAGGCTTGTATTAATATACATAGGAAAATGTCTTCTTACTAGTATGAACTGGGGAAGAGGTTGTTTAAGCTTGTTTCACTTTATTGCAGATACTGCAATCTGTGGCTTAGTCTGACTGCAAAGCGATTTTGTGATCTTACAATTTCCTATAATACTAGATAGCTGAAACTGCAGGTTTCATTAATGACAGAAGGCTACCACAATCTCCTGATAAATTACTCTAAAAAATAATTCAGTGCAAATCAGTGAACAGGTGTCTACCTGTTCTGTCAAATCTTGGGTATTTACCTTCTCAGTAAGGAGATACAGTTGCAGGGGCTGGATTGGATCTTGTAAAGAAGTTTCAGCTGTGCGTTTAGAGTGTGGCTGCTTCAGGATGTTCACTAAATATGTAAGTGATAAGTGGGAAGCAGAAGAAGGTGCAAGTTGAGCAGATCAAAGTAACTGTTGTCCTACTGAGCGAAAAACTTGCTTTGGGGCATTTAAAGCCCAATCACTCAGCGCTTGTGTATTACTTAGTTTCCAGGTGCAGAGTTAATTTTCATAGTAAAACGTTTATCCAGGCAGAAGCTGAACTGTCTGTCTCTACCAGTACTCTGAAGAACATGCTGAGCCATGATGCAGGAAGCAAAGTGTGTGGTATAAATAGAGCAGATAGTTATTAGTCCAAGCTTCTATCTAGGTAATCCACATGTTTTGTAGTTCTTCAGACTATGACTGAGCTTAGCTTAGCAGCGTAAGTAACATGGAAGTCAGCTGCCTTTTATTTGAGGTATGTTAGCTTAGCAAGTAGGCGTGTTACCCACCAAGTCTGGCACTGCATCTGTGGTTTGGACAGAGCCAGCCATGCTGTTGCTACAGTGAACTTTTAGGGTAACTAATGTCATGTAAATTCAACCTAGTGAAGTAATTGAAAAAGATTTCCACAGTTAAGTACTTTCAGTAACTTTTTTATTTTTCCCCTTCCCTCTGTATCCCTTAGTCTTTTGTCCCACATCGAGATGAACAAGATAATAGTCTCATACAGAATGCTGCTAATACAATAGTAAATGCAATCACTAAGCGGCAAAACAGCACTGTTATGTTGGCAGTAACTGAAGTCAAAGTAGAGACCATAGTTGTTGGGAATTCATCATCAGGTAAGGTTTCCAATGTATACATCCTGTGTGTGTAAGCATTTTCTGTTCCCCTACTGTCAGTCTCTTTATCTTTCTTTACATGTTGGAGAAAAAGGCAGATCAGGTTGTTCTTTTAATTGATATGACCAACTGAAGATAAAGTGGCTTTAAAATCAAGATTCTGTGCTTGTATGCTAGTTTAAACTTAACCCCATCACTGGTGTAATATTCCCACCTACCCTTGCCGTCATTTTGACTCTGACTTCCAACCCCATTCTCCCAGTCTAAACATACCTTTCACAAGATCATGAGTTCTTCTTGCATGTTGTTCAAATCCTTTCCGATTCTCCTACATCAGTCTTACTCCAACCTCAGCCCTTGATGCTGCTGCACTGTAGAAAGTGAGGCTGTGAAGTATTGAAAATATGATGGGGAGGGGGAAGACACACAGTGTGATACCAAGTCTCTTCTGAAGTGCTCATGTATTACTTAGCTTAACAAGAGCTAAAGATGTCTAATACCTTCCAATACTTGGCCATGACAATGTAAAACCTTGCTCTCCCTTTCAACATGTATTTCTCACTAGTGCACAGCTGACTTAAAATTTAATGTTTTTTCCTCTTAAAAGAGGGTATGGTCTTATTGGAGAGACCTCTGTCTCTGAATACTGGCTCTCCAAGAGGTATGCCAAAATAAGCAGTTGAAGATTTTGCATGCCTGTGTTCCTGCCTCCCTGAGGCAGGAAACAGTCTTGAGGAAGACCTGTGTTAGGCTCCTCCAGTTCAACTAAGCTTCAGAGTGGAAATCTTACAATGGTATGAGACTTTCCCAGCTTTTTCCTAGACCTCCCCAACATAATCTTCTAGAAGATCTTCCACCCATGGTCCAAACAATTAGTAAATTGCCTGGTTCCACTTCCCTTGCATTTCCCTTCTAGGGAATGCCTTTCATCTGTTAAAAGCCTTGGCAAATACACTATTTCCTTAGCTCCCCTGAAGGAGTGTACCAGCTTTGTTCTTGTCTTGAACAGAAATTGCATAGATCATAAAGAGTCGAGCTGACTCCTGCATACCTCAGCCTCTCTTTGTTCTAATTCTGTGTTAAATGGTAGTGCAAAAGAGATGGGGATTACTTTGCCTCCCACTGCAGAAAGATTCAAAGATTCTGCTAAGAAAGTGGATAGACTGACTTCTCTTGTAGCTAGTGCTAAAGAATGGTGTCCAGACTCCTCATTTTAATACAGATGCTCGGTATTGACCACTGGCCTCTTGTTCTTTAAATGGAGTTGTTAGGAAGTAAACTGTAACCTTGACTTTCATTTTCTTTGATTTGGTTTGTTTTATTGTTACCCCGTAGCTGGGGGAGGTAGGTGGAAACCTATGACAAAATGTAGTGTAAAGCCCAATGTCTACGAGAATCTCATTTCTGTGGGATTCTAGATGGATATGATCATTTAGACACTTCATTAATTTACTTTAGCTTTAAGAAAAAAATACTCTTCATTTGGAATCTGTATACAGACAGTTCTGTGTATAAGAACCTGTTATTAAGTAAACTTGGATCCACAGTCATATAACGAAACAATAGTTGTGATAGCAGTGAGAGTGTAAGCTTTGTGTTCTAATCTTGGAGGAGCTGGTATGAAGAGCTCCTTTCTCCTTGAAGTATTTTCCCGCTACTCATGGTTTTAGTATTAGATTGCGTATGAAAAATGATGAGAGAATAGCAGTTACTCTGAAGAGTACCGTCCTTCCCCAAACTGCTAAAATAGAATTTTTAGATCCCTTGGGGCCAGCCATGTTCACCATGTATTCATCCCCCTTTACTAGAAGGAAATATTAATTCTGTCGTGTCATATCCCACGAAAGAATATGTTCAGAAGACACTGTAACGTTAGAATGAATGACTGTGGTGTTGAAGCACTTGGTTGCTTTTGTACAGCCATTCGCATGTTATTCTGTAGGCAATTGTCTTAAAGCTGCAGAGGGAATTGACATTTGGATGAGAGGTTAGAGTGGTTGGTTGACAGCATTTGTCTGCAGAGCTTTTGAGCAATCCTGCTGTCTGTACAAAGAGCAAAGCACCTCGTGTCTTAATGCCTCTTAGTGTGTGTGAATTCTTGCTTATCAAGAAAAGTAGAGAAGTTACTCTACCCTAGCCGTAACAGCCTTCAGGAGGGACAGGGGGAAAGTCCAAACATGCAGGAGTGTTCAGGAATGATTTCCTAGAAGAAATAATCTGGGTCTCTGTGTCTGGGAGAGCTGGTTTGTGATTGGGAATGTGGAGAAAAGCGATTCCTTCAACTTCTTTTGTCTCTTCATTGAGCAGTGAAGACTCTATCTTTAGTGGCAATGTTCTGGTGTTTTACTCGGAAGTAGAACTGGAACATCCTAAAGAGTGCATGACTGATTTGGTTACATAGCTCTAACCTGAATGGTTTTTCATATAGTTGATATGTAAATGTCTGTGAACTTGATGGTAAAGGACTCTTTCTTTCTGACAGTAAATGCGGGACGTATTTCTGATTTGAGTGCTAGTACTTCTAGAGCAACTTAGAGGCATAGTACTCTTTATAGCCTGCCTCCTACAAAGATAGACTTTTCTCCTAAGAGTCATTACTGAGGTTTTCTGGGCCATCTTAGCGTAGGTACTTGAGAAAGAGATGCTGCTTATGTAACCAGTTTGTCTGTTGGAGGGGAAAAAATCCAAATGTAGCATTTCCCCACTCATCATTAAGCAGGGAAAACTCTTAAACTAAGCTATTGTTGTGCTGTAATGACATCTTATTTCCTTTCTCCTAAAAATCTTTCTAGGGCTAACATGTAGTTAGCCTATTGCAGATGTCTAGTGCTGTGTATCTACTTCTGTAAACTCAAGCCTTTGTTTTTTTTCATTTGCCCTTTAGATTATTTGGTTCCAATTCTGTGTGCGGTATTTAGCATTGTATGGCTGACTTGTATAATCATCTGCGTGTGGTGGACTCGGAAGAGAAGAAAAGAGAGAGAGAGGAGTCGTTCTCCCAGAGAAGAGGGTGCCAATAACCAGTGGGCGCCTTTAAATCCAATAAGAAATCCTATAGACAGATCTTACAGCAACAAAGACATTCGTTATGAATGCAAAAACTTCATATCTCCTCAAAAAAGAACTTGTGATGCAGTAGAGGAGTATGTAGAGTATGAGGAAGAGGAGGATGAAGAGGAGGAAAGAGATGAGGAAATGGACAAATTCCTCTCTCACAAACTTGCGAAGCCTTTACCGACAAAGGCATCAGACACATCAGAGAGCAGTCCAGTAAAGAAATCTCGTCAAATAGGCAAAATGGACAACAGATCTGTAAAAAATGTGAATGCATCAAACTTTGAAGGCAGTAGAGACTAACTTGTATTTGGAATGTAGGCAGACTGCGCCTGCACTTACTGGGGAGGGGAAAAATTGACATCTCCACTTTGCATCAAGGACTAAAAATACCTGGAGTCAAATGTTCATAGTTTCTTTATTTTGCGTAAAAAAAAAAATAAATAAAAATAATAAATAAAATTTATTTTGTTTCTTTAGCCTTGTATAAATTATTCAATGACTGTCAGATGAAAAAAATGAGTAATCTTTGATAGTTGCTATTTTTGTAAAGTTTACTTATAATACACTCGTGTGGCAGAGGAGAGGTTGTATTTTCAATATGTGTAAAGTTTATTACAAAAGACTGTACACTGTTTACAGAATGTATTTCTTTTTATTACTTGCTCTAATTTAATGGTGGCTTTAAAACCTCCTGGTTGAGGAAATTGTGTGAACTTTAAACTGCTTTCTTGACTTTGAATCTCTATTAATGGCAGCTCACTGCACTTGTTACGTTAGTAGCTTCTGTAAGATTTTTCCAAATTTGCCTTACACACTTTGTAATAGGAACAAAAAAAAATTATAGAGATCTTTCAACTGTGGTTTAAAAGTGGCCTTTTTATTTCTGTTTAATTACTTTAGAATTGCAGTATTGAAGCATGTGACAAGTGCCTTGAGATTAAACTTTTTCTATAGCAACTGTCAAAGACTGCCATATCAATATAGTAAAATTGTGAGAACTCGAGGTTCCCCAACTGACACAGTTTATTTTCTAATAGTGAAAGTGCTTTTTTGTAAATATGTACATATTAAATGAATCACTCTGTATATTTGATTTAATAACTTAAATATTTTGGTCTTTTTTTTTTACATGTCATTCCTTTTAATTTATGTTGCAGAAAAGGAGGTTTTATGGCAGTTTATAAGACTTTTTTTGGTATTATGTCCAGATTAGAAAAAGATGTTAATACAATCAATGTTAGGAATCTGTTGGTCATTTGTATTTACAGAGGAGCATAACCACTTATGTGTAAATAGATCCAGAAATGTTTGTTTATCCCCATGTTCAGCCCATCTCAAGAACACTAACGGGTGCATCTACTGTACAGTACCAACATAGCGAGGCATTGTTTTTTTTCTTTTGTGAATATGTTAATTACATGTGGTATTACTTTTTTGCGTTTAAATACAGGCCTAATGAAGGGAACAATATTTTCCTCAATCTTGTTTCTGTTGTGCTTTATTCATCTTTCGCTCTAAAGAAAAAAGGCTCGCAAGCTCAGAAGCTGGGAGTACCTCATTAGAAATGGTTATTTGTAATGGAAGGCTTATGCGTTGTTTTTCTTTTTTAAAAGGCTTTATTATTGCTATTAACTGGGCAGACTATAAGTTTATTTTAATTACTGAAGAAGCGTAACACTACATACACCTAGTTTCCCTACCAGTGAGAGGAGCGGATGTTTGAGAGTATAAACTCTGGCCCATGGACAATGTAAACGTGAATGTTTTGAAACCAGTTATTTTATACAGGAACACAGGATTTGCTTTGCAGGATCTTCTGTTTTAGTACATTTTTGTTTGACATGTTCTTAAAAAAAACCCACAAAAAAACCCTTTCAGAAAAGAAACTATTTATTAAAGCATTTTATAATGATGTTTGTTGTAACTTTTTTACTTGTGCTAAATATTCAAAACTTATTTTGATAACCTGGTTAGGAGTTAGTTTAGAAAAGGGTACTATCCTTCTCATGTTCCCCAGTATAATCCAGAGTATTTAAACCAAAAACACTTTTTTTCTGCTACTCTTGTAACTTTTTGTACTGTAATGCTGCTGTCTTCCATAATCTAATAAAATGATTCCCTCATTGTGTGTAAGATACTTCAGACTGCGTTTGCTTTCTGAGTGCCCGGAGTTGTGGCGCGGTGAGGCTAAGCCGAGGAGCAGAAGTCCCGATTTAATCACGGTGCTTCCCGTGACCGGAGCTTGCCGCCTGCATCCCAGCGCCGACGCTTCGGAGCCAGCTCGGCAGCCGTGTCCTCTGCCTGCCGCTGCACCACGACCGGGTCGCGCCGGCAGTGGTGTCCCGAGTGGGCTCTGGACATGCAGACACCGCTGGGGCCTAAACCGGGACTCGCCCCGCGCAGCCGCTTGGCAAAGCACAGAGGCTGGGTTGAGCTGAGAGGCACTGACCGTGCGTGTGATGCGCCTTTTTGACACGGCTCTCCGCCCAGCTGCTGCGCGGATGCTTGTCTGAACACTGTCGGTTTGCTTCCTCGGGTGGTGAGAGGGCTGCTGAGCATGCAGGGGCTTGAGGTATTCCTGCCAAATCGAGTTGGATTTTTGAGTAATACCTTTCTCTCTTCTGCAGCCATTCCGACCTTTTACTTGTCATGCTCCAATTTCAGTTTAGTAGGTCTGTGTCTGTTTGTTATGGTGACTGGGGTGGCTTTTGTATAGAATGGTTTCTGTAGGGAAAGGTGAAATCTTACATAAGACAATAAGGAATGAAAAAGTTGATTTTTCCTAGTAGCTATCAGCCTCCAAAGCAGAATTCTAGATCCTGTCAGAGTTTTTATTCCAGTCATCATACTGTTACTTTATTATTATTTTCCTTGGAGTATTGGCTTGTCTTCATGTTGATAAGAGAGCTGTTTCTAAGTCAGTTCTCAAAAACTAATTCTCTTATCTTTGATTTCCACTTTTCAAGTATCTGTCTCATGCCCTTCAAGAAGGGATGATCAGGGAGGGGAAATCCAAAGCTCTTTTCAATTATGTCTTTCTAAAATCAACTCCATGGTGCCTTGGGAAAACTTGGTGGCTGCTCTTAGCTCCTCAGAAATAGTGGGAGCAATGCTACAACCATTCAGGACAGTGCCAGGCTAGAAAAGGGTCTTTTTCTAAGATGCACTGTTCTCGGAGACTGCAGTGTTTGTACCTGCTGCAGAGAGCAATTTCTGATACTTACGATGTCCTTGAAATAGCTGGGAGAATGCTCGTTGCTGGAGTTTTTGCATGAATGCAAATAAACGGTAGTGGGTGTTGCCACTGTAGGCAAAAGGAGAAATAATAGATTTTTATATACATATAGAATAAGACTCTTGCTGTTCTGTCGTGTGGCAGGGAGCTGGCTGCCTGCTTCCAGAGGTGCTATTTCTGCTTCTTCGTATTACTGAAAAAAGTACGTAAGGTAGTGGGGTCACAACAGCAGTCATCAACCACCGCTCTGAACAAAACGTCAGAGCAGTCCCTGGGAGCTGATCCTGTCCCCAGCACGTGTTCCCCTGGGGGCGCATGAGACCAGCGGGGACAAGTGTTCAGCTCGGTAGAGCTGTTTGCCTGCCAAAAACAACAATTATTTTTTGCCACTTTTATGTGATGACCAAGGGCGAATTACATACTGAGATACGTGAAAGAAAATGAATAAAAGAGGATGATGAACAAAAAGTAAACTTATTGACTTGCGCGGTTTAATTTGACCTGTTTTACACAGATTTTGTTTCTATGCTGCTCTTAAATTAATTGCATGCCTTCTGCACTTGCTCCACATCACCTCATTCAGTAGTTTTGTTTCCTTTTGGTGTATCTTACATGAAATGTCGAACTTGTACATCTGAACTTCTTACTGGTGCACCTGTGCTAAGCAGACCTGTTGCAAGAACTACATAATAAGGAAAATTAGTAAATGGGCTCTTCCTTGAGATTTTTTTTCTAGTAGTTCCAGGTTAATTTTTTCTTTGCTGATGCTCTTCAAGATCTGATGCTAACCTGAAACACTTGGTGACCTCAATTCTTTTGGCCATTTGCTGTTGTCTGGTTTGTTCTCTGGCAGACCACGTAGTTAGTCCTCTTGAGGTCAAACTGTGCTTGGATGGAAAGCTGCTTCATATAGCTAAGTAACTTGCTGCAGCCCCATACTTTCAAGAGCAGCCTAAAAGTTGAGAGGTGTTTTAGTCACTGCCTTGAAAGCTGCAGAGGACACTGGTTGCAAAGCTAGTTGTGAGGCAGCTTGGACAATAAGGGATGGGGGCAGAACAGAATGAACTTGCACAGGAATTTGGGTTGGTTCAGTTCAGGCAGAACAGAATGAACTTGCACAGGAATTTGGGTTGTTTCAGTTCAGTCACATGTGTGGTATCTTGGTCTCATCGCTCTCAAGTGCTGATGGGCGCTCACAGTCCTTTGGATGTGACAGAGAAAGGATGAGCCTGAAGAAGAGTTGATGTAGCTTGTGAACCTTCCAAGGCAGTTAGCATCCCTCCTGTTAGGTGCCCTAGCTGTGACCTTTGCGGGGCTTATTGAGAGCAAGGAGGGCAGGGGTTGACTTTGCTGCTTTTCCTTTCTTAGTGGGTGTTGGAGTCACTCTCAGTAGCAATCTTGCTCTTGCTTTGGAAAAATTGTCTGACTCTCAGGCTTGCTCTCCTCAGTGCTGCAGAGCAGTCCCTAACTAGCCTCTTGTCCTTACTTCATCACAGATGGTGGAATAAAGAACGGGCTTATTAAACAGTAAAGGAACAAAAGGTCCCCTTGGGAGTGAGATATGGCTGAATCCTTCCCACATTCATCCCTTTTACAGCACCCGTTCTCATGCACATGATGTTTCTGTATAGATGTGTGGAACTTTTTGCTTTTGCTCTGTATGCAGGTGATTTTATTCAGCATGACAGGGACTTAGACCAAGTGCAAAAATCTCTCTTCTTCAAATGCCTGGTTGTAAACATCTGCTTGCAATCAAATGTTTATAAATAAATGTCATAGGTAATATTCTTAAAAAAGATATCTTTTTTTTTTTTTAATGCAAGCATCACAAAATTTCGTGGTTCATTGACTCACCTTTTCCCTTGCAAAAGCCAGTAAAATCTGGGTGGTTTGTGTGAATCCCCTTTTTATGCTGTATATGCTACTTCCAGAGCAAGAAGAAGCAGACTTTGCCCAGGGAGGTGTATGCATTCGTAGCATCCAGTCAGTCTCACAAATGAGCTGGACAGGGACCCAACTCCCCTCTCAAAGTTAGCAATGCAGTTTTTTTGCAGAGCATCAGCATGATTTGCGCAAGGTGTTTAATTTCCCAGAGACTGGAGCTGGGCTTGTTCAGCCTGAAGAAGAGAAGGCTGCGAGGGGACCTAATAAATGTTTATAAATATTTCA
>Ga0065711_1048107_pt1 | contig 11984 bp, 11 predicted proteins | sample Hoacrofraction12_FD_59098 | JGI IMG/M metagenome (GOLD analysis project Ga0065711, IMG submission 59098) | Hoatzin crop microbial communities from Cojedes, Venezuela - Epithelial fraction 12 v2 (version 2) | ecosystem: Host-associated > Birds > Digestive system > Esophagus > Crop | place... | reverse complement strand
CTCCAACTAGACTCAGCGCCGCTGACGACAACCCTCTGAGCTCTGCCATTCAGCCAGTTCTCAATCCACCTCACTGACCACTCATCCAGCCCACACTTCCTGAGCTTCCCTGTGAGGATGTTATGGGAGACAGTGTCAAAAGCCTTGCTTTATGTTAGTCTATCTTGGCGTTTCCATAATGCAGGATTTAATTCAGGAAAGTCCTCATCTCTACAGGTCTGACATAAATGTGCAATGTTTTATGATATCGCTTCATATTAAATACTGACATCTTATAATCAGAAGTCTGGGAAGGCAAGTGTGGGAATTTCATACTAGATTTGAATCTGAAAGACTGGTTACAGCTGATGATCCTGTTCTCTTGAGGCTTTCAATGTTACTGTTCCCAGAGATGGTGTTAGGAATGGTGGGATTTCTGCTGAAAGCCACCCTTTTGACAAAGCTTTTGTCTGGAGCAGTGGAGTGGAATTACACTGTGGTGGCAGCCAGTGGTTTTAGATACACTCAGCCTTGATATGTATGCATGTGTGGATATATCTAGATACATGTCTAGTTAGCCAAGTGAAGAGCTGACATGAATTTGGATCAGAAAGCAGACTAATCTTCTTCCTTCTTGTTTTTAATTCTCAGACCTAGAAAAACTTAACAAATTTCTCATTTTCTGAGGGATTAAGTGGAAGTAGGAAATATTTCCAGGAAATTAAAAAAAAATAAAAACACAAAAAAACCCCACAACCAAACAAAATACCCAACTCAGGACATAGGCATAAAACCCGGGACTTCATAATTTCAGTATATGCTGTAATTTCTGTTGCAATATCTTATAAATATTTAAAGTAACAAACAATTCACAGAACCACAAAGGTAGTTTAATGTTGCAGGAAACAGTCTTCAGTCAAACAGCTCATAGCCCTTCACATCTAAGTAGAATTAAGTTGGAGAGTAAATTTATTAGTGGTAGGAAATTGTGATTTTTAAAAAGGATTAGATGCAGAAGCTAATTTAAAGAAACGTCTATGTTTTGTGCTTCAGAAATCTAAAAGTCACTGAAAGATGATGGTTCTTAACACCAGTGGTATTGTGCAGTCACAATGGGTATGTTTTGCACTATAAACAAATAATACCACCACATATTCTAAAAAGAAACCGGCATAAAAAGACTTTACTTTAGAAGTTGTTTATCTCTTTGATCACTTAACTCATTTTAGGGTAAAGAAATTAGAGAAGAATTAAATAAAGGCCAAACTGTGCCCTTAGTATTTGAAAGCTTTGGTCCACATGAATATTAATGCTTGTGTGTGAAATCTGTTGTGGTTTAACAGCGCTCAATACCTGTTTTCCCCCAAGGCGTGCTATGGAATCTTAAAAGTACCTGAAGGGAGTTGGCTGTGTCGCACCTGCGTCCTGGGAATACATCCTCAGTGCCTCCTGTGTCCCAAAAGAGGAGGTGCCATGAAAGCTACCAGGACAGGGACCAAGTGGGCACATGTGAGCTGTGCTCTCTGGATTCCAGAGGTAAAATTTACTTTCTGCCTCCTTTTGTATCGTAGACTCCTCTGTCCTCCTCATTCTCTCCTCTGCCTTTTTATGTTCTCATGATTTAAGGTATCTGCCTGGCTTAATACTCTACTCTGATGAGTCTGCACAGTCTGTGAGGACCGGGAGAGAGAGAGTCCAGCTTATGTTCCATTAATTAATTACTTTTTCCCCTCCGTTTACTCAGCAGTCGCTTCTTGGTGTCATTATATTATCTGAGTGACCTGCTAGAAAGGGTTACGGATGTAAGCTAGTGTTCACTGTACAAGAGCAGCTTCATTGTCTCTCTTACTTTCCGATGAATTTGTGTGCTCAGGTGTATAATATGCATGCATGCATCCACTTTCTTTTAAAAAAAAAAGCCACCCCCTGTTGCATTATTTGTTGTCTTAGTTTTGGTTAAAATGTAAGATGGACTCCAATATTTGTAGTTAAAGGGGTTTTTTTGAACTAAAATTTGGTGGGGAGATAAGGCTTCTATGTTATATCTTATAAGTAAAGGCTTTTTTATATATATCTGTGCATACATACATAGAGAATTTAATAATGAAGCTTTACACTTCTTCCTCTATTTTGAAGCAAGTTTAGCATTACATTATAATTCTTTAAATAGGAATGTTCACTTGTGTATAGGCAGGGTTTGTGTTTACTTTTGTACTTGGAATATTTCTGTTTTCTTTCTGGTAAGATCCACAGATCTGTTACAGTGGTGCTTTAATGCTAGGCAGTAGCCAGATCTGTCGGTACCATGACATCAGTGGATGGATGCCTTATTTTCTGAACCTTCTGCTCCCCAGTGCAGCCAGGCTTCATGTTTGTAAAACTTTGAGGAAGATGTTAAGATTCTGGCTGTTTCTTTTTACATAGCAGTCAGATGCAATGTGTAATTCCTAGCTCTGTCTCAGGCATATATCTGCTTTTCAAGGAGGTTATCTTTGCAGTTGCATGTTCCTTTCAGTCCTGCTTGTAGTTCCTGGCATCTCTCCTACCTTTAAGGAGAGAGGCATTGAGGGGAAAAAAAAAAATTAAAAACAGAAGATATATTTTAAAATTAAAAGAAAAAAAATCTCCTGACTTTTCCTCCTGTACTTATGAAGTGTCTTGGCTGGAAGCTCTCCTGGCTCTGAGCACGCTGTTTTTCCTGAGAGATCCTTTCTGCATGTGATTGTCTTGATGCTCTCATTAGTAGAAGAGGAACTGGCAGATGTGGGAAGCCAGTGATGCAGAGCAGGGAGCACACACTGCCTTCCTGCCTGCCCACCTCCCTCCAGCTGAGGGAGAGAAGCTGCCAGGGGAGCACCCAGGTGGGGAGAGTTCGAATCTGGCTGCTCCCACAGCCCATTCCTCCCCTCCACACCAATGCCAAACATGTCAGGCGCAGCGAGGAGGTGACATCTGCCAGTAGGGGCAGCAAATGCCTCTTGCATACATCCTCTCTCTGTCTCCTGCATTGTCACTTGTAAAACAATTCAGTCACTGGAGAAGCTGGAGAAACCTTTGAGAATCTGCTAAAATGGCAGGTCTGTTCCTGTCTGGAGAGCCACTGTGGCCTTAGGTGCTGCGAGGGACAAGAAGGACCTAGAGTTTGAAGACCGGGGGATGGACACTTTAGGGAAGAACGTGTATCCTCATATACCTGTTTTTCTTCTCCCCAAGATAGTAGCACGGTGGAACTCTTCATTATAGCTACATCCTACCTTAATCAATGTGGTGTTAGCTGAAGCAGAAAGTAATTTTTCCTTGCTACAGCTGGAAGGGTATCAAATTGACTATCCTTAGCTGCTGTCGTGAGTGGCCGTGCTCCAGCCACTGGGCTGCCCTTCCCACCCACCAGTGCAGATCACTGTGGGTTCCTGCAGCTGCTGGTGGCAGGTTAGCAGGGGAGCAGAGGACAGCAGGATGATGATCAGTCGACGTGGCAGCTCATGTGCATAACAGTCATAGAGAAGAGGCTTCAACAGCCCATTGTCTTCACTCTCTCCCACTCTTCTTCAGAGTACAGCAGTCAAAATGTAACTTGATAGAAGGTGAAGAAATAAGAGAAAACAGCTACATGTTACATCAACTGGATCGTTTCTGCCTAGGGATGGGAGGTTTTGGGGAATTAAAAGGTTGGCCTCTCAACTCTCTGGATGCCTCATGAGCAACGAGGTTCAAACAGGCTTTGCCTTGACTCCACTCACTGAATATCAGAAGCATACCGGTGGCACGAGGCCATTATAAGTAAATCACACCTGACTCTGTAAGTGCCTCTTTGTGCTTTTACAAAGCGGGGTAATATAAACAGGCAGTGTTACAAGCTGAATGCACAGTATTTCCAACATAAATGTTTCCTGACCTTATGAGTGCCCTCGGGGGAAGGAGCAGGAAGAGCATTAAAAGGGGCAGAGAGGGACAGGGAAAAGGTCTGTGTCGATTCCTGGCTCCTGCTGGGAAGCACAGTGGAAAGCTGGTCTTACTCAGTCTTTAGAAAAATTCACTGAAGATTCTGCTTTCTTTTTGAAAGGAATATAGACAACCTGACAAATTGATATAATCCCTTAATTCCCAAAGGAAGTCTTGGCTCTTAGTGTAGTGGTAACTGGGATGAGAATTGTGGTCAATCTTTGTACAAAATATTGTGTCAGAAATACCTGTGCAGCTTGTAACTAGCTCTGTTTTGAGCAAGGTCAAGTTAGGTTGGTGAAAGGCTCTTTCAGTTTGGAAGCAAAAAAGCTACATTTGATGGCGTTTAAGAGTGCTGGACCTAATTTTGTGGAACCATTCAGGGGTTTTGGGGACAGCTTTCCCACGAATTTATAGGAAGGCTAAAACAGATTAGATTGTCATCTCTGCATGATGAGGACATCACGTATTGCCTGCCAGTTCTTCTTGTCTGGTAAAACCTGGACCCTCTCTGAAGCATCTCACTGTCTTCCTAGTGAAGATTTCTGGAAGTGCCATGCAGCAGGTTGACCTTGGTATATTCCAGAAGATGTGGCTTGTGGTTGGGGGACCAGAGGGTGAAGTAGTATAACAAATATAGATCTTATTAGAGTCAATTTATGTCATTAATTCATGAACTGCTGATCAACTTTTTAAAACGTGGAAATTATGAACCAACCAATCTCTTGCAAAGCTGTCTTTTTTACCTACTTAAATGATCCTTAGTGCAATGCAATGATAAGGAGAGAGTAGCAAAAATACTCAGTTTGAGCCTAGCAACAATGACTCTCAGACTTGATCAACTTAGCACTGCTATCTTTTGATGTCTACTTCACAGAAGGTCTGCTGAAGCAAAGCCTTTCTTCCTCAGGGATTAAGCAGGTTTTAAAATGAATACATGCATCAAGTGATTGTTGATGTACCCCAAAAGGGAAACCAGGAAATTCAGCTTAGGCTACTGGCTATTGTAAAGTCAACAGTTTAATTATCACATGTTAAACAAATTCATATAACCTGGATTTCCAGGTAGGAAAGTCTTGTAATGGAAAAATCCATTAAAACTACTGTAGCTTAATGTTCTTAAAGTTTTCTAGGGGAAAAAAAAATGCTGTTCAAATCTCAACAGATTTTTTAAGGAATCAGCTTTATTCTGACCTCGTAGTGCCACAGAGCATGATCTAGGAACCTCCTTTCTTTGAATTCTTAGATCTGGCTCCTTTGAGAAGCAGCCCCTGTCCCACCACTGGAAATACAGGTCTGCTCTGTTCAGGTGAATTGTTCATAGAAAGTGTGGAGATCTTCCCATCTAGAATCAGCATTGTATTTCTGCTTCAGGCAGGTAGCCCTCCAAAGCACGCAACTGCTAAATTCAACAAGTGCTGTGTAAATTCAAGAAGTGCTGTGTAAGCATCAAAATCCAGGCTTTTGGAGACTGGCGTTCTTGGGACAGAACAGTTATCCTACTGATATCTTCTGCTGTGTGCCATTCTCATACTAGCCCATTTGTGCATGTTCGTCATTTATACCTGGCCAACTTTTTATTTCTTCCCTTGGATAAATCCTGTCTGTCAGGAGTGGCTCAGCGATGCCTACGGAGATAATCTGTGTCTGCTTTAGTGTCCACATTATGGAGGACAGTCTTTGCTTTCCAATGTGGACAACAGGCAGCTGAGAAATTTCTATCACAACAGACATGTGGATGTTAGTGTAACAAAGAGTAGGAAAAGGTATCCTGTGCGTATCTAGATTTTTTTTTCTTTTTTCTAGTATTAATATCCATAATCTGGTCTACTAGAAACAAATGGATCATCCAGACTAAGTATGTGAAAACTGGCACAAGAGAATATACCATGCTTTGCAGTAAGAGACGTTTGTTGTATTCTTTCTCAAATTGTACTTGATACACTTTGTAGTTAGGAAAGTGTATTAGAATCACGGCTTGCATTGGGAGCACTCAGTGGAGAGGCAGAGCTGGGAATTGAGACTTTGTCTGACTGCTGACTGATAGATCTGGTTTTGCCCCAAATTGTGAGCTAGCAGAAGTAGCTATAGTAGCAGATATGTGGATCTTAAAGATGGAACTTTTCAGGTAAGGGTAAGTGTTCCTGATTTGTTCTGAGTAGCTTGCATTTTGGTACTTTTTAAGTTAGACCTGTTAAATCAGCACAATTAAAAAAAAAAACCCCAAAACCCCCCAAAAAAACCCCAAAAAACCCAAAACAAACAAACAAAAAAAACCCCAAACAGAATTGAAAGGAAATAAACTTAAGCATCACTTGCTGCAGTCTTTCAACTGGTTCATAACAAGGCATGCTGTAGATGCCTTGGATGTTTTAAAGAATTGCAGCTTTTGGCCACCAGGTTTAACAGCATTCCACAGTGGTGTTTTCGTGTGAGGTCTTTTAGGGTCCCTTGCGAGAAGTATGAGCACATGGAGATCTCGCAGCGAGATGAATGTGTGGTCACATTTGTTCTTCTGGTATTGATGGAGAGCTTGTTTGTATTGCCTTGGTAACAGCTTTCCATGCTGTTTTTTTGTGTACAGGTTAGTATTGCTTGCCCAGAAAGGATGGAGCCAATCACAAAGGTGTCTCACATTCCACCAAGTCGATGGGCTCTAGTGTGTAGTTTATGCAAACTGAAAACTGGTGCTTGCATTCAGGTATGTACTTGTCCTGTGGTGACTCTTGAGTCTATATGAGAAGGGCAATTTTGGTTTTGCAGTTTGTTCTTCGTATATTCAGAGATGCTTTACAATGCAGATGACTATTGGATAGATGCCTACTTCTTCATAGCTGTTTGCTATCCAATTAGTTCACTAGCACCGAGATTTTTGAGGAACTACTGGAGAGAGTCCAGCAGAGGGCTACAATGATGATGAGGGGACTGGAGCATCTCTCCTGCCAGGAAAGGCTGAGGGAGCTGGGCTTGTTTAGCCTGAAGAAGAGAAGGCTGAGAGGGGGCCTTATAAATACCTTAAGGGTGGGTGTCAGGAGGAAGGGGCCAGACTCTTTTCAGCAGTGCCCAGTGACAGGACAAGGGGCAACGGGCACAAACTGAAGCATAGGAAGCTCCATCTGAACATGAGGAAGAACTTCTTTACTTTGAGGGTGGCAGAGCACTGGAGCAAGTTGCCCAGAGGGGTTGTGGATTCTCCTTCTCTGGAGATACTCACAACCCCTCTGGAGAAGGTCCTGTGCAGCTTGCTGTAGGTGACCCTGCTTTGGCAGGGGGGTTGGACTAGATGACCCACAGAGGTCCCTGTCAACCCCTAACATTCTGTGATTTAGGAGTTAGTCTGAGTTGCCTTCTTTTTAATAAGGTGGAGATGTGTAAAGGATTGCTACTATGTGGATCAGAGATGGATAGAAAGGTGGTTCTGTTGAATAATGTTCACAGATGAGAAGATACTAAATTGGGTGATACCAGCTTCAAAGAGATCAACAGATATTTTTAGGAGTGCTAAGGAAATATGCTTTTGTAGGGGTGGACTTTCATGTAATTAAGATAATTCTGTCCTTTTTTCTGGTTTGTTGCTACTGTTAGTGATTGAGGTTTTTTGTTTTATTTTGTCTGTAGTGCTCTGTGAAAAGCTGTATCACTGCCTTTCATGTCACCTGTGCCTTTGAGCATAGCTTAGAGATGAAGACTATCCTGGATGACGGGGATGAGGTCAAGTTCAAGTCGTATTGTCTAAAGCACAGCAAGAACAAACAGAATTCGCTGCCTGATGTTGATGAGCACCCCAAGAGCATGTCAGACCAGAAGCAAACAGAGAGCGAGAAAACCAGTTTGCGAGCCCAGAAACTCCGAGAGCTGGAAGAAGAGTTTTACTCATTAGTTAAAGTGGAGGATGTTGCAGCAGAACTGGGCCTTCCTAAACTTGCTGTAGACTTCATCTACAATTACTGGAAATTAAAGCGAAAAAGTAACTTTAACAAACCATTGTTTCCTCCCAAGGAGGATGAAGAAAATGGCTTGGTGCAACCAAAAGAAGATAGCATTCATACTCGCATGAGGATGTTCATGCATTTGAGGCAGGACCTAGAGAGGGTAAGAGTTTAACTGGTAAAATTTTGAAAAACTGTTTGCAGGTGAGCGAGGTCTTTGTTTGTGGACAAAAGTGGGAATGGGGGAAGTACAGGCAGGTGATTTTTAAGGTCATAATTAAAAAAAAAAAAAAGTAAGGCCTTTAACTCCAATCTTTTGGCCTGCTGCAGAGACTTTCAGGAACTGTCCTTTCTCAGTCCAGTGAGAGATCCAGTGTGAAAGGATTGCTTCCTGACTTATAGGTTATTCCTATATGTATTCCTGACTTGCTTAGACGTTATTCCTTTATGTATTTTAAGATGCATGTTTCTATGAACAATGGAATTATTTGCTAATTGACACTTTGATTTCAACATCAACTGAGTAAATGTTTAAAAACAATTAGTAAATGTATTTGACCTAGCTGTAGTAGTTGCTAGTGATACAGATTCAATAACAAAAAAAGTTACTTTTATGAGACAAAAGTAAGTGCAGACAGTGAAGGAGTGGGGCAGGCTTAACAAATTTTTATCTTCCACCTTCTGTCTTGGGATGGAGGGAATCTTGATTTGTAGTTAAAAAGGTGTTTTGTAATGGATATAATAGAATGATAAATATTAGCCAATTCTGGATCTGGCAAAATCAGTTTGCATAGGTAAAGCAGTAAGTATTATTTGGTGAGTGTGCATTAAGCTTTTGAAGAATCCTAAAAGTACGTTAAAGCAGAGCTTCTCACCTTCATCCTGCGGAGGCAAGTAGGGTGAAATCCTGGATGGTTAAATTCCACGGTGACTTTATGACTCCGCACACACAGAAGAAGAATGCTGGCCTGTAATCATACCACTTCCCGTGACATCCGATTTGGGAACCTTGCTTGCCTCCCTTCCTTGCCAGCATGCTGGTGTCAGCCTGGCCCAGGCAGCAGGCAGGCTGAACTGCTCGTCGCTCTCTTGACCTAGATGCTTTCTCTGCATGTGGCTGCATTAGGTACTATGGTTGGTTAGCAGTCTGAAAATAACCCACTGGGTCTACCACTGCTTGTGGCTTTACTGAGGAGGAAAAGGAATTTATTTTTTTTATCAGTAGCTAGCTGGGCTTGTGTCAGATTGCCAGCTAGCTGGTGGTTTGAAAAGATGGAGTCCTTCAGCAAAATTCAGGGCAGGAATTTATTAGGAAAGCATACATAGTGCTTTTTTCCAGCAGCTGATGGGGGAGGAAGCCAGGCTTGTTATCACTCAGAGGCTGCCCATTGGGTTGGCCTGTTAGCTAGTGATTGGCTGTAGTCTGCAAGTGCTTAGAGATAGATAGTGAATATAAAAAAAGGTAACAAAATAAAGTAGGCATGCCAAATGCGATGTGGAGACAAGGCATTGGAGAAGAGGGGGAGGAAAATCAGAAGAGAGAAAATAGTATTGTGAGAAAAGGGAAAGCAATACTGGGGAGAGAAGAGCATGAAAACACAGGGAGATTAGTGTTGGAGCTGAGATTTGCCCTTGTCAGTCCAAATGTTGTCTTGATTCAAGTCATAATCAAGCTCAGATCTCCTTTTCCAGGAGCACTTTGGATATGGATCCTTATTTTAAAAAAAATCCGTAACACGGCTCGATTGGAGGGTTGGGATTTTCATTGTGAGTGTTTTGGGTTTTTTTTCTTTTAAGAAGCCATTTCAAGCTTTTTCTTTTTGCTTGATGAGTGGTTGATTTGCATCAAATTTTGTTAAAATTGATGTGCTTATTTTGAGTGGAGGTACATAACAACCCCATGCAATGCTACAGGCTTGGGGAAGAGTGGCTGGAAAGCTGCCCGATGGAAAAGGACCTTGGGGTGTTGGTCGACAGCCGGCTGAACATGAGCCAGCAGTGTGCCCAGGGGGCCAAGAAGGCCAGCGCCATCCTGGCTTGTGTCAGGAACAGTGTGGCCAGCAGGAACAGGGAGGTGATCGTGCCCCTGTACTCGGCACTGGTGAGGCCGCATCTGGAGTGCTGTGTTCAGTTTTGGGCCCCTCACTGCAAGGACATTGAGGGGCTGGAGCGTGTCCAGAGAAGGGCAACGAGGCTGGTGAGGGGTCTAGAGCACAGGTCTTAGGAGGAGCGACTGAGGGAGCTGGGGCTGTTTAGTCTGGAGAAGAGGAGGCTGAGGGGAGACCTTATCACTCTCTACAACTACTTGAAAGGAGGTTGTAGTGAGGGGGATGTTGGTCTCTTCTCCCAAGTAACTAGCGAAAGGACGAGAGGCAATGGCCTGAAGTTGCACCAGGGAAGGTTTAGACTGGTTACTAGGAGAAACTTCTTTACTGCAAGAGTGGTCAAACACTGGAACAGGCTGCCCAGGGAAGTGGTGGAGTCACCAACTCTGGCAGTATTTAAGAGACATGTAGATGTCGCACTTAGGGACATGGTTTAGTGGGACTTGGCAGTGTTAGGTTAATGGTTGGACTTTATGATCTTGGAGGTCTTTTCCGACCTAAATGATTCTATGATTCTATACTTTGTACTTTGAAATGGCTTTCTCAAAGTTTCTGAACTTCCTGTGCCATGAGATTTTTCTGCTCAGTTATGTCTTGGGATGAAAATACATTTGGGAATCTTGGAATTTCCTTTCTGAGGAGAGCAGTTCCAGTTCTGAACAGATTGAGTTGAGTGCTGGCTGAAGTATGTTTGGCAAATATCTTTCAGCCAACCCCTACACTGTTTCAGTGTTCTGAAAGCTCTTGTAAGTGTTCATCAAGAACTTTCAGTGCCTCTTCCTGTTCTCTTTACAATACGTGGAAATATTACTATTAACACAGACAGTGAACATAGAATTATGTGGAACTGAATCATAGAACCATAGAATCACAGGATGGTTTGGGTTGGAAGGGACCTTCAAAGTTCGTCTAGTCCATCCCCCCTGCCATGGGCAGGGACATCTTCAACTAGACCTTGAATGTTTCAATTTTTCAATTTCAATTAAGTTTTTAAATTTCCATCAGCTAGGTTGATCAGAGCCCTGTCCAACTTGACCTTGGATGTTTCCAGGGATGGGGCCTCCACTACCTCTCTGGGCAATCTGTTCCGGTGTTTTACCACCCTCATTGCAAAAAATGTCTTCCTTATATCCAGGCTAAATCTACCCTCCCTTAGTTTAAAGCCATTACTCCTTGTCCTGTCACAGCAGGCCTTACTAAAAATATTTTCCCCATCTTTCATATAGGCCCCCCTCTTTAGGTACTGAAAGGCCACCATAAGGTCTCCATGCAGCCTTCTCTTCTCCAGGCTGAACGTGCTCTCAGCCTGCCCTTGTAGGAGATGTCCTCCATCCCTCTGAACATTTTTGTGGCCCTCCTCTGGACCTGTTCCAACAGGACCTCCTCCTGTGCTGAGGGCTCCAGAGCTGGATGCAAGAACCCAGGTGGGCTCTCACCAGAGCAGAGTAGAGAGAGAATCACTTCCCTTGCCCTGCTGGCCACGCTGCTTTTGCTGCAGCCCAAGATACGGTTGGCCTTCCGGGCTGTGAGCGCACATTGGTGGCTCATGTCCAGCTTTTCATCCACCGGTACCCCCAAGTCCTTCTCCACAGGGCTGCTCTCAAATCCCCCAGTCTTTACTGATCCTGGAGATTGCCCTGGCACAGGTGTGCGACCTTGGACTTGGTCTGTTGAACTTCAGGACTCGATGCCATGGAGTTGGAAAATAAGCTGCTAAATAGGTGCTGTGGTTTAACCCGTCAGCCAGCAACTAAGCACCAGACAGCCACTTGCTCACCCCTACTCTTCTTTGTCAGTGGGATGGGGAGGAGAATGGACAAAAGGTAGAACTCGTGGGTTAAGATAAAAACAGTTTAATAAGACAACAAAGGAAATACTAATAACAACAATGAATATGCAAAACAAGCTATACGCAATACAGTTTTTCTCAACGCTCAATGACCAATTTGCAGCCAGTCCCCGAGCAGCAATCTCAGAACTCGCAGATTTTGTGGATCTTCCGAGAGGAGAGAGAAAAAAAAAAAAAAAA
>Ga0065711_1012978_pt1 | contig 11984 bp, 19 predicted proteins | sample Hoacrofraction12_FD_59098 | JGI IMG/M metagenome (GOLD analysis project Ga0065711, IMG submission 59098) | Hoatzin crop microbial communities from Cojedes, Venezuela - Epithelial fraction 12 v2 (version 2) | ecosystem: Host-associated > Birds > Digestive system > Esophagus > Crop | place... | reverse complement strand
GCTGGCAGGTGCCGGGCTCAGCCCGGGTTGCCGGAGCGGCACGGCGAGGCGGCTGACACGCCGGGGCGGGCAGGGGTCAGCGAGCAGAGCCGCTGCTCATGAATTTCATCGCGCCGGTGCAGACAAAGAGCATCCCCACGTCAAGCGCTCTGCTAAACCTCCCCTCTTCCTCGGGCGGCTATTTCTCCTGCGTTATTTACGGTGGTTTTTATCCCAATCTATGGCAATCCATGATCGCTATAGACACTTAATTATTACCACAGTAATTATTATAACACGGTATTAGTAACGGAGTAATGACAGCATTTATTTTAAACGGTGACATATTAACTAAGCAGGGCAGTATTAATTGCAATGGTGAATTATCCTCATAGACACTATTTCAATTATTGTTTTGTCACTATTACGTTTATGACAGTAATAATTACATATCTAATATACTCATTATTGTTAGATATACAGAATAAGTCTGAATAAATGCAGCAATTAAGGGATAATGTTCCTGGTGGGGAGTTGAAGAGCAAGAAGCGACTCTGGCGGCTGGTTTTCAGGCTGGAGCAAGGCAGGGGCTCTCCCGACGGAGATGGCCTCCGCGGCTCAGCTCCCGGCGGTGCTCCGGCGGGCTGTGCCGGGGGATGAGGGCTCGCTGCGGGGAAGTCTCCTCCTCGGGTCTCTGGCACAGCCGTCACATCACCCCCAGAGCCCGGAGAGCCCTCGGCTCCTGGAGGTGGGTCCGAGCAGCGATGTCCATCTTGGGGGTGCCCGTGGGCGAGGGTGCCCAGGGATGCCTCGCCGGCACGGCTGGCTCTCGGGGGACGGGTCCAACAGCTCTCCTGGCCACGGCTCGTCCCCTGCCACCCAGCACCCATCCTCCTCTCCCCGCTGCCTCCTGCGGCAGCCCAGGCCAGGGTCCTGGCGCTGCTCCCTCCGTGCCCACCGAGGCAGCGAGCAGGGCTGGGTGCCGTGCTCCGAAGCGGCAGTTTCTCTCTCGGGTGTTTTTCTCCCCGTTGTGTGTGTGATTTTCTCACTTTGTCTCGGAGGAAGCGAGACCGGCTCCAACGACGGCGGCAACAGCACCAGCCGGTCCCTGCTGCCGCCCACGCGTGGTGTCACCGTCTCCGCTGCTGGCCGAAAGATTCTGGTTGTCCCCTTTGTCCCCACCTGGCACTTGCCAAGCGGGAAGAAAATCAGCGGTTTGTTAATTGAAGGCTTGGCTTCATACTCAAAGTTTAAGATGCTATAACTGCTTTCCTTATTTTCTGTGCCTCTAATAAAAGACTAATGAGATTTTTAGTGTAGATTGTTGCCAGGGGACGGACCCAGCTCCAGTGGTGGGGTTTGACCCCCCCAGACCTTGTTTAGCTAATGCAAGGGTGGCTGCAGCTCTTGATTCCCCACCCTCAGCTGGTCAGGTCTCAGCTCAGGATTCGTGAAGAACAAGCCATAAATGTTCTCCCCAAGTCACTTGGCTCAAGGAGCTCGAAACCTGTTGGTGCGTGACTGTGGAAGGGACCAAGGACACAACTCGGCTGTACCCCAGCAACGACACCGAAGGGGGAGGAAAACGGCCCACGGGGCGGCTGAGCTTCCCCTCGGACGGGGCTCCCACGAGCCGGGTGCCGGCAGCAGGGGCTGACACAGCCGGGGTCCCCGGGGATCCTGGCAGCGGTGCGGGTGCTGCTGGCACAGCCCGGGCAGAGCGTTGCCGGGGGCAAGCGCGGTGCTCACGAGTGGCGATGCAGCGGTGCTGCGTGCTGCGGGCGCTGTGCGGCACACGCTGTGCGGCCGTGCAGCGATGCAGCCATGCAGCACTGCGGCATCACACCGTGCAGCATGGCAGCATTGCAGCGTCGCGGTGTTCAGCAGTGCAGCGTCGCAGCGTCGCGGCGTGCAGCCATGCAGCGTTGCCGCGTGCAGCCGTGCGGTGGCACGGTGCATCGGCGCATCCCCACACGATGTCCCTCTTCACCCGCCACACGGCCGCATCCCGCATCCCGCCCTGCTGTTGCCGCCATCCATCACCGCCACCCGCCGGTCCGCTCCCAGGCAATGAGGGAAAATCGGCCTTTTCAGGAGAGCCACTTTGTTGTTGACACAAAGGAGTTTGGCTGTTAACACGTGTAAGGTAATGGGATCCCCACCGGCTGCGCGGGGCTGCGCAGGGGTCTGCCTGACGGATTGCCCACACCATTCATCTAAATTATGTCACGGGCAATAAGCAACTTGCTTAATCTGTCTAAATGAAGGGCCGGGTTGGCTGCCACCGACACGTGCTGAACGCTGCCTTCCTCACCACCCCCGGCAGCGCGGCCGATGACAGCCCCTGTCTGCACGGCCCCACGCCGGGACGGGGCCAAACCCCCCTGGGCGTAAGGGCTTCCTGCCCAGCCACCCCACAGCAGCAGCACCTCGCAGCGGGGTGGCCGGGGTCACATCCACCGGGCCAGCCCCCGGGCAGGGTGCTGCCGACGTGGCGGCGGGTACCGGCAGGCATGCGGTGCACCGTGGTCCTGCCCCGGCGCCGGCACGCAGAGCCGCCTGCGGATTTCCATGCACCCAGGGGCCACATCTCCAGCTCAGCAGCCGCCTGCACCAAGGCTTTGGACACCAACAGGCAGCGAACGCCTCGCGCTGCCGCACCATCACCAGCTGCTCCCAGCAGCGGAGCCGGGCGAGGTGCCTGGGCTCGGCTGGCTCCTGTTGCGAGCCCCAGGGGCCAGCCCAGCACCCGCTGGCGTCACCGAAATCTGGAGTGAAGCCTCTGAAAGCCGAGGTAGCACCAAAAAGCAGGCATTCCCTGTTACAGCACCGGGGATCGCTCCTCCTAACGCACGTGCCGAATGTCACCTCGCCCCAAGCTTTTCTCACCCTGTTACATGCATGTGCATGAAGTTTCCCAGAATGTCCACACATATTTATTCTATTTCCTGGAACTAGTTATTGTATCTGCATAGTCATTACACATGCAACCTGGGTCTCTGTGGGGCTTCCGTGGGGTCCTCGATGGTCTCTGGTGGTCTATGGTGGCTGTAGAAGTGGAGCTTCTTAGTGTCCTTTCCATGAGTCTTCCACCCATGGTCAGGAGCTGGCTCACCGAGCAGCTTGTGGAATTCTCAGGTTCCTTATCCTTGTGTCTGCTGGGATCGGGAGCAGGGTCTCGATGGGCTGTTTCCATTGTCCCAGTGCTGAGGGCGCGGGGAGGGACCAGCTCCCTGCTGCGCTTGGTGCGGTGCGAAGGCACACCACAGCACGGCAAGCTCCGTCTGGAGAAACCGCCCGCCCGAGTGACCAGGGGAGGATCTTCTCCTCGAAACTTCTCGCCTGCTCTGGCCAGTGCGGGCGGGCTGGTCGCTGCCTGACCTCCTCAGCAGAGCCAGCAAGCACTCCCGGGTCTCCTGAGCTGACACTCGTGGTGTGAGCGAGAGGAGTGGTCCACATCCTCCACTCAGCCGTTCGCATCTATCCCGCGCGCTTCGTCAACCTGACGGAGATTGGGGTAAATGCGGGTTGATCCTCTGGGACCGGGGTTACCCCTGCCCCGGGGCTCTGCGGGTGCCTCTGTGTCGGCCGGTCCCTCCCTGCGTGGGACTGACCCGGTGATGTCCCCAGGCAGGGGGAAGCAGCTCCGGCTCCCGGGAGGTTTGGGACGCGTTGCCGGGGGTCCCAGCACCTCGGTGCTGTGGGGGGCTGTGGTACCACCCCATGGCAGTAGCAACCCCCCTTTCCCTGCCGGGGGGCTCGTTTTGAGTCACTGCTTGTTTTCCCAAAGTACCCATCTTCAGAGGGGAATTTCCCAAGAGTTTGCTGACACAGTTTGTGCAAAGCCTTATCTTCTTTTATTATACTTTTACAATAAACATAGTATTTTTGTAACTCCAACTACTTCTGGTTCCCAGCGGCAGAGGTTCAAACCCTGGCACCTCCCCACCTGCACCGGGTCGCTGCGTTTCTTGATTTTGGCGCACTGGCAGGGCTGGCGAGCCAGGCTGGCCGGGCCAGCTCGGGGCGAGGTCCGGCAAGGCGTCTCGTCCCATCCCGTCCCACAGCCACCGGCGTCAGGCTTGAGCCAGACAACAGTGTGTGCAGGGAGAAGTGATGGGGCCGGGACGCAGCGATGAAGCTGCTGAAGCGCCGGCTCCAGGGACGACCCACGCGTGCCACAGCCGTGCATGTCACCGCACGCAGAACGCAGATTCACCAGGACCCAAATGCTGAAACCTTCGTAACAGCATCGAAAGGCAAGAAAAACCAAGTTGCATTTGCAAAAAATTGGGAAATGAGATGTATAAGGAAAAGAGATGCATGATGTAATTCATATTTGTGTAAATTCTTCCCATTGTGCTTGTGGTTTATGCTAAATTTTCCAAAACACTGGGGAGTGAGAATGGGCATTCCCGACGTGTGTTTATTTCTCCTTATTCAGCATCTTCTTGTGTGTTTATCGCTATTTAGAGAGTGCCCAAGCTTGCAGTTTGTACGATTCCTAGGAGAGGGGGTTCCCAAAGCCCAGCCGGTCCCCGCAGCACCCAGAGCAGCTCCGCTGCCCACGCCGGCGTCGCCCGGGGCTGGCAGCGGGTGCCCACCCCCAGCCCCACGCACCGCACTCGGCAGCAGCAGGGAAAATATTTGCAAAGATGCAAAGGTAGCAGCGCCTGGGCTCCCGGCAGTGGGTGCTGGACATCGGTGCCTGAGGGAGCGTGGAGAAACCAAGCACGAAACCGCCGAGTTCAGGCACGGCCGGAGAGAAGGAAGTTGGTGCTGGGCTGTGGACGGCTTCACAGCCTTCCCCGCGCAGCGATAGAAATTTAAAAAGAGAAGATAAAAAAGGAAGAAAAGGAAAACAGACAGTGCTTTATTTTTATAGCATCATTAACCCAAAAGTGCTAAAAACCAGCTACGGGCAATCAGCTGGTGCTTACAGCCGAATTCGTCATCCCCGGTAGCCAGGTTCCTCCCGGGCGCTGATGACTGGAGGGGACACAGCTCCACTGCAGCAGCCAGACGCTGTTTAGTTTCTCTTGCTGCTAAAACACTGCTCTGTTCCGGATAATGAGACGCCTTCTGCTTGAGCATCGTTATGAGATTTTGCAGACCCATCATGCAGCCAGCAGGATCAGCTCAGGGAAGCTTCCCACTGAGAAAACATTAAATTCCAGGCCAGCAGTGAGGGACGCGTCCGCCGGAGAGCCCGGCCGCAGCCTCGCCGCTCGCCCCGCTCGCCGGCCCGTCGCCCACAGCCAGCTTCCAGCTGAGGGCTGCACTGAATCCCCCGGGATATTCCCACCAGCTAAAATCAACTCGGTCCGTCCCCGCTCACAGGTCCGGCGCCGGGGTTGTGCAGCGCTGGGAGCTCGGCGACGCCGGGCAGCTCCCATGGCCGTGCTCCTCATCGGCCGCCCTCGACGAAGAAGGAATCAGCCTGGCTTATTTTAGAGTTGGGGAAAGGAAGGCGAGGGGGGAGAGGACCCAGTTTTTCTCCCAATTTGGTGCCATGCTAATGAGCGGAGATGGTGGCTAATTTGACAAGGCCGTTGGTCCTCCAGTGATGGTGTTGGACTTTGCGACTAACGACGAGGGCTGCGCCCGCTGTTCGGGCAGCTACAGGGGAACGGCTCGGGGCAATCGCCCGGCCGCCTGCTCGAGACGTTGCAAAGTGAATTGTCTAATAAAGCAATAAAGTGGGGGACTCGCTAAATGATTTGTCTTTTAACTATTGTAATGGAATTTTTTTAACATTGTTTTATGCTGGAATGCAAAAATTATTACAAGTAATTAGAGTCATTTCGATTCAAATCTCTGCTTGGGCTTGACATATTTTGCATACTTCCACCGCATATAACAAGTCAGCTCATAAAAATGCAGGCAGCTCGCGAGCTTCGCGGCTCAGGCGGGAGCGGAGGTTGTCTAAACTAGCGCAAAACTGCCTTTGCTTGAGAACGAGAGGAGGGAAGGGGGGAGTCCGGCACCACGTAAATTTATTTTCTCTCATTAGGGAGCAAGGAAAAACCGAGGTTCTGCATCGCACCAGGGCCGCAGCGTCTCCCGCTCCCCGCAGCTCAGGAAGAACCGTGCAGCCCGGCACCGGCACCGGCACCGGCACCGGCACCAGCACGGCTGCTCGCACGCCCAGGAACCGCCGGGAAGGGGAACGCTCAGCACTGCGTCCCGATTCTCCGGCTGTTGGGAGCCTGCGCAGGCACCGCCAGGCTCGAGGCGCGTCTTTCTCCTTTCCTCCTCCAACGCGGGAGTGCTTTAGCAGAGAGCCTGGGGGCAGGCGGGGTGCGTGGCAGCACCCTGTTGTCTTCCGTGGCATGGCGACGGTCTCGTCAGTATTTTAACGACACTGTAACTAGTCAAGGCCTTTGCACAGGTCGCCGTCAGCTTTGCCCACGCGAGCCCCGGTGCAACCGCTGCGCCGAGGGCATCGCTCCCCGTGGCACCAGCCACCCCCGGATGGCTCTGCCTAGGGAAGAGCAAGAGCGCGGGGATTGCAACAACTTTATTTAGTTATTTGGAATTATTTATTTATTTATTTAGAAAGCAGAGAAATCCTGCAAGGCAACACCGAGCCGCTGCAGGAGCAGAGTTTAACCCAGACACGCTGGTACCAGACACGCGTAGTTTGACCCCGACTGTCGGGTCTGAGCTGCTGTCCCTGCTCAGGTTTCTGGCTGCCCGCGGTGCTGCCTGCCCTCCGGGCCCCTCCTGCCCACCACGAGCTGCGCCAGCCGATAACAAAGTTCAGAACACCCGAGACGTGCGTGGCTTCACGGGCGGAATAACAGCAGCAGCTACAGCCACAGGGTGAGTCCCAGCGGACTGGGGACGGCGGGCTGATGGTGCAGGAGGGCTCAGCGCCAGGCTCTGTGCCGGGCTGCCAGACTTGTCCTCGGGTATTGGGAAAACTGCCGAGCGCGGCTGGGCCGGCTGCGCGATGCCTTCGCCGGGGCTGGCCGGGCTGCTTGGACCCAGGGCTGCGGCGGCGAGGAGATGCTGCCGCTCCGCCAGGGCCAAATCCTGCTCGTCCCCGTCCGGAGGGACTGTACCGCGCTGACAGCGCCGTAGATCTGCTCCCGACAATCAGATGGGATCTCTTACCCGTCGCTTTGTGTATCACACCCTGTACACAGCATCTCAATACCAGATCTTATTCTTTCTATTTGTCTTGTTTGAAAGCCCCTGTGTAAGAGAGACAATTTTTTAACTGTAAGATAGATTGCCTGGAGCTGTGCGACAGCAGGGACGGGGAGGCAGAGGATGATGGATAACGTACAAATGATTAGAGGACAGGCCGCACAAATTCAGATGGAGAAAAAACCGTTACCAGCAATGTCACGCCTCTCTCCCCTCCGGTCAGCGCCCGGACGAGCAGCCGGCTGTGCCCACGGCTCCTCTTCCCCGGAGCTGGAGGGGCCGAACACCAGCCCTGCCCCTCCTCACGGCCACAGAACTGCACCGAACACGGTGCCTGCGATGCGGGATCCCTCCCGGCCCCGCTCACCCAAGCCTCCCCCTGTGCGAGGGCACGGCTCGCCAGCTCTCCCGCGGGGACCCTGCCCAGTCCGTGTCTCGCTCCCAGGGGAACCTCGGGGCTGAGAGGATGAGGAGTGCCAGCGAGAGGGATCAAGGGCAGCTGCCAGGAGACCCTGGCTGCCAGACCTGGTGGGCGCAGGGCTGAGCGGTGGCAGGGTGACTGCTGAGGGTCCTGGCACAACCTCCTGGTGCGAGGCGGGTGCTGAAGCCCAGCACGTGCCGAGCGAGGATGGCGCACAGCCGCTTTCCAAAGAGGATGCTCCAGCCTGGTCCCCCGGGCACCGGCATCTGGTCCGTGCCTTGCTGGCCACCGCAAACAGCACGTTCCCCCGCCGGGCGCCGGGGTGTGTGCTGGGGGGTTGGTGGCTGTGTGGGCTGCCATGGCACAGGCTGTGCCCGGTGGGACAGCCCGCGGCTGGAGCAGAGGACCCACGGCTGCGGTGGGAAGCGGGCTGAGCGCCGGTCACCGGCACGCTGCTGGCTGGCACCACGGCCGCCCGAGGACATGAAGGCAGCCGCTGCTTGGAGCCCGGCCGCAGCACGGCACGAGCTGCCAGCAGAGCTGCACTGGGCTTTGAGTTTCCTCCACCGTCTCATTAATCCTGATTTACAGAAGAAGGCAGCAGGCTGGGGCCCTCTTAACAGGCTGTCCAGGCTGCTGATTTGCCTTTGCTGAAGACAACGGTGCCCCCGAGACGAGGCCACGCTGAATTATTCAAATCATTGCTGGGGAAGGGCAGCGGGAGCCCGCTGGCGTGGCAAAGTCCTGGCTGCAGCCGCGCTCCTGGGTACACGTGGTGGCACAGCCCTGGTGCTGTGCCTGCAGACGGGGTGACAGTAGGGTTGGCAGAGACTGCGGGCACCCCAGAAGCACGGCACAGCCACCCCGGGGTGCACGGCAGGGTCCTGAGCCCCGGTGCGGCCGGAGCTGCTGGCATTCAGCACACGACGCAGCCTGCGTCGCGGCTCTCGGCTGTGCCTCGCAGCGCGGTGCGGCTCCTGGCCCTGCGACCGGGTGCTCGGCACAAGGGTGGGAGCTTCTCATCCATCTGTTCACCAAATACAGATGCTAGCACCTTGTTACACCTCTGTTCAGCTATTTTTCAACTTAAAGGGCTAATAATGCCTTAATAAAACTGTTTAATTACAGAAAATGTCCTTTATTAAACATAATCACCATATGGTTGCAAAGTACTTATGGCCACATTCATTATATAGGGAAAGGAAAGCTTCTCTGGTGACACCGGCAGTGCCACTAATGGGGCTGCTTTTAAATTATTTCAGCACGTTAATTCTTTGCAGACTAAAGGAAAGCGTTTGTCACGAGGCCGGGGTGAAAGCCGTTCCCTGAGCATCCGGCCCCGTCGCTGCCACGCGAAGCCCCGCTGCCCGGTGCAGCGTCCCCAGGCTGGTGTCACGCAGCAGCGTCCCCCGGGCTGCAACGGGCCCGCTGCGGCACGGCGGCACCGGGCAGGCACCGCCACACCGCCTCGTGCTGCAGATTGCGGTGCCGGGTGGTTGGCGTGGGCGGCCGGGCACGGGGCTGCCGCTCCCACCCGGACACCCTGTTGCAAACCGGTCGGCAGCGGCCGATTAATCTGTTCCCTAGAGAGAGGTTTTCCATTAGCTGCTGAATCTCTGACTTCAAAGCAATTAGCAAAAGTAATGAACTTCAGTGCTGCGGCACCGAGGGCAGCCGTTAACCCCTTCACCTCCACACCAGGCAACAGGAGGTGGTGGCCAGCGAAGACCTCCGGACGCGACATCCCGACCCTCCCGGCTGCACCACCCGGGCGAGGCGCGAGTGACCCAGCGGTGCATCTCTCTGCCCTCCCACGACAGCCCACCCCGAGGGGGCCGGGCAGCACCGAGCCCCGACGTCGCCATGCGTGCCCGTCCCTCCTCGGGACAGGGGCCCCTCTCCGCTCCCGAGCCCCCAGGGATCAGCGCAGGGCGTCAGGGATCGGCACTGTCTCCCCGGGGTCACGTTCTGGCTCGTTTAATCCTCCGGCAAACAGGGATCGCTTGCGTCGTGCCGCGAGCGGCACGCCACGGACACGGAGAGACGTCCCTGCCCAGGCTGAATCGGAGGCACGAGGCAGCTCCGCGCCGGCGCTGAGGACCCAGCAAACGGGACAGGTTTGCCGAAGGTGAAGGGGGCTCCGGGGAGGGTTTCCCAATGCAGGGCATGGTGAAAAGGAAGGGAAAAGCTCTGCTGCGTGGCTGTCTGCACGGCTCCCACCGCCTCCCGGCACCCAGCTCCTGCCAGGTCCCCCACGCAGCCGGGCTGCACCTCTCGGACGCCGGCCACGCGGCCGGGGGCTGGCTGCTGCGGTGACACCGGTGCACCCCTCGTCCTCGGGGAAGGCTTGGTGCAAAGCTGGAGGAGAAAGAACTGCGCTCATTTTTCAGCTGCCGCAATTTTACGTGTAATTAAGTTTATTAATTGTGTATATTAGTGTTGAAATGGAGACACATGACTGTCGAAGCCCGTCCCAGCAGGCGTTCATCTCGCAGGCGCCTCGTCCAGCCCCTCACGCGGAGGAACTGCAGCTCGCCGAGGTCTGCTGAGAGGTAGAGCACGTCCGAGACCCCCCTGCCACCCTCCCCTGCCCTGGGGAGCAGCTGGGGTGCTCGCTGCTGCTAAAGCTCGTGCTAAGGAGCCCCAGAAATGCCCCTGGGAGGATGCTGGGGCTGTGTGGGTGGGGGCTGCTGGTGGCTGCGGGGACCAGACCCTCCCCAGCAGCGGTGCAGCAGGACGCGACGCTGGCCATGGCGGGGGGTCTGTACCTGCTCTCTCTGGGGTGAGTCTGGCCCCCGGTCTGTAATTAACAGACGGCTGCCTAAAGACAGCCAACTGCTCACCAGGCTTGCGGTGCGGCCCCGGGAGCACGGAGGAGCAGCGGCCCTGGGAAAGGGGGCGAGGGGAGCAGGGGCTGCGGGACGCCTGGGAGCAGGGGCTGGGGGTGCCAGGGGTGAGCAGCTCCAACGCCGAGCTGGGAGCTCGGAGCAGGGACGGAGGAAGAGCGAGCCACTCTCCTTGCGCCGAGAAGTCCACGTGGCCGGAGGGAGCTGCGCTGCGGGGCGTGGGGAGGGCTTTGCTTTGGCAGTTGCGGGTTATCGTTTCATTCAGGAGTGGTGTTAATTGCGCCTGTTTGTGCTGTACCCTTGGCAGCTGGCACAGACACCATTCATCAGGTGCAACAGCGTAATCCATTTGTGCTAACGAACTGCTTTGCAAGGTGCTGCTCTGCTGCAAGAGCGATGGAGAGACCGTGGAGAAGGAGGGAGCCAGCACCAGCGTGGACGGGTGGGGAGACAGGCGGGCTGAGGCATCCGAAGGAAAGCCAATGGGGATTATTGCTCATAATAATAGGCAAAGTCCGTTAATTGCAGCATTAACCTTGCAGTGATGCAAAGTCCCGCTGCCCGGTTTGCATCTCAGCTCTTTCACCACTTCGCCTCCCGGTCTGCGCCGCCGACCCTGGGGGCTGGCAGGGGCTGGGGACGTGGCTGGCCACCCCCGGGCCGAGCGCAGGAGCAGCCTCTGGCAGGTTCTCCCCCTGCAGCTGCCTGCGGAGGTTCAGCCCTATTAGCAATCTGCTGATCTTCATGGCCCTGGGTGCAGCCAGAGGCTGAAGACTCCTCATTTCACCAGCGCCAGGATCCCTGCGCACGGTTGTCACCCTCCGCGCCGAGCGCTGGCTGTTGTTTAGAAGCTGTCTTGGCCTTTTGTTCTGATTGGATTTAGTTTTTGTCACCGAAAAAAAATACAAGAGACAAGAGTGTAAAAGCACCNATGCTCTGGGGCTTGCTGCATAATTCGCACTAACGGGCTCCGGCGCAGCCCCGACGCCGGCGCTGCTCCCAAGCCGCCTCCGGCTCGGCCGGGCACACAGCCCTGTGCGCGGGGGGTGCGGACCCCTGCGCGTGTCCCCTAATGCAAACGCAGTGGCAATTAACATTGGCAGGAAAAAAAATCCATCACCTGCCCTTAATCTCAGGTGAGAGCTCCTCGGCCCTCAGCTTAGCCCCAGCCCCGGGGCCGGCAGGGTGAACGGGGGCCGGGGGGCTCTGGTCTGGTGCGGAGGAGACCCCAGCCGAGCCCCCTGTCCGGCAGCTCCCTCCCACAGGGGCAGGAAAGAGAGCTTAAAATGGCAGCAGGCTGGGCACATCCACTGTCACCAGCCCCCACCGCAGCCCAGCGAGCCCGTGGAGGGGGTGGGGGCTCCGCCGGTGCGGACCGTTGTGCCCTGGGGCTCTGGGGATGGGGGCTGCAGCCCACTGCCCCCCACCCGGGTGCTGGACGGAATCACACAGAATCCCAGCATGGCAGGGGTGGGCAGGGCCCTCTGTGGGTCCCCCAGCCCAACCCCCTGCCCAAGCAGGGTCACCCAGAGCAGGCTGCACAGCACCGCGGCCAGGCGGGGCTGGAATATCTCCAGAGAAGG
>Ga0065711_1048105_pt1 | contig 11985 bp, 12 predicted proteins | sample Hoacrofraction12_FD_59098 | JGI IMG/M metagenome (GOLD analysis project Ga0065711, IMG submission 59098) | Hoatzin crop microbial communities from Cojedes, Venezuela - Epithelial fraction 12 v2 (version 2) | ecosystem: Host-associated > Birds > Digestive system > Esophagus > Crop | place... | reverse complement strand
CGCCCCAACATGAAGACTGCAACTCTGCGATGGCCTGGACCATGCATTTCCTACCTGCACTCTCCCGGCTAATTCAGCACCAGAGGAAGCCTTCCAAAAAACCCTGGGAGCCAAATTCAGAACCACCATTAGGAGCCAAAGAAAGAGATTTAAAAATTAAATGAAAGAGAGGACATTTCAGAGAGAATTTAGCTTCTAAAATCCCCAAACAAGGCACTCCCGAAAACTCCTGAGGCTTACAACAAACCGAGAGCTGAGATGCTCCTGTGGAATACATACGAAGACAGATGATTGAGACAATTCACAGTGAAGAGCTCTGTAGAGGGACAGACTGAAGGCACCTGAACCACTGCTCAAAATCACAGCACATTGACTGTCCCCCCCGCCCAGACCAGCTGAAAACGTGCCGCAACTGCAAGGATAAAAGCACCCGAGGGCAAGGACAAAAGCACCCGAGGAATTGTTCTTGAGCTGGACCTTGCAACGTAGCCTTTGGACCAGCACAGTTTTCCGGACAGAGTGAAAACAGCAGGATCACCGAGGATGCCAACGGACACTTGGACGGAGCTCTGCTAGTCAGCCCTCTGCCCACACGTGTCCTGGTCTGGGTACAATAACTCCTGCAAATACTGAATGTAGAAAAAGAAGAGAGATTGAGCCAAGAGTTCTATAAGCAAATGATGGAAGGAAAGCCCGTGAAAATTCTCCCCAGGTTTACATTGATTTTTCCATGCAAACAAGAAAACACTGCATTTGTAAACTGAACTGAAGTTCTCCCTAGAAAAGACAAACCCCCTTAGGGATGGGTTTGGTCCTCTCTGCAGCTCCCTGGCAGCGGGATGCCTGGGGACCACGAGCACCCCACACCCCGACGAGGCAGGCTGCAGCTGCCCAGTGTTGCTCACGTAGGCAAGGGATCCTCCCTTCAGCCATTTCACCTCCCTGCTCGCAGGGCATCGCCACAGAAACCTGAGGGTGCCAGGAACCGACACAGCGACACCCCGCTCCCCGAAACGCAGCCCACGAATGGCATCACTCTGACCTTTCTCCTGGTGGAAAAACAATGGCAGAGAAGAGCAGCAAAGCAGAAATTGTCACAGATGAGAAGATTTCTGTTCTGCTTTGTGAAGGTGGAGAAACCAGCTCGCTCAGACCAGAGCTCGAGCTCCTGACCTCCTCTCCACCTTCCTTTATCCCCCACGAGGGAAAGCATGAAGCAAGAGCATGGGTAGACATCTGCTCAACTTCTGTGCACTTGGATGGTCAAGGAAAGGCGCCCAGGCTCCAGAGGTCTTGGCTCAGTTCATCAGTGTGACCTCCTTGCGCAGGGAAAGTATCTGTTTTCAGGATAAACATGCTGGGTGATTCAGGGAGGGCCACGAAAGCACCCAGGAGGGAACAGGGATCACAGTGGCTGGGTGCGCTGCTCCAAACACGCAGGAGCCTCTCGCGAGAGTCGGCTCCGAGGGGAGCACCCTGCCAGCTCTTCACACAGCGGGGAAGAAGCAGCTTCCAGCTGCTATTTGTCTCAGGGTGGCTACTGCTTTTGGAGAGCCGTTGGCAGGAACACGAGCGGCACTGAGTCATTTACGAAGCGACACGCAGCAAGCTGCCCGTTTCGTCAGAAATCACCTCTACTTTATAGTTCACAGTAATGAACCGGGGAACACTAGGTGAGAAGGTAAAAGAAGCTGAAGAAATATTTTGCAGTCCACAGAGCTAAAAAGAAACAATTTTCAGTAATTCTGCGGTACCCATTAACGCTGATGGATGAAAGATTGCTTGTGATACGGCAGGATGATCGCTCAGAGACAGGGCAGTCTGCAGCGGACCCAGAGTTTTCAAAATAATATGCAAAACCATGCAGAGGATTTACAATTCACCCCTGCCACACACACTGGCTGTCCTCAGGTTTCCTCCATTGTGCTCCCCACCACAAGCTGGGGCACATCGAGCTCTGCTCACAGCGGTTACGGCCCATCCCAGCTTCGCAGTGGGAAGCCCATGCCTAGAAATTCCCTTTTTTTCCTTAGCACAGAAAACTCCGTCTTCTACCACTGAAGCTGCGCTGCTTCGCTGCTTGCTGACCAAGAGGGGCTGTGGCCAGTGGAGTTCGAGCTCCCTGGAGATGCGACCGGCCGCTTGAAACCTGGCTGACGGGACAACACAGCAGCACAGACACCAGTCCTGGGTGGAAAGGCCACGCTCGCCGGCCCCTGGAGCTCGCACAGCCCGCGCCTCCAGCCCGGAGCTGAGCAAACCCGTCCTAAGTGCATGAAGCAAACCGTATGGCTTCAGATGAAAAGTTTCAAAAACCAGCATTCTGCTTCACTGCAGCCCTTGTCTCTGCTCTCATGAGGGGCAGAATCCACACTGAGCCTGTGCCATCAGCCCCGCTGCTCTGACTGCTGGGCAAGGTACCTCTCGGCAGGCTTGTGCCAAGCTCAGCTACGCAGCATCCACCTTCCCCGAGAGGTCCTTTGCACAAGGACCCCGCATCACCCACCTAGCACAAGGAAACCTGAAAGACAGCTTTCTCCTGCCAAATTTAAGTCACACCTAACAGCTCCAAGGCTTTTCTGCAGTATTTCCAGGGCATTGTCACTGCTGAACTCCAGGACTGGACCTCCACTACTCGAGCCCCTACCCTGATGCCACAGAGCCATTTGCGGCCATCCCAGCAGGTCCCACCACCACTTCACTGCCCCAGCGCAGGGGACAGCAAGACTGGGGCAGAACAGGCACGCAAAGCAGGGGAGGCCCATCAAACCCGCAGGCAGGGAGCAACACCTGGAACCACCAAAGCTTTGGGGAAGTGATGGAGCCAGCAACGCCAGCTTGAACAGCGTGAGATGTGTGACAGGTCACAGAAATGACAGGGCCATGTCATGGCAAGAACGAACCCTGCATGGTAGGCACTGGTCCTGCTGCAAACAGCGGAAGGATAATTCCAGGAGGACAAAGAACCCTCCAGAACCTGCCTTGCCAAAGACATCTCCCTGCGTACCATGAAGTCCCTGCGGTACGATGATCCTGTTCCCACCCCTCTATCAGATGCACCCGCCCAGTCTGGATCAAAGGAACCAGGCGCCGGCTCCGGGCTCGCAGCGCTTCAGCCCGGCAGCTCTCACACAGCTTGAGTAAACCCTTGAGTCACCAAATCGATGGCAGCCCTCGGGGGACACCTAGCAGCTGCCCAGCCGTCACGGAAAACTGCTGTCTGGCACCTCCTCGGCGCCGTATCGGGATGAGGAGCTGGTGGGCAGCACGCCGGTGAGTCAGAGCCATCCGGCTCCCAACTGCATGTGACTCACACCAGTTTCACTGCAAACACACCACAGAGTCTGACTAAACCAGATCAGAATTTGTGTATATATGATTTTTAAATACATATACACACCCACAGGTGTATGTGCACACACATAGGTGCATGTACACACACATAAAGTGGTTTCTTTTGTTTTCATATGCAAGAGAGAGAAACTTAATGCTCTGGAATTAATAAATAACTATGAACAACCAAGCTCCCGGGCTACAGAAAGAGCTCTTCTCCCCACGTGGCTCCTTAATTTGTGTAGCACTTGAGGCTTGGAGCCGTGCTCCGAGCCCATAAGGGCTCCCCGGTTCGCCGCACGAGAGCCCGTGACACAGCTCGCAGGGTGCGGTGCCCACCACGAGACTCCCTTTCCTCCGCACCGGGGGACACCTCCTCATGGTGGAGGATACACCTGGACAGAGGGAGGGAGGGAGGAACCTGGATGTTCCTCACTGAGCCAGCGTGCGGCAACGGGTGCTGCGCGCCTACGCCGCAGAGAAGACATCGGAAAAGACGCCTGGCAGGTCCCTGTGCTCAGCCCATGTACTGCTGCTGGTAGCGCAGGTTGAGCTCTCGCAGCTCCCGCTCCCGCACCCGCCGCGACTTGTTGGATTTGGTGGAGCGGCTGGAGCGGGTGGACTGCGCAGACTTGGTGCTCTGGCAGCGGGAAGATGCCCTCTTGAGCAGGTTTTGCGAGATGGAACGGTGCAGGTTCTTCATGGAGGACGAGGCTGCCATGCTGACCACCCACGGGTGCTTCAGGGCCTGAAGGGCTGTCATCCTGTCACTGGGGTCCACTGTGAGCAGACGATCGATGAAATCCTTGGCCAGGTTGGACACACTGGGCCAGGGCTGAAACACAAAGGAGGTGATTAGAATGAAACATCCCGCACAGCTTCGCTAATTAATTCCTCCCACCCCAAAAAGGCACTTCAGGGCATTTGGCTCCTTCCATTCTCTCTTTCATCCTCAGATCTTCCAAGCTGTAACTAACAGCATCTGCCCAAGGAGAACGAGACACAATTACTTCAAGAGCCTTTTAGGGGGAGAGGCTGAATTACTGAAAGTGTCTACATGTACGTAGGTGCAGCGTGGATCCCTCCACAGCCGGGCTCAGGCACTCAGCCTGCCCAGGAGCTGACCCTGGCTCCCAGTCTGCCCAGGTGCCCCCAGACACCTACACACGCCTGCAGCCCCCAGACTCAGGCATCTCTCCAACAGCTGGCTGAGAGTTCCCTGCTCCCTCTGGTTGCCACGTTCCTCCCGTGGTCTCGTCCTTCTCCTTGACACACACACACACAGACACCCCAGCTTCCAGGTCCCTCCACCTCCTCGTCTGGCTCTGTCTTCTTACACCCTCAGTCAGACATCCACGCTTGCTCCAACTGCTGCGCCACAGTCACACACAGGCTCCCAGACCTACGTCCCGCTCCGGGTGCTGGCCCTGAGGTGTCCCACCTCACTTTCTCACGTCATCTTCCAAAATCATACAACCGTTAGGAGAAGAACAACAACTGTACCCCACTGGAGACGCTCCCCAGTCCAAGTGCTCTGTATCCGACGAAGCCATCGCTGCTTGAGGGCGAGACATCTCGCCCACAGAGGACAGATCCGCACACCAGACCCCAGGTTCTCTTCTGACCCTCCATCTTAAGGCACGCATCTAGCAAGCAAGCAAGCATCGACCTGTGCGTCAATCCTGAAACCAAGACTAGGGGGAGTGCTCTGCCGTGATAGTGGGTCTCACTCGCATGTGGAAATCTAGGAGATGTTGCTACTGGTCAGCCCTGGAACAGCCAACTCAGCCCGGCTGGAAACAACCCCATAAAACCTTCTAAATGTATATATAAATGTTACATATAAGGAAATTCCAGGAACGCTTACCAAGGAAAGAGGAAGGAATTCTTTTACAGAATACTAGTTTTAAAGAAGCAAGCTCAAAATAATTAGTCCTATAATAAATTCCTCCCCAGTACCCTGAAGCACAGCCATAGCCACTTACGAGGCAAACACCTATAGCCACGTGTGCCGGAACTGTTTCATTTCTGACAAACTACCGCATTCATACTAACATGGGAAGTGAGAATATTTCCCTCAGCAGGAGGTGAAGGCAGGGCTGTGGGCGAAGCTAGGAAGCAAGCCGTGGCAAACCCCGCCGTCAGGGCGGAGTGGAGGCGGCAGCACGGCTAGCGCACAAACCCCCGGCGTTGGACGGACCCAGCCAAGAGCAGGATTCTGCAGTCGCCGGGTGTCATGTGGGTCTCACCCCTCGCGAAACCACCAATGCTGAATTTTTCAAGCAGACAGAGACCACGTCCCAAGTAGAATTAAAAAAAAAAGCCCGAGCAGATTGATGCAATGAAGGGAAGGCTGTGATACAATAATTAAGGTCATGTACAAGCACATACGTGTGACTGAGTGGAAACAGCATGTGCGGTCAAAAAGAAAAAGGCTGCTACTCCGCGTCTTCCATTGCTCTCTTCCCTTGGTGAGGGAGAAAAGCACCCAGCTATTTTAAAATTCGGGTCCACCAACTACGCAGTCAGATATAACGTCCTTTTCTCGTGCCAAGGTCTAAAAAAGGTATGCCCGGATTTTTTTTCCTGAGGTCTGCAATTTATTGCTGCTGAAAGCAATTTCCTCTTTCAAATGACTGGAAGGCACCGGCGGGAGAGCTAATCCGCGGGAGATGTATAACGCAAGGCAGGACAGTCCGAGAGCGACAGCTCTGCTCCTGGCCCCACACCACGGACGCCAGCTCTAGCTAAGGAACCGCTGCCAGGATGGTCAGGGGTCAGAATGTCTGATTTTACAAGCGACAACTAAACCAGTCTGGTGTACTCAGCTGAGCTAAAGCGGGATATATGAGCGCTGTCAATAACTACGCAAGAGAAGAGAGAAAATGAGACGAACTACTCGACATAAAGAAAATACTGGTACGTGAATAAAAAACTACAGATGTTCCGGAACGTATTCAGGATAGAAATGGCAATACCTCTATTGCCTGGAGCCAGAGGGCTCAGGAAGAAGGTGCAGCCTTCTCCTGTGGCTCAGATGCCTCCTCTCTGCTCTGAAACCATTTCCAAAACGCCCTCCCCTCCACGTCTCAAGAACAAAATCAGTTTACAAAAAAAATTTTTTAAATACAACCTTTCCTGTCTACTGCTTTCAAATATAATAAGTTTGTCACGACCGGCCTTCAATCGCTTTTTCTTAGCCAATGGAACACATCTTGACAACAAACAGCAGGAAATAAACAGGCGCTTGTTAGAATAGAACAGGGACAGTCTGTGATCAGAGACTCATTAAAGTGTTTGTTTTTATATAAAGAGGATAAATAAAATAGCAAAAAAACCTTTCCCAATGTAGCAAAAACCACAATGAAGGTTACCATTGCAACTGAATACGCTGGTCTGTTTTGCAGAACTATGGACCCTTCGAAGCTCTTTATAACAACAGAGCCAAAAAGCCAAATCTGCCTCTGCCACCGGGAGACATCAATCACTTTTCAAGCCTACAGATATCCCACCAGCCTTCTGGGTAAGGCGCTTCCTTTGTTAACCAACAGCGAAGGAATCAGCCTGCAGGGTTTCATCCTCAGTGGCACACTCTTGGACAGCAGCAGGCTCGTACCGCGTGGTAACTGGCAGGTCAGCACAGCACCTTCCCGGTAAACTCCAGCTCCAGGCGACCTTTGGGTTCTCTCTTCCATAGACGCGCAGATCCAAACGAAACCCAGCAACAAGAGGTTGTGCCTCCACTTTTACCAGGCTTGACTTCAAAAACTTTTTAAAAACCCCTATTTTCTGTAGCTTTTTTTTTTTAGACTCATTTAAGGTATCAGCTACTCGTACAGTTAAAATCACAAATTCGTCATTACCTGTCCACACCCCGTTAACCTCCAACCACTTCTTTCCTTGTCCTCCTCCCAGCAGGCAGAGAGCTCACCTCGTTCCGCCTCCTTCACAGAGGACTCATTTTCTGCTCTCCAAAGAACGCTGATGAGAGGTCTAAGCTAACAATACGTCTATCCAATTCACCGCTTTAACTCAGCCACATTAATTGCTGGCGACAATTCTACTCTCCTTGCAACAACAACTAGTCAAGAGCTCTTCACTGTCATCTTCGTTACTGTTACCAGCCACCAAGATGACTTAGATGGGAAGAAACACCCCAGGGAAAACAGTAAGGTTGGAGTCGTGTGAACGTGTTTTCTCCATTTCAAAGTATCTATCTCAAATCTTGTACCTTTCTGAACACTGTCCCTCACAGAGGTACAATCCTGCCAGGATCTCCATCCTCTCCTCCTCACCTAAATCCCAAGAGATGCAAGGCACACACTCAAATGACAAATACTTGAGGACTGACACAGCAATGCTCTTCTTGGAAACACACCTTCAGGACATGCCAGAGAGCGTCACTCCATCTCGCAGAGGTTGGGCACTGCACAGGCGTGGAACGTGGAGCGACCCGAGAGCTGTTTTGCCATTCGGATGCATTCAAGCTTCAGCCAACCGATGGCTGCCCGCCACAGAGCAGGAGATTCTGGCAGGTGGAACGAGCCCCTGAACACCAGGAACAGCATCACTTCAGTCATTTCGAGTCATATTAAAAGATGTCAAATGTGATAATTCAGAATTTGAAGAAATCCATGAAGAACATATCAGCCTGAAGACCTAGAAACTGTGAACACACAACCAGCCTAAGCCTCGAGAGGCCTGTGCATTGCACCAGCCCAGTTTAATGAAACCTAAGGGAGAATAAGCTCCAAACAAAAGTGGACTGGATTTCTCACTACTCCAATTACTCTAGCTTCACAAACGTTGAATATGGAGTCCTTGCAATTAGATTTTTTGTTCTGGTCAGCAAACACAAATCGGTTTATTGATCTGTTTACGCAGCCAGAGGTTTCGTTTGCTGCACCATACACATCTTCGGCTTTGTTTCACTGAAGCCCTTTCTTGTTTTCTTCAAAAATAGGTAAGGCTACATTCTACTGAAGCACTGAGTGGAATAAATCGAACGGTTTTCAACCCCAGTCTCTGGAGAAAAGTATCCACTCTCCAGAAACCTTGCATCAGTTGGCAAACCAGCAGCTTCAATTTAGCCAGAGGCCGGGAACCCTTCTGATGAATACTGCAAGGCAGCAGCAGGAGTCTGTGTAAAAGCCGAGGAAGGTCAACAAAACCGCCACGAAGAGGAAGGGAAGCCACCGACACTTGTTCACCTTGCATTCCTGTTCCTCTCTGAACCAATTTCAAACCCAATGCAGCCCGAGCATAACTTCTACGCCCTTTCCTCCGTTAGACGCATTCCTCAAAAGGTACTACAGTAGTTCTGGTGTCTTTCTACACATATTAAAAAAAGGTAGAACAGCCATATCCTGCGCAGAGCCCGAGCAGAGACCTCCTACAGGTGACCAGCCTTTCAAACCGCTGCCATCAAGTCCTCTGTCTGGGGGAGCCAGACACAGCAGCACCCACTTCACAAACCTCATTTTGCATGTGACAAACACTAGATGGAGACTTAGTTTGACACTGGAAACTATCGACCTGCACGTTGGAGGACTGAACATCCTCTGGAAAGTCATGTCTGTAACTCCAGAATTTAGAAGAGTGGCTAAAAACATGATCCAGCAGAATTAAAGAAAGGGGGGAAGCAGAAGAGCTGCTGTAAGTAAACCTGAATAACTCACCCTGACACAGAAATACCAAGGGTCCCTGCAACGACCAAAGGAAACTCAACAGCACATCTTTACTCTCGTCTGCAGGCTCAGCAGAGAGTCAAGGAGGATGCCTTGCCATCATTCTGCTCTCCTTGATCTAACCATCAGAAGCACTGGCAAAGACCTACCCGCTCGTGCTTGCAGGCCAACAGCTCTCAGGTGCTCTCTCCTCTGTTCACCAGGCAGGAGCAGGACTGCCGGGCTTCCGAGATCAGAAGAGAGGAGATGCAGAAAAGCCTAGTACTGCTGCAAGCCATAAAGGATCCTTAAATTAAAAAACAAAAAACAAAAACAAAAAAAACCACAAAACCCAAAAACAACCAACCCCAAAAAACCCCCACCAAAACCACATCCTACCTACTAACCAGGACAAATCTTGGGGCATATGGAGATCCCCAGGAGCAGGGAAGACTGCCGAACTCTCTCTAGTAACTGTGAGGATGTTTGAAACGGAAACCCAGCAATTAGTAACTCACGACCTCCGAGATGAGCTGTGCAGTCATCCAGTCCTCGCTTCTATCTTTCATGCAGAGCTGCTGTATGCAACAACCGAATCCAAGAGGTTCGGCAGCCTCTCGGGAAGAGGGGAAGGAAGACGGGCTGTAAAGATGTATATGGACATCATACACCTAAGCACTGCAGTTACTCGCAAAATTCCCTCCTCTTCTGAGTGCCTGTCCCCTGGTATCCCTCCAAGCCCAGGTGACACCTTCCAGCACGCTGCACCTTCAAAGCCAACCTAGAGGACCACCACAGGGTCACTCAGGTGGCACAGGGTGGCCATTTAATGCTCAAACTCCAAAGCCTCATCATGCTTCCATTGCCTGGCAAAACAGTGAGTGAAGTCCAAGATGGCAACCAGGCAACTTTCAGATGGAGCCAGTTCTTACAGGTGACCTGCTTGAGCCTGACTACAGTGTTCTCCAAGCTAACAGCAGCTCCTCCCTTTCCATCTGAGATGTCTCGACTCCACAGTGCAGCACTCACTGCACGAGCCTACACACACACACACGCTGAAGGTCCTTGACATCATCTTTAGAGATGCCAAGCCACAGCGGGATCTTCCGGTTAGTCCCGTGCAAATAAAAGAAGAACCAGTCACCTGAATATCAAGCCTTGCTTTTAGTCTTGACAGTACCCACTGCAGGAAAAAGACATATTGAGTTCCTGATTCCTACCCAAGCTACGTGTTGCTTTCAGTAGAACGGATATGAGCTCTGAAGACAACATTACGGGGAAGGCGAGGGGCAATCCTCTGCAAAGGCCTGAAGCTCCCGTGCCAGTTGGTCTTTGCAGAAAGATGAAGCCCAAAGGATGTTACCACAGCTGCAAAAGATCACTCTTAGGCCAAAAATCCTGTGCCCCAGCGCCACCGATTCCTAGGAAGAGTCTGACCAAGCGCTGGAGAAGCCTCAAGGCACCAGAGAGGCTGAGAAGCCCTACAAGTGTTCCTGCCAGGTTCACCTACAGAAAACCATCAGACGGCTACTTTAAAGTTCTAGAAGACAAAAAAGGTTTATTGGGAATGAGCCTGCCCCAACAGACAGACTGGGTTGAACGGGTCCACTTGGTCAGAGGGACTGCCTTCAGATTGCGCCCTTATCGCTCTTCAGAGCGACGCTCCATGGCACAGAAGATAGCTACGCTGCTTCTGTTCTTCATCCACTTGCTGATACTGCACTCCCCATCACACCACCACAGACGGCTTGGTTCGTGCAACCAAAGCGAGCCAAATGAGAGAGCTTCTGTTAATCTTTCTGCTGGGGTTTTCAGCCACTGTTCCTTGGCATGAATCACCGGATGGCTGCAGAAGCAGCTCCACCAGCCCAAGGGAGTACCTGGCACGGACTCCAGAATTAGCAGCACTCACAGCACGTACGAAACTGCTGCCACAGCCTGTCTTACAGCCCTACCGACACCGGGAGAAACGCCTGCGGTGGAGGTTTGCGGCTCTGGCCCCTCAGCAACGACAGCTGCCACTTCCAAGGTGTGCCAGCATTTCCCACAACAGCATCTCCTCCATTTCCAAGCGGCATAAAACACAGGGCGCATCACCGATCTGCAGCTTCAGCCCTGCTAGATAATAAACCCAGGGGAAAGCAGCCTCATTTACAATGCCTTAAAGAGCTCTCAAGTGTGCTATGGTTTATTCAGGCTCCGGCTCCGAGCCTGGAGGAGGAGGAGGAGGAAAAGCAAGAGATGCTGTTATGAGTGTCACTTAGGCTAGGTGATTGCGTGCAGTGCCGGGCCCTCTGCGATGAAATCCCATCCCCACCCCTGCTTGTTATTCACATCAGCATAAAAGCTATTGAGGCACCATCCACGCCGGCACATGGGGAACAAACAACGCGTTGTTCTCCGGCTGGAACAACCAACCCACCTCTTTCACGTACAGCCGGAGCGAGCACGGACCTGGCGTATGCCGCAGAGAGCTCCCCACACGCGCATCTGAAATGAAACGCTGACCTGCGTTACCAGCGTGAGCCTTCTCCTCTAGCTAAACGAAACCCAGGCAGGGACGGGAGCAGAGCTGCGTGGGCAGGGCTGCTTTCAGGGCTGGCTTTAGATCCCAGAGCCGAGCCCCTGAATTTTACCCTGCCTGGGACGGGAGCGCATGCTGCTGTCAAGCGGTCACCAAAACCTGTACCGCAAATCGGCTAACAAGGTAACTGGTTTATGCTGGCTTTTGGCTTCTTCTCACCTTAAAACACACAGAATCACAGGACGTTAGGGGTTGGCAGGGACCTCTGTGGGTCACCCAATCCAACCCCCTGCCGAAGCAGGGTCACCCAGAGCAGGCTGCACAGGACCGTGTCCAGGCGGGGTTTGAATATCTCCAGAGAAGGAGACTCCACAACCTCCCTGGGCAGCCTGGGCCAGGGCTCCATCACCCTCAGAGGGAAGAAGTTCTTCCTCATGTTCAGACGGAACTTCCTCTGCTTCA
>Ga0065711_1009191_pt1 | contig 11985 bp, 11 predicted proteins | sample Hoacrofraction12_FD_59098 | JGI IMG/M metagenome (GOLD analysis project Ga0065711, IMG submission 59098) | Hoatzin crop microbial communities from Cojedes, Venezuela - Epithelial fraction 12 v2 (version 2) | ecosystem: Host-associated > Birds > Digestive system > Esophagus > Crop | place... | reverse complement strand
GGTGGAAGATCGCTGATTTATAAACTGTGTACAGCACTTGTGGCCGGAGTTCGGGGGATAAGCGTGTTGAAGAAATCAGCAGAAAGGCACAGCTTACAAAGCGATTGATGCCTTTGCCCCTCAAAGTGGTAGATTTTCCATGTTAAAAAAAAATTAAAATTTGAACTCTGCTGGTTTTGCAAGATGCTCACTGCTGGTTTGGGGTTTTTTTTCCACTTGTGCAATATTCCTTGATGATCATTCGAAAGTGCTTGAGAAGCTTTTGACTTTGGCACTGCAGTTCTCAGGGCGACGGCAGTTTTGGCAAGCTTTGCTTGGGAGGAGCGCGCAGCCAGGGCTGCCTTGTTTGTGCCTTCCCAGGACGACTGATCTGGGGTCAGACCTTGCTGCTGGAGAAGGAAACATTCACCCCACGCGCTGAATCCCAGCCCCTGAAGTGGAGCAGACACCCCACAGCGGTGCTCAGCCCCGTGCCCGCTTGTCTGGCTGGAAGAGGCATCTGTGCTGGGTTGTTCAGAATTAGGCGAAAACTTTTTCGTGCCAGTCGTTAGGGACTGCAAAAGTTTCAGGAGTAATGAGGAGATGCAGTTTGAGGCATGTGATTTTTAACTGTTTTGTAGAGGTCAGTTTGAACAAGTTGCCATAGTTCTAGTCTGGCTTTGCTTGGCAGCAGAGGTGCCAAACAGCCACTCGTACGGAAGCACAAAGTGTTTCAGATCCGACGCCCAGAGTCCCTCCAAACGCTGACGTGTTTGCGCAGCTCGAGCAGAGGCCAGCAGGCAGAAGAAGGGAGGATGCTGGCGAGCGAGGTCTGTGCTGAACCCGGAGCTTTGCCATGAAAATGGTGTTTCCCCCACGCTCAGCTCTGCCGCGGGATGGAGCGCGGGGCCGATTCAACAGCAGGTCTGGGGTTTGCGGCTTATGAGCAGACACGAGGCAGAACATCTCCTGAGGCCCCGCGGTGACTGGTTTACGTAACGTCACTTGTGTCCCCCCAGCGAGCACGCTCAGGGTCTCTCCAAGCCAACTTAAGGCTCTCTGGGGTTTTGTGTCACAGTCACGCTCTGTTTGAAACTGCACTTTAGCTCATCACAGATTCCCATTCCTGCTGCACGAAGCGTGTGACCGGAGGAGCCAGCGAGGCTCCCGGGCTCGGCCCCGCAGCCTGCCGTTCCCATCACCTTGCATCAGGGCGCCTGTTTGACTTCCAGCCCGATCTGCTGGATTATTCGCAGAAACTTTTGTCCTCTCACAGCCCTGATAGCTCCGTCCTGAACCTTTGCCAGGGGGTGGTCTCTGCTGGGGGAGGCTGCTCCTTTTCTGGAGAGGCTCAGAGAAGCCAGGCTGAACTTGGGAGAACTGAAATCTTCGTGGCAAAGAGGAGAGTGGCTGTTAGATAATGGGGAAGAAACTTTTTTTTCCCCTCCGTCTCTCCAGAGTTTTCTCTCCAGGGTGAGTACTCTTAATTACCACAGGGTAATTACTAGTGGATGCAATCCGAACCCCTGCAGACCGTTTGGTCACCAGTCAGTGGCTTTGCTTTGGGCTGGGTTCCACTGCCCCTTCACTTCTGTAAAAGACTGAACCGATACCGTGAAGAGCAAAAGATAGAGCAGGGGGCTTGGTCTGCTTTGTCTTTTAACTTGCACAGCCCAAAGTTTTAGAAGTGTTTGTCAGCAGAGTTCAAAGCCTCAGGATCTTTAAACCTCTCTCGCTGATGGTGGGATTCATGTTGGCAGAGGGACGCCGAGTCCTGAGGGCAGGATTCGTCCCACCCCAAAGCAGGTTGCTGACACAGGACAGGCGACTTGTGTCCCAAAAGCACCCACTTCTCCCCCTCTGCTGCGACGGGGACGGCTCAGCCCAGCCCTCGGCACGGGCAGCACCGGGCGTCGGGGGAGCAGTGTCCAAACCTCGTAGTCACCGATGGGAAAGTGCGTCCACAGATGACATCATCTCCATTCCTTCTCCGGTGGCTCGGGCTCCCCAGGCTGGTGCTGGTGCCAGGTTCGTTTGTTCAGCAGGAGACGTGCTGGAGTCTGAGCTTTCAGGGCTCAGGTCTTTTCTTGTCAGGGGGAGACAGGATCTGCCGGTGAGAAACGACCACGCTGACGATAAACGCTGCCCGTGAGATCTGAATGCTCAACAGAGCCTCGCTGGGCGAGGCGTGCCGTGTAATGATGGCACCCACCGTGGGGGAGCTGATGGAATCGATGAGCTGAACAGCAGAGCCGCCCGGCATCTGCTGAGGGTTTGATGAGCCCGGTCGTTAGCGCAGGACCCTCGTTACTGGCCGCGCGGTGATTACAGCGCGGTGCCGGCCAGGGGATTTGGTGGGGAGCGGCCAATGAGGGGCCGGGCTGGCTCCAAATCCAGCTTCTTGCAAAGCCCCAGATAAAGCAGACTTCCATTAATAAGGCGAGAAAGGTTAGGACGAGGAGCATTACAGCAAATCGGAGAGGTAAGGTGATAGTTTTGTCTGAGGCTTGCAGAGCATATGGCCCCAGCTTTCGTACGCGTAACCCAAGAGCGCGGTTCGTCTGTAAGGGGGGCATTATTTGCGTGGCTGCAGGAGGAGAGCTTTATTTGCTGATGTTAAAAAATTAGATAGCTGGAGACACTTGATAGTGTAATCGGGAAGCTAAGTACAGATTTTCTGTATCTTCGTAGCTTGTGTGCTCATTCTGCATGATAAAGAAGTTTCTTGGGAGTGAAGCTCTGAAAAATCATCGTAACCTGCCGGCGAGTGTCAGGGTCTGGGTTTTGAAATGGAGATTTGTGATCAAACTCTTGAGGAGCTTTCTGCTCACGCAGCCAGGTTGTTACAGAGGATCCAGCTTTTTGGTGGCTGCTCTTTCTCACTGGTCAGATCCACGTACAGAAATGGAAATAGAGCAAGGAATTGAACTAGTTTAGTTAAAATGAAGGAGATGTAAAAAAGTAAATCTTGATAAAGCTGAACATAAGATGCATCTCTTCTTTTTCACCCTAAACCTGAAATCTGTTGCTGTACAAAAATTGTGATGAGCCGTTTAAACTGTTTATGGCAGCGTAGGCTGAAGCTTTTCCTAGACAGTGGTAATCTCTTCTGCAAACCACCTTACATCAATGTGACATGTCTTCACCTCCAGCCCTGCCATCCCCTGCTGTTCTTCCCCGCTCCTTCCAGTTCCCCACTCCCCCTCCCTGCTGAAAAAAAAGTGGCAGCTGTTGGAAAGTACAGTCCATTTGTTTTATGATGCCGCTTTGGGAATATGATCCAGATCCTACGTGAGAGAGAAAGCAACAGAGCGAAAGAGAAGAGGGGGAATTTAGAAGCTCTGGAAAATAACTTGCTTATTTTAAGTCTAGTATAGAAAGTTGAATCTTCATAGCAAGGTTCAGGGATAAAGCAGAAGTGCTGCTAAAGGTCTTAGCTTGGGATTCAAAGAGATTGCTCGTTGAAGTAAGTAATTTTAGAGATTGCTGGTTGTTTTGTACAAAATTTCAAGTGCATTGAAATGTCTTTGTCCTCTAGTGAGAGGTGCCTGTAATGAGGGTATTAAGATCTTCAGACATGTTATATAGTAACAATGTGATTCTTATTGGGGCTTATTTTTAATTTACTTTGGCACTTCAGGTAAAGAAAACAAGGTTCTCTGTGGGAGGCACTTCTGTTCATTACTCTGACTCCTGATTTCAGCTAGTTACAGGGCACAGAAGACAGAAAAGCAAAGAATATGCTAAAACTGGCAGCAGCCAAAACCATTCATAGTTCTGCACCTTGGGTTTCTGCCAAGCAATTAATGGAAACTCAAACTATTTATTTTTGTTGTCAGGTCAAAAAATCCACTCCTCCTGTCAGCTCTTCTTATTCCTGGAGGGAAACTCCTAGAAAAATCTAAGAAAAATTCAGTTGCTGTTCTATGAAATGGGTGTGGTGCAAGTAGGATGCTTCTAAAAATGTGGTCATTAGGAAGAGGTGATGTTTCAGGAAGCTGCTCAGCCCAGCTCTCCTGTCCTTTGGTCAAAATTTTCTTGCTCTCCTGGCTCCTGGAGACACTGACTTGATGTCTGCTTCTTGCCTCCGCAGCTCTCCATGAAGGAGGTCGGAGACGGGCTGCACGAGCAGATGAACTGCATGATGGGCGCGCTGCAGGAGCTGAAGCTCCTCCAGGTCCAGACAGCTTTGGAGCAGCTGGACATCTCGGGGAGCCGAAGCACCATAGCTGGCATTGAGCAGCAGCAGTGCTGCCGAAGCAGCAGAGAGGTGCCTGGGGTACGGCAGCACGAGGGGCTGCAGGGACAGGCATCGGTGGAGGGGTGCAGCCCCACATCCCTCGCGTGGGCTGGGCCACGGCCGGTGGGTTTGCCCCGTCCCGCTGCGCTCCCAGAGGGCGGCTGCCATAGAGACACCCCCTCCTCCTTCAGGAGCCGCTGTGGTGGGGATGTCCATCACCCAGAAGGACCTTCCTCTGCTTCTGTCCAAGCGGAACATGTCCGCCCTCGGACATTTGAGCCCAGCAGCCAGGGCACAGCATGGGGACGGCCTGCATGCCGGGAGTGCCCAGGGTGTGACGATGGCCACGACTGGACGTCCTCCCTCATGTCCCAGAGCAGGAATCGGCAGCCGCTGGTCTTGGGGGATAACATCTTTGCAGACTTGGTTGGGAACTGGTTGGATCTGCCGGAACTGGATAAGAAGGGGGAGAAGAGCGAGGCATCCTTGTCCATGAGCAGATCCCAGGAGCTCTGCAGGAAGTTCTCCCTCACAGCCAACATCTTCAAGAAGTTCCTGAGGAGCGTTCGGCCAGACCGAGACAGGCTTCTCAAGGAGAAGCCTTGCTGGCTTCCACCTGAAGACAAACAGCCTGAGATCTCCAAGAGACCCAAAAAGATGAACAAACTCAAGGGGACATTTTACTTCCCACTTCACGGGAACATCCAGAGCCATCACGGCAAAGCAGAGAGGTGCCCAAAGGCAGAAAGCAATAGCGAGAAACCCAAAATTGGCACCAAGAAAATCCACGATACCATAGACTACACCCAGTCCAGATTTGACATCAACACAGCTGTTTGGGTCTAAGTTTGCTGCTGTCCTCTGCTCTGCTGAGCGTTTGTTTCACACCAGAGAGGAGCTGGATCTTCTCAGGGGATCCCCAAGCTCTCAACATGGACTGAGGTGTGAGAGGAGTCCTCTGCAAAACATCACCTGCAAGCAGCATCATCCAGAGCAGCCCAGACAGCCCCAATGGGGAGCTCTTTGGGGGACCCATATTTGCAAAAATAATCATAATCTTTAGCAGCTTTAGGGTGAGTGGTGCCACAGATGACCAGCTCCTGGGGCCCGGCTTACGACAGCCACTTCAGGCCCATTCCATCATCTCTGGTTAAAGTAGCTGCAGCACAAAATTCACTGTGTGCATGTGTGTGTATGAGTGTGCAAATATATATATAGTTTTTTAAAGAAATCCTGCTTGTGTGCACTTAAGGCTGGGTTATGAACCAGGCACTGCAAGCGTTGTACCTGAAGCACTTGCTGTTTTAATTGAAAGAAGTTGGAATTTGTAAGACTTGAGCAACTGCCAGGCTGGAACGTTGCACCCCAGCTCTGCTGCACTGCAGCTGCGGGGTTTTCCCCCCCGAACTGCATCTCCGTTGTGCTCCCAGCACCTCCGCTTCCCCTGCCAGTTAAACCAGTGGGACACAAGGCTCCTTTCATGGAAGTTTGTGACCTGCAGCCCTTGGCGGGTCTCGCCTCTCTCCCCGTGCCCTTCTCCCCACAGGTCGCACCAGCTGCAGCTTGCGAAAGTTCGTTGTTGGGGTTGCACGGAGACACGGGGTTGCAACAGACGGTGGTGGTGGTTGTTGTTGTTCCCTCTGTTGTTGTGTACAAACCACGTCTTGGAAGAACCAAGTTCTTCAGTGTCCAGCTCTCCAAGAGTTACCAATAAAGTGGCATCGGTCTCCAGCGTGCCGTGGGGCTGTCTCCATCCCGGGGCCCCCTCAGCCCCGCTCCCTTCCAGCGTGGAAGCTTCTGGGTTTTCACTGACACAAAATCCCGGCCGAGCCGGCACGGAAGGCCGGGCTGGCAGGGGTGGGAGCCGGGAGTGCGGGCGGTTGGTGTCAGGCTGGTCCCATTCGGGAGAGTTTCCATTCAAGGAGAGGTTCCAAATCATAGCAGGGAGAAGAGCTGCAGCCAGAGGTCCCTGCCAGGGTCCCACTGCAGCCTATGCACATCCCCGAGAGCCTTCGGGTAACGCTTCAACATCCATCTTCCTCCTCCAGCACGGGGCAAGACAGAGGGAAAAATGCTGGGGGGAGAAACCGCTGCTGAGGGAAGGGTCTCGGAGCCATGCAGCCCTCGGCTCGTGGAGGGGGACATGGCCACATCATCCCAGGTCCTGCCGCGGGTCCCCTCCTCGCTGGCTCCAGGAGCAACAAGCAATGGAGGCGAGCCCCCCACAGCCCCGTGAGCCCCCATGGCAGAGCCCGGCGGTGGTGGGGCAGCTGCCCCCATCTCCATTAGCCCGGAGCCACCGGAGACCTCGTGTGCGTGGCAGGGTTGCGTTGCAGAAACCTGTTCCGCTCACTCCAAGCTTCGGAAGGGCTTGTGTGCGAGCAGTTGGAGTAGGTTTTTTTAAGCATGCAATTCTATTCCTGTTGTAACTAACCAAGACAGAGAGGCCAGTGGAGCAGAGGCATGGAGGGAGAATTCTTTTTCCCTTGCAAATTAAATATAGGCACACGACAAGCCCTGTTTCTGCCCATACAAGGAGAGGAGCGGGTCAGCATCTGAAAGCTGCGCTCAGCACTTTTTCAGGAACCCGAGTTGCAAGCAAGCTTTTGGTTTTCCTCCTCACAGGCTTCAGGTCTGGTTGTTTCCCCCCTCATTTCTCTGAATGACAAAAAGCTATTTCTAAAGCATTTTGTTTTCCTCCACTTCTATCAGTAGCTCATCACATTTGTTACAAAGACCCTCCCAGCTCCCACCAACCTTTCCACAGGGTCAGCAAAGAGGAGAAGGAGCTTTCCATAAGCAATAGCACAACAGAGAGAAACAGCTTTTCGTACACCAACCTCAGTCCCTGGAGAGCATGACCTCACCCCAGGGCTGCCCAGGCACAGCCCCGGGGACCCAGCCCATGGCTGGGCTGGCATGGCAGCAGAGAACATGGTGGCATCACCCTGGGGCACCCCATCCCCAGGCACACGTCCCGGCCATACCTGTCTGCACCGAAGGCTGAGCCCCACGGAGAGAGGAGCATCGTGCAGGATGGGAGAAGCTCTGGGGAGCTGAGCACCCACACCAGGGGCTTTTTAAGCTTGTCACAGAGCATTGCCCGCAGCTGTGCCGGGGTGGGGGGCAGCGGGCAAGGGCCCGGGCTGAGCACGGCGGGGCAGGGGCACGGCGATGCTGCGGCTGGGAGGCCAAGGGTCCATTTCTGCGGGTGGTCACCTCGCTGCGGCCGTGTGTTATCCAGAGAACAGGGTGTGCTTATGGAGGACGTGGGGAGATCTGGAGCCTAAAATGCACACTGGGAGCCCAGTCGTGGGAGAAGCCGTTCTGGGGGGTTGCACCCCCGTCCAGCCCCCACCCAGCAGCCTGCAGAGGCTCTGTGAGCTCAGCCCCGCTGCGCCAGCACGCGTGCTCCCGTGCAGCACCGGGTCCCGCTGTCGCGGTGCCGCTGCCCTCATCGCCGGGGTCTCGCGTGGGGCCGGTGGGAAGTTTCTCTCGAGAACAACCACTTCTGGCCCCGCGTGCTCCCGACAGCCGCCCCGGCCCGTGGGGCAGCGCCGGCTCGTCCTGCCCGCGCACGCTGTGCTCGGAGATCAGCTGCCGAACCCAGCCCTCTGTCCCCGCGCGGAGGAAGCGCCATTGTTTCTCGTTTCACGTGGAAAGGGCAGTTCTTGGCCCCAGCTGCCGCCCACGTGTTCCTTTCCCACCCAAAATAATCGCTCCTGCTGCAGCCAGCACTGCTGAGTCCGTGCCCGCTCCCACCCTGCGATGCCCCTGCACCCCCCGGCCCCCTCCACCCCTGTCTGTGACTGCTGCCGGCCAGATCTCCGCCTTGGGGACCCCGACGGACGAACGCCAGTCCGAGGACAGGGGTGGTGGCGCTGGACTCGTTTCTGCCTTTGCCGGAGGATCAGGACCCTTCAGGGCCCTTTGCTGGCAGCTGACCGAACGCCCAGCGCGGTTTCAGAAGTGTCCATGTTCTCCCTGCCTCTGAAGTGTGTCTCCAAAGGATGTTTTGCACCAAAATAGGATTTTCCAGGGTGATTGCACTGACAAATGCAGTGTGACTGAGGCTTGAAAATTGCAAGTGAATGTAGCTGGATCTCAACCTTCTTAAGAGAAAAAAATATTTAATAAATATTCTTTAAGAGGCATTCAAATAATAATATCAGCGAAGCCAGACATCCTACCTAATTTAGTCTCCAGAGCAAGATCTGCTAATAGATCAGGGTAGGATTTGTGAATTACCATTTCACTTCTCCAGGGACTTTTCCTGAAATTGTAATGGCTTTTTCTCCTCTTTTTTTTTAATGAAACTGCCATTAAACAGTTCCCCGTTATTAAGTATGAAACCTACCTAATTAGCACAATGACAGTCTTTAATGAGGCCCTGGCTGTGTTCTGCATCTTTGATGGGAGCGGCTGATACCCAGCCCAGGCTGGCAGTGACAGAAGCGCGTCCCTCCGCGAGCTTGCCCCGCGGAAGGCAGCCGGGCAGCCGAAGCTTGGGCGTTCGGGTTTGCTGGAACGCTCTGCTCACGGGGCCGGCGAAGCCCAGCCGGGATCAAACGCGCTGGAGGCCGTTTGACGCCCGGCGCGTTCGTTCAGGCAGCAGCGATGGACGAGCTGGCGGTGCCGGGGGCTGCGGCCGAGGGGGGAGGCTGCTGCCGGCCCCCAGCGCTGCCCGGCGCGGGGCAGAGGCAGGGGCAGCTCGGGACGAGGTGTCACCTGCTCGTGGTGCAGCGCGGTTCCCTTCTGCCCAGGGCTGGACGGGCAGCGCAGCCCAGCCCCTCCACAGCCCACGTCACTCAGCGCCGCGGCTCCGGCACTGCTGGGACGGATGGGTGCTGGACCTGGCCCGTATGGCTTAACGTATAGAGAGGGTTTGGCTCTTCACATTCGCAGGGTGCTTCTCCAGGAGCTGCTCCTCGCTCGGCCTCCCCGGGCTGTCCCTTCCCCGGCAGCGCCGATGCTGACGCCCGGCTCTCCCAGCCAGATGGCCTCCAGAAGGCTTGCAAGTGTGCCTCTAATTAAAGAGCCTTTATTTTCAAAACCATTTCACAGCTTATTCTTCTGACAATGGGATGGGGCTGCTTAGGCTAATGCTGGGCCAGAGCAAAGGCAAACACAGGCTGGCTGCTGCCCGTCGTGCGCTCCTTCCCCGTTGACGCTGGCTGTATTTACCGTTTGCCCGCTGGAGCCGAGGAACCCGCACGCCCTGCAAATCTGCGCCGTTGCCGCGGGCTCCCCAGGGCCAGCGCGCGCTTCCCCAGCGATGCCCGGCTCTGTCCCCGTTAGCCGTCTGTGCTGATGCGCCTAACGAACCCAAAAGGCTTTCCGGCTGGAGACTGAGCAAATTGAACCGTTTGCCCTCAATTCCCCTCATACTGAGGCCGGCAGAAAAGAAACCGCTTGCCGCATCCTTGCTGAACGAAGATCCTTTTTATTCAAAGTCCAGCACTGTTTTATTCACCCCAGCACAGTCCCAATCACTTTATTAATCGGCAGCAGAGTCTCTTCTGCTGCTTCAAGCAGCGTTACTAAAACACGGACCGCACCTCTTCAGCGTCCCCGTCTCTGCCGGAAGAGGCTGCGTTTCATTTCTCTCCCCTTTTGTTCAAGCCGTTTGTATCCGCGTGGCATTTCTAACCGAGCAGTCGTGCCCCTTGCCAGCTGGCAGGCAGCCTCGCGTGCTGGCTTTGAGGCGTAAACAAAAGCCAGTTTTCTGCAACACTTCCCCTTGGCCGAGGCCGTGGCACCGTTCGGGAGCTCCCTCGCACCCCCGGCCATCGCCCTGATGTCCCCAGCCCCTCGCTCGCCCTTCTGCAGCCGCGGGGTCTGGCCCTGGCCGGGCGCTCGCCCTCTCCAGCCACTTCCCACCCGCGTGTTTTCCAGGAGCAAGAACGGCAGCGAGCAAAGCCTCGGAGCTGGCTCCGGTTTCCTGGCTTTTGCTGAGCGGGAGAGCAGAAGGGGCAGAATCGATATCCCAGAAAGAAGAAACGCCTGATCCTGTGTCAGCCCTCACCTTGGGCAGGCTGGAGGTTAATTCGGAAAGCACTTTCTGACATGCTATAAATGCACGCTTAAATCCCACCGAGGCCAGCTGGACACAAGCTCCAGTACGTGGAGGGAGGCTGAGGGGTCCCTGCTCAGGTCCTTTGCACTGCAGCCCACCCTGGCCCCTCCGCCGGCACGGGGGACGGGGCTGGATGCGGCCGCAGGCTGGGAGGAGGAGCGGGGGGAGAGCAGCTTGGGGCTGACCTTGCTCGCTGGCTGCTGCCCGCTGCCATGGGCTGGCACGGAGGGGCTCCCCGGCAGAGAGCGGGGGCTGCCGGGGGGCTGGGGGGGTCCCCCCGCTCAGCAAGGAGGGAGATCGGCTCCCGCATGAACAGACTAAGCCTGCAGTTGAGGCTGGACCTTCCCGGAGGGCTTCTCCGCATCCACGACATCAGCCAGGAGTTCGCGATGTGACATCTCGAACCTAGAGATAACGAACGTGACGTTCTGTCAGGTCTAATTAGTCCCTGCGCTGTGCCGGTGACAGGCGCTGGGGAGGCAGAGCCTGGCTGCAGGCTGGGGGGACGGGGCTGCCGCCGCCGAAGGCTCCGCGAGCAGAGGGGAGCCCGGGGACGACACCCCGCGACGGGGACCCGCAGCTGCCCGACGAGGCGGCTGCTGGATTCGTGGATGCGTACGCTAACAGCAGTCTGCCTGTGCCTGGCGGGGATCACTGCAGGGGCACTCCGGGCCCCCACATCGTCCTCTCTGCCCGCTGTGGTCTGTAACAACCTGCTGGGGCTGTAGAAGTTCCTGGGGGGCTGGCTGGGTGCCTCCAGAGCGTTGCAGGGTCTCTCTCCCCAGCTCCGGACTGAAGGCATCGCAGCTCCAGGTCCCCAGGTCCCCCCCGAAGGGCAGCACGCGACGCGGCCCCGGCTGACTCCGCGTCTCGGTAGCGGGGTTGTCAGCAGCGCGGGCAGGGGCTGGGGCCGGCAGCGGTGTGACATGGCGAGGAATGAGCCCTCGAGCACGTCCGTGTGCCCGGCGGCTCTGCTGACCGCGGCCAGCCCGGCAGCCAGGAGAAGGGTCCTGGGGACCTGGGGGACCCGGTCCCTCCCTCACCCCTGCGAGGGCCAAGGGAGCAGCGCGGGTCCCAGGAGCCGCTGCAGCCGACGTCCTTGCGTTGCCCAGCGTGTTCCCTTCCTCGGGCCGTGATCCCGTAACCCTGCGCAGCTCCGAGGACGCTGCGGGAGTTTGGGGCCGTTCTGGGGTCGCTCCGCTGCAGCTCTCCCCCGCTGCCTGTGCCCGTTCCCCCTCCTCGCCTGCTCCTTCCGCTCCAAGCCGGTCACTGAGGGTTTGTGCCCAAGGGCAGCCAGCCAGGCGTTTATGCGTGCAGCTGCCCCATCTGCACGCGCTCGTGCTAATTGCGTGCAAACGAGCTGTGGCCGGTTTCATTCGGCGTTTCCTGCACCCCGAGCTGCGCTCTGCAGAGAGCGGGGATTGGGCCCTCTGCGTTTGAAAGAATTCGAGAGGGGATCTTCCCAGTTACGGCTCACCCGGTTTTCAGACACGTCACTGATGTTATCAATGCTGTCAGCAGGAGCAGCTGAGCCTTTCGCAGCGCGTACGTGTTATTTGGGCACAAACTGAGGCACAGGAAGTTCCGTCTGAACATGAGGAAGAACTTCTTCCCTCTGAGGGTGACAGAGCCCTGGCCCAGGCTGCCCAGGGAGGTTGTGGAGTCTCCTTCTCTGGAGATATTCAAGACC
>Ga0065711_1048104_pt1 | contig 11986 bp, 7 predicted proteins | sample Hoacrofraction12_FD_59098 | JGI IMG/M metagenome (GOLD analysis project Ga0065711, IMG submission 59098) | Hoatzin crop microbial communities from Cojedes, Venezuela - Epithelial fraction 12 v2 (version 2) | ecosystem: Host-associated > Birds > Digestive system > Esophagus > Crop | place... | reverse complement strand
TCCACTTCCTCTTTCAGCTCTGCCACCAGGCTGAGCAGATCATTTACCTGGTCGCACCAAACACAGCAGTTGTCTCTGCTGTCCTCCGGTGACAGAGCCAGGCTCAGGCACTCCCTGAAAAGCGCCAGGCTCAGGCACTCCCTGCAGCCAGAGACCTGGACACCTCCGTGTGGGTCCCCACACTCCTTTTAGCAACAGCTTTCCCACGGGTAGTAACCATACTTAGAATATCTCCTGGAAGGGCAATGCCCACTACTTGAGCAGCCAGGAGGGGGGACTGCATCCTGCCTGCACACCTTCCCCACACGCCCTACCTACGCAAACTGCCTCGCAAACTGCTGCGCCGCTCCCTGGCTGCTGCGCCACCTCTGTTTCTTGCCTCTGTTCGCCCGCGCTCCTGGTCGCGCGCGCTCCCTGGAGGCTGCTGTTATCCGTGAGGGGGTTTGGCCGCTGTCACACCCAACTCCACCCCCGCTGAGTCAGAGCTGCCGCTCGTTGGCACCTCCCGCTTTCCCGTTCTGGGGGCGGGGGGCGGGGCTGGGGTCTGCTCTCTCTCTCGCCGCTTTTGCCGCCTCGCCGCTGCGGGTTTGCCGCTGGAGAAAGGATCCCTCAGCGCAAGCCTCCGCTCCAGAGCCCTTCACCTTCAGTAGCTTACCTAGTGAATTAGGGAAAGGCTGTGGATGTTATCTACCTGGACTTTAGTAAGACCTGTGACACTGTTCCCCACAGCATCCTCCCCAAGAAACTAGCTGTTCGTGGTTTGAATGGGTGTACTCTTCACTGGATAAAGAACTGGCTGAATGGCCGAGCGCAGAGGGTGGTGGTGAATGGAATTAAATCCAACTGGCGGCCGGTCACAAGTGGTGTCCCCCAGGGCTCAGTTTTTGGTCTGGTCTTTTTAAATATATTTATCGATGATCTGGATGAGGGGATTGAGTGCTCCCTCAGTGTGTTTGCAGAAGGCACAGAGTTGGGTAGGAGTGTCGATCTGCTTGAGACAGTTACCATGACCTCTTATTGACAGTCTGAAATGTGACATATTTCAAAATGGTCACTGCATAACGAGTTAAAGTTAAAAATAAGCTACACTGACACTAAGTTTAGGATGTGTGTGGATACCTACAGATAGCCAATTAAGTTTCCACATTCTGTGACTTTTATTCAGAGACCTGTGAATCTTTTACACAGCAAACACATTTTATGGAAAAGGTCAATGATCCAAGAATTAGTACATGAAGAAGCAGATACCTGTTTCAGTTTCAGCTGAAAATGCCTTATATCGTGCTGCTTAGAAGAAACTGAGATCTGTCTGATCCTGACTCTGACCTGAGGGCTGACATCCTTTCATGGCCTTGACATCCTATTCTTCACAGCCCTGCCCAGCTATTCCGGGGCTTTGTCCAACCCTGGGTGACTTCACTGGGCCCAATCCCGAACCCCACCAGTGGGTCCATGTCCATCCCCAGAGAGGTGCTGATGCCCGGGGCTGGAGATGCCTCCGTTACCCCAGCTGCCCTGCTTCTGACTGGGGTGGTGCGATGGGCCCTGGCTACCAGGGTCTCCCTTACGGATCCCTGGGGATCCCCTGCTGCTCCTGACCCTCAACCTCAGGGAGCCACCGGCCCCACCTGCACCTTGACAATATATACTGCAGCCAAGTGTATCCTAGAGGGTGACATAAGCTATATTTTCTCAAGAAGGATTTGCTTGAACTCATCTAATGCCATGACAATTAATTTATACTCAATATAAAGGGGAGGTGAATGTTACCTTCTTATTTCCAAGCCCAAAATACCTTATATACAGTCTTAGAAAAAGAGGGTTACGGGTTGCACCAGCATAAAGCCAGTGGTCTACACCCTTTACTATCAGAAATTTTCTGTACACAGGGGACTGACAGAGAGAGAGGAAAATAAAAATTTCAGTTGCACTCTTACTGTGCAACAATGCTTTCTGGTCATATCTGTGCTTACGATAAAAGTACAGCTAAATCCCAAGCCAACAGAAACCATGGAGACACACAGAAAAGTGCCCCTAATTACAGTAGATACCACTGAGACATTAGTCCAGTGATGTGAGGACACAATATTGATCAAGACAGCAGTTTCTAGTTAAGTAAACTTTGAACAGAGTATATCTTGCATGGTATGACCTAGGTAGAAAAGCAGAGAGTATTTTCTAATGCAGTAATGCTTTCGCATCTTCATAGTGGAGATTCTGGACATCCTGCAGACTTCACGGTGTCAGACATCAGACTCTATTGGGTTTGTGAAGCAAACTTTTTGTAGCAGGTGGGCTACAGGGGTGGCTTCTGTGGGAAGCTGCTGGAACATTCCCCTTTGTCCGATAGAGCCAATGCCAGACAGCTCCAAGACAGACCTGCCACTGGCCAAGGCTGAGCCCTTTGGTCAGTGATCTCTTCCTGTCCTTATCTTGACCCACAAGCTTTTCATTGTATATTTTCTCTCCCCTGTCCAGATGAGGAGGGAGAGTTATAGAGTGGTTTTTGTGGGCACCTGGTGTCCAGCCAGGCTACACCATGACAGACTCCCAAACAGGTCTGATTACAAGAAGAAATTTCTACAAGAAATTGCCTTGCACCAAAGGGAGAGTGAGGGTAGGGTTCCCTGTCTGTGATCCATTCAACCACTGCCAATCCACTTCCATCAAGCAAGTGTAGAGGTGGAAGACCTTCTGGAGGACCTCCGGTCCACACAGCAGGTGCTACTGTAGATGGTACCCAGATGTACAGCTTCAGTACTGTGTCCACTGAGCATGAAACTACTCTGCGTATACCAGGAGTGCTCTTAGGTGTGTGCTTCAGGACACTGATTACAGATTGAGTACAGATTTGCACTGAAAAACAACTCTTGTACATTGAATTACTAATGCAGACACATAAAAACATACTTCATGCCTAGGAAACTGAAGAGGGCAAATCTGGGAAATGTATGTCAGAGATGAATGTGAACTTTATCTTGGTGCTAGGTGTGCATGTAACAGAGTTTATCGCAACACATTTCAAAGAAACTGTTTTACCAGTAAAAGCTGATTCAATGAAATCACAGATTTTCTTCCTCCATGGAATAGTGCAAAGATTTTTAAGTTACCATGAAACATAATGAAAACTCCTGAGTTTTAAAGGCTTGCAGTTTCATTTTGAAGATTCCAAATGCCATTTCAAATGTTATTTTATACATCTGATGATTGATAATTTTAAGTGGTATGCATTGGTAGTATGACATAGAACATCTGAAAACGTACTGTAGGACAGAGCAGTACAGATGAGCTCCTTCCTCTCACCTTTCCTCTCCTTTCTTCCTATAAATGGGAGGACCTAAGATTCCTCTTGCTTGTTTGTCAAACTACCTGACAGAGGTACTGAATAAAGTTTAATTTTAATCTTATGAATATGATAGAATACATTATTTTCCTAAAGGTTCCTTTTAGGACAAACAACACGCAGTAAAATAAATTCTGAATTGAAGTTTTTCTTTCTGTAGTTGTACTTCTAATTTTTCCAGTGGCATGGGTCAGATAGAAATTAACTATGTCCTTTGATTTTAATGTCAAGTGGTAATTCAATTAAGTGAACAACACACAGGATATGAACTGATCCTTTTTGAACTTTTGTAATTTGAAGAATCAGTTCCTATTTACTGCATAGTTCAATTGATTGCATTGTTATCCCAAAAATTTCCTCCTTGGTTGAAAAATAAACTTTGCCCAAGGGCTCTCAGTTATCCTGTGATGTGGATACAGTACTGCATTTCTGATGTGCAACCTCCTATTGACATTGTGTGTGTGTGTGTGTGTGTGTGTGTGTGTGTGTGTTACTGCCATTGGCAGGCTAAAGCACCTCTAATTCCCCCACCAGACTTCTTCCTGGGTAGTTGTCAACTTCAGATCTAGGCATGCAGATTCTGATTATCTTCTGACAGATCTAGTTTCTGCCTAAATGTCTAATTAAGTACTCAAGATCTTTACTGTGTCTAGCCTAATGAAACAATTACAATCTTTATTCTTCTTACCTGATGTTACAGATTCTCTAAGCAAAACCAACAAAATCATTATAATTCTATGAATTGTTTCCACTACTGCACACAGAAAGGGCAGAGAATGGATAAATATCACCTATTATCACCTTGGTCAGCTAGACAGAGACCAAGTGTCTGGCACAAACCCATTCCAGAGCTAAAATATGATGTTTTCATCCATCAGCAGCTGTATTCTAGCTATGTTGAGTGGTCTGAGCTTCCTCAAAAGACAACCAGATAACTGGACATTAGACCAGGCAAAATAAATCTGTACATAACAAAAGACATTATGAAATCTGAATTAATCTGTATTATTCAGAAAGGGAAAAATCCAGTTTCAAAACTATTTCAAAAATCTATTTCAAATCTAGTTAAGAGGGTGAATTTGGATTCTATATCTGCAGAAGAATATGCAGGTAAGCTGCTGATGGTACTGGCTCCAGCTAGTTTAAGTCCTTACACAGAGACATGGGGACTGGATGAAGTCTTGAAAACATCCAGAATAATTAAGAGCTCATTTCTACAAATTGAAACGAATTACTAACTCACATTATATCGCTCTTTTGGTTTACTTCAGTCTTCCTCTATAGTATAGTACTATAGAAGCACAGCAATTCTGAAAGCATAATGTTCACCAATGAACTGAAAAGTACTGCTATTATTTGAGACTGGGTTCTTTGACATAGTTTGGTTAAACAGAGATATCTTTAAATTCTAATATGTAATTTGACATCTGTATGCGGGAACATTTAATTAATTAAACTTTTGTTAAACTATAATGAGAAAACTCTTCATGGCCAACCACAGCGGAATTTCCATTATTTCCTCTAGATTTATTCTCATTTTCTCTTTTTTCTGCACAAATTGTTGAGATGAATAGCAGACATGTTTTCATAACATCATCTTTTAACGTATAGCTCATTCCTGATCTTCCAATACATAGCTATTAAGATCTATTGACACTTTCAGATGTAGTAACCAAAACAAGATGCCTTAAAAAGTTATGAGTGAAGTGACTGACCTCCATAACACAGTTTGGAGCCTCTAATTCAGCTACTGGAATGAGGCTACTGTGCACTGAAAGAAATGGCTGCCTCGGAAAGATGATCGAAAAAATTACCATTGAGGAACAACTCGGAGTTACTCAGGAGGGAAGAAGATGAGCATTAAACTGCAATATCAGTCTTTCCAAGGCCTCGCTGCCTGAATCAGGACTTGAAGAAAGGGTCTTCTTCCTAGAGGGGCAAGGTACCAGTGTTTTTTGAAAATGTTGACTACTAAGGCTAATGAGTTATGATGTTAAATATACTCTGCAGTAGTTAGAATACCTCCCAGGAAGATCAAGATTTAATTCAAGTGAAATTTAATCTCTGCAAGAACAGAAATTCCCATCTTCCTTGTGAGAAAGACTAAAATGAAAGGGTTAATATTCAGCTGAAATTTCAGAAATAAACAGAAGACTTTTTGACTAGAGAGGCGTACACAAAAAAATACTTTTTGACTTATTATTTTGAGTTTTTTTAAAAAATCCAGGGATTTAAATATGAATGTATAAAAAAACCCTAGAAGGCCAGCCCAGTCCTCCCTTTTTCTAAGTAACTAGCTGAGAAGTAACATCATACCTCTGATTCTCAATAGAGCCAGTACTCGTTCTCCTGGCATGCTGAATTTTATGTTACATTCAGTGCAGTAGCCCTGCTTGAGCATGAAGTAGGACCATTATTCTCCATCCATCTAATTTTTTTTTTCCCCATAAATACATAGTTAGGCACTGCCCCAAGTCTCAGAAACTGGTTTAAAGTCACCCTTATCTGCAAACAGATGTGGTAAGAACCTTGGTTTCATGAGGGTACACTCTAACCCCTAAGTACATAAAGAAGGGCAGAACTACTACCAAAATTTTTAAGACACAGACACAAGAATCTTTGAGGACCATGTTTCACATAAAAGTATTTTAGGCGTACTAGGGATATGTTTATCTAATGACACTTACAGAGTATTTAGAAAACTCTGCACCTGATGGGCACTAGCAGCGACAGTTGCTTTGCAGCCGAGTTTTTAAACAGTGGGCTATTCTTAGAGCAACTGATGTTCTAGATCTGTTTTAACTACTGATTCCATTCTTTAAAAAAAATCTGGCCTTGATCATATACTGCAGTCTCCCTATCACCACAGGGAAATTCAGAGTGCTGTAGCCACAGCACTCTGAGCCATGTAGTCACGGAAGCTAAGGCCCTGTCTCCTGCAGACCACACCAAGGAGTAAAGGAGACACGGCACCAGCTCTGACTGGTGAAGGATTCTCAGTCCTGGCTGCTGAGCTGGACTTTATGCATAGCACTTACACCTCAGGTCAGCCTTCAGCACATTGTTGGGTATCTGGGAATGCGTCTTCTGCAAAGCACTACTGTTTTCCCTGGTTTTTGCTTCCTAATTTCTCATAAGCTGTGGATAGCCTTGCTAGTCCCGTCATACCAGACCAATTTCTGTGACTTGCTCTGTATCAAAAGTTACCTGAATTAGTATCAATTTCCTGTTTCCTACCCCATATGTGTTATACAAACACAGAGTTGTTAAGAGTTCTTCTGTGGGTTTAGATTTTTTTTTCCCCTGGAATATACCTAAACCATTACAACAGGGAAGATGTAGTCCACAGCTTTTGGCAAAGCCTCGCCTCATTAAAGTTACTGTTATTTTCCTTGTTTTCCCAACACATACCAGAATCATCTAGCGACTTAAAGCTAGATAGACATCATCAGGGTCCCACCTATATGAGCAGCACTTTTAGGGAGGCTTCACTCAGTCACAGATTGTGATTATTGATATCAACTCTATATTATTGATATCAACTCTATATGATTCAGTGAAGAAGTTGCAGAGTCCAGGTCAAAATGTTGGGAAGGGATACACAATCCTGTTTTCCCCAGGCCATAAATATTTCGAACAATGGAGGTAACAGATGTGAGTAAAGCTATTTTGAAATGAAAGTTTCTGAATTTTTTCCAAGTTTCACGTTCTTTCAAAGTTTAAAAACTCTGGATAAAACTAGGTTATAAACTATTCACTTAAATGCAGAATGAGGATAAATTTTGATATGTAGCAGTTCAGTGAAATAGGTGTTCTGTGTTCCCATCATCACTTCTGCTACTTTAGTACACATCAGAAATAAGTATTTCAGCTGATCTATTTTTTAATACCTTTCACATGAAAATGAAACAATTCCCAGGTTTCAAACTTGGTGGTCATAACTAAAGCACACAAAGACAGCATACATATTTGAAAACTAATCTCAAGTGAAATTTAGATGGCTCTAAGATTGTATACTCACACTTTATTTAAAGAAAAAATTCTTTTAAGCTGCTGATAATTTTATCTGTATATAACTGAGATATTTATTGATTTATTGAATGGAAGGAATTTAGATTGAACCAGATAAATATTTTCAGAGAGGTGGACAAAATCTAAACATAAAACAATAAAAGCTTGAGATATTTTCACCAACAGATGGATTCCATCCGAATGTTTCTGCCTAACTGCTAGGGTATTGGAATTCTTAAGGCTGTAGATTGGTTTTTAAGTAATTTAAAATTCCTGAAAATGGAACGTTCATCATCCAAGTCAGAAGCCACCAAAATATATCTATTTTCTTCAGTTCTAAATCATCACGTGCTTTTTACATGGGAAGCCAGAAGCAAAAGACCTACTAGCTGAAGAATTTCAGCATTGGTTTCTGTTGTGTTGGACTGATATGTTAAACATAATTTTAAACCTTGGAACAAACTTTATCCTGCTGCTATTTCTCCACCTTCTGCTTGTATTAATGAAGCTAGTTTTTCTGATGATTCTGAAACTCTGTCTGAAGACTATTTATTGTCTGATATTGGATCCTCTGCATTTTACTCCTCTGATGTCTTTAAAGCCCTAGTAAGATCAGCTGAGCTAACATTAACAGCAATGGGATTTTTTTCATATTGTTCTTAGAGTAGACGAGGTCATGATTTCTGTGACATTCCCATTGCTACAATTAATTTAATACTCGGTCTTCCATAATTCTAGGGTTCGAAATAAAGCTTGTAGTTTGAAGGCTTGCGGTTTATTGCTTATTTTCTACTCTCCAAAAAGGCTATCTTCAAATGGATCATTCTCATGAAAAATTAAATGAGCAAGATTTTACCATCCTCTTTGATGTTTAACCCTCAGTGAGGTAGATTAATGTAAAGGCCAAGAGACAGATGGCTATCACAGAATATGAGAAAATATAGACAGAAAGAATTGTACGAGAAGACAGAAAGATTGGATGAGCTGATCTGCCTTTTTGATCTGCATGTTTTCTAATGGCTGTGTTTCCTTTCTTGCCTGTATACATAAGATATGTGGGGTTTGTTTGTTCTTTGTATCTCAGAGGATCAAATTCAGAACATTACTGTGAGGTTTTACTCACATATTACTTAAGGAAGCTCTCATAAATCAGAATAAGAAGAACAAGATAATATAGAATCACATATTAACATTTTGGCAAAATTCTCATGCTCTGAAAGGAAAAAGGAAAGAAAAGAAAAAGTGCTTCATTCCAGCTGTTCCATTTCTGCTGGTTTTTTTTTTTTTTGAACTGCAGAGATTCAACTCAAGGCCTTGGATTTTCATAAAGCATTAAAACTTCTGTTAGGAACTTGACATTAGAGTAAGTGAGTAAAAAATTAATTAAACTCAAAGTCCATGAACCTCATCACAATGTTTTTACTTCTTTTTGTGTACATATTCACAAAGTCAGTCCCTGAAAAATAAACAGGAGTACCTTGTTTTGTACTGGAACAGCAAAACACAGATGTATAGCAATTGCAACATATTCCAGTGACAATAACAGAAAAAAAAATAAGTATGAACACCATTCTGAATCTCTGTCAGAATAATTTCCTAGTATCTTACAAGGCAGTCCTTGAAATTTATTCTGATATGTATTTTCAATATGAGGAGCTGGCAACGGCACAGCTCTAAGGGATTTGCCCTGTGTAAGGCATTTTTTGTAGTCTAAGTACATATTTCTAAATGTAACATGCATTTTGAAAATATGGTCTAAAATATTTATTATCTAATAATTTGAAGTTCATTTTTTTCTTCCTATTGACAGTGAGACAGTTGAGAGGACTTTTTAAAAATAATTTTTAAGAACTTTCAAAATAAGTTCCCTTTAAAATGTCTAAACTTAATCATAAAACACAACGATGTGCAGATTTGCTGGTCATTTTAATATCTAAGAATTGTAAAAAAACACAGTATATGCATGCTTAAGATTTCTGCTGCTAAACTAGAATAATAATTATCTTTATTATTCTAATGATATTATTTATTAGAATAATAATATTAACATATTATTCCAGGACATTTATTCTAATTGTCCTGTCATTAATAGGACAAATCAGTAAAGGTTTATCCTTTTTCTTGAAGCGGCATATAAAATTTACTTACTTAAACTGTTAGTTAGATAGGCTAACAGTAATGTCAGGAAGAAAAAAAACCACTTTCATTCATGAAGAATATGATTCATACTTGGGGAAAAAAAAAACACAAAACGAAACATAAAATAGGAGGTGGCAGAGTAGGTGAACTGTGAGTTGATGAACTGTGAAAAGAATGAAACATTCCTGGAGTCTTGAAGGTAAATCCTAAATAGCATGCAGAAATCTAAAAAACATTTCAGGCAAAGTGAAAGTTTCTGAAATCAGAAGGCGAAGGCACGAATCTTTACCTTAGCTAAACTGTTCGTCTAAATCATTTAATATCTCTAGCAAAAGCTTTTTCACTCATCTGAAGTTTATAGCATTGCATGCTAACTTGTGGCCTTTTTATACTGATACCTATCACCTCTTACAGGTAGCTTGAATGTTAAAGATAACTCCCATATGAGATTGGTTCTCTGGATTTGCTAATGTCTGACCATGCACACAGAACATTAAGTTCAGGTCACAGGTTCAGCTAGCATCAACAGGAGTACTCGCTGCAGTTTACAAAATACTGTGACTGAGAAAAAGACAGAGATTGAGAAAAAAGGCAACTGAAGTGAGAGAAGAATACAATAATCTGGTTTGTAATATTTAGGACCACTTTAACACAAAATATTCTGTTGGGTAATGGGAGATCAAGGTTCTAGGTCTTTGTCAGAGTCCAGTAGTCTCCAGCCTGGGTCTTGTAGGTATTCCATGTGTGAAGGGTGCAATGTTTAACTTCAAGTTTACTTATTTGGTGATAGTTGATTTTATATCGGATTTCTGATTTATCAGTGATACAAAATATACTGAAAACACAGTAAAAATATAATATACACTTAACAAAACATAGCAATGTCAATACACCGTTCAATCACAAAACCAGTATGATCCCTGTTACTGGTCCCCATAATATACTCATCATCACAACACTGGGTGTCCCCACTTGCTACAAAGGAAAATATGGGTTGACACTGCCTCAAACCCTTGCTGTCTTCAAAATTCTTTTGTAAATTTTTCAGGTTTTGTACTCTATGTTGAGCTGCAACGCATATACTCTCCCTAGAGTACTGGTCAGCTAACTCAGGGATACATTCACACTCTTAATGAACACAAGAAGAAATATTTACACCACAAGCTGATCTACTCAACTGACATAGCTTTTTATCTAAAACAAAAGTCACTTGCTGATGTCCTCTGTGTCAAGATAAAGTCACCTTTCATTACAATAGCTGTGGTCAGTCACACTCTACCTATTCCCTGACATTCATGGGCACATCACCCCAGCCAGTCTGCACTGAGCCTTCTTCTATTGTAGGTGTTTATTGATCAGTCACAGTTGTCTTAGTCTAAAAGATCTAATATGTACATATTCACCGGTTGGAACAAATTGTCTAAGCATAATGTTAGACGATGCTTTGCTGTAAATATTTAGTGTCTGTAAAGATTAGGTACTGCAAGGAAAAACTATGGGCAAAGACGAGAAACAGATGTATGACACCTTTAGTTGAAAGTGAGGCACTTGAGGATATTTATTACATCAACATTACATGTTGCTTTAATGTGGTATTATTTTTTAAGGGTAATATCAAAAGTTGCACTAAAAGAATTCCTTGAAATCCCCAACTTAAGTAAAACAGCATATCTGGCAACATGAACATATAGTTAAATTTATTGCTATACCCATAGAAATTCTATTTTAAATAGATGAGCCATATAGAAGAAGAATCTTGCACAGAAAGGTAAATCTGCCTTGCATTACAGAGAAGGTTGTTCGAAATCCAGTGTGTTTTGTTTTTCCTGGTGTGTCTTCCACTGTGTCATCTTTCATGTGAACCTTTTAGACTGTGCTGTTTTTTGCTGGCATAGAGTTAATTTTCTTTATAGTAGCTAGTATGGGGCTATGATTTGGATTTGAGCTGAAAACAATGTTGATGACAGTACAAGGATATTTTAGCTATTGCTATTGCTGAGCAGTGCTTAAACAGAGTCAAGGACTTTTCTACTTCTCATACTGCCACTTCAACAAGTAGGCTGGAGGTGCACAAAATGTTAAGAGAAGACACAGCTGGGACAGCCGACCCCAACTGACCAAAGAGATCTTCCATACCATATGATGTCATGCGCAGCAAGAAAATTAGGGGGAAGGCTGGTCAGGGGGCTGCTGCTTGGGGACTGGCTGGGTTCAACCACCATCACAACACCACCATGCCTACCCATCCTGCTGGGGTAGGTGGGGTAGGCGGTGAGCGAGCAACTGTGTGGTGCTTAGCTGTCGTGCCTCCATCCCGGGAAAGGTGATGGAGCAGCTTATCCTGGAGGCCATCATCAAGAAAGTGCAGGAAAAGAAGGTTATCAGGAGTAGTCAGCATGGATTCACTAAGGGGAAATCATGCCTGACCAATCTGATGGCTTTCTACGATGACATGACTGGCTGGGTAGACGAAGGGAGAGCCGTGGATGTTGT
>Ga0065711_1048103_pt1 | contig 11986 bp, 5 predicted proteins | sample Hoacrofraction12_FD_59098 | JGI IMG/M metagenome (GOLD analysis project Ga0065711, IMG submission 59098) | Hoatzin crop microbial communities from Cojedes, Venezuela - Epithelial fraction 12 v2 (version 2) | ecosystem: Host-associated > Birds > Digestive system > Esophagus > Crop | place... | reverse complement strand
CGACAGGACGAGGGGCAATGGGCACAAACTGAAGCACAGGAAGTTCCGTCTGAACATGAGGAAGAATTTCTTCCCTCTGAGGGTGACGGAGCACTGGAACAGGCTGCCCAGGGAGGTTGTGGAGTCTCCCTCTCTGGAGATATTCGAGACCCACCTGGACAAGGTCCTGTGCAGCCTGCTGTAGGTGACCCTGCTTTGGCAGGGGGCTTGGACTAGATGACCCACAGAGGTACCTTTCAACCCCTAATGTTCTGTGATTCTGTGACAGCCGAAAAGGCCTTTAAAACTGTGGGGCCGACCTCTGACCCGACAGCTAAGTAAATCCGCCGCACCCCTCGCCACGTAGTAGCGGTGCCGTTAAACAGTGACCCTGCGTACCTCACACCCCGCTTCTACTCTGACCAAGCTTCACTTCAGTAACTTCAGCTTCTGACGTTGCTCTTCTTCCCACGAACATGCCTAACGGTCGGCGTACATTTCAGTCCAAGTGTTGGCCCTGGCCCTGGCCCAGAAGCCACCCTCACGCCGGCAGCGGCAGCGGGTGAAGCACCCTGCCGTGGCCCGCGCTCGGGACAGCCTCACTGCTGACACCATGGCTTCGCCTGCTCTCGCGGCTACGTCCACCGGGCTCCAGCTGCTGGCGTCGGGCCTGCGTGGGGAAACTCTGCTTTTTTCTTCGTCTTTTGTTTTTTTAATAATGAGCGCGGCTGCGGCGAGGCCGGGCAGAGCAGGGGCGGCTCCCGCCCGACAGGTGGCGCTGCGGACGGCGGGCGCGCCGAGGAGGTTTGTCCCCTCTCACCGCCCGTAGCCCGCCCGGCGGGGCTGACGTGTAGCGGCGCGGCGGCGATGGCGGCCGCCTGGGAGGAGATTCGGCGCTTGGCGGCCGATTTCCAGCGGGCGCAGTTTGCTGAGGTGGCTCACAGGTGAGCAGGGCGGCGGCACCCGCTGCGCCCTCCGGGGCCCGCCGCCAACCGCCTGCCGGCGACCCCCTCCCCGCGCCGGCGGCCCTCCGCTCCCGCCCTCGGCCCGTACGGCCCCGGGGAGTTCTGTGCCGCGGCCCCCGGTCCTGACACGCGGCGGGGGCCCGGGGGATTCAGCCAGGCGCTGCCTCTCTGCAGTCCCTCATTGTTTAAAAAATTAAAACCAGTCCCACCGACCTGTCGGTGCTGGTGAGCCCCGGGGGGGAATCCAGGAACTCCTCAGGGTACGTGCAGGTCCGGGGAAGTGCTTGGCTACGTAATCGACGTTAAGTTCGAGCTGCTAAACGTCGTCACGGCTCTAGTGCTCGGTTTCTTATGCGTTGTTGGGTAGTTGAGGTTGCTGCCCAAAACTTGTTTTTTATTAAAGAAAAAAAAATCCTAAATGAGAACAATAACAAAAAAACCCTAAAATAAGGTACAGAAGGATCAAAGACACAAATTCTGTAAGCACAGCCATTCCTAAATTCATGGGCACGTGGGTTCTTACAGCAAAAGTTGCTGACAGCTGTTCAGGAAAGTCGTTTTAGAGAGGTGACCCAAGTAAGCGAAGCCATATTGATGTTTCGGGGGATTAGTTTTTGGTCATAAAAAGTGCGCAGAACGGCAGGTAATCTTCATTGTGTTTCCTGTGTTCAGTATTTCTGAAACATCAGTTTAAAGATAATTTTAGCAGGTACTTAGAATAACTGATTATTCTTCATGCTGTTCATAGATTGTCAGAACGGAACTGTATAGAAATTGTCACTAAACTGATTGCGGAAAAGCAGTTGGAAGTAGTGCACACACTTGATGGGAAAGAGTATGTCACTCCAGCACAGATTAGTAGGGAGATCCGGGATGAGCTTCACGTTTGTGGTGGTAAGTGTGGCATTTACTTTATTCCCTGGATTTGGAAGTTAATTTTGAAGACTAGAGAAAGAATTTGAATGTTTTGTTCAGTACCCTTAATCTTGCAGAAAAAAGTGAACTTGCTTCCTATTGCTTTATCTACACGTGGATTCACCTAGTGTTTTTTTATTTTTACTTAAGACCTGTATTAAGCTTTTAGGTAAGCATATCAAAATATGCTACTTGGTTCATTTTCACCCATGCAGAATTTCTGAGGTAGAAGTGGTCTAAGAACCCATTTGAGGGAAATTTGGTATTTTAGTAGGGTGCCTGGCCCAGATGTTTGGCCTTGACTCAGATTTTCAAAATCATTGTCCTTTCACATCATTACTAATAATAGTATTTTTAGATTGTCGTTGATAGGTGTTCTATTTTACCAGTGTGAAGAGACATCTGCTTTGTAAGATCTGACTTAGATATATAAGGAGGCAAATACGCTTCAAATTGCTTTTTGTCAATGGTTTTAATGAGAAGACAGTTTATTGTACTTGTAGCTATATTTAAGGGTGAATTTCACAGCATCGTGTGTTTGGAAAATTAATTTCCGTATTATGTTCATACAGATTAGTCACTTTCTTACAATTACCACAAGTATACCTCAGTTTGTGTTACTCCATTGTGTATCATATCAGTATGATAGCTTGAACTGAATTTAAAGTTGCTGCTTTTTGTTAGTAGCATCATGCAAAGGTAGAAAGTTTGGGCAGTCTCCATTTTGATACTTATGGACTAGTGGTAGAATCCAGATCAGCGTCAAGGCAGTAACTAATTGGGAGGGAGTTTGAACAGTGATGATTACCTCTGCAGTTTCTGTATTGATTTTCAGCAAGGCCATAGGATAGAGCAGCATGGGAGATCTTGCACTGACCACCTGTGATTTCTATGATTTGATGATATATAAACCTAAAGTTGGTTTAATTGGTCTACAAAAAATTCATGAAGATATGTTTTGTACACGATGGACTATGCTATATTCTAAATCTGTTCAAACATGTTTTATATACTAAAAGTTTATTTGTACTTTTTTTTGAAGGTCGAGTAAACATTGTTGACTTACAACAGGTAACTTTTTAGTAATAAAAAACTATATACTTCTTTCTTTTCTTCACCATGTATATTGTAAATATGGAGTTCATCAGGTATGCTCCAGCTAAGTTATTTTTTTAATAGAGAACAGATTTTATGAAGAGCTGGTAGCTCATGTCAGAGTGCTGCACATTACTTTTTCAGTCCATTTATTGCTTTATTGAAAGCTTCTCTCTGCTGAGCCATAATCTAGGACCTCTGAAATCGCCACTAAAATATAGGATTTACTTTATGAACTCTTCCTTTGTAAACTTAGAGTGACAAACAGAAAAGAAATATGTTTCCCATTTAAATTTAAAGCTGCAGGAGCATGCATAATTAACTTTGCATGCCCCTCTGGATCTTCCCTTTTCCTTCATTAATCGCTTTTCTCCACTAATTTTATCCTCCAGTAGTCTTCCTCTGTGACTAATTTTCCCTTCTGGCTTGAGTAAAATTACTTGGAATCAGAAAACCTTTCTGAAAGACAATTTAATATTTGTTGTTCATAGCTTTCTGGAATTGTTTATTATATAAGTTTCTTTTAACCTTGTCATAGTTGCAAAGAGAGCTTTTCTCCCCTAAAGCATTGACGCTTTATTGCAAATCACAGATGAACTGCATATGTATGCAATAGTAGAAAATAAACAGCTTTCCTCAAGAGATAGAAATGTGTAAGTAGAATGTCTCAATGTTTGAGAGTCAATTTCAATTGAAAGTCCTGATAAGAGGTTTTGTTGGGTTTTTTTTTAGGTAATAAATGTGGACCTTCTGCACATTGAAAACAGGGCTAATGACATCGTTAAATCAGAAAAAACTATTCAGCTTGTACTGGGACAGCTTATAAATGAGTGAGTACTTTCAGGAGCAACATGTATAATTCACATCAGTTGTTTTTTAAAATGCATACTAAAAGTGATGGCCAGCCTTTGTTACTTCTGAAGTGAAATACATTTTTCTTGACTGCTGCTAGGGCTGCTTGATGGTGATCAGTGCTTCTTTTCCAAATGCCAAGTGAGACCTGTGTTAGGAGACCATCCAGTGAATCCATGGAGCAAAGGCCTTGCTGAATGTCTCTGCCAATATCCTGCACTTAAGAGGCTTCATTTCTTACCCAGTGTCTTTGTGTACAGCAGCCAGATCTCCTTTGCTTTGTGGCTTTGCTATCTGCCTCACCTGTTGACATTTTTTCCCACTTCTTGCTGTACCTCTTAAGCCTAAGATGTATTAGCAAGCATTCAGCATACTAACAGCCACTGAAGTAATAGTCTTACGGGGTTGTCTCTATTATTGATTGTGCTGCGGGAATTGTTCTTGGCAAAGAATGTGACATTGCTGGCTCTCTTGAAATAATTAAGACCTATCTTGCTCACTAAAACCCTTTTGTAAGTCTCGTGGACATACAATGTTTTCCTGTTCCTGCTTTTTGACAGTTTCATACAAGTAGGTAAATGACCAATTTCAATACTAGCTGCCTGGTTAGCAGGCTTTTGAAGAAAACCCACATTTTCACAGATATCGTTCTCCTTTATTAATTTAAAATAATTTCCAGTTTGTTTTGGGAAAGATGCTACAGAAAGAGTTATAGTGCCAAGTCAATTAATAATTCAGCACATGGATAATATGTTAATCTTGAATCTCACACTTAATGTGTTGGGATTGTTTTTCTTGTTTTTAAATAAGGAGTTACTTGGATCAATTAGCAGAAGAAATAAATGATAAACTACAGGAAACTGGCCAAGTGACAATATCGGAGCTCTGCAAGGCATACGACCTTCCGGGAGACTTCCTGACACAGGTGATGCAAGCCACCAACCTTGCAAATGTGGAATAGAATGTGTTCACCTTCTTTTGTCGTCTTTGCACTACCCATAGCTTTAATTGTGATGAGCTGCTTGTCATTCTAAGCAGAAAAGTTTTAGATACATAAAGGTTGCAGTGTAACAGCTATTCACAGGTCAAGGTTGATGTTTACCTTTTCACTGTTTGGCAAAATTTCTTCAGAGTCTTTATGACTGTTGGGAATAGGTTAGGATTAGGAATGTTAGGAACAATTTAGATTAGTGGAAGATCTGAAAATTTCTTTCTTTAAAGTATTAGAGACAAGATGTAGGGTTAATTTAATCTGTCTCATTAGCTACCCAGGAAGCAGAAATACAATGGTAGAGACCTTTCAGTTTGTTCAGAAAAGGTAAAATGAACTTTCATTTCTAGAAGCTGAAGCCAGACATTCAGAGTACAAACAAAAAAATTTTACCTTTGTTAAGGAGTGTTGTAGTGTTTAAAAGGATTAGGGAGAATTCTCTTACCATTGTTAACTTTCAGTCAAGGCTGGATTTTGTTCGGAAGGTATTTTTTTCAAAGGGTAATCCTGTGGCATATGTTAGGTGAACAGTCATATGGGGTGCCACAGAGGACCTTGTTGACTCTCAGTTTATCCATGGATTTCCTCTAGTATTTGTTGCATGATCAGCTTCTACAAAAACATTTCTAACATGCAAAAGTTACTACATGGTTTCTCTTTGTTTCCTGGGCAGTATTTCCTGGGGCTAGTTCACTTTACAAGGATGCACATTTATATACTGTTTGCACCTGTTCTTTTGTGTTTATTGTTGCTAATTTTGTCTGGACTGTTAGAAAAACTGGATAGTGAAGTCGTCTGCCAGTGGTTTGTACAAAATTAATACAAAGGTTAAATCTTAGTTTTCATTGTCCGTGTCTGAACCATACTTTTTTTTTTTTTGCAAAATTTTCTTTCATCATTAGATACACATATATCTGATAGAAGAGGTCATTATTAGGAAAGCTGAATTCCCTGAAGTTTGGAGTGTGGGCTGTAATGTCGTCAACTTACAAGTAGACACATTCTCAGTATATCTAAATAATAATTTCCACTTGTAGTCCTCATTACTGAATATTTTGTCTGTCTTAGCAAAATTAATTTGATGATTTGTTAATACAAATTTTTTGATTAATTTTTAACATCATTAAAGTGCAATTTTAGCAGTCATCCCAGCTTCTATTTACAGGCATTGTCCAGGCGTTTGGGTAGAATTATTCATGGACAACTAGACCAGGAAAACCGTGGGGTGATTTTTACAGAAGCCTTTGTGTCCCGGCATCGAGCGCGCATTCGTGGTCTCTTCACTGCGATTACTCGGTAAAGTGCAACACCTGCAACCACGTATTAGAATATTTTTACCATGGGTCTTTTGGACCAAATTCACTTGTGATTGAAAAAGAAAAGGAAATAAAGGCCTATAGACAGATTTCTTTAAGCGTAATTCAGTTCCTGGGGTGAAATATTTAGTTATATTGGACTCACTTTTTTGAAATGGGGACCTCCTTTTGAAAGGAGCAAAAGGAAAGTATAACAATATACAATATGCAACATACTTAAGTTTTTTGGCTAAAGAAAATGTTAATCACTAGTTCTTTTGTTTGTTTGGACAGTCTCTGTCATCACTGTCATTCCACTCCCAGTCAATTACATATTGATGTCTACCCACTATATGTGATTACAGATAATTTTTTCTTATTAAATCAATAATCTTCTGTGTCAGTTTATATGGAGAGAAAAACTTGGGACTGAAAAAGTTTCCTTACAGAAATTATCATAGCTTTGTTATATAACTTCATAGTAATTCAAAATTAAAACCTTGTGAACTGTGTTAAACAGTAGCACACTGGGGTTAAGATATTATGTAGTTTTGTCCGTCTGGAGTAACCTCTTATTTCTAGATTCTCTACATCAATTTCAGGTCATTATATTGTTTTGTTTTTCTTTTCTCCAAGGCCTACACCTGTAAGTAACTTGATCACTCGGTATGGATTTCAAGAACATTTACTTTATTGTGAGTTTCATTCAGACTGTTTTGTATTTTTGTTAGCTAATTCATAGATTCTTCACTACTAGAAGTATGCTTTCATAGAAGCATTTTAGTACATTGCCTTAATTCTGGAATAGTCAGCAGTATCTTTCTCTCTAATGTAAAGAGTGCTAAACCTGTTGTGGTATCCATAACTGAAGTTCTCTCTATCTAAAGCAAGGAGAGCATATGTTGATGAAATGCCTATGGGGGCAGAATGATGCAAGTACAGTACTCAGTTTGTCATCCGTTTCATTATTTGCCCTTAGCTACTGGCAGTTTTATCAGTGAAGCACACAAAAGAGGACAGATTTTATGAAGCCAAATGGCATTAGCCGCTCTGGATTTTATTTGTTGACTTTTCTCTGTGATAGTGGAGGCAGAGCTTTTGTAACGCTCTTAGTTAAAAGTCTTTATGTGCTGAGAGATAAAGCATATCCTTAAACTGTTTGCTTTTATTTTCCGCAGTTCCTTTTTAAATTCGAAATTAATAAAAAATTCCTATCCAACTGCAGAAACTTTTAAGGGAGTATTTCATTGTTTCTCACTTCTAATGTTGCAGCTTTTCTTTGACTACCAGGAATCCCCTTCCCTCTGTCCAAAATGCTGCTTCAAGCATCATTAGTCTTGTGTGCTGGCTGACCAAGTGCTGCTGGTCTTCAGAATCCTTTAATGGTTTTCTATCTTTTCTCATGAAAGTCAATATTTCTCTTCTGTTTGGTTGTGTCTTTTTACCTTCGGGGCATTGCACACTTTAGCTCCACTGTAATACCTCTCTGCTTACCATCTTGTTCTTTGCGACAAGCTTATTTATTAAAAACGAAAATCTTAGCATTTAAATAAAATTATGTAAACACTCTACTTTCACATAATCAGTTGAAGTTTTCCTCTTTTTTTGGAATGTGCCAGCTAGGTATTCATAGATTAAAAGGAAAATTTACTAAACTGTGTTACAGTAGTGTTACAGTATGCTGTTTCAGTGTTTCGAGCAGGTCATGAACAAGTACCTGATCGTGTATTGCTCAAGTACAGTGTTAATGTGAATTGAAGTTCTAGTGTTTTCCTGTCACCAGTAATTGTTGCAATGGCTAAGTGTATTTCTAGTACTTTCTTCTTCTGTTTGTTTTTTTTTTTTTGTGCGTTTGTTCATCTTTTTCTTTTGTTTTTCTTACTGTATTTTATTTCTTCTGGAGTTTCGTCAGTTTCAAAGAGCTTTTTACTCACTGCCAGGGCGCATTTGATTTTATTCTATTCACTTTTTGAGATAGCATTTCAATTCCACAAATGCTGGAAACTTGAAAAATATCTTTTGAATTATGTTAGAGGTCTTTTCCAACCTATGATTCTATGATTCAATGTGTTTTAAAGTGCTCTTTCTCAGTGTTGTGCCGCTTGCATTAAAAAAAAAAGGTAATTTCAGTGTACTGTTTGTGTAATTTACAAACAGCTAATTATTTAATCGACACTTAGTGTTAGACAAGATAAACAATAGTCTTTGGTTCTGTCACATAGCTGTGCTGCTATTCATGTTAAGCTGACATGAAGTTACAATAGAAAAGAAATAATTTTAGAAATTAGAAGCTGTTGAAGTTAAAACACTAATTACAAAGCATAATGAAAGCACAGATGTTCTTCATTTCTGAATATTGTATTGCTGACGTAGGACAGGCGTGGAGGGGTGCTTGTTGTCTTTGCCAGACTTTGACAGAGACCTAACAGGATGCTACAAACGACTCAATCACCTTTAAAAATATGTGCGAGATTACAGCGGTTCTGCAAAGGTCCTGTTGTTCTGTTTTAAAACAAAGGATTATCTGGACTTAATTGTAGTAGGGGCTGTGAAACCTCCTACGAAAGCACCTTCTCTGCCCTGGAGTTTTAGAACTGGCACTTGAAATAATGCAAAAATTAATTGGCATCTTCATTTCTTCCCCTTTCGCTGTAAAGACTCTGGTTTATTGCTAGTGCTCCACAAAATGATTTGAAATACCTATATAAGTCTTACTCTTTATCCCAAAAACTTTCAATGAGAACAAGATGAGATTGCAAAGTGTGTTGTCTGACAATTTTTTTAAGAATAGGCACATTGAGTCTTATTTTCTAGGGTAACTAATCTATTAGTAAGTCCAACAATCTGATTTCATTTTCAGAATCTGTCTTGTAAGCTCCATATTACACAAGGTAACTGATCCATGGAAGAACATGATTTCTAGCTCTTGTCTTAGACTGTATAAAACTATCTTGTTTAAATCTGGTTCACTTTCTTCTACATTTTTTCAGTGTAACTACTGTTCAACTTTGTAAGTGACAGTCGTGTTCAATAGCTGCTAGCTTATAGAGGTTTATCTGCGCTAATGGCGTGTCTGACTTTAAAAATCATGGTTTAAAATGTAGTGTTTCTTCTGGAACCAGGTTTTCCTGTGTAGGTGAGTTAAGCCTCCGTATGCTGTACTAAGCATGTTGAAATGCTGGCTGCGACTCATATTTAATGAGGAAGGAGCCGTACCATGTGACACCATTTAATGTTCTGTTCCAGGGTAAAATCTGTCTTTTAATGAAATCGAAATCAACACAAACTGAAGGTAAAAAGGCCATCTAGCAAAGCTCTAGAAATCAGCAGAGCTTGGCAGTTGACGTCACTGATTTTTTTTAATATACCTAGTGATTTACGAAAAGACAAAAGCAGAACATAGAAGGCAAATCAGATATTACTGTGCACCTTTAATGGTTTGAAAATACCTTATTTAGCATCGAGATAGGCTTAGTACTTTGGTACTGCCAGTTACCAGTATGTTCTTTGTCACCGATATTTGTGCGTTACCAGGAGGTTGTTATTGGCAACAACAGTGTGAACATTATAAACAGTGAAGATGGTCACCAGTAGGAGGTGCTCACTTTTATGCACTTTAGGTAGCAATTTTTCATGTAATTTTAGTGTGTTCAGATCTCTCTTTTTTCCACCTTGGTTATCATGCAAGTGGTGAATTTGAAGAGAACATTATTAATAAAGTGCTCGTATATTTTATTGTCTGGCCAGAGAAGGATTCTTTTATGACTACATTTTCTAAATTAAAAGCTGAAAATGTGTAGTTATATGTTCAGTAAAAAGTGTTTTGATCCTGCCATTGTGACTCACTGTTTTGAAACATTATATGATTTCCAGAGCTTTTCTCAAGACATTCATAGAAGTCTTGAAAATAATTGATAGAACTCGGAAATGCTTCACTAGAACAAGCACTTGCAGTTTGGTCTTTGTTTTTTTTCAATTAATAGTAAAAAGAAAAACAACTAATGGGTAGAAAAGAGGAAGAAACAAAACATGGAAAAGAATTGCTATGTTTTCATTAATGGGTATATTGAAGTGGAAAATGTCGCTTCATGTATTTTTTTCTTGTAGCTGTGCTAGAAGAACTTGTTAACAGTGGTCGTCTAAAAGGCACCGTGGTTGGTGGGAGACAGGATAAGGCTGTGTTTGTTCCAGACATCTATGCCAGAACGCAGAGCAACTGGGTGGATTCCTTTTTCAAGCAGAATGGTTACTTAGGTAATTAATCTTTATTTTTGTAGATAAAATATCTTTCCAAAACTAGTTTAGGTAATTGATCTTACCCTAGTATAGCTTGTGTCAAGAGTGTAGCCTCACAAGAGTAAGTGGAAATCAATACAGTAGTTGATACTCATTTGGTAAAATACCGTCTTGCTTATATATAAAGAACCATATTTCAGCAGAGAGCCATTGTGCTAAACAGTAACTTTATTTCTCACAGAGTTACAAATGCTACTTTGATTGCTGTTCTGAAAACATTGCTTAGAATGCTCATTGTACACTTCTCAGATGGTCATTTTTGACCCACGTGTTTGGAGTTTCAGTCCAGGTGTCCAAATTACAATCAAACTTTGGCTGTTAATATTCCAGGTAGCCAAGCGTGCAGTGCGCAGGAAGAACCTTTTCCAAAACAAGATTTGTAGAGCTGGAGTGAGTAGCACTAGTGTCCTGATCTGAATCCAGACAAGTCTGTCTAACTTAAAGCTGAGCAATGCTGGATGATGGCATTTTAAAACAGGAGCTATGGGAAAATGTGGACGTGAACAGAGGAATGTACCCTTATGGTCCCAAAGGGCCAGTCCCTAAATAACAGTTAGTCTTGTGGTTTGAAAAGGTTCAGCATAATTTACTGTAGTAGTATTAAGTGTTTCTGTAATATTGCTTGACCGATAGAGTATCTGTCAAAGTCTTTGAATGTTTTTAGAATGTATAAGTATAAACTGCCAAATAGTTGAAATGCTTTCCTGGTGAGGCATTGGATGATTCTACGAGTGTATTAGAGTAACTTTTGAAGACGAAATATTTTATATTATATAGATTATAAATATTGTTCATGTTACATTAGAATAATTTGGAAGGATATAATTGCAAAGATAAACTTAATGTTGTAAGAATCTGAAAAAAAACATTTTTTTTCCAAAACTCAGACTAAAGTCATGTCCATGATTTAATCTTCAAATTTCTATGAACTTTAGCTTTAGGTGTGGCTTGTACTGAACGAAGTTTTAGGTCAGTATCAGCTTGAGGCTGCATTTACTTGTGTGAAAACTATATGTAATTCTTTGTTTCCTGCTTTCAAAAAAAGATTACCACATAAGATCCTGTAAGTATATGAAGGTACTTAAATGTAACAGACACCTAACTCTTTTATAGAATTTGATGCATTGTACAGACTTGGCATCCCCGACCCAGCAGGCTACATTAAAAAAAGATACAAATCCACACAACTCTTATTTCTGAGAGCAGCTTGTGTTGGTCAAGAAATTGTGGATCAAGTTGAAGCCTCTGTAGAAGAAGCCATGAGCTCTAGAAACTGGATAGATGTAGCAGTAAGCAATCCTTTCCGTTGCTGTTGTTAAATTTATTTATTTCATCTTATTTTTGTGTCAAATGATACTTCATTGAAACTCCACATACATATAACGAAAATTCCATATTGTCAAGAAGAATATTCTGTTTAAGATAGCAAGTAAAAAGGCGTTGTTTGCCTTTAAGTTGGTCTGAACAGAAACAGGAGAAGGGCATGTCAGTATTCAGTTGATAGATAGCTAAGACTAACTTTCGTTTCAAAATTAGTGCTAATGTATTCTGATGGAGAGCAATATATTTCGGGGGGGGGGGGGGTTGGAAAAAAAGTT
>Ga0065711_1048102_pt1 | contig 11986 bp, 10 predicted proteins | sample Hoacrofraction12_FD_59098 | JGI IMG/M metagenome (GOLD analysis project Ga0065711, IMG submission 59098) | Hoatzin crop microbial communities from Cojedes, Venezuela - Epithelial fraction 12 v2 (version 2) | ecosystem: Host-associated > Birds > Digestive system > Esophagus > Crop | place... | reverse complement strand
TTGTTTTGCTCCGGTCTTGTTGCCCTCTTGGTGCCTCTTTATCTCTGTAGCTTGGTACATCTGCCCTCCCAAGGCTGAGCTGTCTGGGGTAGAATTATTTAGGAGCCTCTCTATCTTAGAGCTTTCCTGCATTCTCAAAACAGCAAGTCGAGTTTGTCTAAGTAGTGTTATTGAGGAGCCTCTTTATCTTAAAGCTTTCTCGTCTTCTCAGAACAGCAAGGATCTAGTTTAGTTTAATTACAATCACTCTGGTAAGTGGAAATTTTACATTTACAGGTATCAAAGGAAATTAGTGTTAAGGGAGAGAATGGATACCTGATGAAATGTCAAAAACATTGAATATCTGTATTGAATTTGGAGCCTAATGCAGCACAATTAATTTCAGGGCTGAATATAAAATAGAAATTTTTTTGTTAAATTTGTGCACACTTTTCTATTTTCTGCAATTAAAGATGCCTTTAGGTATTTAAAATCTTTTTTACTCTAAAAAATTGAAACAATTTCATCACACTTTGTATTTTGAAAACAGTTCATTTCTTCATTAAAAAGTGTAAATGGAAGATCTTAGAGTAGCTCAATTTCTTTCTGGGAGACGTGAAAAGTGATTCTGTCAGGCAGTCCTTACAAATCATTGACATTTATCAACTAAAGATTGCCACATGAACTCCAGTGGATGTTGTGGGGGCTCAGCATTGGGGTCGGGTGAACGTTTTCGTCCCATAGAACAGTTTGCCCACATGCACAGCTCTTTACTGTCTTGTTATTAGAAAATGTAGATAAGTTCCAACGTAGCACATTGCATACTGAAATTCAAAATGAATGAGCCGGTGTGCTGCGAGTACAGCACATAAAAAGTAACAAAATACTGCCCAGCAGTCAGACCAGAACTGTCCGTATTTAGTCATCGCTCTTAGAATTTATTTTATTTTTCTGGGATTCCTTGAGAGAAAATGTTAATGGGAAGAAAGATAATGAAACCTAAATAAATCTTCCATAAAGTTGGATTTGAATGACTCACTAAAGACATATTTCTCATTAGCATCAGGCTATCACAAGCAAGACGAGTTTGAGAACCATTAAGTGCAACAGGCTATCTCACTAACTGGAGAGCAGTGTTCAGTGTGCAGCTCTGAAATTATTTGCTGTAATATTTCAGTCCATTATTAAGCTTAAACGCCTAGATGAAAAGACATTTTCTTGTTTACAATATTGACAGCATTTCCTATGGGAGAGGAGTATAACCAGGTATAGCTTTATTCTTTGTTGACTTTTTAAGTGCTATTAAAATTACTTTGAGAAGTTCTTTATGCTTTATATGGTAAGCAGTGTTTACCTTCTACGTTCTCATATCCTGATAGTGATGCACAATACATTCTAAAATTCTCTGCCCCAAATATCATACAATAATGCATATTAAGTCTCGTCTAAGACAAGTATTTCTGATTTTCCTTTCAGGCAATCTGTGTTCTATGAATTTGTGGAATAGGAAGTGCATTAAGGTTGGCCATGTCTTCACATGCATTAACCACTAATGACAATCATATAATTAAAATAATTAACTTCTATCAAAGACGAATTTGCAATCACTCCTAGCTCTACACACCTATGTACAACATATGTCTTCACCATGTTCTTGATCTACGCTACTTCTGTACCATTCCCGGGGCACTGTAGTACCACTCATTCAACTCTGTATGGGCCCTTTTCACACCCAGTAAGAACACCTTACTGGTGCTGTTGCTTAGGGGAAAAGCAGTGATGACAGATCTCAGACCAGACACTCTGAATGCTAAGCAGGAAAAACACTGCATCTCAGCAAGTAGTTAATTCAAGACTTCGCCTGCTGTTATATGTACAATTATATGGAAATAGACAGTCCTACCTCCTCTCTTTTCTCTCCATCGCTCATGAGCGTATGACCTTCTCCCACATAGAGTTCTCACTAAAACTGAGAACAGGGGAGAAAAGGCAGCTAAACTTGAAACATTAACATGCTAAGTGTTTTCTTTGCACATAGATCAAACAAACACAATCAGGACCAAACTAAATGTCCAATCTCTTTTGAAGTTATTTCTCCTTCATATGAAAAATACTTATTGATGCATCATAAAGATACCATAAAACGCTGCTACCTTTATTTAAAACTACTGGAAGAAATTCCCAGAGAGAAGAAATCAAACTCTTCGAAGACTCCAGCTTAGCAGAAAATTTGCATCAGCTATGGGTCATAATGTAAATATCCAAGCTACAGGACTAATCACTAGCAGTAAACAAATATTTGAAGAGAAGGTTTTACACAGCACTTGAATGGCAAGAAATTAGCTATAAAAATCAATTACGCCTCATTATCATCAGACAGTATGTATCCAGAAGATTCATCTCAGGAAACACAAATCAAACATCTGGTCAAGGGCAAACACCTCATTCTGCAATTGATAGCCCAGCCAGGGACACATTATTACTTCACAGAGGTCACTAACCCTGTCCTGGTGGGAAGGGAAAAAGGAATCTTAAAGCAAAGGCATAATAAAACAGAAAAGAGAGTCAGTTCTTGAAAATCATTGAAAAATATACTCCAACCTGTAAGTTATGTAAAGAAATTTATTCATACAAAGGAAGAGAAAAATTTCTCCCACTGTGAACTACCACATTTCACCTGAGACCAGGTTTGTGCTGTGGCATTATGTAAAGAGAAGAATTTAGACTGAAGTGAAATGTGCTGCAACAGTATTAATGCTCTACATTCAGGTCTGTGGGGACTCGGGGGAAGAATGAGCAGAAGTGGACCCCTAGTTCCTACAAAACCGCACTGTTTTACTGTAGTCAGTGTATTAATCTTGGCTCACCTCAGCAAAGAAGTAGGTGTCATTAATTTGCTTCAAAGCCACGGAAATCTAGTGGAAATTCTCACTCTGAATCTAGTCTTTGGAAACAGTTTCTACTCGTTAAGTCTGAAAATAATCTCTGTTATAACTAAAATTTTTAGATACCTCTTTCTTGAGGCAGGAGCTATCTTCTTTTGCTCAGTACTTGTTCAGCACAACAGGGATTTAGTACTTAATAGCTGCTCTGGATTATTCTTTTATAAAACTAATATGTAAATACTCATACTACATAATTATATCATTACAGTAATTACGAGAGCGAATAGACTGGCATCTACATTCGTTGAGTAGCCTTGAAAATCTCATCCATGACTGCTCTCAGTCTCTTTGCTTGGTTTTTGTTCTCTTTTAGAGAGGAGAGCAGTATTAAATTGGAGATGTCCATGTACAGTAACAGATGAAAACAAAATTAGAAAGAATGTATGCATCTATGGATCCAGGAAGAAGCAAGAATAAAATCCTCAAGAACTGTTTTTCCAAAGATACATGCAAACAAGCTTGGGATCTTGTGTGCCATACTTTGTTGCTATAAAACAGATGCGAAGAAAAGTTCAATTCATTTAAAAGTTTTCCTTACTGCTGTAGGATTTTTCCTTATGAAACAGAATGACCGTAACAGGTCTCTCAGTGTGTTCCCGGTGGTCTCATTGATGAGAAATATTGGCAGGAAATTCTATAATGAAACTCCCTAACATATACCTCTTACGACTCAACAAGAGCTACCTCTAGAAAAACAGATCAGAAAGCAAGACCTGAAGGTCACTGTGTAGTAGTATAAAGCTAGCCATTCCAGACAATGAAAGTGCAGCACTAGAAAGATGTTGTATATGGTAATGAAGAGCTTCAGACAGCAGGAGATGTAGAGGCAGACAGTATGAAGCAGATGCAGCATTCAAGGCTGCAGTATGGACCAGCTCAGCTCTTACAGACTGGGAGTGTAAAATCTATCTCCAAGGTAGATTTAGCTCACAGCTGAAATCTCAGAGACTTGCAGGGAGAAAGGGAGGTAGCAGTGTCCAGTCTTCCTCTCAGAGGAGCAAAAATCCAAAATGCTTTGAAAACAACGGGATCAGCACATTTTCCCCTTTCTTGTTTTCTTCATTTTCCAAATGTACTCCTTCACTGCTTTCCCTTCTATTGTTCCTACTAACTGATTACCTTTTCATAATGCACTTATTTTCTGGAAGGCAGTGAGAAGCATTTGTTAGCTTAGAAAACATCTCCACACTTGTACCTTTCCCACACCCCTCAATTGTATTGGCAGCAGCTGCACATCTCTAGCAAGGAAAGCTTCTGTTCTTCTTAATTTCTGCTTGCTATGATCTTCTTTTGTTTCCTGCAAAATTTATCTTCAGTTAAGTTGCACTGTATTTTATTGCTGTTGCTTCTGATTATGTATTGTTGAGTTTTTCTTTCCTGGTAACTCTGTGAATTGGCTGGCTATTATCATTATTTCCATGCGGCTATAGAAAAAAAAAAAAAAAGCAATTCCTTTACTTGAGAATTCTGACATTTATTAGCATAATAAAACTCTCGGATGAAATTGCAGTTTTCCAAGTAATTTCTTTTGCAGGGGAACTTGCAAGGGATTTATTTTAAAGCCAGGTAAAGCCTTAACCTAGCATGAGAAATGGATGGAACACAGACAGAAAAATTTAGACAAAAGTAGGAAATGTCCTCTAAAGTGAAAATGATGATGCTGTTGTGATGTTAATTATATCACAAGAGGACGTATAAGCTAAAGAGCTAATAGTTCCAAGCCTTCTTATTGGCTAAACACAATGCAAAAAGTTGCCAGTAAGTGTGTCACTAGAAATAAATAGCTGTAGTTTTATCAGTCTCTGAATGCAAATTCCTTGTTATGGAACAAGTTCTTCAATATTCTGTCTATAAACATTCCCAAAATTGTGTACAATGAGTTGACTAATCTTCCAAAATCTTTAGAAATTAAATTGCCCATCTTCTTTTCTAGCATGCCTAGAACCAATTCCAAAGAGAAGGTGACATATTATGCCTTTTTTTTTAGTTAACAGAGGCAAAACACCAGTCTGCAAAGATGTCTAGGTGTCTAAACACCACCTTAATTACTCAGTACCACCTTTAGACCCTCAGTCCTATGCAGCCCGCTGCTGCTCTCTGGCCTCAGAGGTAAGCCTAGGGATACCTACATCTTTTAACTTTGAAAGGTCCCTTTCCGTTCTCCTTTAAAGTAGAGGTCCAGTTGTTCTGTGATGAAACACACGCAGCTGTGAATAACCTGAGGCTGAGGTGGTTCTTGAGATGCGTGTATAGAGGGAGTAAGTGCCAAGCTAGTTTCTCAGAGGAAGCAGCTGGTACTTACTGGGGCTCTCTGGACGGAGTGCACTGCACTTGGTGAATGTTCTGTTGGATAAAGGCAACGTACTCTGTGATTACTTTACAGAGTCCATTTCCGAAGCACAGTGAACTGCACTGTGCTGAGGTCGACGTTCTGGTAGCTGGATTCACTGTTTGCATATGCCTGTACGGGGTGTATTCTGGTTCTGGATCACACATACCACGCTTCTCATTTAATGGAAACTACAGGTCCCACTAGAGGCCTGCACAGGAGTTACTATGTTCAGAATTGCAGAACTGTATTCCAGTTCGAGAATCCAGCCCCTGGCAACCTGCAGAAAAAAAATTCCAAGACCACTTGGGTATCTTGATCTCTTATCTAGTTGCCAAGTCACTGTGTTTCTCAAGCTATCAGGCAGCTAAAGAATGTTCTACTGCTGTAAGCCTACTTTCTGTGAAAAGCCCAGCTGTCTCTTATCTGAGCACCATGCACTAAGAACTGCTGCTCCAGCTAATAAGCACTGCTTATTTGCTGTGTCTTGATTGGCTTTGTTATGAGGTGCTAACTAACTATTTTAAAACTCCTGAGCCAGTGTCCCACGTGATTAATACAGAAACTGTCCAGCTAAGTTTCCGTGGAAAGGTCATTAGAATTTTCTTTTCATGGGTCCTGAACATAGGTTAATTAAATCACACAAAAAGCAATGTTAACAAACGAAAATTTGCCTGAACAACAATGAAGTTTGTGTGCAAAGATTTGTAGTTTAATACGGACTAACTGTAGAATTAATTATGAAAAAAATGTTGCTATTCTTACCACAGGTATTTATTATTATTGCAGCACCTTAAATGTATAGCGTGCTTTATCAGCTTGGACAAGACAAGTTTCTTTTCTAGACGAGCTTATCACCTAGGTCAGACAAAGCATAGAAGGTAACAGTGAGTCAAGAGAAACAACAGTTTGAGGAGAGATGGATTCACATGGGGTTCATGAGGGAAGTCTACACTGGTATTTGGAAGAGAATCACGTAAGAAATCAGAGACTGCCCAAAGCAGTAGCATACAGATATACACTCAGTGTACTTTTCCTAGAGATTCCCAGGAAAAAATTAACAATGCAGGTACAGTAACACATATGGATTGGTCCACTTTACCTCAAAATACACATCACACATGAAAAAAGTACTGAGAAACCACCGACTAAAGGCATGACTATGAGTCTAACCAATAGGTACACAACTACTTCCCTTGTGTCCCGCTTCACTCTTGAAAGAGATCAGTTGCATACAAAGCTGCCACAACCCTGTTACTTCAAATATTGCCCTGAAAAATGAACGTTCAGAGCTGAAAAGAGCACTTCTATACCAAGTGGTTTCCATCTGGCTGTTTGTGGGAACAGAGCAAGGAGCTCAGGAAGGTGATAGCAACAGTTCTGCAACTCTCTTACTCCATTTCCTTCACTGGCTGCCTCAGGAGTGTCCAGCTCAGCAGCGAAACAACGCACGGCTGCGTCTACACCATGTGACACCCCAGAGCGCAAGCACTGCTGGGACACCAGTCTCAGGAGGGCAAATTAACTACCGTGATGAGACATTTTTTATAGTCCAAACACTAAGCAACTGATCCACAGATCTAGGCTACCGGTCTATTTTCACGGGGTTTATTATGTAAAACAAATGGATCAAGAACACTTTGTGTGTCTCTTTTTTTAAACATGAAATAGCATGATGACAATGTAATTTGTTGTACCTTTTCTATGGATAAATATACCACCGCCATCTTCACTCACAGCTCAGCTATGGAAAATACCTTGTCCTGTAGCAAAGTAAAGCTAGGAACCTCCAGCATGTATCTTGCACATCAGAAAGTAGAACACATGACAAGCCCACTGAGAGGAGGAGTTGTTGCTGCAAATCAAGCTGCTGTCACTAGAAAATTAGTTTAGGATAAACTGATCGCTTCCTGTACAGGAGTAAAATTCTTTCCAGGGCTGCTGGACTGCATGAAATCGTACAGAAACTGTGAATGACCTTATTCTGTCTCTGCTGTGGTGAACTTCATAGGCCTGAATTCAAAAGCACAATGGCAAGTTTCCAGCGACACCTAACCATTTAAGCAATGACAAACTGCAACAGGACATTTTAAGACTCCTTCTCTTGTTATCGAAAGTGCTCCTCTGAGTAATGAGATTGTCATCAGACACTGACAAACCTCGCTTTGGAAAAAAGAATCTGTTTGCCAGTACTGGTACTTCATACAATACTCCAGGAATAGTTCCCACCCATAGCTCTTGCTGCATTTTGCATTCTCAGTCTCAGACATGGAAGGAAATTAAGATAGGAACTTAATGTTCAGTGCAATTGGCCACAATCCCTTGAAAAATTTCTGGGAATAGTGCTATTTGTAATTTTCCAGTATTTTCTCACATTTTAAAATGTTAGCAATATGAATAATGATGGTAATTCAGATGCAGAACAGAAATATTTTAGGCCTTCTAATGAGAATACTTTTTGGCCACAAGACCAGTGGCTTTGGAAGTTTGTTAACTACTTTTCTGTGTTTACTTTTGTAGCTATCCATTATTACAGCTATCCAGAATACATTCCTGCTAGTCCTGGATCAGTTATTCAAATAAAGGGCTGTAGTCTGGTGGATTCTTCTGCTGTCCACATGGCTCCAGTAGTAGCTCCCCACCTGAGGATGTGATGATTTCTTCCTAGAAAGATAAAACCAATTAAAATATCATTCACAGATATCTAAGCCTTTCCCTGTCTCCTAAGAAAAGCAACTGACAGCAATAAAGACCATCACTCCGCTGTAATTTGTAACCAATTACGAATAAATGCTTGATAAAATAAGTACAGACCAGCAAAGGGATCCTACCAACTATTCATTTTCTTCATACTTTATTTCGTACTTATGCAGCAGTAACTTGTGCTAATATCCAAAAGTGAAATCGGTGTACAAAAAAGGCTGTGATTTGTACTACCTGTAAGTTGCTACGTTACTTCAGAGCAACAGCCACAGATGCCTATAAAGGATGTTCTCAAGGGTTAATTACACAGACATACGCCGGTCCTGTTATGCTACCTCCATAGGCATTGGGACTTTGATTTCTGAAGGACTGCAGAGAGATGAAAGATATTAACCTTGCTAGGGTAAAGACAGTCTTTATAAATAGCACCTATTCTCATTAATTAAATACCCACATGCCAAGTCTGTCATTCCAGTAATTAATTACCAAGATGAATTCACAAAAATTTACTGGAAAAGTAGAGAACTTGGGTCTTTGCATCTATTCCTAGAGTAATGATAGTTCATTTTTACAGAAAGATTGCCTAGTGGGTTACCAGAAGGCTTTGGGACACTTGACAACGTACTTCAGCAGAAAGAGCAGGCAGAAAAGCTTCAAAGAGAACCACGTGAGAGACAGGACAAGGTGCCTCCTGAAGGGACTGCCAAAGAGACCAGTTTTAATATAGCTATTATGCTAACCAGTTAAAAAAGAACTGTATGCTGACATTAAACGTGAACCACTTTCTCCGACAGGCTTACTACAGAGGGAGCTATTGACTATTATCAGGGGACAGCTCAGGAAACTTTTTATTTTTTTGAATGTCAGGAACTTGTAGCCATTCTGCTCCTGACAAGTGCCCTACAGCTGGCTGTAAATAGAAATGTTTCCAGTACAGTGAGTGACTGGGATGAGCTACAATGAAAACACAGGAACGCAGCTGAACCAGAGCTGGTTGGAACCGGCTGTCACCATCAGCCCTCTCAAGGAGGACAGGGAATAGTACTTTGGGCAGAGCTCCCACACCTGGTGCCTGATAATCTGCGTTTGAGGTGCTGTATGTGTGCTTCTCTTTCCCTGACAAGGCCCTGGTTACACTCTTTCCAGTTGTACTGGGTCTGGCAGGGATGGAGTTCTTTCTTCACAGGAGTCTGTATGGTGGTGTATTCTGAATTTGTGGCTAAAATAGTGCCCATAACACACTGATGTTTTAGCTATTGCTGATCAGTGCTTGCACAGCATCAAGGCTTTCGTTTTTTCCCACTCATCTCCTGCTGGCAGTGAGCGGGCTGGGGATAAGCGAGAACTTGAGAGTGGGAGAACCACTGGCTGTGTCCCAGCTGGTTGACCCAACCTGGCCAAAAGGATATTCCATACCATATAATGTCATGCTTGGCAATAAAAACTGTGATAGAGGAAGAAGGGTGGGGAAGGGGTTGGCTTCCAAGGTGGCTATTGAGAGACAATTTCATCAAATTAGGGGAGGAGGTATTTTTTGGTCAAATCGGACACCTACTATCCTCCCATGTGGAAATATAATTTGTTGAAGTATAAAGTCACAGTGATCTGTGAGGCTACACTAAGGCAAACCACACTTGACTTAACTTTTTATTTCATCTTAAAACAAAGCCACCTCTGTGTGCACACATGCCAGTAGCTAAGATGGGAGAAAGAAGGTGGGGGAGAGGGGCCAAACAAAATCTAACTTTCAGAACAAATTAATCATTTTCAGTGAACCTGAGTGAGTTTGGGATTTTCTGTCCTTGCTTTTTTTTTGTTTGTTTAGGGACTTAAAAATCCTACTCAGGAAATGAACATCTATGTTTTTATGAAGGACATCACATTATAATCTCTGTTCCTTCATGTAATGCAAATTCTGAGAAACTCAACTTTTTGTTAAGCCAATAAAATTCAAAATAATTGACTTATACTGTAGTGCTAATAACAGCTGAAATGCCAGGATTAGGATTACAGATGGAAGAAATAGTCTGCAAGTTTGACTGAAAAGATGCTGCAAACTAGCTGAAATAAAATACAGATTTAAAAGAGAAAGAAAATTAGAAGAAAAATAATCTCTGCTTAGTGTCTGTGAGACTGAACACTGAAAAAATTAAAGGCTGTGAAGAAAAGGAGGAGTAAAAAATTAATAGAATTAGTTGAGACAACAGTGAGAAAAGGATCAAAAAGGAAAGGGAACTAGAAAAGAGAGGATGAAAAGAAATTGTAAGGGTGGCTAAGAAAAAAGCAGAATTGAAACTGATGAAGAGAGATGTAAGATGATGAAAATCACCTACGCTATCAGAAATAGTGCTACTGTTTAGTCACAGTCCAGCAACAAGAAACACAAGTTTGAGGCAAAGTAATACAAACCCATCTAAAGTCAAAGATGAGTAGTAAATTATTCCTGTAGGGTTGTTTTGGATAATAAGGAATGACCCTTAGTACATCCCTAAAAGAGAACCCCTCCGTGTTCCCTTCCTTACTGCAGGGCCCCACTCCTTTGCTTTGTGTGCTACAGCCCTCACATCAAAGGTTGAAAAATGCTGAAATTTCACTGAGAGACCTTTCAATGGTATTTCCAAGCCAATTTTTGCTCAGCAAAGAGGCTCTAAAAGTGTTAGCTTTGTCAGCCCTTATTAGTCCATTTTTTGCCCAGCAGAGCATGCACTGCGTACGAATCTGCTTAGAAGGAGACACAAATAGACGCTGCAGCATAGGAAAGAAGGGGAAAAGTCTTCCGATTCACTGCAACAGAAGACACAAACGTTACAGCTAGGCTTACGGTAGAATATATATGTATATTCTTTTCCCCACTCTGGTTAATTCCACTTTCCAGTGTGGTTTCAAATTACACGATTCCTCTTTAACTTATTAATCCATTCCACTCAGCTATTGATCTCTACCTAGCAAGTGTTACCTTATGAAAATCAATAAGATCTGTCAGTGTTGCATGTCGGTTCGGATCTACCCCCAAGAAGCTGTAGAAATCCCCAGAAGCATCAACCAGAAAGTGTTTGAACCCACTTTGCTGGCGATAAGACAATGCGTAGCCCCAGATCTTCTCACTGACTCGCACCAGGAACGTTCCTTCAGATTTATTCATCAATAACTCTTCGGCCTCCTGGCGGCTGATAATACCTGACAAGAAGAAAACCTATGGTTATGCAGATAACAGGTCTGTCAGAGTAAATCAAATGCAACAAATGAAGAGCAGAAATGAAATTAAAATGGCGTAACTTCTCAAGACTGAAATGTTTACAGGAGGAGACGGGGCTATGGAGACTACGTTTATGATATTTGCTTCTGCAGGACAGCTATAAGATTTTTTGATGGAGTCGGGTGGGACATGCTTTTTTATTATCTGATTAAGAATTGCTTTTTCCCATCCTTACTGCTGTTTCAAAGGAACTTCAAAAACACAGGTGGGCTCTCAGACAAGTGAATTCTGCACAAGCGATCATTTAGCAGATCAGCATGGTTTGGCATTGCAATGTGGATTTGCACACATTGCTGATATTTGCAATCGTGTCAGGAGGTGTGGGCTCGAGTGGTCAGTGAGGTGGATTGAGAACTGGCTGAATGGCAGAACTCAGAGGCTTGTTGTCATCAGTGGCACAAAGTCCAGTTGGAGGCCGGTAACTAGTGGTGTCCCCCAGGGGTCAGTACTGGACCCAGTCTTGTTTAACTTCTTCACCAACGACCTGGATGAAGAGTTAAAATGTACCCTCAGTAAGTTTGCTGATGACACCAAACTGGGAGGTGTGGTGGATACACCAGAAGGCTGTGCTGCCATTCAACGAAACCTGGACAGGCTGGAGAGTTGGGCAGAGAGGAACCTGATGAGGTTCAACAAGGGCAAGCGCAGGGTCCTGCACCTGGGGAGGAACAACCTCATGCACCAGTACAGGCTTGGGGTGGACCTGCTGGAGAGCAGCTCTGCGGAGAGGGACCTGGGTGTCCTGGTGGACGACAGGTTAACCATGAGCCAGCA
>Ga0065711_1048101_pt1 | contig 11987 bp, 3 predicted proteins | sample Hoacrofraction12_FD_59098 | JGI IMG/M metagenome (GOLD analysis project Ga0065711, IMG submission 59098) | Hoatzin crop microbial communities from Cojedes, Venezuela - Epithelial fraction 12 v2 (version 2) | ecosystem: Host-associated > Birds > Digestive system > Esophagus > Crop | place... | reverse complement strand
ACCTGCCTGGACAAGGTCCTCTACAGCCTGCTGTAGGTGACCCTGCTTCGGCAGGAGGGTTGGACTAGATGACCCACAGAGGTCCCTTCCAGCCCCTACCATTCTGTGATTCTGTGATTTTCATTAGCCCAAACTGAAAGTCTAACACATTGCCTTTAACAGTGTGCGATACCACACTTATCTTTCTTGTCTGCCTCCTAAATGTTGAGCTCCACCAGAGAAGCTTTTTATATTTTATTATTTTTACATGCATTCGTAGCTGCTTCTTTACTAAAATTACTTCTTTATTGAAGATGGTCTTGCCATAATATCTTCAATTATTATACCTTAAGTCCTGAAAGCAGAAACACTTCATTTCACCCCTAAAGCTCTTCCCCAAGAACCGTTTTCACAATATTCAGGAAGGTGAAATGCCAAGGATGGAAGAGCAAGCCAAGAGCTGGCCTCCATCGAACCCAGGAGCAGAGACTCTGGCTTCAAACCAGAGCTGTGCAACAGGCAGCAGACATCTCACTTCCAGGACACACATCTGTGGTCACCAGCCACTATCATTTACAGAGTCTCAGAGTACCAAAAAAAGAATATATGTATAATAAAACATTTATGAATCCTAAAACAACTAGTCTGTACTCAGCTGTAGCATGTATTTATAGCGTACAGCCACATATACTTCACTTCAGGTCCCCAGGGCCATTTTTCTGTTTACATTCTGTTCCCAATGAATGCCATCAGAAAACGCAATTCATTTGACAAAAAGCTTCCCAATGACTACTTTAAACCTGTTGTACAATCCTTTTGACAAAACCAAATGAGAACCTTAAAAAAACCCTATGGGTTAATGAAGAAGACCGCTACAAACTGGTTTTGTCTCGACATTGCCATTGCCATCTCTTCCTGGCCTCTGGAAAGAAACCACCACAAAGACTTGCAGGAAAGCGCTTGCGCACAGAGTAGCACGTGGACTGGCAAGAGCAAACTTATCTAAGCAGGCAGCATGCATCGCACGAACTGCACGTACACGGACATGCTCTGTGCATGCGCAAATGCCCCCATAAAAGGGCAGCACATGCTTCTCTCTCCCTCTTGCGCTCCTCCTCGCCGCCTCGCTGCTGGGCTCTGTCCTCGCCGGGGCCTCCACGCCTGCACAGAGACTGAGCCGCCCAGATATCGCTGGACATCGTTGAATCCGTGGTGGTGGTAACAGATCCCCTCCCCCCACACTTTTCCTTGCCCGCTGGGGTTTTTCTGACTTTACCCTTTTTATTTTCCTGTCTCATCTTCCCCCCTCCCCCCCGCCATGCTGCTGTCCCCATCCGACCTCCAATTCCCGGTTCACCGAAATAAAGTTTACAAGGTTGCACGGCGTATGACTGCGTTTGCATCTTAATCTCATCTCCTGGGATCGCATCAAAACCTACCCGATATCGGATCGGGACAGTTAAGCAACCCAACTATTCTCTCCAGACTCACAATAAGTGGAAAATGAGTTAAGGTATCTCAGGCACTGCAGGTCTGACTTTAAATCATTGTTCATCAAATCAGGGAAACTGAACTTGAACTCTTTTCTTGAACCCTCCTATACTGCAAGTAGGCTTAAGCAGCTGGTTCATGGATGAAGTATAACTGCTTTTAATTCTCCTCCTTGAGACAGGCCACGTGGAAAGTATTGACATAACAAAATAAAAACTTTTTTTAACAGCGAAGTACTAACAAGTTAACACTACAGTCTGTGCAGAAACATTAAGGCACTCTACACTGATTATCAGAGCCAGTATTGCATGATCTATCCATCTTCCAGACCAATTTTATGTCTAGTAAAATAAATTCAGTTGTTCAAGAACTATGCAAAATTCTAAGTAAATTTAAGAGAAAGACATCTGGATCATTGATGTTTCCTTTAAAAGCCATACATAACAACATGCAAAAAATTACGGAGGTTGCTTAATAAACTGCTTTTTCAAGTAAAATTTTTCTACTTTGAATGAATGCTCTTATTTGCAGTGTCCTGCTTCAGACTGCAGACATCAGTGCCTGGAGAATGTACAAAAGTTTTTCAATAGTGTTCTAGAGATTTTCTTGCCTTCTTCAAACAAACTTTCCCTTCTGTCTCTCCTTGAGAAAAAAAAAACAAACAAAACAGAAAACAAATAAGAAAGATGAAGAAAACACAAAATCTTTAAAGTCCTTCTTGCTCTTGCCAATGAAATCATCATATACACGAAATTGAAGTATTACACAGGAGCTGTTAACATGCTTTTTGATTTGTGAATATTAGAAATTTGACTAAAGAGTGCTGGAGAAAAAAGCCAATTAAGTGTAACAGAAACTCACTTCTTTTTGTAATAAATTATCACATAAACTTTCATTCACATGTAACAGATTTTCTGCCCAGCTATAGCTCCTACATGGACACATGCTATTTACAGAGCCAGAATCAAAAGCTATTCTAGATAGGAATATACTTGCATGTGAGTCATATATTAGTTCAAAACACGCACTCATTGAAAACTCAGCCATGTACTGCTTGGATTAGAGAAGTCGCAATTTTTATTATCAAATATCATAAACAAGGATCCTTCATCTTCACTTTTACGTAGTGGGTGAGACGCAGCTGCCCCACATGTACTTTCACCCTGATGTGGCAGCATGAGCAGACATTTGGCAACCCAGAAGCGGAGAAGAGCAGTGGCTAAGTGCAGGTGGCAAAGGGCTGTGAAGTCGGATAGACATTAGATCACGCAGGTGGTAACAGCAACAGCAGATGAACAAACTCAAGATGATTAGAACACAGTTATAAATGCTTTATTATTTACAGGCTGGAAATATCCATACACACCACCAAAAGATAGAAGCAAAAAACAGGGAATCAATGCATACATACACATACGCTCTATACACATGCTGATTTTTAAACAGAAGAATCTTTGCTTCTAAACCCTAGAGCCCAGTAGAATTACACAGCTCTGGGTCATTTTCAACTTCCTCAGCATCTCAGGAAAAAGAAAGAAAGTCATAAGTTCAAGTGGGAACAGATAGAAACTGGAGAACATATTTTAGTTGCTGGTACTACAATCAGTAGATACAAGCCATACATGACCAAATGGATCAGCTTAAAATTCTGCATCATTCAAAAACCTCAGCCCAGAGAGGACTTTTCGTGTAGAGAAATCAGAAGAAAGAAATCAGATTAACTTATCAAATTCTTAACATACATGAATTTCCTTTGACCCATTTAACTCCAGAAAAGGCCTGGCACTTTGCACAACCCCTTAGGCAATATCTTGTATTTTCTTCTTTCAAAATTTGAAATAAAACATTCTACTTTTATTAGTTATTATTATAAATGTATCATGCCTTACCAAGATTACCAGTATGAATAGAAAACACTCTTAAACTAAGCAGATGCTAACCTTTGATTCTCAAAAGCATACACAAAGGTTGGAAATTTTAAAGGATACTAAAGTAGTAAGATGCTCAGATCTCACTTAATTAAATGGGAGTTTGGCACCCAATTCCTCTAGATTGCTTTGAAAACTCTATGTTAAACAATTACAAATAATAAATAGAAAATGTATTTTAAAAACAATCAAGCTGTCCATAAGTATTTTTCCAACAGGAAGGAATTAAATTTAGACAAATTAATCTCAAACAATTCCACAACCTCCACTCAACTCTGCACACCCTATAAATAAAAGACTAGATGAGACTTTTCAAATGGCCTAACATATGTTGTACCTTTCCGTGACAAATCAAAGAGATCAATTTTTCTAAGCCCTTGTATCTTTGCTGTACAACATAGTCCCCTGGGTTACCGAAACTGCTGTCACTGAGTTTTCCATTATTTACATATACAGCAAGATACAAGTTATCCTAGCCATTACAGTTGTTAAAAAATTATTATTAATATAACTGAATTCTATGTTTTCAAATGATAAAAATAAATTAAGGCAGTATTTATAAAAGATAGGTGAATTTGGTTCTTTAATTCCTGAACTTTGCGTCTCTGAAGGGAAATTGCTTAAAACATTCAGACAACTTCACAGTAATTTCCAGCCCCCACAGAAATAAGAATTCTTAGTGGAGCTTTCAATTCACTTTTCATGCAAAGCTATTTAATTTTATTATCAAAATACAAAAATTAAAGACATTAACAACATCTGGTTTAAATAATAATCTGGAATATATGAATGCTTTTCCAGATTTCATTTTTAAATTGTTTCATACAGCAATATGCAAAACAAATTAAAATGATGGGACACATCACTTTTAAAGATATTAGCAAACATTTATAATGCCAGGGGTTTACTACATATTGCTGTCAAAGATAAAAAGTATTTAGACCCTTTGTTAAGTAAACTAAACATAGTAGGAAGTTTCCCTGCAAGACGCCTGCACCCTTACACTGCAAAATCATGGAAAGAAACACTGCTCCTGCAGCCAGATCCCAAAGGCACTCCAGACATACCTATGGGCAACTCAAATGCAAACTTCTGGGAAGCTGGGGAAGGAAGGCCCGCCGTGGACATCAGGCAACAGCAGCAAAGGAATAAGCAGACCTTTGCAGGATTACTGGACTACAGCAGGGACCTCATTCTAAGGTCTTGTCTACTATTTATACCTGTGTAAGAAGAGTCTAAAATACCATCAATAGATATGAACAGCACTTAAAAATCCTCGTTATGCAGATATGAATACCACCCAAGCAGCAATGCCAGGAGTTGTTGAACAATTGTCATGGTTTAACCCCAGCCATCAACTAGAATCATGTAGCTGCTTCCCTCACTTCTCCCTCCTTCTCACAGTAGGAAGGTGAGGAGAACGAAAAAAAAAAACCAACAACCTAACACTCATGAGTTGAGATAAAGACATTTTAATATGAAAGCAAAAGAAGACATAGTAATAATAATATAATATACAAAACAAGTCATGTTTAATGCAATTGCTTACTACCCAATGAACAATACCCAGCCCAACTTCAGGCAGCAATCGCTGCCCCCCAGCCAGCTCCCCCACCTTATATACTGAGCATGACGTCATATGGTATGGAATATGCTCTTTGGCTGGTTTGGGTCAGCTGTCCTAGTTGTGTCCCCTCCCATCTTCCCATGCACCTGGCAGACTGGGCCAGCATGAGAAGTTGAAAAGTCCTTGACTGCTAGCAAGAAATAAAAACATCAGTATGTTATCAACATTATTTTCATCCCATATCCAAACCACAGCACCACAAAGAAAATTAATTCCATCCTAGCCGAAACCAGGACAACAATTATTTAAAACTTCTAATTATTATTCTGCGATCTTAAAAGAATTATGTAACAACTCACAGGTTATTCAAAATTAAAAACTGTTTCTATCCATTACCACCTGAAAAATGACACTGAAAACACAGAAGAGCTACAGGGAACTTTTTGTCTAAACAGGTACAATGGTCACCATTTTTGGCTTATAATTATTTGATTGCATGTCTCCCTCTCCCATCCCTGTACTGAGATAAGGTTCTGACATTATGTACTTCTAGGTACACGTTCCCTACTGCAGGAAGCGGCCATCGGACAGCAGCAGCTAGAACCAAATTTCTGGATACATGAGATCTCTGGCAGAGCATTGGACTTCAACAGGCTGTGCTTTCTGATCACAGCGGGTCCCCAGGAAGTTTGACGCAGCCTGTTGGTCCATGAGCACACAGACGAGCAGCAGGAATGCCACTGATACTGCTCTAGCAAAACAACCACCAAGTAATATCTTTTCATGTCAACACTTTGACATAGATTATCAAGCAAAACTGCAAGACTTTCGGGTAGGATGGATTTCTTTTAAGTAAAATATACCTAAATGTATTTAATATCTATTTTCTAGAAGTAACTGCCCAGCTCCTAACAGTACACAAAGGTTGGAATAATCCTCATACTTTTATTTGATGGGTTATTACACATTTTCCATCAGTATGTGGCACATTCATTAACATCTCTGCTGTTTCGTTTCCTTCTACCTTGCCTCTTACTCTTTCACTTACAATTTTAGCAGCCTTGGGACAGAGACCAAGTCTTCATCAGAAACACATAAGTAGTCTGCTGCAGCCTAATCACACCCCCTATCCCCAGAAACTCCAGTTAGTTTTCACATTACTAAACGTAGCAACATGTCATAATACAGAGCAGGTAAACAGCTCCAGTAAAACAAGGTCCAATGGAACAGGCAGAATCTAGGAACTTAGCAAACTGATGAATGACACAATATCCCCAAGTGAAAAGACCTCCACAAAAGTCCATCAGAAAAAAATAATTTATTGCAGTGGTAAGCTTTTTGTCCCTTGCATCTCACACAAACAAGTTTGCAAAGACTGAAAGAAGCTGAAAGACAGTAAAAGAAGTAGTGTGTCAGGTTTTACATTTTACTGAAAACTCCTAAAATCTGTCTTGTCATCATTCACTCTGTTGTCAGACATACAACACTTACTCCAGCTGCAATGTACTGGTAGCAGAGCCATATTAAAATCACCTTTCAGTACTCTCACCTGGCCGGTGAGCAAGAGAGGGGTATATTTACCAGGGACTCAAATATTCAAGTTATATTAAATTATCATCAGTTCTGCCCATGCCAGTAGAAGCAGAATCATTTTCCTTAGATCCCATCAAGTAAAGTTTCAGACCTCAGCTTCAGGTCCTTTTGCACTTTGAGCTGCACAGTTCTACACTAGCCAATAAGAACAGCTGAGGAAAAATAATAATTTCTACATCACTTCTAAAATTATTTTAAAAAACGCTATTAAAATTTAGTTTGCCCAGTCTAAAACAAAATTCCAAATAGCAGCACAAAGCAGGAAGGCTCAGTTACTCCAAAGTTAGAGGACGCGGTAGAAAGTGATTCACGGATTTCTAATATTCTACCCACACGCCATTCTGCTCAATGAATTCAAAGAGGCGTACTTTGAGATCACTGTCAGTCTGGAGGTAATACAGTGTCAGCTTTGTACAAAACTATGTTCCCTAGACCTGGCATTCAGATTCTTGGCTTTGCATTTTCACGTGCAAAAACTATGCTGTCAAAGCTATTAAGTATGGCTTTCAGTTCTCATTTCCTAAATGCAGAACCTTCTCTACTCCGAATGAGATCCCTGAGTGGTCAATATCGTGAAGTGGTCAGGATCTCCTTTTTTTCCTTCTTCCTCCTAAAAAAAGCAGCATGGTTCAGACTTTGAAAGGATGGGAACAGCTGTTCTCGTCTGAACAACCACAGCGCGGCTATTTGTTCTTGGAGATCAGAAAACAAAAAGTACTTTTTAAACTTCAACCAGTAGTTCTCTGGAGAGAACAGACTGCTTTCTGAAGAATAAATTAAGCATTCGATTAAACTCTACAACAGGTAAGTACTGTTCTTATCCTTTTGGGAAAATAAGTTCAATGCTATTACTACAATCCCCTGCAAATAACTCCAATAAGTCACATAGAACTGAGAAATTCTCTTCTCAGCTCAGGCAAAATGTTCAGTATAAGCAACACAGATTTAAGAAGTGAGAACAATGAAATAAGTACTTCAGTTATTTGGCTAAATATTAAAAGATGCAGCATATTGGTGCTATACCAGACCCTGCTCCACAATTGCAGGGATACTTTCATTTCTGTAAAGATCCATATGTGCATCAGGGCTTCCCATCCTGTTTCCAATTTTCTGCTTCCCAAAATTACAGATGCGTATATATGAATACTGAGGTATTTCTAAGCTCAAGATAAAGCTATGAAAATATGGCATTAAAGAATTGATTTGTCTCCACTGATGGAGTAGCTAATTTAGGTTAAATGATTATGTTTATGAAATAGCTTAAGCATTCATTGTTTATAGCATGAGAACTCATTAACTACAGTTTAGCTTGAAGGAATTTAAGCAGAGAAGTTAATTAACTATACCTTGCAAACTACCAAAAGCTGCTATAGGTTCAGTAAGTATTCTATATATATATGAGCGTGACCCAAATAAATAAATAAAAAGGTACTGCTTCCAGACATCTGAGGTGACTGTTAGAAATTAAGCAAGCAATATTGACTTAGATATTTTAATCATCTAGAATAGTTAAAGGCAACAGTGGCCTCTGAAGATATAAATCTTCCTTTTACTTTCTATTAAAACGTTGACCACAGTGATTTAATTAAGCAGCATATGCATCTCTAGCTTCAATGCATTTTAAGTAAAGATGATGCTGGATAGTAGCTACTATTTTGAAAGGAGTTCTCCAAGTGACTACTTTGACAAGATAAAACAAAAAGAGTAAATAAACCAAAGCAGTGAAGCAATTCTTAAGATTTTTACACAATTTAGTAAAACTATATTTGTACAAGGTAGTAAGAATGGGAAGAAAAACCAAAACGAGCAAAATCTGTGCCTGAGCATAATTCAGAAAAAATATTTCATATATTGACAGAAAAAAAAAAAAGAGTTTTATTACAACACCATGAAATAAAATTTTAACTCTCAATCAACAACAGCTGTAAGTTTCTATTGAGCATCTACTTTTTATTGCTGTGTATTTCAGACTATTTCTCTTTGCTTCTGGATCTAAAGATGCTGTGGCCTTTAACTCTATTAATTACCTCATTGGGTCCAAGCCCTCTTGAACTGTAATGCTCTCTTAATGAGATCTTCTACAGACTTTTCATGCAAGCAAGTCGTTATTACAGGCCTGATCTTTTTTCACACCAAGACACTATTCACTGTTAAAACAAAGACTTGCAATGAAGAATGGATGCAAGAGTAAACAACAAATAATTTATAGTAAGTTACTCTGAATGAAAGCAAACATCATTTCAGAATACCAGGCAAACAACAAACAAGAAACTGTAGCCACTTGGGTAGGATTATTAGAATGAGTAAATACTACTTGTGTAAGCATTACAAGCTTGTATCCACAAAGCACATTTATTATCAGTCTAAATTTAACAGACATGATGGAAAGAAAACAAGACTCTCTGTGTGTGTATATATATAATGCACAAAATGAATACACACACACAAACCTTCTCTTCTGGATAGAGCCCCTGCTTTCTTGACCTATCAGTGTCCTATGATCTTCCTAACAAGAGAGAGTGCTCGTTGCTGAAACAGCATGTTAAATCACAATTACAGCATTATTTTCCTAGTTGCCGTTACCAACATCTCTGAAATGTGTAAAACAGACACAGAATAGCAGGTGAGAATGGCTTCCAGCTTAGCACAGCTCTTGAAGTAGTGCTACCAGATTTGCTGACGGGATGTTGGTAATTGGTTGATCCTGCAGGAACCTCTCCAAGTTGTTCTCTGTTGGAAATCACTTACCTCTAGTAACAGGATGGGAAACACTGTTAATCGGCTATGTCTAGCCAGAGAATCTGAGCTGGAGTTGGCAGCCAAAGCAACTGGCAACAAGAATATTGTTAGCTTCAACACTTCCTAAGCTTCCCATTCAGAAAATATTAAAGAGGAATGTATACGAGTATCATTTCAGGATTATCAGAACACACATTTTACTTCCGTAGTCAGTGAAAATGATGTTATGCCTACTTGCCACAATTCATTTCTCATTACCACAGTTTCTTGTGATTTCTTCCTGTGTAAATCCATCACTCCATCACTCAAACCCTTTTTCTGCAAATAATAAGCCAAAGTACAAGCTTTTACTTGCCCTGGCTAAGGTTCTCCTCCCCCTCATCAGTGAGTAAAGATCCATTGCACACAGGAAACTGCACTTGTACTTCTGCACAGATCTAAGTGTCTATGCAGCTGGCTGTAGCATCTACAGCCTAAGCCAGACAGATCTAGTCCAGAAACATTACTACAAATTTCAGGGCTTGTCAGCAGAGCTGGCTTGGGCACCCTGCCTCAGTAACACAGCTGCAGAATTTCTGGAACTTTTTTTTTTTTTTTAATCTCTATGAACCTGCTGACATAACTATAACTTAGAGTGGAGAAAGAAAGAGTGACAGATGGTTACAAAATGAGAAGGATTAGATGAGGAAAAAAGGACTTTCTTGAGATACAGGTTCTTAGGCAGAACTGCTGAGGCATAATAAAGGGTATGAATAATTTTAAACTATCTTTGCCTCCCAGGAGGCTGTTTTTATGTGATGGAGTATGCCTGTGGTACAAAGGTGTGACTGCCACAGCTGAAGTGCTGCATTTAATATAGTTACCTCAGGCAGCAAAACCTCTGAACTCAGATTTCAGTGCAGATCACTGTGAGTATGAGAAAGTTGTACAGCCACGCAGGACCCTGTAACTGCTGCTTTTCTGGGAACCCCGAGCTAGGGCAGGTATGCCAAGCCAGGCTGGGAAAAGCAGCACAGACAGAGTTTAAGGCCAGAGCAGAATTGTGACATATACCTATAAGTTCTGGACAAAAAAAAAGTAAATTATACCTATAAATTATTCTATATATACATGTTAAATACATCTATGTGAATTATATACACAAGAGCTGTCTGACCTCAGCCAGCACTCTACCCACTCTCCTGGTGAATTCTCTATCCCTGGTCAACTGCAGTCTCTTGCCACCACTAAAAGTCACAAACCAGTCTGATTAGCAGCAAGAACCTGGCCACAGAAGCTGCATTTAAGATGTCAAGATTAAGGTGGCTTCAGTGGGAGTCTACTGAAATCATTAACTTAAACATAACCATTAAGCCAGTAAAATTACATGTCAGTAGGTGTGAATATTGTCAGATGGAGGAGGGGGGGAAAAAAGAAAAGAGAATGCCTAGATAAAAATTACAGCTGGGGCATTCTGCTAGAATGATAAAAATACATGGGATGGAGCTAAGAAATGAACTCCAAAGATGACCTAGGTGAAGAGAAATGCATGAAGAATGTAATTCTGTATGATTTGAAGACTTGGCAGCTAATTTTCAAGATCAGATAAATTGCTTTTAAGCAACAATTTTTTTTTTTTAAATTATTGTGAAGTGATATTGTGGCTGTGGTTAGTAACTCACAAGATTATTACGCATTTACCTGGAAAGGGTTCCAAATATTATACTTCAGCTTTTCAGTGTAAAATTCTTTAGGATACATAGGGTCAGACAATCTGTGCATATCATACAAGTAATGGTACAGCACAGAGTAATTTAGAAAGCACCATTCAGCTGGCAATACACAATGTAAAATACATAGACACAGGCTGCAATATTTGAAAGACAACTATTTGAAAGACCTTTTATGCAGTCACACAGGTTTAGAAGGGGATAAACACTTAAAAGCATAAGTTCACATACCAGATTCACAGACTGCAGAATAGCCTTTGGATCAGAAAATGCACCACTCAGAAAACTCAGCACTACTAATGGCCTTGCAACTCCTTCTATTTTGTGCAAACCTTCAAAGTTCCTGTACACCCACATCTTCAGAAAGAGTCTCAAACCTCTGAACATTGGAGGCTAATGGAAAGCTATATATGGAGAAGCCTTTGTATGTCTGTGAAATTACATAAAGATGATAAAAGTGTGAAAAGCGGGCATAGAAAACAAAAAGATAATCCAGTTTATTTCTGGTGTTTGCCGTATTCATGAATTTCAAGTCAGTTCAGAAAAAAATGAAATGTATGACTGCCCAATCCAAGAGCTTCCTGTCTTGTTTTCTCCTACATTAATCACTTCAGTTAATCTATTTACACACATGTCCTCTTAGGACGTATCTAGTTGCTACAAAGTGAAAATTCAGGTCCTACGCCTATATCATTTAACCTGTGCAAACAAGGACAAGTCAGATGCCCAGCTCCACCCCCCCGCCGCCCCCAACTGCAGTGGCAAATGTCTTGCTCCATTCTGCTCACTCACTGATCCTGCGACTCCTGCATTTATTGCTCTATAGGGAGACACTCTGAGTAACCCTGGATGCAGGAAAGAGTTGAAACATCATGATCAAAAGTGTAAACTTTCCAAGTAGTCTAACTGCTGGCTTCTTTATAAAGGACACTAAAGGTAAAAGTAGTGTTGTATTATTAAAAAAAAAAAAAAAAAAAAAAA
>Ga0065711_1048099_pt1 | contig 11987 bp, 10 predicted proteins | sample Hoacrofraction12_FD_59098 | JGI IMG/M metagenome (GOLD analysis project Ga0065711, IMG submission 59098) | Hoatzin crop microbial communities from Cojedes, Venezuela - Epithelial fraction 12 v2 (version 2) | ecosystem: Host-associated > Birds > Digestive system > Esophagus > Crop | place... | reverse complement strand
CCGCCTGGACAAGGTCCTGTGCAGCCAGCTCTGGGTGACCCTGCTTCGGCAGGGGGTTGGACTGGGTGACCCACAGAGGTCCCTTCCAACCCTGACCATTCTGTCATTCTGTGTTGCTGCTTTCTGTGTTGCCACCAAAATTATTTGGTTTTTGCCCTGCACAGTATTATTTAGAGAAACCTGTAAAAACGATGCTGCTCTGCAGAATTTATATATGAAATTTGGGATCCACATTTTCAAGAGCTTGTTTTCCAACTCAGAAATACCAAACAATTTAATTACACATGGAAAAAAAAAATATTTATTCACTGTTAAATCTCTGCAAGGGAAATATTTGGGCAGACACATAGGCTACAAAGCAGCAGTACATCGTAGCGAATGCAGGGCTGAGCCAGGAACAGGAAGACCTGCCTTTTGGTCCTGCCTTGCCTACGATCTGCAGAGCATCTTGTCACGTCCCAGACTGGTCCGTTCTCACCCGCTTTTGGGGCAGAGCACGTCCGTTAGCTTGCAGGGCTGTGTCCATCAGGCGGCTCTGCCCACTCGCTCACGGCTCTGCTGGCTCGCTTGTTCCTGGAACCGTCAGCTCAGCCAGACCTCCACAGCCATCCACGTCAAAGCAAAAGCCTTTGAAAAGATAGCGTTTTCTTAAATGACATCTCAAATCCCATCTGGAGAGGAGCTGTGCCGCTAGCGGGGCCAGCACCGCGGTGGGAGCAGCCACCTCCACTGCCAGGACGGTGGCAGAGGGTTAGGGGCAGGTGTCACCATGGCTTCAGGGTGGCACAAGATTGTGGCAAGTCTGCAGCATCTAGATGTGTCCACACTGCGATGGTGATGTTGCATTAAAAGCTCCTTTTTTATATATACATATAGAATGAATCTTCTTAGACTGACGTACTCTTCAGCGGCTAAATGGAGAGGGCAACAGGCAGCCGTAGCCAACCCTGTCCAAACGCGTTAGCTCATCAAGCGTTGAGTCTCGTCCTCTGTACGAGGCAAGACAAAACTGCTTTGGCTCTTGTAAGAGTCCCCGTGGACGTTGGTGGTTCATTCCCCAACCCGGGCTGAGGTCGCAGTGCCTCCTGCCATGGCGTGTGCTCCCGACAAGTGGAGGAGGCGGTGTGGGTCTCAGCATCCTGAAAGGATGGGTGATCAGTGGTGTTGCTCCTCACGTGGAGCAACTAGGAGTTGGGCAGCAAGGGCAGGGAGATGGGATGGAGGTCATGGCTGGCACAGAAAAGGCAAAGAGGGTGAGTCTCCTGTCCTTGGGTCTCCTTCTGCCTTTGGTCTTCCAACCTGAAGCAAGCAGGGCTGTGCATGGTGTGAGGCTAAGCTGAGGAGCTCCACACCCAAGAACGGCACTGGTTGTTCTTCTGGGTTTCTGGAAAAGGGACGTGGGGTTTGGTTGGGCGTCACTTTGAACTGCTGTGGCTGATCTGATGTTGTGGTGTTTCCTCCAAACCCCCAGGTCCATGTTCTTATAAAAGACCTTGCCTTACAAAATTTGTTGTGCCTTTCATGCAAAATATGCTGCTTGTGAGGACCAGGTTCATGCTTTCCCGGCAGACATAGCTAATGTCAAAGATACCACAGTAGCTTTGCGTTCCTCTGTCTGTATTCCTTACGGCCAGCTGTCTGCGCAGCTCCCAACCTTCCCTCCCTGCTTGTGCAAAGTTTTCTGCCTGGGAGAGAGAGTAGATTTTGGTCTTAAAAGCCATCGGTCTTGGGCGCCTCAGTTCTGCTTCTCTGCCAGTTGCTGGGTTTCTGGCCCGTTCGTTGTTGAGCTCAACCTTCTGTCATGGCTTTCCAGTCCTTTCCCAGCCTATTTCTGGCCTGTTGAATACCTGCGATGTCCAGAGACTGAGCTGGACCCCAGAAAACACTCTCCAGTGTTTTCATTTTCTATGAGCACGTCATAGCCTGCAACACCAACGCAAGGATGTTGGGTTGGCAAAGAAAAGCTCATTTATTTTCCGGTGTAAATTGTCCTTAATGCTCCAGACAGCCCTACATGGCTTTTAAACATTGTTGACAAAAATAAACTACCCGTGATGGACCCTGCCAAGACGTACATTAGCCCACCGGCAGCGAGCTTGTGCAGCCGCAGCTCCGCGGCTCTGTGCCTCCTGGCAGAGCCCCGCCGCGGTGGCTGGTGGCTGACCTTAGCCTTGCTATGTTGGGGAGGGAAGGGACAGGGGTGACACCTGAACCCTTCCCAAGCACCGGTGATACCTCCCTGCTGCCCCAGCCCAGCTTTGCTTGCCTCCCTTGCAAATACATTTCAAATAGTTTTGGCTCTACCCCTTCCCTGCAAGATGACAACGGGGAAAGACCAATCAGAGGATTCGTTCCAGGCCTACAAAAATGATAAGTGATGATTTTGTCCAAACTGCATCAAAAAATAGCACCCTGCTTCACCCACAGGAAATCAGTGCTTATTTAATAGATGTTTCTTTTTGGTGGGTCTCACTGACTGTATTTAATCACAACGTTTCAGCTCCTCCAGCACTTCTCCATCACCTAAATTGATGTTAATGAAATCAAATATTCCTCGTGTTCAACTTTTCAAGGTGTAATTTCAAATAGTATTTGCTTTGCCTTTCTACCCGGTTCATCCGCACCCCCAAGACTTCCTTTTTCCTTTGATGCTTTTTTTTTCTACAGAGCAATACCACTGCCCGAGTCTGATTTATGCCCTCCTCCCCATGGGGGATTGAAGCCGCAGCCCGCCCACGCTCTGCGCCAGCCTTCCAAAAACGCACAGGAGGTAGCGGGGAGGCAAGAAAGTTTTGCACAGTCTTAATCGCTCTTTGCCGAGAGCCGGGGCAGAGGATGGTGCACGGCCGTCAGTGATGGAGAAGGCAAAACCATTTCCCGGGTGTCTCGTTCTTCTTTCGAGCAATTTGGCCTCCGATGTCCTCGGGTGGGAAGCGGGATGTGGCCGCGAGGCACCGAGGGCAAGGCAGGCGCTTTCCCGCTGTCTAAAATACCTTCTCCTGCAGGGGAGAGTGACCCAGATACGCTAGCACACTTTGTTTTATTCTCGAGCTAGCAGCACTTACAGGACCGAAATGTTGCTTCCTACCCCAAGCCCAGCTCGGGCAAGGAGCCAGCAGTTATTCTCAGTCTAATTGAGTGCTGTGTGTGTATAGAAATATATATTTAAAAAAAAAAACAAAAAAACCAACAAAACAAAACCCAACAATCCAAACTCTGAATGCCAAATCAGGGATGTGTTCATCAGAGATGTACTTAGAGCCCAGCTCTCCTCTCCTCTCCGCCCCAGGGCCACTTTCTCTGTCCCAGTCAGAGTCTTCACCCACCCACTGCCTACAGCTGCACCTTGGTTAGAGCTGGGGAAACCATCAGCACCTCCATTCCCTGGTGTTCCTGGATGAGCAAGACAACTTTTCTACTAGAAAAACAAGCCCTGACCGCTGTTCAAGACAAGTTTCCCTTTTGGGAAGAAACAGAAGGAGGGGCAGAGCGTGGGTCTTCATTGTGGTGTTGACCTTACCCAAGGCAAGCCTGGGGAGATCCCAGTGTGTCCCATTGACCCAAACAGCATGTCCTGCCTCCAGCTCAGTATCCCCTAGATGATCTCAGTCAGATTCCCAGGAGACTTTTGTTTGGTAGAAAAATCCCACTAAGACCCCTAATGCTTAATGATTTTCATCTCTGAGCTAATTTCTCTGTTACACATTTTTCCCTCCACCCCATTAGTCCATAGCTGCACCTTGGCATTGCAGAACTAACAAATTTGGAAAGGACTTCCATGCTAAACGGCTTCAGTCATTGCTGCACGTTTGCTTTAAGGGTTTTTCATAAGCACAAAAAATCATTGGCCTCCAAATACCTGGAAACTCATGGTGGAAGTGAAGGTCTGTGAAAGGCCCCAGAGCAGTGATTCTGCAGCACCGGAGCCTCCCACCTCCCAACCCACCCAGGCCCCCCACCAGCGTCCAGCTCTGAGAGCTGCCCGAGTGATGACTAATGAGACTCATGCTATCACCATCTGTTGACCACTTGTGGCTTTGTGGCTGAAAAATGAAATTAGATGTTTAAAACCATCTGAAAAGAAAGGTTGAAGACTGAGTCACAGTAAGCTGACAGAAGTGGCAGAGCATTTGCTGGAGACCCAACAAGATGAGGCCTGGGCAGAGGACCTTGTTGGTCCCAGGTGGTTTGGGTCTCTTAGATGAAGCCATAGAGGAACAGTCTATTTGATACCATTGAAACTGAAATGTAAATTGAAGGCATCCTACTTTTTCCTTTTTTTCAGAAATGGAGTATTTCCAAGGGGTGATGCATGTGAGAAGGCACACAGGAACCTCGGAAGAAACCCTCCAGGTCCCAGAGCTTGAGAAGAAGCATCAGAGGAAGATCCTGGAAAGCAACCCAGGCCAAAGTACTTTCCCTGCCTGGGGCATCCCACCCTGCTGTGGTGGAGCCAATGGGAGCTGGCAATGACCATCAGGTGAGCAAAGTGAGGATAATTACGTGGAGCTGCTTCTTGAGTTGAAGCTGCTACCAGCTCCTCCAGGTAGGGATGGACTTACTTTTCTGGTGGGCAGGCAATTAGCACAGTGCTGTTGCTCTTGCCCTTTCTAGGGAGAAGCCATATAATTTATGGCCCAGAGATCTCCATCCTGGTATCACAGGGAGAGGAGGAAGATGCTTAGCACCTTTCTGGGTCTCACCTGAAGGATGGGCAGCTGAGTCCTGTGAAGGTGGACCACCCAGAGCTGCTGCCTGGGCACCTCAGAGGTCTTGGGGCTGGTGAGGTGAGGGGAAGCATCTAACCTGGTAAAAGCAACTCTTCGCAGATAAAAATGGATGAAGAAGATGACTTCGTGTAAAGAAGGACATTTTTGGAGCTCCCTGCCGCATGTCAGCACCAAAACACCTTGCTTAGAAGCCCTCAGAGAAGGATTAAGTGTCTCTAGGTAAGATGAGCTTCTGTGCGCACGGTATTGAAGTGAAAAGTGAGAAGTCATATAACTTTCCCTGACTGGTGCATTAGCCATCAGCAAGGGCTCTGCGCGGTGTAACGTGGTGCAGCAGGAAGGGAGGGGGTTTTCCTCTTCTAGCGTGGTATTTTCTTCATTTTCTTAGAGGGAAATGTGCCAAAAATGTGCATTTGCCAGCACTCAGTGTAAAACACCCCTTGAGCACTGGGATTTCTTTAAGTACAAACTGGGGGAGTGAACATTGCTGCAGCTGGACTGGGCAGCAAGCGGTTGGAGAGATTTTGGCCGCAGTCTGTCTCTCCTGGGGGGTTTTGGAGGCGAACAGTTCTCCAGCTGGTGTAACGCGACGTAAACGCACTGCCCACAGCAAAACGTCATCAATTTGTGGCGCGACTCTGGTCTGGAGCTGGTGCGTGCCGTGTATCTCGGCTTTGATGAGAGTCTAAATATCTGGAGCAAAAATAAACTGTTCGGCAAGCCAAGAGGAGGGTGCTCCCGATGGTCCCGACCGCTCTCTTTGAAATAATTCTTCTTGCCCTGGGCCCACAGATAGAGTCTAACAGGACCAGGGTAGCAGCCGAGCTCCTGTTTGTTTCTTGAATGAGGTTGTAGGACTGGATTTCTCACTGCCGGGTTTGTTTATAGTCGGCGGAGGTAAGAGAAGGTACATGGCACACTTTGGGAGGTGGCATCGTCATAGAGACAATGCAATGCCTCACAGACCATTATAAATCCTGCTAAATGTTTAAGAGCTTATAAATATTTCAAAAGAATCCCTGAGTAGTTATTGATGGAGTTTAATCTGGTGCTTGGGAAAACTCCTCCTCTTTGTGGGTCGTAAAAAGGAGAAGAGATGCTTCAGATGCAGGAAGCTGGTGACAAAGTCTGTAGGGGGTGCAGTGCTGGGAACATGACTGAGACCTAGAATGACACCCAGAAGAGCCATGGGTGCTACAGTCCAACAGCATGGCACCCGAGAAACCGCAGACTTGGCATGCTTTGGGCAAGAGCTGGGAGAGGAGGTGTGTCGGTGACTCTCCCGCTGCAGCACAAGGCTGGGCTGACCAGTTTTGCTGTCTGCCACCGCTCTGTGCCAGGAGCACTCAGCCGGGCTGGGCACGTCTTGCCCTCCCGGACCCCTCGCACCTATGGAAGATGTTGGCTGTTTGCTGTGATTTGGGTGGGTTGTCAGCGGAAGCTCCTCTGCGGTGTTGCAGAGCCCGGCCAGCATTAACTTAAAAAGGTGCGGAGAGCTGAGCACAGGTGCTACAACTCCCCTTGTCCAATAAATCACCCTGGGTGTTATAATTAATGTCTGCCCCAGCTCTGCCCCGAGTCGTACCCTCCCTGCTGCTGCTCTGCCTGCGCTCCCTGAGTCCTGCACCCTGTGGAGTGAAGCCAGGGCCAAACCAAGCCCTCCCTGTCCGTCACGTCCTCCCGGAGTCCCATTACCCACTTCTAGCTCCATCGATCGCTCCCGCTAATTACGCATTCAGATTTCAGCCCGAAGATGAAATGGAAACGCGAGGCAGCCTTGCAGAGGCCCTGACTTCTTACTCATGTTGCAGATGGAAGAGGCAAAGCCTCTCTCGACCTCCTGACGAGCTTTTGCTAGATTGGGGGGGTTGGTCGGTGGTGGAATTTTGCTTCTGGTCATTTGCAGATAGGTTCGCGTTTAAGCAAAAGGGGAAGGGGTGAGCTGTTGTTCTGCTCGCGCGCTTCTCCCAGCTCCAGCCCAGGGAGTGAGGCTCTCATTAAACTGCTCTGCAGTTCCATCATCTCAACAAAAATAAGAAAAAGTGATTCTTGAATTTCAGGATATTGAAACAGCACACTGCAAACAAAAGCCTCCCTTTCTGCCTCTTCCCTAAGAAAACTCCATCCCTTTATCTCAAAAATCTATTTACGTGATGCCGCAGACCTCAGTGCTGCTCCTCTGAAGGGCTGCATTGGATGATCAACAAGCAGCCCACTGGGATTTCTAATTGCTCAAATTTTCTTAAGAAGCCATGCAACGGAGAGTTTTACTTCTGACGGCAGAGTCCTCTTTCATCGTTTTCCATCAGAAGCATTTTTTACCCAGCTGTTGGTTGGGATGTAAAGTCTGTTCGATAACAGATGCATGCAGGATATACGGAAAATTTAATTCTAATTAGACCAAAAGGGCAGGGAAGGGAAAAATAGTGAAGATTTGCTGAATTTGGAGATTCACCCTATCTGTGAGCTAGTTTTTTCTGCGCAAGTCCAGGTACTGGCACTGTTTGAAATGAAGCCGGTGGGAAACTCGATGGCCAAAGAGGTTTAAACCACCTGAGGTACCAAGACGCCCTGCAAGCAGGCTATATCTGAGACACTATAGATGTGATTAAAATCACCTGTTTGCTATCAAACACTTAATATTGCCAGAAACAAAATACTTGTAAAAAAAGTCAGGTGCCTCTTAGGGAGTGAAGTAGCAACATCCCGAGCCTTTCCTTGCGGGGGGGTCACCCAAACCGCTGCCGCTGAGCATCCCCGCTGCCCCCAGCCTCCCATCGCTGGAGCAACTGCGCGGCTGGGAGAGGGGAAGGGTGGCTCGAAACCTTCCTCTGCGAGGGCAGGGAGAGCCCCAGGAAACCTCTGCTAACCAAAGACCTATGAGCAGAGGTGGAAAGGGGGATGGAGGCGTGGCAGTTGGGTTTGGAGGGTCACCCAAGCCTGGGAGATGAAGCTGTGCCAGGCTGCTCTTAGAGCTGGGCAGAAATAAAACTGCGTTTGGTGAGCAAGGCCATTCCCTTGAAGCCAGAGGTTTGCACATGAAAGGATGGGTTGTGAGGAATTTCAGAACTTTAAAAAGGCAAGAAAAAATGTCTAATGTGCCAGACTGGGGAATGTGGGCATTTACAGAGAGGCCTTTTCTTCTACAATTTAAGAAAAATAAAGAAAAAGAAAATAGAAAAAAAAAAATCAATATCAAGACACTGCATCTTGATCGACCAGATACCATCTCTCCCCACCAACCCCCTCATGTTTCGCTTTGCAGAAATCATCAGAACTACCCTCCAATTCTCATACATGTCCATGGGACAAGGCAAGACCTTTCACCTGCAGAGGTACAAAGAAACTCTTCCCTCCAGATCTGGCAGTTTGTTGGCTCCCTCTCTAACCCTAAAACACCAGGAGGGAGAACTGTGCAAAACTTGGAGCCTCTGGCCTTGCATGGTGATGCTGTTAATTCCAGTATTTTACCCAACATTACCTTCAAAGTGAACTGTGTGTTTTTGGATTGAAAAAATAGGATTTCTATCTTGGACTGCAAGGCTGCCTTTTGGTTTTTGTGCAGGAGGAGGACACAGTTGTGTTGGGGTTCCCTGAGCTGGCAAAGGTGGGGAAACATTTTAACTGTCAAAGCAAGCGCCAGCTCGTCAGCTGGAAGAGTACCAGCACGGGCTTCGGTGCTCCAGCAGGGCTGTGCGGATTAGATTTTGCTTTTGACATTGGTTCGTTGGTTTTGGACCTTTGGGTAGCATCGCCCGGGAAGGGAGGTGTAGGCACACTGTGATGAGGCCAAGATGGAGGGAGATGTCCTCCAGGCAGCAAATCCCACGGCTGGCGGTGCTGTGCCGCTCCATGTGTCCCTGGTGGATCGGCACTGAGATGCCAAAGCCAGCGTGGGGACATCTTGGAGGTTCCCCTCCCAGGCTGGCTGCGGGGGAGAAGGGTTAAGCATCTACCCCATGTGAATTGATTGGAGTCTGGGTGTCTGCTGGCCATGTTGGCCGGGGTAAGCAGCTGGGATCCCTGGCACTGAACAGCGGCGGGGGACACAGGACTTTGTTCTGAATCTTATTTTTCTCCAATTATTAAGACTTTTTGCACAGGATCTGCTTTTCCTTCTCTGTACCTCTTTACGATATAAATGAAATGGAGTTTCTTTTAAGGCTAAAGCCCATCGGCGTTCACGTCATGTTTTAGAAACAACCTCTGTCCTCTTCTCTCCTGCTGCATCCTTCCCCCCAAATCGGCATCCTAAACTGTTCCTCGCAGCCCCATAAAGTTTGAAAATACAACTCAAATTTGTGACTCAGAACATACGTATATCTCAAAGCACATCTGATACCACAAATAACTCGGAGTGTTTTCAGAGCTATGTGGGTGTTTGTCTCAACCCCTTGGTAGGGATGGCTGCACAGCACCGCATCTCACCTACTTTTCTGTTATATGTTATATATCTTACGTTAATTATGAATTTATATGTATGGTATTGATTTTATATGCACAGACAAGAATCAGCCTCATTTGGTGAGCCCCAGTAACCCAGCCTAATAACTGGTAGAGGATGGAGGGAGCCGTGTTGCTGTAAGTTCAGCTCCACACAGATGTGAGAGTCGACGGCGGGCTGCAGTTGCAGGTCTGGGTTGTAACGAGAATCTAAGCTTTCTGGAAACCCAAGGGTAGCGATGATACCGAGTCTTAAATTCACATGGCTGGTGGAAAAAATAACCCAGTGGGAACCTTTCCCCTGCTAGAAGAGACTTCCAAATAATGAACCCATCTCCTGTTCAGGCAAAAATCCGATGGGAAAAAGTTGGCTTTTGGCCTGAGTAAAACATGGTAAGATCCATACTGAGAAAAACTATGGTGGGCATGCAACGGTGTGTCTGCAGAGGCATACCAGTGCAAATCTTATGCTTCCATTTGGCTTACTTAGTGCCATGTGTTAAATAGATAAATTGAATCTCTCTGTGTTAAGCAAAAGATCCTCCTATCGGGCTCACAAAGCCCAAATGTTTGTCTGAAAGACAAAGACAATATTTTTGCACAAACTCAGCTGTCTGAAATGCAACGTTTACAGGATGGAGTACTGCTTTTGTTGGACTCGTATAGCGCAGAGCTAAACGAGTAACACAGACTTTGGTTGAGATTTCCATGGCTTCACATGCTTATTCTTTTAGACTTGGGGGAAGAGTTCCTCCAACAAAAATGAACAGCGATTTCGAAGTTAATTCTGTGTCATTTCCTCGTGGAAGGCTCCTTTGTCCCTGCCAGGTATCTCAAGTTATATTCCAGGATCTCTACAGGACACAGGCACAGAATATATCCACATAGAGCCATCCTATTTGAGCTAAAATATGTCTTCCTGAAAGACATCTAAGTCTCGGTTTACAGCCTTCATGTGACTGAGAATCCATCAGGTACCCAAGTGCTTTTTCCTACTACTTGGTTACCTTCACTCAAATCTACACACCATATCTGTGGCTTGAAGTTGTGTGGTATCTAACACTGCTCCTGGCATCTCCCCAGGCCTTATTCTGCTGAGTAAAGGAGCCCCCTTCCATCACATATCCTTCCCCCGAGTAGATACTGAAAAGGTCAGGACCAAGTTGCTCCTTAACATCTTTAAGGATGGATCTGGACTGAGCCTCTCTAGACTCTTGCCACAAAGCCTGGTTTCTGGAGCTAAAGTAATTCTTGCCACTGTTCCTCCAAGAAGGGTTTTGCTAATGCTATACATGAAAATAATACAACCTTTCTTCTTCTGCTTGATATTCCCCTGCTTATGTTTACAAGGATTGCATTTGCTGCTTTATTTACCGCGTCACACAGAGTTCGTATTCAGCGGGCTACGGACAATCGCTCCTCAGTCCTTGACACAGTCGCTGTTTGGCGGAAGACATTTGCCTGTTGTTTATATTTGACGTGTGTTCCTCCTTGCTGGACATATGACTTTGCATTTGACTTCGCTATTTGAACAAGCCCTTTTTATCAAACAATCCGAGTCAGGGAGCACAGCTGACTCGTTACCACCATTAATTGCTATTCTGCCCACTCTGGGGTCACTGGCACTTTTTACTGACAGGGATTATATATTTTCTTCCAGGTCATTGATAAAGATACTGAACAGTACTGATAAAAAAAAAATCTAATTGAGAGTCTACTAAAAACACCCACTGCATACCAATCTCTCACTGATCCTTATTTTCTAAATTATCTCTTCTTACTGGGTTTTAGTCCACTGAATATGGGCCATGTTGATATTTTTAGTATTACTTGATCAAAATATTATCTAGGACTAAATAATGGGAATTACAAAAAACTATTTGATCAGTAGTTGCTTCTATCAACCAAGTCCCTGTAATTTCATTTAATTATTGTTTTTATTTTTAAATAGTTCCTCTTGTTCTTTGTTGTTTGCAATTGCTTAGGGAAGAGGACTTTTTTGAAGTTTAAGGCATATTGGTGCCTGGGACTACATTTTGTTGGCACTTATGAAATGGAATAACAATGTGACCATTTGTATCTAGAAAACCATCATTTTCTAGCCTGCTGCCCAACTCATTATGATCTATGAAAACAAGGTCTGACGCAGAGATACCCCAAGATGATTTCAATTATTTTTGCGCTTGGAAACTCACGTACAGCTTTCAGAAACCACAGGGATGCTTCTCCAGCTGTAGCACAAGACCTTCAGCATCTGCTCCCCACCCTCAAATCCCCTACCAGACATCAAGGATGGTTCCAAGAAGGGATATGAGACAAGCCAATCTTTCTACTCCCACTTTTTTGGTGGTCTGCAGTGGGCACTTCACCCCCACAGGACGCCTCCCCACCCCAGGTAAGTCCCTGTCTGTATAGGAATCTCCAGGCGTTTCGAGCTTCGCCCAAACCGTCAGTATTTATGGCATGTCAGGCTGCCTTTGACAGAGACTGCCCTTCCTCCATCCCTCCATCCTCCCTCCCTCTCGTCTTGCCTGAAGAGGCTGTAGCAGCGATTCTGGCATCCCCGTCATTTGGATCGTCTCGTGGATGCTCGGTCATATCAACCACCCCGCACGAACATTTCCGATCGCTCCGACCGATTACCGATCTAAAGGTTGGGTGTTCTCACCTTTCGCTTCACTGCCCATATTTTTGTTCACTTCTGCCGCGCTGGGCTTGGGCTGCTTGGCCCGGTCCCTCCCTCCGCGGCCAGGGAGGATGGAGCAGTGCTGCAGCGCCCGCAGACCCAGCGACCGGCCGGGGTTTGGGGGGGGG
>Ga0065711_1048100_pt1 | contig 11988 bp, 6 predicted proteins | sample Hoacrofraction12_FD_59098 | JGI IMG/M metagenome (GOLD analysis project Ga0065711, IMG submission 59098) | Hoatzin crop microbial communities from Cojedes, Venezuela - Epithelial fraction 12 v2 (version 2) | ecosystem: Host-associated > Birds > Digestive system > Esophagus > Crop | place... | reverse complement strand
CTTCCCTCTGAGGGTGACAGAGCACTGGAACAGGCTTCCCAGGGAGGTTGTGGAGTCTCCTTCTCTGGAGATGTTCAAGACCCGCCTGGACAGGGTCCTGTGCAGCCTGCTGTAGGTGACCCTGCTTGTGCAGGAGGGTTGGACTAGATGACAAACAGAGGTCCCTTCCAACCCCTACCATTCTGTGATTCTGTGAGAAGGGAATAAGTATGTCTTTTCTTCATAAGTACTCGTTTTTCAGGGCAATGTATAGAAAAGCGACAAAGGAGAGCATAAGGAAGACATGTTTTGAGACAGGACTGAGAGATACTGAGCTTTGATCATGCTGTCTCCCTCTCAATTAGATCCAAAATACTGCTGGACCACATGTTTTCAAGAACATACCAAGCCTCAATTCAGGCTCTCCGTAGGCCTCCAAGACCGCTCCAAACACGGGATCTCTCCCAAGATTTGCTCACTTAGGCAGGTTTCACCCAAGGTGCACCACCGCAGTCTGCCCCCGTAGGCATCTGCACTTCGGAGGTGGGACACCGCGGTGCTGGCTCCCGGGGAGGCAGCTGGGTCAGGCTGCCTGCGGTGCTGGATTGGACAATAAGCTCTCTTACCCTCAAGCAGGCTGACTGTAAGCTGGTTAAAAAACAGCACACACCATGTTTCATACAAAGAGCTGTCTTGCTGCGATGCCAGCAGCGGGGCTGCTCTGCTGCAGGACAGGAGGAACATCTCACAGTGGTTGCTTTTCACATAGTTAAGAGTGTGGGACTTATAAATGAGCTTATAAAAAACCCCTATATATAAATATACATAAAATATAATATATATATAAACCCTCCTATAAATCAGCTTTGTTTCTAGCTGTGCCAATGTGGTCATCCAGGAATCTGAACACCAATAAAATCTCATCTGGTCCAAGGACCATTTCCTTTTCCTTTTGACTTGTTTTCTAAAAGTAACCCAGAAGAACAGACTGCCAATGAGCAAATTTTGCTTGCCTGTATTGATGTGAGATCTAGGAGTCGAATGAGGTGCAAGAAACACCCTGTCCCCAAAGTAAGACCGAAGGACAAAGATTTGGGTTGTGGCTTAACGAAGCACGTGAGCAAGACTTAAATACCCACTGATGTCAAGTGAACCCCAACACTTACAGTGGAACACATGTTCAAGCGGTTTACTGATTCCAGGCTTAATTACACAAAGTAACAGAAAAGGAAAAAAAAAACGTGGAAGACGTGAAAAGAAGAAATCTGAGTGCCAAAGTCAAAAGGTAAAATGGGTAAGACAATAAGGAAATAGCTATTTTGAAAATTGTACAATGTGAAAACTACAAGGTGTCATACTGTTCAGAAATACAGGTTTCTCCCTTTAAATGCATGCCTTCCAGGCTTAATCTAAAATGGTGGTATTTCATATAACTTCAAAAAAGTGCACTTTAAAAAATGGCAGGATGGGGTACGTTTCTATTACTGGAAATGGAATTTTAAGCACCAAGTTTATCTTGTCAGTTCAGCTCAGCAGTGATGCGAGCTTGCAAGGGGTGAAGTGGATCACTAGTTGCCAGAAAGCATGACAATAAACTGATAAGCACAGGAGCTAGAAGTCTTTAGACAAGAGATGTTTCAGTAAAGTGGGGACTGTTTGAACCGGTACTTTTCCCTCTGCGAATTGGCTTCTCCCACAGTTGAGCAGTGTTTGCCTGACTTTTATTCTCTGATCCCAAAAAGGAGCACACTGAAGGTTGTTTGGGCCAAATCAGAGAGACAGGTATATACCTGTACATCCTCCTGCCAATGCCAGCTCCACCCTGCAAATCTTGCAGCTCTATTTACGCTACATTTTTCCATGGCTCCAGACAGCCACAATTTTAATTGGAGTGGCTGATTGTTTTTTTAACCCTTTTTATTTCATTTTGTGATGCTAATCTTGGCACTGGAGGACTCCTGTAATTCAAATTACATATCAAAATACACATCAGCTAATATAACAAATGGCCATTCACCTAAAATTAGGCAACCTACCATAAACAATAAGCCAAATTAAACCCACGCTTCTCCTCTCTTCCTTTTGGCCTCATCTGCTCCCCAGACATCTAAGGAAGAGACTCCTCGTGCAGGGAAGGTTAACGGAGGAAGGAAGGCAAGAGGGGGAAGTACCAGCCCCTGCCCTGGGCTTTCAAACCTTGCGATGCATTTTCCTCCTCAACAAGAGCATGCAGACAGCGAAAAAAACTTGGCCAGCTGTGAAAAGGAAATTCTAAAAGTGGCAGGGGACTAATCAGATACAAGTTTTTCCTTCTGAAGAGTTGCCATCGCTGGCAGGAAGAAATTGAAAGGAAGGGAGAAAGGGACTGGCCCCATTTTGGGTGCTTTGTTCTGTTTATGACTTGCCTCCTGGAGCTCCCCTCCACATCCCCCCAGTCCTCAGCTATTAGAAACAGCAAATGAGTAAAAGAATTTCAGAAGCACATGGAAACCCTAACATCCTCCCCTTGGACCAATTGTAACAGGCACAATTTCAATAATTTCGCAGAAAGTGCGTTTTTGTCTTTTTCTTACTTTTGTTACCCCTTTTACTGTGTCTTTTGACATGAAGTGACTTAAGCCAAGCCTTGATCCTGCAAGCAGCTCATGCTGGCGGTGTGGTTACGGCGGGCGAGGCGGTGGCTGTATCCACGTGTGCAAACAGGAAGCTCTGGAACCGTGAGCCTTTCCAGCCTCAGTCCCTCAGGAGAGAGGCTGGCTCTTAAATCTTTTCTGGGAAGCGCCCTCAAGACTTGGGCTGGTCAATCCAAGGGGTCCGTAAGCAACATCTGAGCCTGTGCATGTCAGCATCGCCCGGCAGTGACAGCGGGCAGGAGTGAGTCGACACGTGCTGCTATGGTGTATTTTGCGTTCTTCTTCCAGGTTTGGGCAAAGGTTTCCCTCATTCCTATTTGCTCAGTAGGTTATTCATGAATTAGCAAGCTAGTTTTATGGCACACAGCATCTCATAAATTCCCCCAGATCCCACCGGACCACTCCATAAAATACTTACATATGCTACCGACTGTCAGAATAAGAAACGATTTCCAAACAGTCTGAACACTGGCTATCACTAAAACAACCCAAAATGATTTTCGTGGAGGTTCTTGTAGCTTTGGTTTTTGCCTCAGCAGTGAAACTTACTGCTGCACAACAAAAGATATCTAGTATTGTGTTTCCCACTGAGGTTACAATTCTTTCTGTATGGTTTTACAGTCTAAAGGAAATGTGCAAAACAATGTGCCAGACAAAACTTTAAAAGCATTTTTGTTTAAGGTAATTATGATCTCTATTTATGCCTATTAAATTACAAAGATTAATATTAAAGAACACAGAAAAACTGCCAGAAGGCAACACCTGAACTGTGTATGTTTAACACCCATGCTGTTTCTAAAGTAACTGCTCACTCATCTCCTTAAAGCTGCCTAGATAATTGCAACTTTTTGTCTAGAGTTCACTTGAAATGGAAGAAAGCAAGGATTTCCTACTCCCTAGCCTGGGAACGCTTGGTGGACTTTGATCCACTGTTTACATACTGGATCTTTGATACTGCCTTACAGTGCAGTGAGATTTTGTTCACCTAAGCGCGGTGGGATGTTTGCTGTAGCCACAGCTGTGCCAGCTTTTCCACTTGAATCTTGCACACACACAATTGCCATAGTTTTCCTGAGTCACAAAGAATTGCAGATATAGAAAAGTATATTTTAGTATTCATATTACTTGGACATACATGTGTTATATAGCTCCTAGGGGCAGCAGTAGCACTGATATTTAGCATTATAGTTTTCTCTTCACATTTTTTCAAAGGTTTATGGTCAGTTTCCTCAGAGTTTCAGCTCAAACAATTTTGTAAAGTGAGTATGAAAAAAACCCTCTACGTACTGCCCAAACTTTTTGTAGTCCAAAAAAATCTTATCCTCAACTTGCAGGGAAATATTAGAATATAAGTTGTATGAGAACAGGTAAACCAATTTAGATACATCTTTTCTGGCTTATGCTGAATCAAGACAAAGTTTGAGAAGAACAAACGAGTCATGCAGATATTCTGGATTTCCAAAATGGTCTTTTTCTGTAAAGTGCACACCTTTTCTGAAAAAGCTCAAATAAGACAACATCGAACCTACTTATAGCAGATGTACATGACAAATATCTTGCAAAAAAAATGACCACGCTATTTTGCATCAACCCCTTTTTTTTTTCCTGGAGCAGCTAAAAGTAAAAAGGACTCCTGAAAACACCTTCATTTACGCAGGGTCACCTGAGGGGACAAACCTGTTGCATCTGGGCCACCTACACTAGGGCTCTCTTCCCAGCATCTCCCAGCGATGAAGAGGATGGCGGTAGCACTGGCCACGCAGCAGCAGGTGCCCAGGTACCACTGCAGGTCTGGGTGGTGGTGGGCCATGACCAGAGCTACTGCTGGGTGGCAATGCCCTGTTGGCCTTCAGGCACAAGCAAAGATAGTCACGATGTGAGGTCTCACCACGCTGTCCCAGGGCACCTGTCCCAAAGAGAGGGAGAAGACTACATGGGTGGGACTGAGCTTCAAACACTGCTCATCACTGCAATTGACCTGTAAGAGATGTTAGAGATTCTCCCCATTTATGCAATTCATAGCCAATTCACTTCTACTGCCAACCATATTCAGCCCTCAGGAATGCTGGTAGCCATTTTGGTTTGTAAGACAGACTGAAGATCTCCATCCTAACATGCTCCAATCCTCCTAAATGCTGATCCCAATGAAAACTGATAATTTTGGCTGCTTTATAAATATTGCCAGTGAAGTGTAAACTTTTGAGGAGCAATACTGATTTTTTGAGTGTTATTAACAGCTGCTTCAAGCCAAAGTTCGAACAAAAGAAACAAAAAGAGAGAAACTTGGCATCCTCTGTCCCTCTACTTGAGCTGGAAACCTCAGTTATGAAAACAGGATGGATAATAAATAGCTCTGTCCAAGTCTGATGTGGACTAAGATGATTAAAAAGATAGCACATCACTCAGCATGTTTCTGTGGTTCTTCGTTAATGAAGGATAGCTACGTAATCAGCTCTGTTGGTACGATGTTCTGTTAAATGCCAGGACCTTATATTCTGCTTGCAACTCTTGATTTACTCCACCTGCAGTGTTCCCTTGCGTAGAGCTACTCGTACTTCACATCACAGGCACAGGAAGAACAGCTGGATACTTCGCACATTTCTGTAGGTGATAAGAAAACCTAGCCTGTCTGGTATTTGCTATAAAACTCTAGCCTGAGTTTTTGGGTTCAACGTCTATTCTCTGGCACTGAACAACACTGTTTCATCAATGCTTTTACAGGCTAGGAGTAAGCTAGCAGCACACCACAACAAGAACATATGCTGCCAAACTCCGATCCAGGCTCTGAAACCTCTGCCCAAATGCTGCAAATGGGTAGATGCGGCACATCTGCAATTATTTAACAAATGAACCAAAGGAGTCCTTACATGAATAAGGCAGTCCATAGCATGACGTATGTCTGTTTGTGAGGGACTATCGGGTTTCATTTCTCCAGCAGGATCTTTTCCTTGAACTGGCCTTTGAACATCAATTATGGCCAACCTGATGGAGCGACAGCCTGTGATGCAAGGATGAAACAAAGGAGGAATGGGAGAGCTGGGGTTAGGTGGGCCAGGGGATTAATGAGGGTGCTAAGCTGAGATTTCCACCTTGCAACACAAGCTCCATAGCCTTAGTTATCTAAACAATTAAGTGGGTATTAGACACATCTTTAACAGAGTTTTCAGAAGACCAAGACTCACAGAAGTGTCCAAAAGGGTAAATGTGCATTAGGCTCTGTTTAAAGGTTCTTGAGATGTACTTTGCATTGCAGGGTGCCCTCAGACCTGGCTGAGAGGGCCAGTCTTTGCATATAGCCTGTGTAAGAAGAGCAAATGTGGACAGAGTTTAGCTCTTGCCATGAAGAAATTATATGTTACCTGAAAACCTGACCCATCTCATGTGCTTTGGCTTGCTGCCTTGGGGAATGGCTTCAGATCTTGACATTCATTAAGCACAACACACAAATGCAGTAGTCCTACAGCTGTCACCACTTTTTGCTACAGAAAGCCTATGGATAATGCTAAGGGTCAGGGCAGGATCCCCCCCTCATATGAGAGGGCATGGTCATGTATGAGTTGAGCCTTGACCTGGCACAGATCCCTGAAGGGTTTTGCCCAGGGACGCTGTAAGGGATGGTGGCAAGGCTCAGACTCAGAGGCACCAAGACGTATAGCAGCATAGAGGGGCCCAGGCAGTCTTAGGCCATCCCAAGGGCTTTCCATGGAGAAGTGAGCAGGGCCCCTCCTCATGGGCTGCCCTTGGTAGCAACCCGACAGGGCAAACGCTTCCATCAGAGAGGTCCCACCTGAATGCCTTCACAAAGACCATAAATTCTTCAAATGAGTCATTAGGAGGAAGAAAAGAAATTACCTATTTTCAAGTTTGTGTAAAAATAAAAGCTCCTGTATTGTTTCTATTACGAGCAGCTTTCTTTCCATAACATTTCAATCAATGCTTTGCCAGCAGTGACTAGTTCCACATGCCAGAGACGCAAACTGCTCCTTCCTCACACCCTCCCCTTTCTTATGACTTCTACCTGCAGGTAGAAAAAAAAAAGGAACCTCTTTAATTGCTTGTTTCAAGGCTGTCATCAGTTAGCAGTTTTTCTTCCTACCAGATGACCAGGCAAGGTAGAAATTATAGAGCTCCTATGGAAGATTACACGTTTAGCCTTTCAGAGTGGGGAGGTATGTAACCTTTCTTTCAAGCATCCCTCTGTCACCTTCCCGCCCTCTCCCCGAGGCTCATTCCAGCTTGTTCACAAATCAGAGGAAACTGACAGCAGCAAATCAGATCACATAAATCACTCCCTAGCGGGCAAAGTGCCGCAGCAGGGAAGGTGAGGGTGCACTGCCACCGTGTGAACCAGGGGTCACCGAGACGCTCCACACTGCTCACCTGCAGACCCCCTCCCCCCGCCCCGTTCCCCTCACTCATGTGTGCGACCATGTCCGAGACCTCCACCCAGGCCATGAGGGGAAGCCGTGGTTTCGGAATTATGGCTGAACAGTCAAAGTTGGGGGCTTAACAGCACCGCCTTGAAGAATTAAATCTTGACTTGGTCCTCTCTGAAGCTTGTCTTTTCATAACAGGGCCACTTATTAGCATGCTTTGGAACAGATTCTACCACCGAAATGCGTGTATGCTGGTTTATAACTCCAAGTTCGGGAGGGAACTGAACCACTTTGCATTACTGTCAGTTTTCTTGCATGTTTGCTAAAATACAGCACACAGGTAGCTTTAATAATATCTACCATTCTGACATTAAAGAGAACTATGAGCATAAACTCACACAGACACGAAAATTGCTGTGTGGAACCAACAAATTAGAACAAAGTAGTAGGCAAGATAAACCTTGAAAGTGATGACTGGCTGTTTACTGGCTGAAGCCCATTGGTGAAATGATCTGCTTCAATGGATCGCTAAATTACCAGAAATGGGGTGGGGGGAGAGATTAAAGTTGAATATCTTAACACCATTTTTAACATCAAAGAGTTTTCATTTTGCCAGAAAGGACCCCTGGCACCTGCAGACTGATGTCAAAACAAGTAAGTAGTTGCCACTACACTATCACTAACAGGATCTTAGCCATTTATACCGTACCAAAACTTGACTGACCAATTTTTGTTTGAGAAATTGCCTTCTTCACCCTGTGTACCTACCTAGGTCCTTCACTACAATAAATGATAGCTTTTGCTCAGAATATCCCAAAAGGTCTGTGGGTAGAAGTGCTGAAGTGCAAATATGACCGTGAGCTTTCTCAGAGATACTCATCTCTTCCAAATGTGTCGAAAGTTTTGAGAGGAAAGAAAAGAAAAATAAAACAACCCACCCCAAAAAACCTAGCCTTCCCTCTGTGAGGGTTTAAGCACTTGAAATTGTTTTGCAAATTAAAAGTAACACAAAATCCTCCTGAATGATAGTACAATGCTGATGCTATTAGCCCTAGAACCAGAAAATAAAAAGGAATTAAAAAAAACCAAGAAACTAAAATAAAACCAATAATTCCCCGTGTGTTCCCAAAATACAACAAGCTTAAGTTAATTTTTGTGTTCTTTTTTTTTCTAAACTGTACAACTTTGTTTTAGGATGCCATATACCATTTCCAAAGGATACCTAGGCCACTGTGTCTCTGAAAACTATTCTGGTGGACTCCACACTCTCAAATAAATCACATAACATGATGAAAACAGCTAATTTATGAACTTTATTTTATAAACACAATATATTTATTTGCATTATGTGGAACCATACACCACTATTTCACCTGAACATAATTCACAAAATCCTACACCACGGATTCACATCAGTCATGAACACAGCACATTCACTTCTCCTTCAAGAGTTCTCTATCTTACTAATTAACAGACCTAGGTGCAAAGACTTTAAACAGCTTCCTGGAGATTAAACAAAACTGCAGGCACTAGATGAAGGCCATTTTTCTTTTGACTGTATCAGAACGATTTCATCCTGCATTTACAGGGTGATCGTTCCAGCACAGTGCCCCCTTAGAATAAGGAATTCACCCACAATGAGGTTAATTTTGTTTTAATGCTGTGGCCAAGCAAATATTTTCTTTTTCGTTATTTCTATTTCTGGTTTAGCTCAAGATCAGAGGTTGAAATACTACAATACTAGGAGAAGCTCTTGTATTATACTTAGAGTAGCTAAAGCAAGGGAGTGTTTGAAATCTTCTGCTGGATTTCTCAAAACAAGGAATATTTGCTCTATTAAAAAACCAGATGAGAAACCACACTAGCAATAAGACACTACAATTTTTGTTCTTTTTATCTGTTGATAATATATACAAATTTAGAAAGAGTTGTATAAGGCCTATAGCTGAACACTGGAAGCCATGATGGAAGGCTCTGTGCTGCTGAAGTAAAGGCAAAAAGAGGTCAAAGTTTTAGAGTCCGGTGAAAGCAAAAATCTAGGAAGGCTCAGTAGAGACCATATAGTTATTTTTAGTCCTTGTATTTCACTGGTTCCTTCCTGATCCCTTTCTGTTCTCACACCTATGCAGAGGAGATTGTATCCTATGTCCTGAAGCAACTTTTGTAATGAGTAAGGAGTTGCTAGTTTACACTTAAAACTGTGCTCTCATGCAAGAAAATATGTCATTCACTTCCATACTGCTCTCATGAGACTAACAGAAAAATCCCAGTGTCAATGGTGAGATACACCTACGACAGCATTTCCATTAAAAATATCATCCTCCTCTGCTCTTCCCATTTAGCAATCCCAGTCTGGAGGTGTGCTAGCTAGATATCAGGAACATGGGTCGCCTTTTTGAAATGTATTCATGAGAAACATGGCTTCTAGGGAAGAGGACTAGTATTCTTCATTATCTATTATTGATTAGCATTATCTTGGGGAGTCTGGTACCTGCCCAGTTGGACTGTCTTTTTTTATAGAGGGTAAAAATCCACAGACCCCCATCTATTAAATATTTAGTACAACAGTTGTACAGCTGAAACTGTTACGCAGTACTCTTCTACCCAGTATTTATTCAATTTCTAATTGTAGGTGCTGTAGCCTAATTCCTAACACTAGTTTCCTCCGCATGCCTTTTTATATCTTTCTGTCCTTGGTCAGACATCTCACTAGCTAAACTCTGCATTGAAGGTTTCACACAAATTTGAAAGATCTTACCTGCTCCTACCTCCTTAAATAGCTATTACGTTGGTCTCTAAATCTGACTTCAGGGAGAAATGAAGCTGTCTCAGAGAAGTAAAGTCTAGAGAGTCTTCAGTCTTATAGAATTAAGAGAAATTAATTTTCAAATCAGAGCATAACTTTAGCTGAAAATCCCTTTCTATCCTTATTCTGTACAGGGAGCTATTTACACCACCAGAACAATACAAAATATTTCCCTTATGTTGGAAAGCTGTTGGACATGTCATTTTGTTTGTTGATATCTACAGTACTGCACAATTTTCTGCTAATCATTTATTTCAAGTTGGTTAAAGCCAAGCAAGAGGAGAGGAAGGAAAGAGGAACGTGCCACAAATGAGCTATGGCAGACTTCCCTTCACCTAAACAGGGTTGTAAGCAATCTGCCCCCTCTGCTGCTGGTCAGCTTGACTTTCCATTATATTTTCTATCTTGGAGGAATTTTGACAGGTTTATGTGTGACACCAGGTTTCCCTGTAAAGTGGAAAGCCTGTAATTACATACTGCACGATCAGCTACCTCCCACTGGCAACCAGTCCGCCTTAAATCTGCCATCACGCTTAATCGATAAAATACCTTCAGGGAGGCCAGTGCCTCCACAAGCCACTAACTTGTCATCTGCAGGACTTGACTTTACACTTATTGCCACTTCTGCAAAAGACCTGCCCTGAAATTCACTGGATAGCCATGGATGGGGGCAAGCACGTGTCCTGTAGCACCGCTGCAGCACCATGCTTGGGAAACGATTTTTCTCCAGCAGGAAAGAGCGAGCAGTGCCCCAACCTGCTATCGTTGAAGCCATCAGCAGGACCCCTCCTGCACTGCACGGGGGTACTGCTATGTATCTTGTATGTAAATGCATTACAGCATGTTTTCAATGGCTTTGAAAAAAATGTAGTCTAAAACTGTGTTGTTAATTGAATGAAACGTTCTTAACCTCTGTGTGTTGAAGAAATGAATGGAAACGCTTTTCCATATAAAGCCATTACAGTGTTTATATTTTTTTTGTTCTTTCTTAAATGACACCTACCAAAAAAAAAGACTCATTGCATAATGGAGAAGTATTGCTAAATACCCAAACACATGCACAAGCCATATGAGTGCCATAAAGCTTCAAAGGTGGCTGCCTAATTAAAACACTGTAAACTTTTTAATAATGTATTTTTTGGAACTGGCCCTAATGTGCTCAGATATACATAGATGCTTACTTCTCAGATAACAATGTGCAAAAGAAAAGTCTGCTCCATGAGCAAAGCACACACGTCACTGTTTGAGACAGCAGCCAGCAAGGAGAAAAGAGGTTCAGAGAGACAGGAAGGAACCACAGTTGTAGATCCTCGTTAAAGGTGGGGCACCACAGCTGCCTGGAGTTTCTTGGACAGGTATCAGTGCTTTTGGGAAGGAGGAAGAAAGCCTAAACCCAAACCTCCCTCATGACAGTCAAAACTGAAGTTTGAATCTAGCTGCTGATGGCCTGCAGAGGCAGGTGCTGGTGTGCATCCCCTGTGATACACACATGGAACATAAGACCGGCTCCCCATCATGGGGACTGATGACCATTCTCTTTGCATGACACCATGACACAGAGGCATTGACAAGTCCCCATAGGAAGCCAAACACAGCAGAGAGCTAGGATGGCATTATTTTATTTTCACTGTTTAATGCTGTTTTCTTAAGCTGCTCTGTATCAGTGATTGACACCTCCAGAAACCCAGCATTTCTCTGCATCTTCAGAGTTATTTCACAGGAAGCATTTCTTCTGTAGCTAGAAGCTGCTTTCTTAATCATTAAATTGCCTTCTTAATCATAGTAGATGCCAGCCAGTTGGTACTGCTTTGCAGCCATGATTTGGGTTTGAACATGTAAGCATGCTTCATTTCATGGTATTCAGCTCTTCAGACAACACAGCTCAGTTTCTTTAACCGCAGCAACTCATGCAGGACTACTTTGCATCATTACAGAATCTGCTTCACAGAACATGAAAATCCTTGGAGATGCAGACTGACCATAAAAGTCTTGCTAAAATACATATCACACAGAATCACAGAATGTTCAGTGTTGGAAGGGACCTCTGTGGGTCTTCTAGTCCAACCCTCCTGCACAAGCAGGGTCACCTACAGCAGGCTGCACAGGACCCTTTCCAGGCGGGTCTTGAACATCTCCAGAGAAGGAGACTCCACAACCTCCCTGGGAAGCCTGTTCCAGTGCTCCGTCACCCTCA
>Ga0065711_1048097_pt1 | contig 11989 bp, 8 predicted proteins | sample Hoacrofraction12_FD_59098 | JGI IMG/M metagenome (GOLD analysis project Ga0065711, IMG submission 59098) | Hoatzin crop microbial communities from Cojedes, Venezuela - Epithelial fraction 12 v2 (version 2) | ecosystem: Host-associated > Birds > Digestive system > Esophagus > Crop | place... | reverse complement strand
TGTCCCCTCACCATCCTCGTAGCCCTCCGCTGGACTCTCTCCAGTAGCTCCTCATCTTTCTTGAAGTGGGGAGCCCAGAACTGGACAGAGTATGTGTAGCATGCTGGAAAGGAGCCGGGAGGTCCATGTGAGCTCCACTGGTGTCTCATCAGCGTGGTAGGCTCATGTAAGGCAAAGGGGGCCATGCAGGGAAGTTCATAAGCTAGTCAGCTTATTTTGAACTAGTCAGCACAAAACGATTGAACTATACCAAATGCAAAGTTATAAATTCATGCTTCTAGAGGTGGAGTCGTATGTGAAGAATGGGAAATTATCTTGGAAAACGAAGGCTTAGCAGAGAAAGTGGGAGGCAAAGCGTGCAAGTAATTACATATGTGCTGCCAGTGAGGTGCTGCAGCAAAAGAATGGGATGTGCACTGACAGCAGGGAAAGATTGTCTTCTCTGACATTGACAAGGCCAAAATAATGTTACTGTATCCAGTTCTTCAAAAGATGGTACAGAGACATTTATGGATAAAGCACAAGAGAAAAAAAAATTACCTAAGGTTTGAGGAGAGTTCTTTGCAATGAGAGACCTCAAACCCTTGATTTCTTTAATTGAACAAAAAGGAAACGTATTATTTGATTGAAGACAGGAGAAAATGCTCAATACTTGAGGGCTTTTCAGCCTAGTGGAAAGGAGTCAGCCAGAATCTGTGTCTGTAACCAGAAGCTGAACGTAAAAACTACAAATAAAGTCACACATCAATAAATGCCTCTATCTGAAGGAACACAGAGGACCTATTTAGGTCCTTAGAGTTCTGGGCTGACCTGGGTTTTGAATAGCCCCCACTTTAAGTCAGAGCAGTTTTACCGGTGTTTTGCTTTTTAGCGTCCTTTCTTGGGCTGCCCGGTGGCTTTCCTTCAGCCACAGGTCTCACTCCAAACCCCCTTCCCGTTGCTCATATCACCCCCCTCCGTGTCCAAACCACTTTCTTTCATACAGCACACCAGCAAAATTTCCAAAAGAGTTGTCATAGGGTTTCTTACCCCTGCACTGTGCCAAGACACCAGACATCTTCACCTTGCAACAACGCTCTGTCTGTTGTGTGCAGCCAGAACAGGGCATAAAATCTCTTTGATATTGCAGAGACAGTAAGCCGATTCTTCCATAATTTTACCTATTTATTCAAATTACAGTATTACAGCTCCATCAAAAGAATTCCCTTCCATAATTTCTATATTGCAGCTTCAGCATTGTTCGTATTGTCATTATTCACTTAGACCTACATCAAGTTACAGTACCTTGAGAAGTAAGCATTTAAAACACGGATGTCCTGTTGCAGACTCTCTTGGCTGCAATATTAGGATGGGTGCCACTGCAACGTTGTTGCTCAAAGGTATCAACCAATTGTTACTGAAGTGTTGCTTTTCTTTTTCTAAGTTAGCAGACAACAGAATAATTAACTCCATTACTGAATTTGCTAATGGATCCCCCTGTGCTCTAAGGATTTAGCATCCCCAGAAATGTTTCCCTGGGTCACTAATTCGTTGTTGCAGGGTTATTTTAAGTAAGATCTAGTAAGATTGCCTATGTCTAAGTAATATAATGTCTACATTGTGATTTGATAACCAATGCTGTAAACCACAAAGATCATAAAAGGCCTGAGCAGGCAATGCAAGCATCCGACACAGGATTTTACAAGGTTTGAATAGGGACTGGGTAGCAGTCGCTTCCTCTATCGAACAAAAGCAACGTTGTACTTTGAACATACATAACCAGTTTCTAGTGCTAACATTTCAAGGATACCATTTCTTCTTTGTTAAATGGGAAAGCTAAGACTAAAGGTGTCTGAAAACTCATCTAGTACACAGACAGTACCAATGTTAGGAAAAAAATCAAGGACGGAGTCACTTTCTGTTGGACATGACATGTCATGGATAATCCATGTCCTTTCGGAGATGAAAATTCAGATGGATTCGCCATATCTTTAGGTTCCACCAGTATGTGCCTGTTCACCCAAGACCAGGAATAGCTTTGTCACAGACTCTGCAAAGTTTTGAGAATCACAAATTATACTTGGTAGGAAAGTGGAAGAAAGAAGTGATGGGGAAGGCTAGAAGCACTGCAGAAAGTGGGACTGGCATTCAGCTCTTGCCCAAGTAGAGCAGGGATTTAAGCTGCGTATCATTCTACACAGTGGTCTGTTGTGCTACATAGAAACAGTGATAACCAAATGCATCAGTAAAAGAAGTGCATCATTTCTGGAAGTTTGAGTAAATTTAGGTAATACGTGGCTGTGAAAAAAGACGAAAGCTGGAATATGACGAAATACGCAAGATGCACTGTGGTTTCTTCCTGCTGTGCTTGACTCTGGTGAGACATCAGGCAGAGCAGCATGCCAGCTCCTACTGCCAGGCATCAAACAGAAACACAGACCTGTCAGGGAGAGGCTGCAGGGAGCCTGCGACGAGAGCGATCAGCTCTAAGTGTAACCTGGGCCCGTGAGAAGGAAAAAGGGTGTGTTTGGGGGGATCATTTCCTGTAGGGAAAGCCCAGGGAAAGAATAATGAAGGTCTTGATATCACTTAAGGACTGTTACAAAATTGTTAACAAGCTGTCCTCAGTAACCATGGAGTTGGAGAGTTAATACAGGGTTTAAACTGGAAGAGGGGAGACAGGTTAGGTATTAATAAAGGTTTTATTAGTGGAAGCACTGGAACAGGCTACAAAGAAGAGGGAAGGTGACATCTTCAGAACTTTCTGACAGGTCTAGGTGACCTGTGAGGGTCTGCCCTTCTGACAATCCGTTTGGTTGACAGGACTGAGAGCAAATGTACCACTTTGCCTCCAGTTCCCGTCGTCCACACCAAGGCTAACTTCACAAAGAGGTCTCCCATGCCCTCTTTCCAACTCTTCATGGGCAACTTCATACCTCCAGGCAGGTCCACACATACCCAGGAGCTGGTGATGGACTCTCCCTAAGCTCTAAGAGGGATAGGAGAGAAAACCAGAGCTGAATGGCAATACCCCTTCCCTATGGCGTCTCTCAGCATAGGAATGCAAACCAGATACTTGGAAGGGTTTGCCAAGCCCTGTGTTTTGAGGGATGATTCAGTCTTCCTGTATCTCTGCTCCCACCCCGTTGTTCACAGATGATTATGTTTATAAGCTTTACTGGAAATAACACTCTGACACATTTGTTCAAATGCCTTTGATGCTGTTATTCTCCTTGCAGCAGGACAGATTTATGCTTTGCATCTGCTGCTCCTGAGCCGTGGACAGGGCTGTGTAGGCTCACCCATGGAAGCAGGGTATGGCCACGGCTCCGCAGCTCCTGGAGGGGATGGAGAGAGGCACCGATAAGTGAAGGGTCATGCCCTAGGCGCAGTGTCCGAGGCAGTGTCCCCAGGTGTCATCTTCGAAACAAAACGTGGCTGCTGTGCTGCCGTTTGGCTCTCTGGCTCTGTGCACTGCCCCTCAGCAGCTGCCTGCACCACGCAGCCACTCGTGCAGTCGGTTCTTCGGCAGGATTTCCAGAAGGGCAGTTGGTGCCAATGGGCAAGTGAAAGAGCAGGTGATAAGCAAGATACCCTCAAACTCTTGCAGACAGACTGGTCACAAGCCTGTCCCTGACCCTAAGAACAGAGCAGGTCTCAGATTCATATCCAGAGAGAACAGGAGGGGCAGTGCCAAAGAGCTGGGTGCTTTTGAAATGATGATGCCATTCCCAGAAAGGCAATTCATTTTGTGCTCGTACATGAATTCTCCAAATCACAAGGTAGTTTGGGACCCTCATCCCTCATCACTTCTTCCTGCTGCTATCATTTTTTGGTAATTTTTCAGGAGGCATTTGCTCACCATCTCTTGGAATTTTTCCAAATGTTCATTTTTGCCAACTGCAGCTTTTTACTAATGAGTTCCTACTGAGTACTTGTTTAGTATATATACATGTGTCTCTTTTCACTAGGACTGCCTCTCTTTAAGCTGTGTGCAGACAAACGATACAAATATTTGTTTACTTTTTAAAACTTACATAGTATTCCTGCACTTTTTATGGCCAGAGGTTTCCAGTATCCTTACAAACATGATAAAGATGAACAAAAGCTAAAGGAGGAAAAAAGCACAATAAAGCATTTAGAATTTGCATAAGATCAATATTTGGTATTAGAGTGGCTTCAGTCTTGTGAGAGATTCTTAGAAAATCACATCCGTCCACATCAAAACATATCTGCAGTCTAATACCCAGGCCACAGGGTGGAACAAGAATAATGTTCATAGTTTTAAGGAGCTACTAAAATAGCAAAAATTAAAGGAATAATTGTTTTCAGTGTATCCTCTACTCCAGAGACATTCTTTGTAATGCCTACAGGAATAGATGCTGAGGTGAATAGGAAAAGGTATTCATAGCAGACAGCACGAAGGGAACCATGCAGTTGGGGCTGTATCAAACAGTAAGAGAAAAATAAATGACAAAGAACTCAGAGCTGCAATGGATGAGAATCTGGCTGGTATTCTCAATTTCACAGTAGCCAACAGCCTTATAAAATAGGATAATTATATAGAAAATGGAAGATAAAGGAAAATACTGAGAGGTCTAACTTTTTTTGTCTTCCCTTGGGATAGATCTTAGTGAGATATTGGACACCTCCTGTTGTTTTCACTAATGCTTGAAGCTGATGAAAATGAACAGTTCCCAACATGTATGTGTAACTCAGACTGTTGTACCTGTTCAGAATCTTACTAAAAATTAGCTTGCATATCGTTTTTACAATTTTTTTTCATGGTTGAGAATGTGCTTTATGCCTGTTCTCCTCTTGGATGGGACTTTGACGAGTATTTACACAGATGGGCTTTGCAAGTTGAAAATATCACAGAGTAACAAACTGAAGCAAATGCTAGTGATTATTCACATAACTCCTAAATTCATAGAATCTACAGTGAAGAGGTAGAGATTGGAATCGGTTATCATGTGAATGAATGATTTTGGCTTGGAATCATCTAGAGACAGTAGATTGTGAACCTTGTCTATTCATCTTTATAGAACATATTTTTTTCTCATAAATTAGCTATTTAGCAGAGCACTGCACATAATTGTACATGCAGAATTGAAGAGTATGATAATTTATCAAATAGGTACTACAGTCAGAAATTTGACATAGTTGTTACCCGTGCTAGAATGTGCATATTCGTATTCCTTATTTGGGCTAAAAGTTACTCAGACCTTTTAATGGAGACAATCTCACCTCTCGTACGTGCATAAAACCGCAGCATCTCCAACAACAAACGGCAAAGAAGGGAGCAGTGGACCTCCTCTGGCTGGGAGAGAAGGGTGTTCTCTTCTGAAGCAGTGGCATCCATCAGTCCCTGCAAAGCCTAAAGTGACTCTTGAGGATTCATCATCCTCCTGTTGAGGAAAGCTGCCTTGTGGAAACAAGCATGACTACAGGCTGAAGTTACCCTCAGGGCGTGACTACAGCCAGATGTTTACCACTTTCAGAGCAGACATATTAGGAGGGGGAAGGAGGGGCCAAGGAAGAATAAACTACATAATCACTGCACAGATAAACAACTATTAATAAACTCCACAAAAAAATGAAATGGCAATAACTATTCGAGTATATAATTAGCACAATGAATAAGACTAAGCAGCTTATCTGCTGAGGTAATATATATTTTTCCATCAAACCAATCAGTGCTGAATAATTGCTAGCATAATATATCTGGGTAAATATAAGCACTTCTTGTTTCCCTAAGATGACAACTAACTAATCAACACACATTCAAACTGGAGTAGAAGTATGATTAAAAATAAAAAACCCAGATAATACGGATTCATTTGAAAAACGTTGCCATTTGATTAGAGACACTGGCATGATCTTTGCTAGTTGTCCCCATCTAGGATGGCAAACATGTCTATCTGCACAAAAAACGGCACAAACTGATTGGAGGATAAATCAGAAGAAGGCAAAGTATTTATCATGGCATTTTTAAATGCTCTAATTATACCGTAATTAACAACCCTGCATATTAAATTTGCAACTATAAAATATAACTAGGCAAATTATACCCACCCGCCCTTCATAGCAGTGCGTCGTACTTTATGGATGCTCACCTCGTATAATTTGGTTGAAATAGGTGCTGCCTCTGTCTGCAAGCACAGACAGGTGGTGGGATTCGCCCGCTGAGATGCGAACACCTGCCAACACGTGCAAGGACACATGTTTAGAGATAACAAATAGCTCAGGAGTGACTCACTATGTTCCTACAAGCAAAATATGAGATCTCCTTTGCTTCCAGCCACACAGAGACAAGTATCACACTCTTGGAAAGCTAGAAATTGAGTCACTCTCAGGACCTCTGTCCTAAGGTGGGGGACCCTGTTTCACCAGTATAACGCTGGGGAGGCCGTGCTTCACCAGTTGTTGCAGTGGCTTGTATGTGCTCCCCTGGAGTTCTGCTCGGGTCTATTCTGTAGCTCTTTGGGTCAAATGGGCTGCCAGAGCAGAGAAGAGGGTTTGAAGGGGAATGTCCTTGCAAGAGACATTTTTGTGTGTCCTGTTTCTTCTTTAGAACTACATTACTGTGTTCACTCAGAGTATCTGAGAGTTGTTTTGTCCGGTTTGAGGGAAGGAAAAGGCCACTGGCTAAGGCACCATATCACTTCTTTAAAGCAGTTATAACACATTCTTTTGCTGTAGATGTTACACCAGTGACCTGCATAATTAAAAACACAGACTCTGCAGTAGTTCTGCCAGCAACAGGTCTGCAGCCCAAGAGCTGGCAGTCCCTCTTATAGTTCCCAAATTAATTCCCTTGGTCAGATGGAAAAAAAAGATGTGTAATATTAACAATCAATTATTGATTCTTTAATGTTAAAGTATTTTTTTTTACATATAAAAGAATGTTCAGCAAAGGACATCTGAGGCGATTAAGGGACTGGAGCATCTCACACATGAGGGAAGGCTGGGAGAGCTGGGACTGTTCAGCCAGGAGAAGAGAAGGCTGAGGGAGAGGTCTCATCAACGTGTATACATACCTGAAGGGAGAGTGCAAAGAGGACGGAGCCAGACTCCTTCCAGTGGTGCCTAGTGACCAGACAAGAGGCAACAGGCACAAACTGGAAAACGGGAGGTTGCCTCTGAACATCAGGAAACACTTTTTCACTATGAGGGTGACCAAGCACTGGCACTGGTTGCCCAGAGATGTTGTGGAGTCTCCATCCTTGGAGATACTCAAAAGCCATCTGGACATGGTCCTGGGCAACCGGCTTTAGGTGACCCTTCTTGAGCAGAGAGGTTGGACAAGATAATCCCCAGATGTCCCTTCCAACCTCAATCAGTCTGTGAAAGACACTCTCCCTGTACTGATGCCTCTGGTCAAATGCTCTCTCTTCTACAGTATTCTGCAAAGAGGTGAGATGAGCTGGTAAGACTGCAAGTGAACGTATCTGCTTGAAAGAGAGTTTGATGTTCCCCACTATAAAAGAAATTACTCCAAACAGTCTTATCAGCACCCTGGACATTTCATAAATCATCTATGAACAAGTGTCTGGTCAGCGTTTTTCTCATCTGCAAATACTTTAACAGCATTTACTCTTGATAGTCCCTACTCTGATATCTGTAAAAAATTACAATATGTTACTTGATGATAAAAGACAATAGCACAGAAGCCTTTTTTTTCCCTAGGGAGAAGGGATGGTCTATCAGATTGGGTGAAAAAAAAAAATCTTAGCCATCTAGGATCAAGTATCTCTGCGCTCATAATTTCATTATGAAACATGGACATAATCAAATTTTAGTGTGGACAGATGTTTGTTATGGGAGAAATCTTAGGGAAAGAACACACTGAAATCTAATGAAGTGTCACCGAATACAAAAAGTTATTCCTTGATAAATTATTCTTGGAGCTCACAGAGCTATTGTGGACCTTGTTCTTTGATAAACAACTAACATCATGTCTAAACTAAATAATAAAATCAGTTAGTTAGAAACTTAAGTATGTTACTATACAGTAGTCAAGGTCTCTTGGTACTGATCATAGGCATGTTAATAGACTATTCATTATGCATAGCTTTTGAATTCAATGCCACTGTTATTTTGCCTACATCTTTATTATGCTGCTCTATAAAGTTGCCTTCATAATTAATTTCTAAGGGAGGGCAATTCATTTCATTTATATTAAACAATTTTGCAGCTTATGAGAAATAACCCATTGCCCTTCTTCCTCAACACACTTTCCAACAAGTACTTGTGTTAACTGAAGCCACTTTGTCTGTCTGTCTCTCTCTCTCAGCTGAACTTTGCATACAGCTCAACAGCAGCCAATGCTTTTGTTCCCGCTGCAGACTTGTCCATTTTCTGGTGCTTGCACTACCTCCATTTTCGCTACATAATTAGGGTCAGATGCTAGTTCCTTGAATTGAAGGGTATTTGGGCTCTCCTTCCAACAAACCCTTCTACTCCCTTCTTGCAAAACAAAGCTGTCACATGCCTTCTTGAGGTGGTGCTGGATTACATTACACCACTTGACCACACTTGCTACACTAAGATGATTATGCCAGGTATTTTGCTGATAAAAATCACCATGGCATTATTGTGTGCTGTGGAGCTCTATCAATGCATGCTAGTAGAAAACTGGGCTCTTTGTAAGAATTTAGGGACAGAGACAAAGCTCAAATTTGCCGTAAGGATTCTCACCAAGTTAACCAGGAGTTCTGGAAGTCCTTCAACAAGGCTGAAGTAACAGGACGAAGGAGCAAGGAAATTTACTTCCGTAAAAGTGTCAGACAAACTTTCTCCCACTTGCCCAACTGTTCATCATCAGGTGGCAAAGCAATGTATCCTCTGCAACACTCTTCGTGTTGCTGATCTGCTGTACCACAGGGCAGCTTCTACAGCTCGCTGAAGTGCTGTTACTGGCAACACCATAAACAGAGATAAAGAAGTTGGGAATGAATCTTGCACTAGAAATTCCAAGAAGCTGATAAAGGGCTCTTCAGGAGAGAGAAAAAACTGTTCTCAGTGGAGTTTTACCAAGACTGAATTATGCCCAAATTTTTCGTTCACGTTTTACAGGACTCCCTGCTCTTGGAGCCTGCGCAGAGCAGCTCATTCCTGCGAGCCCTCGGCCACCCCACTGAACTTGTGGCATGGATCAGCTGGAGCCAGGGTTTGCCCTGTACCTTCTCAGTTCTTTAAATGCTTCTTGGGCATTTAAAATATACAGCAAGAAGTTGTTGTGAGGCTGTGCACCCACCAGTGAGGCCCCCCCCGAGCGTGTTAGCCAATGGACCACTCTGCTGTGCCTTCCCAATCGAAACAGGACATGCAAGAGCTCCTTAGAGTGGACATTGGGGGTATAACACCTGCTTGCCACACTAAAATTGGTTTTCAGTAATGACCTTCACTTTAAAATTATTCTTGGTTCACCCCATTTTAACAAAGTGAAGTTTGCTCTGTTCCTTGGATGAGAATATATACGGTATTTTGTCGCCAGAAGTAGTATAAATCATCTTCTCGTTATTTCTAACACCAGAAGTAGTATATGTCGTATTTTCACCCTGCCAGTGCTTTTTCTTTGTATACTGATTCTACATGAAGGGTTGTTAGTTAAAGTAGAAGGCAAATCACATGTTAACCACGTCTCTGGGTCCGATAAGAAGATCTCTTTGGTGATTCATTGCATCCTTTTAACTCACTTCCTTCACTTCCCAAATATCAAGAGTATGTTCAATCATATGTAATAAAATACCATAAAATTATGTGAAAACACAGCTTTAATGGAAAAAAGTGAAGCCTCAGAGAAAAAACTATTAACTACATTGTACAAAATTAGTTCAATGCAACAATCTAATAAATCAGAGTGTTCTCACAATGTGAGTTATTTTGTCAGTTGAGTGCTTGAAATGCTATCGAATGTCTCTGTGGAAAAGACTGAAAGAAACAACAGATGTCTCAGATTTTTGCCTTTCATGTATTATTAAAATCAAGAGAAGATGGAAAGGCAAACAAGGGGTTAATCATCATTTTTCTTTCCCTGGAAGAAGTTCCTATGAATGCCACCTACAAGAAGAGGCAGCAATAACGGAAAGACAAAAAGCAATTTAGATAATGATGAGCATTAACAAATGAAGAATTTCATCTGGAACACTATTCTCAAGGATAAAAGGTGGAAAGGAGCTGAGAAATTCTGCAAGCCACAGATTCATCTGAATAAAATAGCAGTGCCACTGCGGCCTTCAGCATAGCCATCTTGTGTTATTCCCCCCCAAATGCATACCGAAATGCATTTCAGATGAACTCCGAATGAGATGCTCATGATCTGATTTGTGCTGGATACTTTTGACTTCATGTCTCGTTCAGACCTGTAGCTGTGGCCTCTGAGCCACATCCTTGCTCTGCAGAGTTGGAGAAGCCGCCACACAAGTAAGGCTCAAGAGGCTGAGCCTCTCGCTCGATCTTTACAGCAGAGCTTTCCACGGCGATCATCCAAGATGCCTCCATCTCCTACTTCTGTTAGCTCCCCGTGCTGCCTTGTATGCGAAACAGCAACGTTTGCCAGTGTTGCTGATCACTAAACAACAGCTAATGTTAAAATCTGCTCCACACTGCTATGGTAGCCACTTACACTTTGTGCTAGGAGCCAAAGCAAACACCCAATCCCTTATTTTGTTGTTTTCGCCTTCTCTTCCTGGAGAAAGATGGAGATGTAATTTGCATCGGCTATACAAAGCATCTCTTGATAAGATGAAAACACTTAGAGAAAATGCATATGCAAAGTGTGACCCAAGCAGTATTTCTGAGCCCGTATTTCAGCTCTGGGAAGAGCGAGTGAGCGTGCTCTGGGGATCAGACATTCAACCAACACCCCTTGTGCATGTCACTGTGCATTGGGCATCACGCAGCCCGCCGGAGCGGCTGGCGCTTGCAGGTAGCACGTTGTGATGCTGCCCACCGCACCGCACTGCTGCCCGCGCTGCCCGCCATGACGTGATGCTGCCCGTGCTGCCCACTGCCGCGCTCACACCGCGTCTCCCTGCGGCTGCCTTTGCCACCGCTCCTGCACCTCTGTAGGCAAGGGCCGAGCGTTAAACTCTGAATCATCCCAGGCTCTGAACAGCAGCGCTCGACAAAACGTTAGAGAAAAGGTGCCAGAGCAGGAGATCAGACTGTTCTGCAGTATACGCCACTTAAAGATGTGCAGAAATCCAGCTGAGATACTTAAAAAAATAAAATAATAATCCTGTTTTCACATTCCTGGGTTGAAATTCTGTAGAGGAGTTCACACAGAATAGGTTAGCTTTGATCTTGAAAATGTTACGCTTCAAATAAAGAAACTGAAGAGATAATGTTTCTTTCCTTGGTTGTTTTCACTTAAGGCTTCAATCCCAAGGTGTTGACACCGACGAGCTGCGCTGATGCTAAATGCCGCTGAAAACTGACAAAACCTGGTCTTTAAACTGCTCAGTGAATGATCTTATAAGTAGTGCCAAAGACTGCAGGCACTGGAAAAGATTTGGTTGGTGGGTGGTGTATGTGAACATGTCTTTAGAGAAGGCCATCTGCAAATTCTGGGGTGCATTAAAGAGGAGTGTGGCCAGCAGGTCGAGGGAGGTTCTCCTTCCCCTCTACACTGCCCTAGTGAGGCCCCATCAGATGTACTGTGTCCAGTTCTGGGCTCCCCAGTTCAAGAAAGATGAAGAGCTACTGGAGAGAGTCCAGCGGAGGGCTACGAGGATGATGAGGGGACTGGAGCATCTCTCCTGCAAGGAAGGGCTGAGAGACCTGGACTTGTTCAGCTGGAAGAAGAGAAGGCTGAGAGGGGACCATATAAATATCTGCAGGGTGGGTGTCAGGAGGATGGGACCAGACTCTTTTCAGTGGTGCCCAGCGACAGGGCAAGGGGCAATGGGCACAAACTGAAGCATAGGAAGTTCTGTCTGAAGATGAGGAAGAACTTCTTCCCTCTGAGGGTGATGGAGCCCTGGAACAGGCTGCCCAGGGAGGT
>Ga0065711_1048096_pt1 | contig 11989 bp, 12 predicted proteins | sample Hoacrofraction12_FD_59098 | JGI IMG/M metagenome (GOLD analysis project Ga0065711, IMG submission 59098) | Hoatzin crop microbial communities from Cojedes, Venezuela - Epithelial fraction 12 v2 (version 2) | ecosystem: Host-associated > Birds > Digestive system > Esophagus > Crop | place... | reverse complement strand
TGTGGAAAGATGGGGACGTCAGATGTGTACCTCAAGGGGACTGGATATTGGGTGAGGACAGCCAATAATTTGAACTGTGTGATGTTAATTGCTAGATAATACTGTGCGTCATCACTTCTGTTAGCTGCTGTGTCATAGCAAGGGTGTAACAGAATCACTCAGATTAACGAAGGCTGAACGTTGATGAAACCGAGCAAAGTGCAGCAGTGCTAGAATGAGCCCTGGCTTCGGCAGCTGGCACCCAGCACCTTGCACGAGGGACACCTTCAGCCCCCAGCCCGTGGGCATGGGCTGCGCCAGACAGACCGGCCACGAGCTCCGGGTGCTGCATGGCCCAGAGAGGCTGTTGGACAGATGGAGCCCAATGCTGTGGGCTAAACAAACCCAACGGATGTTTTCGAGGGCTGGCCCAAAGCCTGAGGGAGCGATAGGTTTGTGTCTCAAAAACCAGGAAAAGTGGTGATTTATTGGAAAGTGTGGGGCCTGAGCATGATGTATGTGGTACGGAGTAAGGGGTGGCTGTGGCTGGGATAAAGTTAATTTTCTTCCCAGTAGCTTGCTGTGTTTCGGATTTGGTAGGAGAATAATGTTGATAATACACGGATGTTTTTAGTTGTTGCTAAGAAATCGAGGACCTTTTCTCAGTTTCCCGTGCTCGGCTGCTGCGCAGGTGTGCAGGAGCTGGGAGGGAGCGCAGCCAGCCCAGCCTGGCCAGCGGAAATATTCCGTACCACAGGCGTCATGCTCGGTTTGTACTGGGGCTTGGCTGGGGGAGGTGGGAACTTTTCCATGAGTGAGTTCGGCAAGTTCTGCAAAATCTGCGAATTCTGAGTTCTGTTATCGCTGCCTGGGGACCGGCTGCACAATCGGTCAAAAAATTGTATTATGTATCAAATGTTTTGCATATTCTTTATTCTTCTTCTTGTTATTATTATTCCTTCCATTGTTGTCTTGTTCAACTGTCTTTAACTCAGGGGGTTTCACTTTTTTCCCCATTCCCCCTCCCCACCCCACGGGGGAGGGGGGGGGAGCAGTGAGCGAGCGGCTGTCAGGTCCTAGCTGCCAGCTGTCGGGTTAAACCACGAGTGTGTGTGGTGTGATATGTAGTTATAGAAGTGCCTCTGCTTATATACATGTAATACATATAAATATATGCTGATGTAGAGAGAATCATATAGTTATAGAAAGGTCTCTCTGTATATATTCTCGCTATAAATATGTACTATATACACACAGCACATACAACACTGTCTATATAGTACATTGTATATTTTACTAATATCCATATATTAATAGATCTACATATGTGTATAGCTATATATGTGTGCATATATGCATAGAGAAATACATAGCTATATTATACATATACATACATAGTTAATTTTATATACTGTATCCTATAGATAGGAAGAGAGTGCGTTGTGTAGCTAAGGGCCTCACTGTGTTTGTATAGATACAAAACGCATATGCAAATAGATCACTAGGGAGAGAGTATAAGGGTCTGATGTATATAAATGTCTGTATGTGTTTATAAAATTATATATAATGCTATACTGTATCTAGATAGCTAAAGCGAGAGACTGTTTTGTTCAGTTATCATGAGGCGCTCTCTCTCTCTGTATATACACAGACAGACATGTATTTAATATATGTATATACAGTATATGTAAAGGGCTAGCATGTTTGTTACACGAGGGTCTCTCCGTGAGACCCTTTTGTAACCATACAACATCCTTTCTCTCACCGTCTGTTAGGTTTATTTAGATCTACTTTATACACATGCACACTATAGATACCAGTACATAAAGGACATAATTCTCTTGCCATTTATAAGAAATAAATGTATTTTTTAATATATGGGTGCATGTGTGTATACCTAGTTCTATACAGTAATAAAATACATTCTATGCTGCAGTGTATATCGATAACTGTAGAGAATTTGTTGTTTTGCTCTCTGTACATTCACATACACAGAGAGCTACTGTTAAATAGCTAAGGGTCTCATCTGTGTACGCACACATATTTAAAAATACACCTATATAAACTGTTAGTTACGTACCTGTCTGAGGGGGAAGCGTTCAGCAAGCACCTCTAAAGGTCTCTGGGCATCGGGATGGGGCTGGGGTTTCTTTATAAATACGGAACACTGGAGCCGACGGAGCCCCGGGAGCAGAGGCCGAGCGCGGGGTCGTGGCAGCCCAGTCCCATTCCACGCCGTCATATGCCGGGGCACTGGACAGAGCCAGGAGCAGCCACAGACCAAGTGCCCCTCGCCCTGCGGACGGCGGAGGCCGGCGTACCTTCAGCCAGCCCTGCCGCTGCTGCGTCAGCCGGCGCCAGCAAACCCTCCAGGAAAAGCCGCAGCCACACAATCCGTCGGTATTTATAACTTTAATTTGCAATACTTTAGGGTCCAAGTTTCGAACTGCAATATTTTTACACTCAAGACACAGTCATGCACAATCCATATTTCAATTTTTCTATTGCTCAACCACAATTTAAAATAACTTAATAGTGGAAACAAAAACCCAAAATCTTAAAAAAAAAAGGCTGCTGAGGTCAGTAAGATGGATCCATGCCATCAGCACATTTACAAAGTAAATAACTTAGTTCTCTTTTTAAAAAGATCAGTTACCTCTTAATCCAAAGTTACAGAAGATTTTTCACTACACATCTGTTTTTATCTTTTACCTTTTTCTTTTTTTCTGTTTTTTCTTTTTTTAAACAGATAACACGTCCTAAAAAAGGAATGTACAGCAAAATGAGATACATCTCTGATAAACGATGAGAATGTCGGCTCCTCCTCGGTTTTACTTTTGTCTCGATACCCTGAAGAATCAAAAAAAAAAGAAACCAACCCACCCAGCAGACACCAGCATAGGTGTCCACTGGTTGCTTCGGACTAAACTGGAGTTCAGCATTGGTTACATCCTGATCCAGTCAAGAGTTGCAGAGTTCTTTCGCGGCCCTTCCCGTGGGCACGGCGTGGGCAGCGCGGACGCGGCACCGGTGCGGACGCTGGATCAGGGCTCTGCCCGGGGAGGAGGCGTTCTCGGCACGGGGGGCTGCGGCGCGGGCAGCCCTTCGCTACCAGTTCCCACCCAGAGCCGGCGGCTTGTGAGAGCCCGACTGCAGAGCCGAGAGGGCTTCTCTCCCCTGTTGCTGTGCCACAGACTGATTCAGCAGCGTTGCTGGACACGAATAGAAACAGCGCGACAAAAAAGCGATCGCCTTTGTGCACCTTACGCTCCAAGGGCACAAAATATCCCAGCAGGCGTGGATGCAGGAGACGCGCGGGCCTCATGTTTGCTGCGTTGACCTGCGTCTGACCCGGACAGCTTTACACGACGGACAGTAAGAGCAGGGGGGCAGCGACCAGTTCCGCTGCCGCTGAAGCCGACAACCAAACACGCACTGACCGTGGCGGGAGCAGCAGCAGCGCCAGAACCTGATCCCTACATCCGCGGCTCGGCTGGATGAATGACACACATGAGATGCAGCAGCTAGAAACAACAACCTGCCGCTATTCCCTCATGTCTGCCACAGTGTCACAGCAGCCGGAGGCACCTGGGAGCCCTCCGTGCCAGCAGGGAATTCGGATGACGGGCCCCGGGCTCCTGGGGTCCTGCACAACGCAGAGGTGGGGACTCCCTCTCCAGACCCAGCTTAGGGCTTCAAAAAGCCGTGAGCCAGCTGCTGCGAGCCGGCAGTTCGAAGGGCAGAGAAATGAGGAGCTCAAGCACTTTATCGGAGCCAGCTACGGGGTGTTGGTTAGCAGCCACCGAGCGCAGGAAGACCAGAGGGCACAGAAAGAGGGACGAAGGCAGCCACGCACAGAGACTGGAAAGAGCACGACCTGCCAGAGGTAACGCACTGCCTGATTTCTCCCTTCAGGAAAACCCTTCCCTGTTTCCAGCCCCTGAACGGAGCAAAGGACAGAGAGGAGGTGACACACAGACAACGTTCTCTGCTCATATGCTTCCTCCCTCAGAGTTATCGAAGGAATGTGATTAACTGTGTCCTTCCCTCTGAGGGGTCTCAGTTAGCGTTAGCAGCTTAGCACTAGCAGCTACTGTAGCTGAAGCCTCAGGCCACAAGAGCTGACCAAGAGTAAACTTTTTGATAAAACTACAGCTGCTAAAACAGAACTGGCTGAATCCAGCAGCCAGAGTCACAGAATTGTTTAGGGTGGAAAAGACCCTGAAGATCATCGAGTCCAACCATTAACCTTGACACTGCCCAGTCCATCACTACACCATGTCCCCAAGTGCCACACCTATGCGTCTTTTGAACACCTCCAGGGGACTCCACTGCTGCCCTGGGCAGCCTGGTCCAGTGCTTGACAGCCCTTTCGGTGAAGAAATATTTCCGAACACCCAGTCTAAACCTCCCCTGGCACAACTTGAGGCCATTGCCTCTCGTCCTATCAGTTGTTACTTGGGAGAAGAGACCAACACCTGCCTCACTACACCCTCCTTTCAGGCAGTTGTAGAGAGCGATAAGGTCCTCCCTTGGCCTCCTCTTCTCCAGACTGAACAGCCCCAGCTCCCTCAGCTGTTCCCCACAGGACTTGTGCCCCAGATCCCTCACCAGCTTCGGTGCTGTTAGAACGCACTCCAGCCCCTCAATGTCCTTCTGGTAGTGAGGGGCCCAAAACTGCACACAGGGTTCAAGGTGCGGCTGAGTACGTGGGGACGATCCCTGCCCTGGTTCTGCTGGCCACACCATTCCTGATCCAAGCCAGGATGCCGTTGGCCTTCTTGGCCACCTTGGCACGCTGCTGGCTTGTGTTGAGCTGGCTGTGGACCAACACCCCAAAGTCCTTTTCCACCAGATAGGAGCGGAGTGAAGAAGATAAGGTCCAAGGAGCCAAGTCCAAGCAGCTGAAATAACTTCAGAAGAAGACCAGCCCAGCAACAGTGAAAACCAGCAAGAAATCAAGAGACCACCAACCAAAGTTAAGTGACTTGACCTGGGGCTGGACTTGCATGATGCACGCCTGGGATCACAGCGATCATCGGCTCTAAACTGCATCCAAAGAGAGGATGCATAAGCAAGACTGCACAAGCTGCGGCCAGAAAATGAAATTACCCTGTCAGCTCAAAGACAGACACAAGCAAAGAGAAGTTTTAAAGATCTCTGAATGGCCATTCATGCTCAAAGAAACCTTGGATGTTTTCTGCTGAAACACAAAGGTTGTCCTTTGCCTGCTTCCTGTAAACTGGGGGCTAAAATTCAAGATATTTACCTGGCCAGGGGAAGGGGAAATAGAAAAGCTGCACGCTTGTATTGACCGGTCTTCGTCAGCTTGCCCCATCCCCCAGCACTAAGCAGCTGCAGGTGAATGAGCAACTGCCCAGCGGAAGGCGTGCGGACCGCTGACTGGGCAACGTTCAGCACGGCGAAGCTGGCATCAGCGCGCCTGCCCTGGCTGTCAGCAAAGAAACCCGGGCTCCTGTCTCCAACGGTCGCTGTTACGGAGCCACTCTGGTGCTTCGCTCACAGGGTTTGCTCACGACCGGACTAAGAAACACACATATTTACATGCTCGGGGGGAGGACGATCCAGCAGCCACACCAGGGACGGCACACTGGAAACAACTGCCCTGCAGACAGCAGGGTCTGGTGCCATTCCCTACAACCGGAGCACAGGAGACAGCTACTCGCTCCCTTCCCTGGCACAGGCTTGGCTTTCGGTGGCAGGACATGGGGGCAGACTGACCCAAAGACCTGCCGAGGTGCAGCCGCTGGCCTCGGAGAACCTCGGCACCAACAGCGAAGGGCAACACTTGAGTCGGCGTGCAGTGCGAGTCGGGCAACCGGTAGCTGAAGGCGGAGAATAAGCACACCCGTATGTACACCCGCGCTGGCCACAGGCAGCGAGAACACAACCCGGCCCGCGTTTGTGCCCAGACCCTGCGAGAACCCCCCCGTGCAGGCTCCCAGGAGCGCACGCAGGAGCTGTACGGAATTCTACCTAGGTATGGGGGTTTTTTCCCCCTTTTTTTTCTTTTTTTCTTAAATAAACTTTTCTGTGCTTCTCAAACTTCCCTGACTTGGCTGCTGTCACGCTTCTGTCCCAACACACATTAAACCACAGCGAGCTGTCAGGACATTTTCACACATCGTCACTGCGGGGATGGGAACTATGGTCAAGCTCCAGATAGGGGTTTTTACAAATTTAAAATGAAGACAATGAACCAATCTTTCAAAACCTTGGAATGAAAGTGTTCGAAACCTATTTACTTCGGCATTTCGCAAGAGCAACAGCCTGTTTCTTATACTTCCAAAAATACCTGCAACTGATGGCTTAATCGGAGGAAAGTGGTCAGAAAACCCGAGATGGTTCCAGGGATTTCATAGTATTCATCATCTCCTCCCTTTCTGCCAGGCCAACACTCTCGGCAATCCTAACGTGCTACGTGAGCTGGGAAATAACGTACAAGTCTTGCCCCTCGCAGGACTGGGGTTTTTTGATTTTTTTTACAAATATATTAATATTCCTCTTGCGCATTTCCTATCAGAGTTGGGAGGACCCAAGCGCAGCTGCCATCTCTCGGTATCTGGCGACCGAGGCTGCGGTGCCAGAGGCGGTCGGCAGCCCAGCCCGGCACCGCAGGGATGCTGGAGCTGGGCTTCCCCGCACGGCCGGCCGACAGCCTTGGCCCGGCCATTACCGTCCCTGCTGAAAACAGCCACCGGCAGAGATTGTTTCTGTTGAATCCTCTCTGCGTCCCAGGAACTTTTTTTATTAGAAGATAAATCTTGAGATTTGCTGATGCAAAGAAAAATAAATATAATATTTAATAACATAAAATTAAGGCCTCTTATTACAGCAGTTGTCTTTGAAAAGCCAGTGCCAACAATATTCTGTATGCAGGGGCATACACTGATTAAAAAAAAAAAAAAAATTATGCTACCGGTTGATTTTCCTATTTTTCATCTCTGTTCTCTTCCAGAAACTTGTAGTGGTCGGGTTTTCTTAAAGCAATGTTGAAACACTTGCAGGTAAAGAAAATAAATAGGAAAAATCCCAATTACAGTGTATGTCCAGCAAACATGTGCCACGAAAAAGTGTGAAAAAGTGCTTTCCTTTTAAAGGACGGCTGTCTGTTCCTTTGTGGGTGGGAAAAAATAAAAGCTATACTGGAAGCAGAAACTGTCACTTGTTTCTTTGTTTCTTACATGGCACAGAAAGGGTTCAGCCCCATGAACGCTTTACAAATCGAGGGCGGCCCATCGCGACCCCACATCACTCTCTTCCTGACCAAAGTCTCCCAGGTAGGACAGCTTGAGCTGACAGAGAAAAATGCGATCTCACAAAAGAAACAGAATCTTCTGAATCAAATTATTGGGGTTAGAAAGGACCTTTCAGATCGAGCCCAAATGTTAACTGACACTGCCAAATCCCACTACACCATGTCCCTAAGTGCCACACCAACGCGTCTTTCAACACCTCCAGGGATGGGGACTCCACCACCTCCCTGGGCAGCCTGTCCCAGTGTTTGACTGCCCTTTTGGTGAAGAAATTATTCTTAATATCCAATCTAAACCTCCCCTGATGCAACTTGAGGCCATTGCCTCTCGTTCTATCACTGGTTACTTGGGATAAGAGACCAACCCCCGCCCTCACTACATCCTCCTTTCAGGGAGCTGTAGAGAGTGATAAGGTCCCCCCTCAGCCTCCTCTTCTCCAGACTGAACAGCCCCAGTTCCTTCAGCGGCTCCTCGTAAGACTTGTTCTCCAGACCCCTCACCAGCCTCGCTGCCCTTCTCTGGACACGCTCCAGCCCCTCCATGTCCTTCTTGTAGTGAGGGGCCCAAAACTGAACACAGCACTCTAGGTGCGGCCTCACCAGTGCCCAGCACAGGGGCACGATCCCCTCCCTACTCCTGCTGCCCACACCATTCCTGATCCAAGCCAGGATGCCATTTGCCTTCTTGGCCACCTGGGCACACTGCTGGCTCCTGTTCAGCCAGCTGTCAACCAGCACCCCAAGGTCCTTTTCTGATGGGCAGCTCTCCAGCCACTCCTCCCCAAGCCTGTAGCGTTGCATGGGGTTGGTGTGACCCAAGGGCAGGACCCGGCACTTGGCCTTGTGGAACCTCACATAGTTGGCCTCAGAGAACCACTGGTCTTACTGCTGAAGACTGAGACAAAGACAGCAGTGAGTCCCTCCGCCTTCTCCTCATCCTCTGTCACTATGTTTCCCCCCAGATCCAATAGCAAACGGAGATTCTCCTCAGCCCTCCTTTTGTTGCTCATATATTTATAGGAACACTTTTTACTGTCTTTCACAGCAGTCGCCAGATTTAGTAGGGCTTTGGCCTTTCTAATTTTCTCCCTACATCACCTCATGACGTCCTCATAGTCCTCCCAAGCTGCCTGCCCATTCTTCCAAAGCTCATAAACTTTTTTTTCCCTGAGTCCCAGCCAAAGCTCTCTGTTCAGCCAGGCTGGCCTTCTTCCCGTTGCCTCGCCTGCTGGCATACGGAGACAGACTGCTCCTGAGCCTTTAGGATTTCCTTCTTGATGATCATGTCCAGCCTGCATGGACTGCTCTGCCCTTCAGGGCTGCCCCCCAAGGGACTCTGCCAACCAGGCTCCTGAACAGACCAACGTCTGGCTCCAGAAGCCCAAGGTGGCAGCTCTGCTGACCCCTCTCCTTACCTCTGCCAGAATCAAAAACCCTTCCATCTCATGATTGCTGGGCCCAAGATGGCCTCCAGCCATCACCTCACCCACGAGCCCTTCTCTGTTCGCAGCCAACAGGTCCCGCAGGTGCCTTCCCTAGCTGCATCCCTCTCAGCCTCCGTCAGGACGGTCTCTTCCACACACTCCAGGGACCTTCTGGACCGTTCCCTCTCTGCTGTATTTTATTTTGAGCAGACGTCCCCACCGTGTTCGGTTCCACTTGCAGGGCCTCGTACCTGCTGTGCCGGGGCACCTGGGAAGGTGGGGTGGGCATGGAGGAGCTGCGCCGGGCAGGAACGTGACACCATTGCCCCCATCCCTTCAGCCACCGTGTTCAGGCAGGTGGAGAGGACTGGGGGCCATGTCAGCAGCGCGTCTCCCTCTCGCGCTCCCCGACGCTCCTCTCCCTGCTCACCCCCTCCCGCAGCTCTGTCACCGAGCGGAGGAGCTCCTCTCCCTGGGCGCAGCTCCCACGGGCGGGCTCCCCGTCCCCATCCTGGCGTGGGAGCAAGGCCTGCAGCCCGGCGCTGTGCGGGATCGCAGAGAAAAACGGGACCTCACGAAGGAAACAGAAGCATTTGTTATTTGGGCATCTGAAAATCAGACCTGTTGCGCTCCCCGGGAAATCAGGGAATCACAGAATGGTAAGGGTTGGAAGGGACCTTAAAGATCACCTGGTTCCACTCCGTACTTTGCCGCGGTACCTCGGCGAGCGTCGCCGCCGTCTGTTGCCTCAGCCCCGGACACCGGGACGGACAGAGCGCGCGAGGGTAGGTCAGCTGGCAGCATCAGCGACAGCCGCAACACAAAAGACTGAAACGAAACAAGAAGCCGAAGCCAAACAAGCCAATGGCCTAATTCAAGCACAGCCCGAGCATCCTTCATTCCCGCTGGCAAAATGTGAAGGTGGCGAGAACCCCGCAGGCTCCTTCGCCCTTTGCAGGACCAGGCCTAAACACTGAAGCTCTACAGCACAAAGCTGGTTTGCTTCTTGTTTTTTTCTCCCCCTCTCACTGGGTGGGAGCTGCTTCGGTTGCTGTTTTGCAGCTGATTCGTTGTACCGCTAAAATACAGCAACAAATAACCCATGCAAATGCTTTTTCTGAGTGAAGCCACATTGCGTCTTTCTTTTGGAAATGAATGAATAAAACACAAATTGCATACTTCAACTACTCCGCTCCCTCACCCATCGGCTGACCAGTCAAGCACAACCGGTCACATCCAGGGTTCCCTCTCTCCCAGCAGCTCAGAGCCGCATTTGGCAGCGCTTGCTGTGCGCAGGGCAGCAGAGAGCAGCCTGGCTTGCCATCTCTAAACATTTCTGCAATCCGCTCCGCGTTTCACGCGTTGGCTCTTGCGCGGTGCAGAGCTCCAGGTTTCCTTGCCCGGCGCTTCCTCCAGTGCCGTCTGCTGCACTGGCTGGCGCAGATCTGAACCGCGGACGCTGCTGCTCGCTCGCGTTGGCCTTGGTCTCCAGGGCAGAACTCATGTGCCTGAGGGATGCTCGAGCCAGCGGCGCAGCCCGGCTCCCCCAGCCTCTACCGAGCGCGGCGCAGACGCGACTGACCTTCCCCAGGAGCCGTGAGCCGACCAGGAGAGCGGGCATCCCCAGGAGTGACACCACCCCTCAGCTCTCTCTTTGCCCTTCTCCATTCCGGTGCTGGCTCACAGTGGCTCATCCCACCAGCCTGCGCGGGGTTTCACAGCACGGCTCACGACCCACCTCGGAGCAGCCCACCGCGCACCGGTACGGGATGATCAGTCCAGTCCCAGGAAGATCCAAGCACCCAGCGCCGGTCTTGCTGCTGCCAGCGCCTTCTTCCAGCCTGGGGCTGCGGGTGCTGAGGCTGCTCAGTGCTCTGCGAGGGGTCTGCTGGGCTCAGCCCCAGGCGAGGCCAGGCCCGCTCTCACCTCGCGTTTCTCTTACGGCTTTGCATCAGGCGAGCCCGTTCCAAGCACGCCGACTGATCCTTCTGCTTTTTCGTTTCAGCAAGACTCTCATCCAGGCAAACAGATCACAATGAGTTCTGCAAATCAAGTTGTGGAGAACTGAAACACCATCTATTCACAGCTGAACGCCTGCATCTCTACAGGAGGTTCTGTCTGCCCCACTCTTGGTTTGGTTTTGGGTGGAAATGCAATTACACTTTTTTCCTCACCTACAAGTACCGTGACTGGGCAAGTACCATGAGTGGGCTGTATGCAAAAGGCAGTGCAGTCTGGAGTTTATGAACGCAGGAGACCCTTTTCCAATTCCGAACCATACCAAAAAAACCCGTAAAAGGGACTTTCTGTCTTTAAGAAACAACTGACAATTTAAAAGTGAATGTACAGCTTATTCACAGGGTGAGGAGGAAGGGAATCTTCCAACTGAATCTGCTTTACCTTGGAAATGGCCGAGGCAGCAAAGCATTTTCGGTCATTACCTGTCTGTCTGAAGCCCTGTTTCATCTTAAAAATAAATTAAGGAGCCAGAAAGCAGGAAGAAGACAAATGATAATTTTTTTACTCCTTGAGGGACGGGGTTGTTCTCCCTCCTACCACCATGACTGTGACCATTGGTTTGTTCATCCATCCATCCGTCCGTCCGTCCTGCAGCACGAGAGTTGAGGTTTCTAGAGAGTTTTTGTTCTCAGTCCTGCTCTGAGCTGGCATGGGAGAAAGCCGGCCTGAAGCGCTAGCGGCTGCTGTTCTTAATCGCTTCCTTTGCTGCGATGATCAGAGGAGTCAGGCTGGAGAGGGGCTTGGCTAATTTTAAAAACGGATGCTGCCCAAAGGAAAAAAAAAAAAAAAAAAGAAAGGAACCATTACTTTCCACACTCAATTTCTCACAGGTTCAAGCAGTGTTCCTCTGGCTACCAGGAATACGCAGAAATAGGACTCAGGGGACCATCTGCACCTGCGTCTGCGTGTCCAGCACCTTGCCATCACAGGCAAACATGGCCCACAATCCTATCAATCCATTTATCAAGGCCTCTTCAGCTTGCTGGGATTTTTGCCCTGCCACAGCTCTGGGAGTGCTGCTTGCCATCCCAGGGCCTTGTTCCTTTCAGGAAACTCAAAATACTTACATTCCCATTTTCACAGAATCCCAGAATGGTCGGGGTTGGCAGGGCCCTCTGTGGGTCACCCAGTCCAACTCCCTGCCCAAGCAGGGTCACCCAGAGCAGGCTGCACAGCACTGTGTCCAGGTGGGTCTGGAATATCTCCAGAGAAGGAGACTCCACAGCCTCCCTGGGCAGCCTGGGCCAGGGCTTCGTCACCCTCAGAGGGAAGAAGTTCTTCCTCATGTTCA
>Ga0065711_1009202_pt1 | contig 11989 bp, 5 predicted proteins | sample Hoacrofraction12_FD_59098 | JGI IMG/M metagenome (GOLD analysis project Ga0065711, IMG submission 59098) | Hoatzin crop microbial communities from Cojedes, Venezuela - Epithelial fraction 12 v2 (version 2) | ecosystem: Host-associated > Birds > Digestive system > Esophagus > Crop | place... | reverse complement strand
CGGCTCCTGGAGGACTCGTGGCTGTGTGTAACTGTGGCCACGTTCTCTTACGGCTCCTGGAGGACTCGTGGCTGTGTGTAACGGCGGCCACGTTCTCTCACGGCTCCTGGAGGACTCGTGGCTGACTCGGCGCAACACGCTCTAACACTGGGCTGATCTTCCTGGCACTAAACTCGTAATTACTACTCAGATGTATATATCCATAAATGATAAATCGTCTTAACTCAACTGAGCAACAAAGCAGGTAAGACTGTAGTCACGCTGTTATTTTAGTAGAGTTAGTAAGATTCAAAATTACATGCAATTTATTCATACCCGTGTAAAATCTACCACAGGAAACACAAAACCCCCAATCCTTCAATACTGGCACTAAAATGCATAATGGCATCTTGTCATTCCAAAGGGGTCTGCTGCATTTTAGTCTGATCATTGAGTTGTTTACTGTACAAAAAAGCCACAATATCTTGAAGGCAGTCAGAACAGGAGTGTGAACTCCAGCCCTAACAGAAACGTAGCTTTTCTATTTATTTTGCTCAGGCAATCGTAAACGCTGACTAAAAATAAGCAGCCCAGTTTCTATCTAAAAGTTATATGCTCATTTTCTTGCTTTGAGACTTCGTAGTCTTCTCCCAGAAACTTCCATTTCTGCTAGTCAACTTTTACTTTAGTTAAGACTACAGATAAGGATTTAAAGGCGGCAGTGCTCTACATGGTATCATGGTTACATGGTGAGTCATTGAGTGATAGTAGTAATGGGTCTCCTGTATTTGCAACAACTAGTACAACACACCAGTATTTCTCAGATTTCACAGCTGTAAGAAGCCCTGTTCATTTACAGGAGTAGTCTTAAGAGAGCTGCTACAATGGCTTTAAAACATTGGATCAAACTGGCTGTAGAGAATGTCATGGCCACGATGTCCCATTAATGGGCCCCTTTTATTTCAACATGAATTCAGAAAGCATAAAGGTATGAAAAACAATTCATTGGGTGGTGATGAATAATACTGTTTTGTCTTTATGTTGATCCCCTTTAAAACGAGACATAATTTAAATATAAATATATATGAAATGTATAGATAAATATATAGAGATAGCTATGATAATCTGTAGTTTTATCAGAACTGGATTAATCAAGGAAAATCTAAAGGCACCACAATATAACAGCATCACTGAATAAAATACTCACTATACTTTGCATTTATGTAGTTCTGAAACCAAGCAGTCAGAACTCCATATACAGCAAGGAGTAAGTCTCATTATATTAACCTCACAGCCTAGGCAACTAACTCTCAGATTCACTTAACGATGATACTCAAACTATCTCAGGTAAAGAATTCAGCTGTTCTGACTCCCAGTTTTTTATCTAGTTAAGAATCAGAAAGGCTTGGGATAAGGAAACAAAACTTTAGAAAAACAGAATTTATCATTTGGGCCTGCACCCAGAGGTTATAATGAGCAGACAACTGACTCTCCTCTGTTCCAAGGGTCTTAATCAGTCCTATTAGCATCAAACAAATTAGCTGGCATAAAATCACCCTCTGTTAAAATAACTCCAAATTATAATTGCATATTGTAGAACAGAGTATGCATGGGTACCAGTGAATAGTGCCTTGTTTTCTTTCTTGTTTAATTAATCCAAGTGTATTTAAAGTGAACAGTAATTCATCAGGCTAAAAAATCGTAAAATGTATCATATCACAGCTGCAGCAAACTCACCTACTTGCGAGGAAAGCCTCATTTCTCACTTCCACTGGTGTTACATTAACATGGCTTTAACTCTGGTTGAGCTAATCCTTAGCTCATTTTAGTGTGACAGGAAAAACAAACTTCAAATCTCCTCCATAAGGCAGATTTAAATTGGCTGCAATTATTTTTTTTCTTTTTAATTATTTGACTCCAGTGTCAAATCAGCCTTGGCTACAGATCTAACAGTGACAGGCTGCCTTCTGGGCTGCGACAGTCAATGTAACCTGATAATTTGAACCTTAAGGAGCCTTTGATAAGTAAATGAGGATGTAAGACAAGAGAAAAGTTCGTTATGAATTCAAGCTAATGTAGCACTCCCAGACATGGAGAACACGGTGCTCCAGAAGAAACACCTTCCTCAACCTGGGGAAACACTTTCCTTCTTTCAAATGCTGAATAGAGAAGCAGCAGCTCAGCAACGCTGGGACTTGTCCTGCAGCTAAAGTGCTCTTGGTCCATCTAGTAGAAGTCTCAGTCACAGCACGGGGGTAAAGCACCAAGGCTGCTGATATTTTCAAATCTCTTAGCAGCAGTAACCACACAGCAGCTTTTCTGCAAAATAAACAAAACAAGAATCCAGTTAATCTAGCAGTACACTTTTTTATTTGGTTAAGCGTTCTAGGACAACCACATGGTGGTTTCTTTGTGCATAAGGAAAAGAAAGCTTCTTGCTTACAAAGGGTTCTTGCAGCCTCCTTATTTGTCAGATGTTTTACACAATATTAAAAAGACAAGGCCTCTTTGTTAAGTGGACAAATGGTCCTGGACATCTCTCTCGAAATGCAGCTACTCTGCTTTTTTGCCTCTCTTGTCATACAGATCACAGCTTGAAAAGCTGCAAACCTCTCCATTTACTGCAAGCATTTATAATGCCAGGTCTAAAGCCACTGGCACTTAAGTGTATTATTTGGGGTTAAATGTGGTAACCATACTACTTGCCTGACAAAAATAGCTGAAGGGAATCTTCAAAAACAAAGCACTGCTATGACTCTAGATCCACTCATTAAGTAAACCCAAATAAACTCCAAAAAGAAAAACACACGCAGAGGAAATAACACTGCAAAAGCCAAAACCAGGTTTTCCTGCAGGTTAGATCATGGGTAGGTTACTACGTTACAAAGCTATAAAAAGTTTATTTAAAAATAATTTTGACTGCTGTTGGACAGTCCATTTATCTCAAAGTTGATTTTGGTTGTAACAGAAAATTGTGTAATACAGTGCTTCCTGCATTAGAGAGGGAGGATTCTCACCATTTGGTTGCTGTGCAGTTAGTGGCTTGAAATGGGAAACACAAATAAAAACACGAGTCCTGTAACAGGTCAGGAAAACCTGCTTAGAAAACTGCTACATAAAAGCACACAGGTGAGTGGACCAGAGCTTCGTGTAACCTGTCCAAGCACCAGTGAGGTGGGGATGAATGCTGAGGATCACAAAGAGGTCTTCGTTCCCACTTGATTCCTACTGCGGAAGACGATGCTCTGACATTACTGTTGGAGCAAGTTAGGAAGTTCTGTTGCACCAGAGAGCAAGCAGGACATAGTAGTGGTACCTTAGCCCTCACCAACCTCCAGTGTACCAGGGAAAGGCAGCTTCAGGTCCCCAAGATAGCTCATTTAAAGACCATTAACTTCTGCGCTACTACACTGCATTGTATAAAAACTGTTCTAATTTTGCTTAGTCAAAACAGAACAAAAATTTCAACCTCTCACAATACTCTCTTTTTCACATGTTTCTGGACAAAATCTGTTGCAAACAAACCCCAGTTCATCACTTGCCCTACGAAGCAGATGATGGATGATGGCAGCTTTAAAAACTCGCCTGTAGTGAAAGTGGACTACTTTAATTTTGGCATCCTGGTCGTTACTAATGACGCACGACTAAAAGGAAGCGGTTTTACAGCGTGTGTGTTCTCAGCCTCACTCACATCTTGACCCTCCACTGAGTTTTGCCCAGAGATGGCCCCAGAACCTCTGAGTGGTTCCCATGGTTCTTCAACAGCCACACCAACTTCTGTGGTAGTTGGTAAAAGGGGCCGTGGGAATTGGTGTGCTGTTTTAGGGAGATACTGTACTGCCTGAGGTAGCCTGATTTCAAAGTGGCTGAGGGACTCTGCTTTGGTCAAAGACCAGAGACAGAACATGAGAGCAGACTTGAGTCTCCCCGATCCCCGGGGGAGGCAACCAAGCCAGCCTGAGAACCACTAATGAAGTGTTTGTTAATGAAAGGGCAAAGACAGGGAGCCAGAAAAAACGGACAGAGAGAGATGCTCTGGCAAAATTGTTTGGGTTGTTACAGGCTAAAAGGGCAGAGAAGTGCTCTGTCAGAACTGGGTCCTCAAAAGTGCGGAGCAGCTTCTTTTAGGGGACACCTCATTTTCGTTTCACTACAGTTAGTGGAGCTACCCTGCGGGTCTGGCCCGTGCCTTTGCTAAAAAGTAATTACTTTTCATATTTCTACCCTTTTTAAACCATACTCCTAACCACAGCATGAAAACCTGAAAGCTTTCAACACCGAAAAATTATTGGGTGAAATTCTGCCCCATGAGAGCCAGTGGGAGCATAACTATTCCCTCTAAAATGGCCAGGGTTTGCAGCACATATGGCTTCATACATAGGAAATTTTTTTCCTGTTTCTGTGACTTGGTATAAGTGATAGGGCCGGTTTATGTTTTGAATGCTTTCCAAACAACAGCAAGGATGGTGGTGGTGAATACAGCTCGGACCGTGCACTTTGGAACTTTGTAAGGTTTTTGGCTGCCCACTTATCCCTTCCGCAGGGGCTACAGTATTAATGCCTGAAGAAACACTTGGGGCCCGAAACAAACCTTCTGTTCAGCAGCTCTTTCAGAGAGGTTATTGAGCCGGGGGTGCTTGGGACACACCTTTAGCCTTCTATGGCAAAAGAGAAACAAAAAAAGAAAGAAAGATGCCATTATTGGAGCATTAATTGAAGATCCATCACATCTTACCTCTAGTTAAGGTAATGGCAGAACCTCCAGTTAAGGTAACAGCAGAACACAACAACATCAGCATGTTTTGGTAAAGCACAAGAAGTATGAACAAAAAATACTCAGGCAGGAGCTACAAAGGACAACACGAGTTGTAAGGTTTCTGTTAGGGCAGGGTTTCCCCAGGAGAAAATTGGTGATAGGAAGCAGCACAGCAGCTAAGCAGCCCATGTTCTTGCAGCATTTGGAAAAGACAGCCTGTCCCCCATGCTACAGAAGTCAGAGCTTCGCTAGAGCCCAACAACGGAGTCTAACTGTATCCTACGAAACCCTCTAAAGAGATACTTACCTGTGCCAAACTCTCTTATTTTTTACTGTGTACGCACTTATAAATCTTCTAATAATCTCATGGGCATTGCTGTTCTGGGAGATTATAATGAAAACTAAATTTAAATGAGAATTATAATAATTTATTTTATTTTTATCATTTCCCATTTTATACTACTTCCTGTTATCCTTACTCTGTATAACAGGAACATCTCGCAAGGACAGAGCTGTCAGGACACTACTCAGTCCATCCTGCCCAGAACCCACATCACCTCAGCAGCAGAATTACTACTGCTTTATTATCATCATAATCTTTGCTCTTCTCTAGATTCTTTTACTAATTAATAATATGGTCTCTTAATTCTTAATGATGGCTTTAGTTCAAAAGGCACCTTGACATGTACATCCTAGGCAATACAGCAGTCATTTTATTTAACATAGATGTGCTTTGCCTGCAAAGGAGGAAGCGAACATTGCACTTCAAATGTTGTAAAAATTCTGAAGCCTGCTTAAAATTCTCCCCTCATGAACCACTGAACCACAGAGTGGACTCACTCAGAATCAGCCAATAGCAAGCTCACCAACAGTGTGAATCCCCAAAACTCACTGACTACTTAACAGAGGAATAATCAAAATTATTTAAAATCTTGTTGATCCTCCAGCTCAGCCCAGCTGAATTGTTTGTCTGAACAAACAACTGCTTCTTTTGTGCTGACCACCTCAAAAAGCACAAAGGTGCTTCAGTACAAAGATAGGCACTGAGTGAGGTTCCAAGCTCTGTTGGGAAAAGGTATCCCTTGGGAAGAGCTGGGATGAAATCTAAGAGTACTCATGGGGGACTTCAGGAAAGCCTGAAAGGGTTTTCAAAGCAGGAAGCAAAATCATCCCCAGCTGGAAAACTCTTCTCATATGGTAATTCAGGGCCCATTTTGTAAATAGTCTCATTTTGCTAAGAAATGGATCCACTCAGCAACACACAGGAATTGCATGATCTTATATTTCTTCCCAGATGTGCAAGAACTGATGAGCAAGTGTGAGCATGCAAATTACAGTAGCTGAAAAAAATGCAAGGGGACACACATGGCTCACAGCGGCAAGCAATGCAGCAGCAGGGAAGACTCAAATACATTTCAGAAAAATGTCAAAGCATATAGTAATGTGGCAACACAAGAAGGCAGCAGTAGATCTACAATGCACATGGATATTTAAATTTAGGGACCTGGAGTCTGCAGTGGAGCTTGTGGTCTGATAACCATGGGTGTTTTAAGGCAGCAGTTGCACTTATTCTCCAGCTAAAGGAAAACCAGAATGCTTTTAAGTCATTTTCCCAGAATCTTACAGCTGAACAACTATCTGCTACAGGTCACGTGTTCTGCCATCATGCAATGCTGTCATTTCAGGACACTATGCCAGATGACAGCTAACCCGTGAAGTAAGTTAGTTTTGCTTCACAGCAAAAATGCATTCAGGTAACTTCGGAGTATTTTATGGATGCAATGAACAACATCAATGAAGTGACGTTATGATATTCTATGTGGACATAAAAAACTTTGATAAGTCCTGATAGTTCTGCAATGGAGCAGCACACGTGACGCAGCTGTGACATGATGGCATGGAACACACATTTCAAAGATATAGAGATTATATACCATTTTTCCTTGATGAGAAGCTTTGAGATGAAATCTTTAGCCTGATCAGAAACACCTCGAAATTCCTCATCTTCAAAATCCCAGCTACAGGACAGGATATTGTTGAGGGTCTCATTGTCATCATCACCCAAAAAAGGAGACAATCCACTGAGGCTAAAGTAAAAAGAAATATGTTCACTTCTCTTGTCTTTTGCCCTTCCTATACATGACCTCTGATGTGCCATCTATGATTGTTCTGTCACTCCTGGCCTGTCTTGCAACATGTTATTGTCTGAGAAAGTCTCCAGACTGTTCCTATGCTCTCTTCGACTTACATGTTTAAATAACCACCCTTCTTCCCTGACAAACCAAGTGTTACTGTCTTTCATGGTAGCTCATATTTTCTAGACCTCTGACCACTCCTGCACACACCTACTGGGAACCTACCAAGCAGTCTACATTATTCTGGAAGTGTGATGATCAGATCCTCATGAGAGATGTGCAATGAAACAAAGGAGAAAAGTTCATGGTGACTGGAAAAGAGGAGAGATTACTGAATACGGAATTTGGAAAGAAGCCTACATTTTCTATTTTGGGTAAAGATTTTGTCAATAGTCCAGTATAACAACAAATTTGGATGACTGACTTTCTAGTTCAGCCTAGAAACAGCTTACAAAGCAGATACTGAATCCTACTTACAGCATATAAGCAATGACTCCTACACTCCACATGTCTGTAGGAAAGGAGACAAACTCATAATTCACAACTTCAGGAGCAAGAAATTCTGGAGTACCAAAGTTAATTCGAAGTTTCTCCCTGGGTTTATACCTAGGGAATGGAAACATCAACAGAGGATATGAATTGCAGCTCTAACTAAAGCTGTCTAGCACTTAGAGGGAATTCAGAAGCATACAGGAAATTTGGTAGGAAAACAAGGACAGACAGAGGTACAAAACAAAAATAAATATACCCACATATAGAATGAAAAATATTTGCAAGCTTTGTATCATACTTTAGGGCAAAACCCAACTGCTATACAAAGGAAGAAATTCAGATTTCAAGGACTCCTCAAAGCAGCTGTTCTCATCCTTTTGGGACTTCTCCATATCATAGGCATGGAATTTTTAACCAGTAAATCCTTCACTGAGGTTATGGTACCTAATTAAACTAGAAAGTGATATAGCATGGAATATATTGTAAGAACCCTTGATGGTCTTTTACACTCGCTTTTGAAGAATCTCGTAACATTGGAGACAAGAGGGCAGACAGGATGTACCACTATTTTTGTCCATTTCAGCTGTTCCAAGATACTTCTGTGCATGCTTAGTCAGAATCAGCCCTCTTTCAACCTTCTGCCTGAAAAAAGGCTTCAGAACAAACCTCCTTCACTCAGCTCCAAACACTCCTTATTAAAAGATATCCCTGGTTAAAAGAGCCGCATTAAATTTGTCCTAAGAACGGTAGGACACCGTTATGTATCAAATGTGTCACTGCAGAGATGTAATACTTTTTTTGTTAGTTTTGTTATTCATTTACGATTAGCAAGAACACATGCACGTACCTTCTTGCCAATCCAAAATCAATAATTTTTATTTGATTTGCTGCTCGGTTGACACACAGGATATTCTCAGGCTGCCAAGAGAAACCAAAAAACACTTTAATGAGAAACAAGTATGAAAAACTGGGCTTTTAGCAAACTGTAGGGAGAAAAACACTAAAAACACAGCAAACATCTCATAAGCACCTTTCGGTTTCCTCCTTGGTCAGACTTCTCTGCATGGGCACCCCCCCACCCCCACCCCCCGCTATCACACAGCGGTTGAGGCCGTGTGTTCTGTGCCTTGCAACTGCTTTTTCTTCTCCTTGGCTTTTCAATTTGACATAAGGCAGAAGTTCAGATAAAGAACTCATTAGGAGGAGTGGGACAGAGAATGCAGACTTCCAAAGAGGGGTTTCAGAATGCTGGCACTGTGATTTTACAGACCTTAATAAGCTGACACTCTTTTTTTAGAAAAAAAAAACAAAACAACACTAATTTGATGGGCTTTGAAGTTTATCTTACAGCTTTAAGTTTCTGAGTTCACGAATGTTCTAGCAGTAACTGATTGAACACTAATATATAAAGCTAGTCACATCAACTTTATGCTTTTCTCACGTATTTTAGCAAAAGGTAGGATTCACAGGTTAAATCCCTCTGGATTTTCATAGGGCCAAACGCTGTTCTTCACTTCCCTGGCAGAAATCCATTAACTTCCTAGAATTAATCCAAATTCATACAGAAGGGACTGAGAACAGAATCTGGCCGATTGTCTTTGAAATGTAAATACCTAAAATAGAGTCTCCTTCGCTGCCAGCAGTTTTATAGCTACTCCGTCTCGTTGCTCATTGAGTCGTTTTTGAAACAAAACAGCCCTCAACACTTAAAACATTAGTTAACCTTTGTCACCATTACTAATTCATTTTACATGTAGGACTTTTAAACGCCATAGGACTTTTAAACACCACATGTCCATAGTTTCTGAGGTCCTGGATGATTATAGTCAGGATGATTTTCTTTCAATTTAAAGCTTTCTTCCCCAAAGTCATTTGTTCCTGACAGAGATCTATGAACAAGTAAAACAGAAGGGAGAAGCCATCACTGGAAAGCACATGAAAAGAGGTCTCTGGGGAGAATTTCTTGGATTGTTTATGTATCTTTTTGTCAGCAGTTTGACCTCATATTACAACTGTGCCATCTCCAAGATCATAATTAATGCGTCCCAAAGAACTGTGCAAACTTCTGCTTGACAGGTTTCTAGGTAACTGGGTGTTTATAAAGAAAGAGAAAAGTGAGTCTGGTCACTGATTAGCAACTGAAGCAGGTCCCAACGAGCATCTGCTCATTTGCTTAACCAATGCAATAATACCTATGTTAACATTAAATACGTACTATGTTAACCCAGTTATTACAAGCCAAAAACAGCAGCTGTAATAAAACTCTCACCAAAGAGAAACCCATTTTGTGCACTTTTTGTTTCTTTTTGCTTGGTTGCAAAGCTCGGGGATCACTAGGAAGCTTTATAGCCAGTCATAAAACTAAAGACATCATCCCGTTTTATTCCTGCACTAAACAGAGGTAAGAAACAAGTCTCTTATTTGATAAAAACTTGGGTTAGGGGAGAAAGAGCCAGCTCAAATGTGCAGTCTAATGAAAAATACCTTGACAACAAGTGTTTTGTAATGGGGGACAGTTAACCATTGGCAGTCAACCAGAGTAAGCCTGTGCAATTGGTGGATTTGTTTTTAAAGAGAAGTGAGGGGACTTTGTGCGTATATAGTTGAATAGTTCAGATAACTAAGAAAGCACGTGGCAGACAATCTGCCACCCTTCTCCGGGCTTTCAGCTGCACTAGCAGCTATTGCCTAACCCAATACAGACATACTGTATTTGTTACACCAGCCATTGACTAGTTTTATTTCTTAAATTTTAACAAGTACATTTTAATGTATTTTCCCTGAATCTACCTATTTATTGAGGCTTTTTCATGATCAGGACAGTGTAGTGTAGTCCTCAGAAAGATGCGCAGGGTTTCCACTGACCCTCAATGACCCTTGAATTTAGTTCCACTCGCTCATGCCTTGGTTTCTGCACGGTAAAAAATGGGGATAATCGCTACCCCGTGGCTGACGTGTAAAAAAGAGATCTTGTGCAGTTGAATTAAATACTATTTGCATAATATCTTGAGATCCAAATATCAAAATTGAAAACAGCAAGATACTTGTAGTCAGCTGCTGGCTTTTTTTAAAGCAGTCTGTAGAAAATTTAAGTGCTACGAGGCTTGATGACATACGCCCACAATTCTCATCTAATTTACTTACTCCTGTAGTAATTTAACTGATCTCAATGCAGTTAAAGTAAATACACATTGATCTAAGGAAAGAGGAATAAGGCTCTTTATTGTTTCTGGCATGGGAATCTGCTAAGCTGTATGGCGTACAATTCAGAATAAGAATTTCCACAACTGTCATTGCACAAAACATACATCTCAATTCTCTACCTTGAGATCCAAATGAAGAATGTACATTTGGTGCATGTACTGAATTCCCTCGCAGATCTGCTTTATGAACAAGATAGTATCCATCTCTGTCAAATTGCAGTTTTCATCAATAATTCGGTCAAATAACTCTCCCCCTTCCACGCTGATGAGAGAAAGACAATAAAGTGGCAACCAGGTTCAAAACCAATCCCATGTTATTAGAGTAATACAGAATTTATATTATTGACAATCTGAATCACTCACAGTCAAGTTCAGTAAGGCAAGTCTACAATATGAGCTTGTACTCTGATCTGAACTTTGCAAGAACTGGGTTCTCATGCATACTGGCCTGAACTTCTTCACAGTCTGAGAGTCCAGTCTCCCACCCATTGATAAGTATTAGTCTTGAAATCTGAACCTTCTGCTGCCTTGAGTCATCATTTTGTACCAGGGAAATTAATGAAGTCACATGGAAAACCAAGACAACATGCTGGAGAATTTGCATTTAACTGCGCAGTCTCCTCCCTCAGAGTTTAAGAAGGACATGATCCAAAACTTCAATTTGAAACTATCTAAAGTCAACAAAAATTACTTCTTAATTTCTCATCACATTTCAGAATGCCTCCATCTTACCCATTCACACCTACACAGACATTTTACCTTTTGTGATACTCTAATCACGTAGACCAATTTCAGAGTATTATCTGAGAATGTCCAGAATAGCCAAACTCGCATAACATTAAACCTTCTACCATGCCTTTCAATGCTTTAGTTATGCCCATTTTGGCTTCCTTAAGACAACACCTGCTTAACCTGACTTTAAGGCAACTATTTTGTGCCTGTTTAGCCTGATAACCCAGCATATAAACCAGGTTTATCCATTCAGGCAGCCAGTATAAGGATTAAGCTGGCTCCTCTTCAGCGTAAGCTGTCTTCTCATTTGCCTCACAGAACTGGAGATACTCTGAGAGGTCTGTTTCTTAGCTGACACAAATTAAAATTTGAAATTAAAGAGAAGACAGATAACACAGCTTCATCTTCAAATGGAGCAGTGGCTTTACAGCACTAGAAATGTGGCACATCCCTGGAAAAAATGCATAAATGGCTGCATGGGAAAACTTTCCTCTTAACTTCCATTTTTATTTTTTCCTGAGAACATCTTTCATATGTTCTTTCCACCTGTAAGAAGCTCAATTTCTAATTTCAAGAGAAAGTAAGAAGGAAATGGACAATTCTAGCAAAAGTGGTACAGACAGAAAAGGAAAGAAAAGAACACACTTACTATTCCATGACTAGGACAATGTCATTTTTTGATTCAAAGGCAT
>Ga0065711_1048098_pt1 | contig 11990 bp, 8 predicted proteins | sample Hoacrofraction12_FD_59098 | JGI IMG/M metagenome (GOLD analysis project Ga0065711, IMG submission 59098) | Hoatzin crop microbial communities from Cojedes, Venezuela - Epithelial fraction 12 v2 (version 2) | ecosystem: Host-associated > Birds > Digestive system > Esophagus > Crop | place... | reverse complement strand
TTGATTGCAGGCTTCCTTTTTTTTTTTTTTTTTTAAGATTACCATAATAGATAGCCAGTAAGCTTAACAGACATACATCTAAAACTTTAAAATCTTTGTTTAGCTGAAGAGCGAATGTGAGTCATCCCGTTCTGAAATAGAGCTGCTGAGAAAACAACTGGGAAATGAAAGAGCATCTATGAAAAACCTGGAATCTTTGCTTATGTCCAGTCGTGAGAAAGAACTTCATTCACAGATAGCAAATCAAGGAAAAGACTCTGAAATTCAGTTTCTCAAGGAACAGCTTTCTTTAGCAGAAAATAAACTGTGAGTAAATAACCAGGAGAATATTGCAGTTTGTTCATTCTTCCCAAGTGTATATACACACAGCTGGTTTTATATCTAGCTGCATTTTCAAATGGCCAATGTACCTTAGTTACCTTAACAGCAGAAGATACCAAAAACCTACTTCTGATTCCTCAGCTATACCCTGATAGACTTTTCTGTGTAGTATTACATTTTACTCCAAAAATTGTTCGTAATCTCATTTGCATGGCGTAGCTGCCCTTTTCATTTTGGATAATTGTATTGGTGGCATACTTGGCAGATTATAGTTGCTATCTAATTAAAGTGTATGGACTTTACAGTGCTGTGCAGAGTCGAGATTTTACTCAGCTCAGAAAGAGAGCAGTTCAGCTAGAACTGGAACTGGATATCACCGAGAGACAGCTGGGGACTGAGCGCTTTGAAAGGCAAGTATATGGTTTTGTCTTGTGCTTCCTGCATCTAATTGGGGTGAAATGCAATATAGTACTAAGACTTAGGCTAATTAGTAGGTTAAACAGTAAAGTTTGGTTTTTCTCTGCGGCACATCTCCTGTGTGTTTGGAGGCTATTCATGTCACTGAATTTAGTCTGTGTAGCTGTTATATACGCTGTCTAAATTAGTTGTCTAGGTTCCCTTTACAGCCAATGGAATGAGACAGTGAGATAAACTGCCCTCTGGAATTGCCTGGTTTAAGATGGGATGGGTCACTTTCCTGAAGATGCTTGTCTGCATTCATTTATAGTGATTCCTGTTTGATCTATAGTGAGACTCTAGGTGACTAGTTGGCTAGAAAAGTGATTTATAGACTACTAAGTTCTGTGGTACGAATGACTACCTTTTGGCTACACCTGTACTAGTGAACTAAACCAGGTCAGAGCATTAGCTTGAGGGGTCCACACAACTGCATATATACTTGTCCAAACTGTTTAATTACTAGTATACACTCTGGAATTATTTTAGCCTGTACCAACCCGCATTCTCCCAGATACTGCTTGGGGCACAGAAGGTGCTAGGGATGGTTCCCGAATGGCAGTATGCCCAAAGCAATTTTTTTTTCTTTTTTTGGCTTTTTCATAAAATCGAAAGTGTCCCTTCAATGTCCCGCAAAGGTTACAAGAATTCTATTTATTTTCTGGTTTTCTTCAGAAAGTCATGCTTCACAAGAGCAGGTATCTGTCTCTCTTGCTTGCAGGGAAAGGGATTAAAGCTCCAAGTTGGCTTCTTACAGCCAATGTATTTTTCTGGTACTGGCAAGTGAAAACCAGAAAATTAGCCAGAGAGGAATAATACTGTCATTAAAGTCAGTATCATGATTGCTATCATGATAACGGAAGCAGCAGACGTGAGTAGTGACTGGGGGTTTTTTGTTGTCAGTCTAAAGAAGTGTGTAGACGATAACCTTGTTCTAACACTGACTTAGCTAGTTGTATTGATTTACTGCCTTGGTGCAGGATGAAATAATGCCTGAAGTTAGGAGGTGGAGAGTGCCAATGCTGTCAGGCCTTGAATGAGCACCAACACAGTGATACTAGGAGGCTTCTCCATCTGTCTGGGTTTTTCTTTACTGTCAGGAAAAGCACCTCCCATCCCTCCCATCCTCCTGACTGCACAAGCAGTTTGGGCTCACATAGAAACAACAGGCTTGATTTATTGTCCTGCTCTGGCTGTGGTGACCAAGCACAGGGAGGGGATTCATTGTCAGGTACCCCTGGACAGCCCCTCTTGCATGACTTGCATATCTTTTTATCCCTTTCTGTTTCTTGACCCTCCTTTTTGCTGCCCTTGTACCTCCCTTTTCCCCAGTCTCCTCCCAAATAAAAAACTTGCCCATAATTACTTTTCCCCATTGGTCATTGTTTTGCTACATTCATACCCAAACTTGGGATTCTACAGGGCAATGTCATGTGTGAGAGGTACAAGCAGCTGCACGCTGACTTCCCACCATTGCCGGCACCATCTTGACCATTAAAGACAGCACAGCATGGGCATAGTAAAGCCCCTAAAAGCAATAATGCTAGTAAGACTAGCAGTCAATGTAGGTAAGTCTGGTTCTGTAGTCTTTACAGCGCATATGTGCCCCAGGAACAAGGTTGTGGGATGTTGGTAGCTAGGTGGAAGACTGTTACCATCTCACTGGGCTCCTGCTGCTAGACTGAGCCCTTTTCTTGACTGTAGATTCAGATCCGTGAGTGGGTGCTGGATCTGATCCCTCTCCTGCAGGTTTTGGTGATCTGCTTCAGTGGTCTGCTCGATAGGTCTGTGGTAACGGCTAAGTCACACTGGGGTCGGTTTCAGTTCAACACTGTATGGGCAGTCCTTTTTATAGCTTTATTTGCAAGGTTTTGGGCAGCCTGGAGTCCTTTTTTTCCAGCCTGGGTCAGTGGCGTCCTCACAACACACCCATTCATTTGTAATGAACCATTGTGCAGGTTTTACTGGAGTTATCCACTGAAACTCAGGGGTTGTTGAGCCACCCTTCCTAGTAGTCTAGGTTGGACTGGGAAACTAGATTCTCCTCATGTAAACAATTGGTAGCCTGAAACGAGGATCCCCCATGAGTATATACCTCCAAAACTTTTCAGTGTATTATCCAATCCCATGTACTTCCTCCCCCTAGGCTGAGGTGCAGGAGTTAGGGATTGATCCAGCATCCAGGCCCAAGCCCGTGCAGTCAAAATGACGAGAATACCGTTTTACAACCTTCCCACTGAGGAGTCCAGCATCCCTTAAATATCCATCAGTTTCAGAGCACTTCAGGTAGACTCTAGTCCACTGGCCTTGGCAACTCAAACAGCACAAGAATACCTCAGGCAACACTGTTCTTACATTAATATCATTGCTGATTTTAGTGATTGTCATTATGTTGCAGACTTGTGAATAACCTTAAAATTAAGCTCTTCCTCCCTGGAGATTTTACAATTTTTAGAGTTTAACCTGCAGCAACCGTGGCTAGCTTCTGTCTTTTAGGGAAAATAGAGACAATGGATATGTAGAACTAAATCTGATTCAGGGAGTAATACAGAGAGAGTTACTAATGTGTCTTTCAGAGAAGTATATGATGAACACTACATCCTCTAAAATAAAATAAAAAAGCTGACAGTCTTAAATAGAAAAAAAATTATGATATGAAAGTATCAGACTATCTCATATGACTATGAGATAGTCTGATACTTTTTGAAAGTGTTTAGTCTCACTGTAAAATAATGTTTATTTAGGGAACGTGCTGTACAGGAGCTTCAACACCAGAATCGTACAATCTCGTATCAGTCAAGCTCTGCGTTAAAAACATCATCACCTGCATGTTCCCATCATCAATCACCTGATTGGTCTCTGGACTCGTCCCTGGAAGGGTAAGTGGTTCAACAATATTTGAGTTCCAAACAGTGAGGGGAAAAAAAAATTGTCAAAGGACGAACTCTGATATTTCTTGTTGAAATATTGACTGAATTCCATGGAATTACATTGCTACAGAAAAGTTACAAGAAGATTCAGGACTACGATGTTTTGATTATACTCCTTTTATTTTGTTTTATTGAGCTGTATCAAAACTGTATGGGTAATAGCAACTACTTGCACCGGGATGCTATAGTCATTAATTCTTAAAACAGTAATAGAAATAATGCTACAGAAAATCTCTACTTGACTTGCACCATTTTGTGCAGGTGTAGATGTAAGTATTTTCATCTTTCCTACACAAAAGCTCTTAACGATCTAGCTTTTCTTCTTCTAGGAGTTTTCAGAATAGATTTTACTCTATATATGTGCATTTTTTACAAGAAACATAAATGCATTCTAAAAGTCTTCAAATACTTGTAACCCTGAGGAGGAGCAAGCCCAGCTTTCCTTTTAATAATCAGTTAAAAGGAGCCTCCACAATATGCAGCTACTCCCCTGTCAGTTCCAGTCTCAGCTTAGTTTCATACTTGGTAGCTGCACGCTTGTTGCATCACACTTTTTTGGTAGATTGATGGCAGCATGCATTAAAAAGAAATTGCCAGTTGAGGGGGGGGGAAGTCTCAATCTATGACTTGCAGGAAATAATTTCTGTTTTTGAGATGGTTATATACTTCCAAAATACTTGTTAATACTTTGTTGACCGAGATTATTACCTTTGGCACTTGATTAATCTTTGTTATCAAAGGTTCCTCTGAGTACACAGGTCCTAAGAATACGAGACAGGTTTCTTCAGGCCAGTGAGCTGGTTCTGGTGCCCCGAGTAGCAACACACAGCTGTGATTTTTTTTTTTTTTGGTGGCTATTGCCAGTCCTTGAGAGCGAGTACAGGGAGTCTTCATTCCTCTGATAGAACCATGTCTACTCCTCCTTAGTCTGAGTACAGCATAGCTCTTAAATTTGTTGAAATAAGCATTGTATCATTTGGAATGGTTTAATTTACTTTTAATTACCATAACATTTTTTTCTATTTTTGATACCATATAAAGAAGAGGGATCAATCCATGTAGTCACCACACTGATACTAACAATTATGGTGCTTCTTCTATTTGTATTCACTCCCTAATGAGGGTGATAGAATTCCTTTCTAATTAGTAAACTTCTGGCTAAATACCAAATCAAGACTAATCTTCTACAAACTAGATTATGAATTCAACTCCTTTCTTGTTTGCTTTTTGGGTTTTGTGGGGGTTTTTTGTTTGCCTTTTTTTTTCCTGGCTGGCCTTATGTGTCATGATCTGCTTTTGCACATTCCTAAGGAACAACAAGTTTATGATGGACTGAAAATGAAATATATAAGCCAGGTATAAGTACTTTGTTTGCTTAAAATCTTCATCTGGTTTAAGCTAAATCTTTCTCAAAAAAATCAATGTAGCTTTTGCATGCAAATGAACTCAGGGTTTTTTCTGCTTAATTATTTTCCATTTTTGAGTGCTCAAGATCCTAATATAATTCATAACTTTTTTCCTCATCCAGCTCTTTGTAATACTTTTTTTAATAATTAATTATTTATTTATTTATTTATTTATACTGAATGGTTTGGGATTGCTTTCATTAAGAAAACCTGCACTAAAAACTGAAACTTTGGCAATCTGTGCTGTGTTTTAAAAGCTTAACTGGAGACAATTTATCAGGTTTGTGCAGTGTAGTGATACAGTGATGAATAAAGTAGCCTGTTCGATAAGGCTCTCCAGAGACAGAGCAGAGATCTGAATCTGGATCTGTCTGCTTTGTATAAGTGATTTACACTTGATGTATCTAATTCTAGGTGACTGCTGCAATGTCCACAATACTGAAGTTCTTGATAAATTTTATGTCAAGAACAGAGTCTGTATCACGAAAAAGATGGAAGAGTAGAAATGTCTGAAATATTTATGAATGATGAAATCATTTCCCTCCCAGCTAACTCTAGAAAGATTCAGAAAAATTCACTGAGACCAGAACAAGGAAAAAACAATGTAAAATATGGCCTGAGAGTAAAAGCAAGAATATTAATGCAAAAAATTGGGGTGTCATCAGCAGCAGAATCACAGAAATAAGACTTTTAAAATAGATATATGGGGAATTGATGAAACATGAGCTAGGTGTAAGTTCCTGTTGGATTTAAAGCAGAATGCTACTAGAAACAGTCCTCCAGGAGGTGAAATTTCATTTTCAATGGCTTGGAGACATTACCATGGCTTGAAAAAGATATTGTAGAAACAGCTAGTCATGGGTAGAGAGGCTTCTTCCACAGCTGATGTCTGACTCTGCAGTACATGAAGTATGATGAAATAGCAGTGCTGGAATCACCATTAACACCCTCCCTCCTCTCCAGTGTTGTGGTGCTATTTTAGCAGACAGGCTGTGATGGCAGATGAGCCAGGCAGTCACCATTTTACTTTACTGAGAATGTGATACCAGAAGTAAATTGGGCAGTAACTTATTCTTCCATCTTTGTCTTTATTGCACCAGACTCCTTGTTTCAGTAAAGTGAAAAGGATATGCCTTGTAGTTTGTCTTGCAGACCTAGTGGGAAAGACCTTTTCTGTCTGATTTTAAGTGATAGGAGTCCAAAGCTTGCCTTTCACTTTAAAGAGCATTATAGCACTTTTGTACAGTAAAATCTTAACCCTTAAAATAATCTGGATTGACTGGGAGGCCTGTTCATAGTGCTTTCAGAATCCAAACCTTAAAATTTTGCACATGGAAACATCAGAATGTATTTCTGTATTCACTGAACATGAAACAAATTAGATTTCTTTTTCTTTTTAGGAATTCTTGTTTCAAGGACTTATAATGTGATATTCACAATGGCATGTGAAGGCTCTGCACACCACCTGGAGAGTTAAGAGTTCAAGTTTAATGCTTATTTAATTATCATTTTTCCCTGCTGAATGCTAAATGTCATTAGATCTATTTCACAAATGCTTGCACAGGTTTTTCATCACTCTTATTGTTGTTCAGTGGGAAGAAATCAGTCTAGATGGCTTCCTCTCACCCTTTTCCCAGCTCCTGTATTATTGCGTGAGATGTAAACAGAAAAAACCCCTGCAAGTTCCATCGACTTTACTGACAGTGTGCTTTTATTTTAAAAGTGTGCATAATTTTAAAAGGTTATTGATGTAACTAAGAAAAAAGGAAAGAAAATAACACTATGAAACTTTATTGGGGGAAAAAGTGTCTATATTCAGGTGTTATGATTTGGATGTATTTTTGCTGAACCATGTGAGTATTACGCTTGAAAGAATGCTGTGCCATCTCAAGATAGGAAGAGTTTGGGGGTTTTCTCCCCTTCAAAACCATCTGACTGATTAATTTGGATAAATAAGATAGTAATGCCAGCAGATACCAGTGTTTTGATATCCATCTGTGAAGATTTGCATTTTTTTGTGGAGGTGTGTGTAACTTCTAAGAATTTTATTAAAACTGCACAAAGTTACTAATTGGAGGTTTTTAATATGAGTGACTACTGTTTGGTGATAGTTATTGCGCTTAAACTTGCTCAGAATTTCTGCACTTTTTGTCATAACATTTGTCTATATTCTATATTCTCACACTTTAAACGCAAGAGAAAATGTAAAATTGTCTTCTGTAAATCATCTGGGAAATCTACACCTCTGTATTTGGAAATAGAGAAGTAATTCCTGCTTAATTCAGTTAAATTATCAATTTTTTTAATAGATTCATCCTTCTTGCTATCTTCATAGAATCATTTTAAAAAAGATATTACACGTATGTTCCTTCATATGAATTTGGTTTGTGATAACCTGACTACTAAACATTAACGTTCATACTTGAGTAATGATTAAAGACAGCAGAACCCATACGAATGCTCCTAACTGTCTTTTAAAACCTGTTGATATGAGCTGTAGGTATGATTTTCTATTGCTTTTTAGGAACATGTAGCTTTAAAAAGCCTGTGAAAGTATTTTGATGAATAATGTAGAAGAAAAAAAAAAGTAAAGTACAAATATATACCTGTAATGTAAATTCTAAGATTATCTTCCATAAGAGCAACACTATTTTTCAGTACAGGTGATTTGATTTTAATTTATAGGTTCTGATTCTTCATTCTTTATCTGGGAGACAGCCACAGAAGTAATTTCAGCAATCACCAGTGTTAATGGGACTACCTGCAAGTAATAAAGTCTGTAGGATCAGGCATAATAATATTAACTGTTTCCATACTATGCAGTTATTAAAAGGCATATTGTACACTCTTCCCAGATGAGAGAAGATGATCATCTCATCATCCCAGAAGATGAGGAAGTGTTCTTCTGATTTGCAATCATATTGCCATATTGATTTTTTTAGAAGACGATCACAAAAAAGTTTGAGAAATGTGATGTTGGTCTATAAAACTAATACCCTGTAATTCAGAAGATGAGAAGGAGATATTAGATAAACATAAAATAGATAAAACTGAGTTCTTTTTGGGAGCAGATATACTGTGCAGACGCCTGTGTCCTAAGACGCAATTCCTTGGTTGCAATAATGATAGCTTTTCTATAGAAGATCATAAAGAAGTCAGTAACGAGGTGCCCCCCTACAAACAAAAAGCGCAAGATTCTTAAGTTCTTTGGACTTTAAAATTCTTCTCTTAAGTAGGGAGGATTAAGGGACTATCCAGATTATCAATGTCAAGATTTAGTAAACTTCCTTTTTGCAGAGTACTCTGATAAAGTAATAGGTTACGGTTAGGGTTAGCTTTTTTTAGAAACTTTATGAAAATGAGAACCTTGTTTTTCTGCAGGCAAATTGCAAAGGGATCATCAGGTCATGGATGGGGCCAAAGGAACTTTTGTCAGTGGTGATGGGATACCAAGTGACTTCTGACAGCAACTAACTGCTAAGTAATTATTGACGGTTAAAAAAAAAATAAATTATTCAAGTGAGTATATTCAGAGAGCAGTATCACTGTAGTGGCAACTCCCCTACATCTGACCTAACACAAAGTCAAGAAACTGAAAGAAAGAAAAAAATGAAAGAATTAATTGAATTTGCTGAAGTCTGCAAATAATACATGTCAGTTTAACAAAAAAGCTGCCTGTTGGCAATGTCTGTAGTAATAGCCCAAGAGGACTTGAACAGTGTTTGTTGTTGGGGAATTGTATGCACTGCTCCAACAGTATACTCTAAAAACCTTCAGACCATTGCTGCGTATGAAACTTTGCTTCATCCTTAAGTAAAGATAGATAATGTGCTCAAACAGTGTATTTACAGTTCTTTACTTTTGGTCACAGACTCTCTAATCTGTAACACACCTAATTTTTTTCAAAAACCAGGAAGTACTATTGAATATGCCCTAACTGAAAGGTACTGAAAGGTATTTTGTATAGTATCTATTTCCTCATAATGTGGGTTACTCATGGTAGAGTGATTTTTTTGGTGTTGCTTTATTACGCTATTTTGGTTAGAAAGAAACATACACCAAAAATCTATTTACTATTTGTTTGCATTTGTGACACTTACTTGCAACTGTGAACGATGCTGTACTTGATTTTTATTCATTTTTTTGTGGTTTTATATGAAATAAGAGCATGGTAAATTTGTTCTCAGCTACTCTGATGATCTAAAACTATCTGTTTTGCATAACAAAGAATCCTATAGTATTTTAAAAATTATTCATGCTCTTCTGCAGCAATATTTTTCTAATTTCTAGTCACAGGTTATGGAGCTGTTTCCAGCTGAGTTGGCTTACCTATGGCAATGGAAACTGTCACCATTAATACGTAGAAGGTGTTTTACTTGACCATAGCTGGTTTACAGGGTTTGCAGGAGAAAGAATTCAGCGCCTCTGGTATCTTCCCTCCTTCATCTCTTTTTCTTCATACTAGAAGAAACACGAGCTACTCTGCATACAGAACAGTATCTCCATTACCGGTATAGTCCCACCACGGAAGAAGAATTCATTGTGTGTTGCTGGGTAGAAGTATTTCACTGCTTTTTGTACGATGTATGCAAGCAACCTTTCGGCAGCATTTGGAACGGTGTATCTGTGTGATTTATCCTGCTGTTTCCACTTAGCGAAAACCAGGTTTATTTTTTTCCCTTTCAGTCACGAATAAAGCTTGAACTTTAGCAATATGTAATCAGAGTTAAGATTCTGCTGTCAGTGTTAAAGCAAGTGGTTTTAGTCTTTGACCAGGAAAAATGCTTGTGGTGTGGGGTACTCTTTGGTACTGCAGCTGAGTTTTTCATTTTATCCCCCTGCTTTCTTCTGAGAGCAACTAATCCTGTCAGTATCAGTGTAGGCTGTGGAGCATGAGGGTGCCACATGGCTATCGGCATTGGATACACTTTAGCAGCTCTGGTACTCGCTTGCTTTTGTATATTTAATTAATCAGATGTTGGTTTTAGCAGATCTTACATGATAAATAGAATGCATATAAAGTTAGTATATGTGGAATATTTAACTAGTTAATCTGCATTAGGTCTTCTTTCCACGTCTTAGTGATTTCAGCGTGAGCAGCCTTTCAACAAGGAATACAAGTTGTTTTACTGATACAGACTGGAGTGCCTGTAAAGAAGTGTGATCTTTTAATAAAAGAAGCAAGAGAGTTTTTTAATGTATCTTGCACTCTTAGTGATCTTTCCTCTGATCCACTGAACCTTCATATTAATTTCCAGCAGAGGGAGTATGTGAAGGGAAGATGAATGAATCATGCATAGTCTTGTGGTATTAACATAGAGTTATTTTTCCACGTGTTCAGATATTTTCAGTTGGTTTTACATTGTGGACACTTTCCACACAGAAGAAAAATAGCTTGATAGGATGGACAAAATTTTGATGTGACTTGATTTAGACTGACTATGTCAAAACATATATCCTTATTAATAAAAAAAAATCTGATCCTTGTCATAAGTTTTGAAAAAACAAAGTTTTCTTATAATTAAAACATCATGTAGACACAGCCTGAAATGATGTTTTCATCCAGTGGATTTTTTGACCTGACTCTAATATATTGCAATTTGATTTTTATCTAGCCTGTCCCACATTTGACTTCTACTAAAATCCATGAAGCAGTGTAATCATTTATTTCAGCAGATGCAAAAGTCCAAGCTTAAAGTTTCCTGGCTTGTGCTTCTCATCTACATTGTATTTTCACTGTTTTTATCTCCTGAGGTGGGAGAACAAACAATTTTTATCCTGACTGCAGCCTACACCTAAGCAATTATATAGAGTGCACAAAGCAGAAAACTTCTTTGTTGTCAGAGCTGCAGGGCAACCTAGCAGGTGAACAATGTGCTTCTCAGATTTGCTTTACACAAGGGTACGTCCTTCCTGCGCGTGGCAATATTGTATAAAATTACTGTTGCCAGAATAGCATACACATTTTAAAAACAATGCTATTTACAGGAACAAAACCTACAATTGAATTTCGTTTTTGACCCACAGTGGCTGCTCTAGAAGTAATGTTGAAGTGATTTCTTATCTTAAGAATGAGTAAGCGTGCACCATTTGCCCTTTTTATTTCTGCTACCCTTACCACTGCCGTAAGAAACAATCAAGCTCCACAGCATCTTGCTCATTCTAACACTTTTACCTTGGACTGCGGGGCAACGCAGTGTGGTGTTCGTTCTTCCAGGCGACACCGGTGTTTCCTTTGCAAAACTGCTGTCCTCGGACCCGCTGACTTCACACCAGGGAGACTCTGTAGAGACGGAAATGTGCTCGTGCTGAAACTAGAACTCACAAGTTGGAGAGCTATTTATTGAAACAGGTGGATGCCGAAGTGGGAAACTACACCATTCATGTTATTTTTTGTCTTTTCTTCTAGACAGTTCCTCCAGTCTTCCTTTCTCCCCTCTTGCCTGGAAACTTAAGCTTCACATACACCACTTGAATATCCAAACATACAACTATGCACGGCTGCAAGCTAGAGCCTTTCACTCTGATACCACTGTTGGGATTGTGACTGATTTTTAATTTGTGTCTGCTCTGTTTTTAGCTGGTGCACCCACTGACTGACGCTACGTGCTACCCCGCCAGCTCCAACACCTCAGCTCGCTTCAAAAAAAACCTGGAGGGGGCCAGTCGCTTCCTTCAGCCACTAAGGGTAGGGGAAGGGGAAAGAGGAGCCAAGGCAGAAGGCTCTAGAGGTGGAGCAGCTCTGCTACAGCCGCCGGTCTGCTCCCTTCTCCTCAGCCCCCCGCACTCCGGGACCCGGCCGGGGTCTGCCGGGGCTGCGCGGGCTGCCGTGCCGCTCGCCTCAGGGCCGCACCCCGCCCGCCGGCCCCCCGGGCAG
>Ga0065711_1011767_pt1 | contig 11990 bp, 18 predicted proteins | sample Hoacrofraction12_FD_59098 | JGI IMG/M metagenome (GOLD analysis project Ga0065711, IMG submission 59098) | Hoatzin crop microbial communities from Cojedes, Venezuela - Epithelial fraction 12 v2 (version 2) | ecosystem: Host-associated > Birds > Digestive system > Esophagus > Crop | place... | reverse complement strand
CGGGGCTGTGGCCGCTGATGCTGCTGCTGCCGCTGGCGGCCGCCGTCTATGAGGACCAAGTGGGGAAGTTCGACTGGTGGGTGCTGGGGGAAACCCCCACCGCGCCGGGGTCCTCCCCCTGCGAGCGGGCGCTGGGCCCGCCGTGCCCCCGCTCCCTCAGCCGCCCGCCGGGCCTTCCCCTCCCGCCCCCTCAGCGAGGCGCCCCGCTGTCCCGTCTCACCCCCGGCCGCGTTTCCTCTCGCAGGAGGCAGCAGTACGTGGGGAAGCTCAAGTTCGCCTCCTTGGAGGCCTCGCAGGGTTCGAAGAAGCTGATCGTGGCCACCGAGAAGAACGTCGTGGCCGCCCTCAACTCCAGGAGCGGCGAAATCCGTGAGCGAAGCGGGGCTTTGCGGTGGGGAGTGTGCCTGCTGCGCTGGGGCTAATGCGTCGGTCACGCTGCGCTGTGCTTTCGCGCTGGTCCTGCTGCTTCGTCAGGCTGGGAGGGTTCAGCTGGCGGCTCTAAAGCCCTTGTGTAGGGCAGGCAGACTGTTCTCTGCACGAGATTATTGCCTGGAAGAGTGTAGCTTTACAAATAATAATAAATGTCATTGGAGGAACAAATCTTGTTCTCGCTTAACTCTTGTTTCCTTCAGTGTGGCGCCATGTAGACAAGGGCACCCCCGAAGGAGCGATAGATGCGATGCTGATCCACGGGCAGGGTAAGAGAACGCGCAGACGGTGGGCTAGGGCCAGCAGCTTGTGCATGGGGTCTCAGCCGCGTGTTAGACCACAAGCTGAACTTGCCAGAGCTCCTCGTCTTGTTGATCTGTGGTGCGATACAGGTTCTGTGTTCATCTTCTTTTCTTAATTTTCTGGGCAGATGCCATCACTGTGTCCAATGCTGGACGTATTCTGCGTTCCTGGGAGACCAACATCGGAGGGTTGAACTGGGAGACATCCCTGGACACTGGCAGGTGGGCTTTCATGCTGGCACTGCCTTTTTCTCTTCGTAGTGCTGGTCTAGGAAGGAAGAATGGAGTTGTTGACAGTGTCTGGACTTGCATTATGGAGAAAGATTAATTAAATGTAAAGTTTCCAAAATAACATTGGGTGAATTCTTTATGAATGCCTGAACCTTGCAGTTAAATCTAATGCTGTTTCTATTCCCTGGCAAATAAGTAAGAGGAAGAGATATGGATTTTTTTCATAGATGGATTTTCTCTTTAAATATCCGTGTTCAACCTGCATCTGGTTTCGGGTGTTTGGATTCCAGCCTAATCCTCTGTGTTTACATCAGCAAGGATAGATAAAGCGGGCTATAAATTGTTCTTTAAGATTGTTATTAAATGTTTGAAGAAGGTCTTCAGAGTGTTGGGTTTTTTTAATGATTATTCCTAAAAGAAAATAATTTTCTAACTTGCTGTCTCTGCCCTGTGCTTAGTTTCCAGGTGGCTAGTTTGGTGGGGCTACAGGACGTGGTGAAATACGTGGCAGTCCTGAAGAAGGCAGCCATCTCTCTTCACTACCTTTCCAATGGGCACCAGAAATGGGTGGAACACTTACCAGAAAGGTAAGAGTGCGTATTAAGCAGAAGTGTAAACTTCTGACAGGGAGCCTGTTGCCTGGGAGAGGAAAGGATGTACAAGCTGTACTTGCCTTATGCTTTTGAAAGCATCTGAAAACAGGAGTGTGAGAAGATGATGGTTCGTGATTGCTGCTTCTCTTGCAGTGAGAGTACTCAGTACCAGTTGTTGTATTCCCATGGGACTGGAGTGATCCACGTGCTTGGAATCGTTCCCCAGAGCCACTTGAGCGTTTTAACATTCAGTGTAGAAGATGGAGAACTTACGAAACAGGTACTGCTCAACTATGGATCCAGAATACTGAATTTGATGTTGACAAATGTGCTTCCAACTAGATGGGCTGTGGTGTGGTCTGCAGAGTAATGAATCGTTCTATGACAGATAAACTTCCCTTTCACGGTGGCATTGCCCACAGGCCAGTAAATAGATTTCACTGATGAATGCTCTGAAAGCAAAACTGAATTAAACTTGCAGCTGTTAGTCAAGACTATCGTGGAAATCTGAGGCTGATAGATAGTTTCTCCCAGGGCCAAGAGTAGAAATAATTCTGATGTAAATTCTTGGTTCTGTCCAAGTTAGTTCTTTGAAGATTTTGTTCTATTGACAGCTCCATCTCTTTATTTACATCTTGCTTGGCAGATGAGAGTAGCAGCCCCGTGGCTGAAGAGCTTAAACGGCGTGTGCAACGTGGTGGGGGAGGCAGTGCTGGGGTGCGTGGACGCGGACACGCATTCGCTTTATGTCTGCTCCTTGGAGACGGAGCAGGAGATGAAGCAGATCCCGCTGCAGGTGAGAAGTGCTGGAAGAGCAGCGTGCGTGCTTCCTTGCCCAGCTGGTTTGGTGCCTGACTGAGCCTGGCAGCGCAGGGTGTTGTCCTGTTGGTAAACGGCAGGATGATTGAAGAGGTGTGGGGGGGATTGTCATCCATAAATTGAGGGCAGGGAGAGAAGACTTCTTGTCTGTGCAATCATTCCGTCTGGATTGGTGAGCTTTGCTCCGATGGGAGCCTAGGCCTCCTTCTGCTCTGTTTATCCTGACGTGGGGAACCTCTTGATAAAGCTTGTACTGCTGCTGATGAAAGGAAGGTGTTAGTTTTGGTGAAGAAACAAAGGTCTTAGAACGCGTATGCTTGTCTCCCTTTCACAGTCACTTGACCTGGAGTTTGCCGATGGCTTCCAGCCCAGGGTATTGGCCACTCAACCCAATGCAGTCAGCGCTTCACGGACTCAGTTCTTCCTGCAGCTCTCTCCGAGCCACTCCTCTCTGCTGCAGTACAAACACGGGCTGCTCAGCCACCTTCGGGACTTCCAGCAGGTAGCCACGATAGATCTACTCAAGCGAGAGGGCCAACTGCACCTTAAAACTCTTTGAAACAAGCACACACCTCTATACTGCGTGTTCTGAACAAGCTGCTGAGCTGCGCATTTCAATTGTGCTCTTGGCTGCAGCACTTAAAAACCATTTGATTTCATTTATAGTAGCTGCTGAAATATTTCCAGACGTCAGGGTAGGTACGCTTTGTGCCCAACAGCTGGGAGCGTTGGGGTCGTTTCCTGGTGTCGAGGTAGATGGAGGCGCGTGTCTAAGCGGCCAGTGGTGCCGCAGTACGTTTGTTAGGCCAGCTGAGAGGCTGTGAAAAGCAAACAAGCTTTGAAAAGCTCAGTAGCGCTGGACATAATGGTTCAAAAGCCAGCTGTTTCCATCTTTATGAGAAGTATTTTCAGTCTTATAAGAGATTTATTTTTATTTGATGAAACAATGAAATTTAAAATCTGGCTGTGGAAGATCATCTGTTTTTAATTCCAGTTTGGCTTAATTTGCTGCACAGGTAGTTTTTGGTGAGGGTTGGAGATTTTCTTGTATGTTTTATGATTTCCAGCTGGTTTATTTTCTTTTCAGGCAGCTCTGGTGAGTTTTGCAACGACTGGGGAGAAAACTGTGGCTGCTGTCCTGACCTGCCGCAGTGAACTGGTGAGCACGATTTGCCTGTACTGTGTCACCCGCACCATTCTGGTGTGGATATGCACTGGGGGTGGGTTCCACACGTGTTCTCCTTCGCAGGCCCAGGGGTGGGTAGGAACTTGAGGAAGAGGAAGATTTAGTCAGCTGCTTAGACATATGAAGACAATGGTAATGCAAGCAGGTCTTGGTTATGTCCAGCTGAGGCTGTCTCTGGCTTGGCGAAGCACGCTGTCCCGTGTGCAGCCTGTTGCAGCCTTGTGCATTGTGGGCAGGTAACCTAGCAAAGGGCTTTGCGGATCTGTGGAGCATTTCAGTTCTTAGGAATACCAAACTTAGCAAGGTTTCATTTTTATCAGGAATAGAACAGAACTGTTTCTTGCTTTTTTTTTTTTCCCAGAGTTAAGCTGAGGCTTGTCAGGCATTTAAAAATGTGGGGGTTTTATACCCTTGCTGGAGTCTGAAGCCATGTAATCTCTTCTCATCTTTGTTTTAGAAACCTGGAAGTTCTGATGGTCTTCATGCTGGAAGCACTCTGGAGGATTCCTGGAAGCAGGTATAAAGTGCACTTGTTCCTAAGAACAGTACAAGTTCTTGACAGTCCCATTTTATTCCTTTGTGTGCAGGAACAGAATGTAAAAGGTGCTACACCATCTTTTTGGAGACTTATGTTTGGTAGCAGCTCCATATATATTATCTAAAAATATCCTGAAGCTTCAGTTCTTGCTGAATATGAAATCCTTCTACTGAATTTGGTGTGGCGTGTATGTTTAACTCAGCTATTTTCTGCCTGCTGTTATAGGAGTCCTTAACCTGTTCCAATCAAACCTACAACATTAATCTCTACCTGGTTGAAACTGGACAAAGATTGTTGGATACTACAATTACCTTTAACCTGGAGCAGAGCGGGGCCAAGCCACAGCAGGTGAGCAGGGGGAGATGACAACAGTCCTGTGGTTTATCAGGCTTGCAGTGCCCTCCCTACCCTGACTTGGTGGGATTGGCAGAGCCCTGCAGACAAGGTGAAAAGCCTTCTGCGGACACGCCGGGTTACTGCGTACCATCACTCTGTTTGCTCGTGTTTCACCCAAGAGTTCTGCTTTGTCTGAGGAGATGATGTGATCGTTAACCTCCCTGTTTTGCTTGGTCTTTTTTCCAGCTATTCATCCAAGTTTTCCTGAAGAAGGATGACTCTGTGGGCTACCGAGCCTTGGTGCAAACAGAAGACCACATGCTAATGTTCCTCCAGCAGCCAGGTAACTGGCAAACAGCTAACGTGCTCCATTTTCAGCAGTGCACACCTTGTCACTGTAGGACAAGAAGAAAATTCCAAGTCCCAAATGATTCTATTTTATCATTTCTTTCTTTGGAAATGGACAAAATGAATTTAACTGTTCTGAGTCCCATGAAAGATACTGGAGACTCCTTCACCCTCACGAGATATCTGAGAAAACAGTCCTGCAGTGCTTTTTGCGTAGACAGAGCCTTTAAATTTCATGGGTTTTCTGCAGGATTCAAAACTCTTTTTGTAGGCTGGGAGTCTAAGTCCTGTTGTAGATCTTCCTCAGAGTTTCTTCAGGAAAAATCCTCATGGCAAAACCGTTAATTTCCAGAAAGGGTTGAAAGTCCATCTCGGCGACATGAGTTTTCTAGGGCTGAAAAGGAATCCAGGTGTTCACACTGTGTATGTCTTGTTTGAAATAGACTTAATGACTACAACCCTTTTAAAACACCAGATTGTTTTTACTGATCCTGTGGTTTTTTTCCAAAAGCAGCTTCAGTTGTGTAAAGTATTTGTCTTTTATGAAGTAGCTAATTGCATGCTATTAGATAAATATATGCTATTTTGCATTTCATTAAGAACAGTGGTTTGCATTTGAAGGGTCCGCTGGAAGATACTGCTATATTGAGTGAGTCTATTTCCAGGTATTAAGTTCATTTTTCCAATATTCTACTCTCATTTCTTCCCAGGAAAAGTTGTGTGGAGTAGAGAGGAGTCACTGGCAGAAGTGGTAAGCTTGGAGATGGTGGACCTGCCTCTGACGGGTGCACAGGCTGAGTTGGAGGGAGAATTTGGAAAGAAAGCAGGTAAGCCATAGATTTAACAGAATTACTTTTGCGAGTTTGTTTTTCTTTCTGAATAAAGGTATTTACAGTTTTCTTTTTCCTCTGAGAGTTAAAATTCAAATTTCCACCAATGGCAATTAAAAATGAGCAGAAATAAACCCATTTCTCTCTCAGCTTTTGAAGTCCCATGCCAAATGTGGATGACTGAGCGTATTGCATGGTTATATTAAAAAAAACAGTCAGCAGCAGCAGGAGGAATTTTGGCCAGCTCTCCGAAACATTCCCCTTTGACTCTTTCTGGAAGACTCGTTTGCAATAGCTGTTGTTTCTCCTTTGTTTTGTTTTTTCTTGCTGTCGTGGATGCAGCCATTCAAGGTAACCTCAGACTGCATGCCATGTTTTCTAATACTTCTGACTAATGCTTCCTGGTGGGATTTGATCTCCTCTCTGCTTGCTTTCCTTGGTGGTGAAATATAGTTGAAGTCTGGTGTTTTGCTTATTTCAAGAAGCTAAATATTAAACCCTGAGTGGGCAGAATTAAGTCTTTTTTTACTTCAGAGGCTTCTCTTGCCCTGAGTACTGAGTGCAGAGGGAGATCTAGACCTTGCAGGTGGGTAAGCCGTAGGTGGGCACTTGCTTTGAGTGTTCCAGTGAGAAGGAAGAGGTTATGTACTCTGCAAGAAGGTTTGCTTTCAGCTGATGAGAGCGTCTTTTGGAAGGAGCTATACCAGTGTGAAGTGGGAAGAGGCTGGTAAATGCCAGAGTCGGTCACAGAAACAATAACTGCTGTTGTGGAGTGGGAGGCAGAGGCAAGGAATTATCGTAGGTTCACGCGTGGCAGCATGTCTTCTACTGGCTGAGACCATAATCTCAGTTATGGAGTGGGGCGTAATGTTTTTCCCTCTTGTTATCACTGGTGATCTGTTTGCAGATGGTTTGCTGGGGATGTTTCTGAAGCGGCTGTCCTCCCAGCTTATCCTGCTGCAAGCCTGGACTGCCCATCTTTGGAAGATGTTCTATGATGCCAGGAAACCCCGGAGCCAGATTAAAAATGAGATTAACATTGACAATTTGGCCAGAGATGAATTCAACCTCCAGAAAATGATGGTGATGGTCACCGCTTCGGGAAAGGTGAGGAGGCCAGGGTAAGAATCTCTTGCTGGACTGTGGCAAAGAGTCGCAGCTCTGAATTCCCAACTCCGTTTTTAGCCAGGCTTTGGGCAGAATGTCATGAGAACATGTGCAGAATGTTTTGTGGTAGCTTTGGGGAGGGACTAAGACTCTTCTGTCTCTGTCATGTCCCAAAGAGAGATATGCAGTGCTTGAATGCTAGAGTTGTGTTGTTGTAACCTTTGGCTTTACTGTGTCTCTCTGCTCAGCTTTTTGGTATTGAAAGCAGTTCTGGCACCATCCTGTGGAAGCAGTACCTCAGGAATGTAAGACCAGGCTCCACCTTTAAGCTGATGGTCCAAAGAACAACAGCCCATTTCCCACACCCCCCACAGTGTACCTTGCTGGTAAAGGACAAGGTGAGTCCCGTTCTGCTGTCCCTCCACTGCGTGCGTGTAGCATGGAAATCCGCCCTTTGAAAGGGTGGAAGAAAGTATCTTTTTGGGTGTTGTCTGGTTATCACTGATGCGAAGACAGGAGGAGAGCGAGAGCTGGAGGGAAGCAGACGCAATCCTAAAAAAGTTAAGGAAGCCTTTTATTGAAACAAAGGAAATAATCTCATCCAGTTTCTTTGGTTGTGTCAAAAGTCATGCGTGGCCTCTGTTAGGTAGGGGACAATGGCTGTCCTTTCGCGAGCTGCACGGTGTTTTGTACTCTGTACGTGAGGGAGGAGGAGACATTATTTGTGTTGAGACTGCTTCAGCAGGTGGCAGATAGGATTTAGTTAAAGCCGTGAACACCGTGTTATGCCACGGTATGGTTTTGATCTGTGTGTCCAAGCAGAGTATTTTGAGGATGGAATTGCTGAATCCAGGGTATGAATAGCTGGCACCAGCAGGTCACGGGTAGAAACCCAGCTCTTTTGTCCTCCTTAAACAAACAAGACACAAAACTTTTTCTTTTAGGAAACCAAAACGAGCTTTCTGTATGTCTTTAACCCCATCTTTGGGAAGAGAAGTCAAGTAGCTCCCCCCATTTTGAAGCGTCCAATTCTTCAGACTTTGCTTCTGCCTATTATGGATCAAGACTATGCCAAAGTACTCCTCTTGATCGATGATGAGTACAAGGTAAAGCATTTTGCCTGGTGGCAGCTTTCATCCTGTTTTGGTTATTCCCCTCGCTTTTGGAGCAAGATAAATGTGACTGAACAGCATTTTTTTTTCACACAGAACTATGAGGTTATTCTGGTAAGACAGACCTCATCCTGATAAACATGTTTGAAATAATCTGTGGTTTTTTTTTTTTCTTCTTTTGTGTGTCGGTTGGGTTTTAACCTGTGCTTCAATTCTTCTTTTCCAGGTTACAGCTTTCCCAGCAACTAAAAATGTCCTTCGCCAGTTAGAAGAAATAGCCCATTCTATCTTTTTTTATCTAGTTGATGCTGAGCAGGGAAAACTCTCTGGATTCAGGCTGAAAAGGGTATGGAAAACACATTACAATCTAAGTGACGTCACTTCCCTAAATGTCCTCTGGATAATGGTAGATCTTTTAATTTGGTTTATGGAGTTTTGCTTGAAATAGGAACAGTTCAGCTGACAACTTCTACTAGGCCTCAAAATGTGCCCAAGAAACTTTTAAAATTCAAAAGCAGAGAAAGCTCCTTGCGTCTTACTGGTGGAGATGGTGTCTTTTGAACACAAGATAAAACCTACGTCACGCTTTTTTCTTGCAGGACCTGACAACAGAGGAGAGCTGGGAGGTGGTCATACCCACCGAAGTACAGAGGATAGTGACCGTGAAAGGGAAGAGGTCCAATGAGCACGTGCACTCCCAGGGCCGCGTGATGGGAGACCGCAGCGTTCTCTATAAGGTGCCGGTCAAACTTTTTGTTGACTTTTATTTGATGCGTTCTCTTACGGGAAGATCCCTGCACTGTCTCAGGGCACTGTGTTGAGATTAAGTGCCCTGTGGTGCCATTTTTTCTATATATGCATCAGTGTCCATAACCCTCTCCAGAAGATGCTAATTTTGGTGGAGATTTCTTTTATAAAATGTTTTCATGCAGCAATTGAGTCAGTCACATATCTGATGACGGGGAAATAGCTGCTTGATTTCTTCAGGTGAATTGTGCTAGTAAGATATTCTGTTTATGACATGCCTAGTTCCGGATGAAACGCAGACAAACAAGGTGCCTGTGGCACTGCAGTGGAGTTCTCAGTTGGTTTTTTCTTTTTCTCTAGTCCTTGAATCCAAACCTGCTTGCTGTGGTGACAGAGAGCACAGATACGCATCATGAGCGCACTTTCATTGGAATATATCTGATTGATGGAGTCACAGGGAGGATCATCCACTCTTCGGTACAGAAGAAAGCGAAGGGACCTGTCCACATTGTCCATTCGGAGAACTGGGTGGTGGTAAGAAGTTACTCTTACCTTTTTCTTTACGTTTGGGAGGTAGGTTGCTGAATCTGTATGGAGAAGACTTTGACCATTCTGTGTGATTTCCTCTATTACTGGCTCTGCTTGCCCCGTATTCCTAAAAATCTTCTCTAATTTCAGTACCAGTACTGGAACACAAAGGCACGTCGGAACGAGTTCACTGTGCTGGAGCTGTACGAGGGGACGGAGCAATACAATGCCACAGCCTTCAGCTCCCTTGACCGCCCGATTTTACCTCAGGTCCTCCAGCAATCTTACATCTTCCCATCTGCTATCAGCGCCATGGAGGCCACCATCACCGAGCGAGGCATCACCAGCCGTCACTTGCTCAGTAAGTACATGCTGCTCTGTTCTGAATGCATTTATGCGACCTGCATGAGCCTGGTTTCGCACTGAAAACCAAGCAAGATGCAGTTTGCTGCCAAAAATCGAGCCGGTGGGCTGCCCTGCACTCCCAGCAAGCGCAAGCATAAGCATGAGAGAGTATTTATGTTAGCTGTTAGAAAATGCTGTCAGAAATGGCCATTTTTAAGATGTGTTTCTTTTCATGCACAGTTGGGCTTCCCTCTGGGGCCATCCTCTCCCTCCCAAAGGCTCTGCTGGATCCTCGCCGCCCAGAGATCCCGACGGAACAAAGCCGGTAAGGAAAGCGCCACAACCGCGGTTCCTGGGCAGCTTGGAAGAGGGGTGGATTTGGTGTGTGATACAGTAGTGTGAAGGAGGGCAACTTGCCTTGGACAGATTGAGGGCAATTCTTGCCTGAAATTAAGCGAGTTTGCTTTGTTCCCGGTCTGTGACGACAGAATACATTTGTCTGTAATATAGCAGGTCTTATTGTTAGCAAAACCAGCCTGTTGTCTGCACTCTCAGAAGTACCAGTCTGAGTAACTCTCTGAATTTTTTAGAGTGACACTTAGTTTTCAAACTTTAAAAGCCTGAAAGGAGGCTGCTGCAGTGCAGTCTGACCCAGCTGGCACGTCTGACTTCTCATGCTGCAGCAAAAATGAATCTGCACTGGGAAAAGCTGTTAAATGTGCTGGTTTAGGTTGGCTTGTGCTGATCAGAAGAGGAAACGCAGACGATGGCCTTTGGGTGCTGTTTAATTGGGTTTTGATTTCTCTTTAAATGCCTTTCAGAGAAGAGAACCTGATTCCCTACTCCCCTGATGTGCAGATCCATGCCGAGAGGTTTATCAACTACAACCAAACCATATCCCGAATGAGAGGGATTTACACAGCCCCCTCCGGCCTGGAGTCGACGTGTTTGGTGAGTACAGGGCGGAGGAGTCGAAGCAGGGCTGTGGACTTTGTGGGTCGAGCAGTGCGATGCCGTGGCCTGTGGATTAGAAGCTCTGTAACTGTTAGCTCTGTCACTTCCGACTGTGTGGCTGCTCACCGCTTAAACATTTCTTACGATCAGAGCTGTGGAGCTGAGTTAGTAATTTTTGATGTATCTGGTTTTCTGCTGGAAGCTGCATTACCAGCTCATGATCTCTTTAGGTCGTTGCCTACGGCCTGGACATCTACCAGACCCGAGTGTACCCGTCGAAGCAGTTCGATGTCCTGAAAGACGACTACGACTACGTGCTGATCAGCAGTGTCCTCTTCGGGCTGGTTTTTGCTACGATGATCACAAAGAGACTGGCTCAGGTGAAGCTGCTGAACCGTGCTTGGCGGTGAGGCTGCGGGTGAAGGGCAGGCTGAGGCTGGGGAAGGTGCCAGAGACTCGCGCCGGCGGAGGACCTGCTGCCCCCAGCATCGCTGCTGTGTCCGCTTAGAAATTCCAGCTTGCGTGACCGATGGATGCAAACACCTGCGTTTTTTTGCTGGAAGATATCTGGGAGGAAAAGCTGCTAGCACAACAAAACGATACGCTGCCTCCGTATCTCCCGGTGCGAAGAAAGGGGAGAGGTGGCAAAGAGACATCGACAAAAAAAAGAAAAAAAGAAATCTCCCAAACCTCCGTTAAAGCCCTAAACTCTGCTGTGATGGCGTCTCCCCGCTGGTAGTGAAGATGGAACTCAGGACGTGCGTCCTTTCGCTCCTCACCCCTTCCTCGGCGCCGGCCGGGGCCAAGGTCTCGGCGCAGGGAGGACGGAGGGGTTGTCGGCTGCCGCCAGGCATGGGCAGGGGTCTGCGAGGCCGGAGGAGACGCGTTGCTGTCGCGTGAGGCGCGAGGTCAGGAACGGCGCGGACGGCGGTGGGACCCTGCGTGACGCCGCAGGGCTGCGAGAGGAATTCTGAGTCTCACGTCTCTCCGTGTTCTTTACTGGTGATGCTGACGTCCGTTCCTGGCGCTTTGTTTTAAAGCTCCCCGCGTGCGGTGTCGCTGGGGGAGCCAGGACTGAGGCGTTTCCCCCCGGGGTAATGGCCGCTGACTCTTCGCAGGGACATTCAGTGCCACAATCCCGTTTCGCAGCGCGTTGTGCCGCCGGGGCCTGGCAGCCGCCTCAATAAAAACCGCCTGCCGAGGAGCAGCCAGCGTTTTTTGTCTCTTTTCGGGTAATTCTGAAGCCCCGGCCCTCGGGATGCTCCCGCACCGCCTGAGCAGGCCGCGGCCACGGCGCATGCGCGCCCCCCCCGGCCAGGCACTCCCACGGCGCATGCGCCGCCGGCAAAGTTGCTGACTCATCTACTGCGCAGGCGCCTGGGCCGGGCCCTCCTCGCCCAATGGCGAGGCGCGGCGTGCGCCAGTACGTTGCGTCGGTTCCCGTCTGGCGGCGCGTGGGGGGGAGGCACTTCCGCCCCGCCGTCCCCCTCCGCCGCTGCGGCCCCCCCTGGCCCAGCGGAGCGACAAGATGGCGGCGGGCCGCGGAGCGGGGGCCGCGGCGGAGCCGGGCTGGGAGGTGGCCGTG
>Ga0065711_1009875_pt1 | contig 11991 bp, 10 predicted proteins | sample Hoacrofraction12_FD_59098 | JGI IMG/M metagenome (GOLD analysis project Ga0065711, IMG submission 59098) | Hoatzin crop microbial communities from Cojedes, Venezuela - Epithelial fraction 12 v2 (version 2) | ecosystem: Host-associated > Birds > Digestive system > Esophagus > Crop | place... | reverse complement strand
CACGGGTCGTCTTGACCAGTTCTAGGCACCTGCTGGTTTTAATTAAAACTACCTTCTTTGGGGGGAGATGTATGACTTTTTGCTTCAATTAATTCACACAATAGATAGGTACCACAAATACACCTGCAACCATTTGGTAACGCTATTTCTATTAGAAATCCCCCTTCACCATTATTGTTTAACATTAATGATTACCTAGGGACTAAACCCTCTGTTCCCAGACCTGATGTCCAGATAGGCAGGGCTGTACAAGGGACATAGCAGCATTGTTCGTGCTGTATGATTAACTAGTTCCATCACCTTGGTTACATCCCCTCCTGCCTTCCTGTGAAAATTAACCCTGTCCTGGCTTAACCCAGGACACTTTGCTAGAGAGTAGCTGAGGAAGTTCTTCAGCTAGCTCTTCTCAGTCTACAGAAAGATCTAAAAGATTTTTATTATTTCATAATTTTGGACAACTTATTATGACCTTGTTCTGGCTTTCATAAGACCCTTCATGATTTTTTTCTAGTGGAAAACAACCATTCTATGTTCTGCCCCTTTGGAAAGAGATACAGACAACAGGGAAGTTCTCAAGTCCTGTAATCACTAACAGTCCTACATATCCAATCAAAATTAACTAGCACACCTTGGGTTCTGACTATCAGTTAATTATAATGAACTGCTTGTGAGTGATTTATGGCCAGAAATTATTTGCTGGCATTACTCAGTAGATAATTAGGAAAACAACGTCAAATATTCCAAGCCAGTCATAAAGAATTTTTGAAGCGAAAAAATGTCAATGTTTCTTAACAATTTTCTTTGATGAAATTTATTGTCATACTTTGAATTATAAGTTTCTATATCCCAGTTTACAAAATCCATGGCGGTTTTTAGGCTGGACTACTGGAAATTTGTATGTATGGTTTTTTGCTGTTTGTTTTGTTTTGTTTTGTTTTGTTTTGTTTTTTTTCCAGTAGTGTCATGGTTTAACCTGACAGCCAACAACCAGGACCATGCAGCCACTCATCGGCAACTAGGATCACAGAGCCATTCACCTATTCCTTCCCACTCCAGTGGGTCGGGAAGGAGAATGGGAGACGATAAAACTAATGGTTTGACATAAGAACAGTTTAATAAGACAACAAAGAAAAGAACAATAATAACTACAATAATGAATATGCAAAACAAGAGATACACAATACGATTTTTTCTCAGTGCCCAGTGACTCATTTGCAGCCATTCCCAGAGCAATGATCATGGACCATATGTCTTTCACCAAACTTGTGGAAAAAGACCAAACTCATGGAAAAGAGAGTCCCAGGTCCATCCTCATTCATAAACTGAGCAGGATGTCTGTGGTATGGAATATTTCCATTGGCCAGCTTGGGTTAGCTCCCTCCCAGCTCTTGCACACCTGCTCATTAGCAGAACATGGGAAACTGAAAATAGCCCTTGATTTCTTCACAACAGCTAAGACCATCACCGTAGTATCAGCATTCCTCTCATACTAAATCCCAAACACAGCAGCTACTAGGAAGAAGATTAACTCTATCCCAGCTGAAACCAGGACAAATACTATAGGATATTTCTCCCATTTCAAGCCCTTATAGCATGATTGTAGATAATATAGCCACAATTTTTCAATATATGTAACCATTTCAATTATAGATAACCACATTTCTAACTACCTTTCCTCTACACACCAACACGACTTTATAAAAAAAGCTTGTGACTACCTTTAACAGCTCATTCTTAGCGAGTTATTTTTTCTAAAAACCATGCCTATTTTCTCATTACTGTGAGGAATGTTAGAATTCAGAGCCTGATCTAAACACCAGTAAATTCAGCTACTGCCACTTTTGCCTGAAAGGTGGTGTTCAGTTCTAAAAGGACTGGAAATCTTCTTAAAAATATGTTACAAGGTCTGATTCCAAATGAAAAAAAAATCACTCAATAGAGTGAGATAAAGACAACAGTTATCTATTTTATGATTATAAGTTTTATCATTCTCATACACATCTATATTTAAACATAAATTCAGTCTTCATTTAGCTTGATGTGTCTATCAACATTTTTGTTACAAACCCAACTGTTAGTGGATTTGTCATGAGATTGTTTTAATTGGCTATCATTCCCACCCACTTGGAATATGTTTAAAAATTATGGGACAATTTGTGTATTCTAGAAAATCCTAAGGAGGAGAAACTATTGTGGAATTTCTGCTAAAATGAACTTGTTTTATTTGAGAAGTTTGAAACTAAGTCATGTGATTCTTTTGCCTGCTTATACCTAGAATGGAAATTTTAGGACTGGGTAAGGAGTGGAAACAGACACTATTTGCAATGGATCTAACTTTGTGGCACCAAAAAATCTTTAGGATTCTGAAGTGCAGCATACTAATATTTGGAGGGTGGTGTGGATCTTTACTTATCATATGGAAGATTATGAGCCCAGTATATAAAAATGAAAAATAATGGCTGTTGTTCCAAAGCACTGATAAGCTGTATATGTTAGTGCACTTGACTTGGTTAGTGCACTCCCATTCATTAAATGGGAAATAACTTCAAGTAAGACATTGTACCAACTGGATTAGGGGTGAGGGGTTTAACAGTAACAGCCTACCATAAGGATAGTAAACATTCTCAGTTCAACCAATTGTAACAACCAATTGTTCAATTGGTAACAACCAATTCAACAGTAAATTATCATGACTGAGATGCAGGAGGTGGATGAAATGTGAGTGATTAATGGAACCATCCACTTCATCTGGTACAATGACATATAATCTTGAGAAAGAGAGGGATAAATTCATGCCCTTGTTTTACATGTTCTTTTTTTTCCCTGCAGCTTATTTTCGGTTAACAGTGTATTAAGTGGTAGATTTTTTATAGTTTGCTTAAATGAAGTAAGCTAATATAGTGTGGTTTAAACTTCCAGTGGTTAAGGATTTCACTAGGAGGCTTTGATATTATTACCCTGTTTGTGAAATACACATTGAAATTTCTTTCTGTCCTTCTGTATTGGCTGTATGCCAGTCTTTTCTCAACATCCTTACCTATTTCAAATATTATGCTACACCTTTAAAAAGTCTGGGCCAAAACAATGGCCTTTGCAGACATTTTAACAGTCTTAAAAGCAAACTAGTCTAAATAAGAAAGCTTCTTGTAAGGAAGTAAGAAGTGACTTCTGGGAATTCTTTATGTCCAGTCAACATTCTGGTTTTAAACTGTTTTAAACCTGTGAATTATTAATATTATGCTTCTTTGCTTGTTTTTTTTTGGTTTTTGTACAAACGTCTTTTTAAAATAAATCTGTTATCACTGATGATTTTCATGAAACTTCTCTGTTTCAAACATATAGTATGTGTATGAAAAGAGTATAACTAACAATTCAGACAAAAATATGAATCTTTTGGAAATTCATGCTAATAAGATGAAAATATAAATCAAGATGTTTAGTCCAGAACAGTACTGTCTAGCAGCAAATTAAATGCTATGTTGGCATTACCCTTTTCTCCTTCTCAGAAAAGTTCCAAGTCAAGAATGTAGAGGTTTTCCATGCACTCAGTCATGAATGAGTCTAGTCTATTTACTTTTAGCTCTTCAGGACTGAGCAAGACCCTCTTTTCCCTCTGTCACTTTCTGAAGCAAGATTTGCAATGGAGAACTAGGTCATGAAGACGTCTTAAAAGATGTGGGAAACCGTATAACTTGAGACAGAACAGCACTGTCTCATGACCCTGAAGGATCAGCACATCCTGTGCCTCCCTTCTCTGTTCTCATGAGATAAACTGTTTTCACACATGCAGCTGCAAAAGATCCTGGAAAACAGCGTGAACTGGCATTCGCAAAGCCACAAATCCAAAGCTGATTGGCTCTAGTAACTATTGTATTAGTATATAAGGTATTCACTTGAGCAATAAAATGATTCTGATCGAGCACAATATTGGGGTCCATGAAGTCGTTCACCACAAAAAAGATTGCATTACAATCAGCAGTCATAGACCAAGTGTGGATGTAGCAGACAATTGCTGTTTTGTTGCTTTCTTCTACTCGAAATTCTATGGCAAGCTGACTGGTGTGCGGGTGACTTGAGTGTGTGGAGTTTCACAGAACTCAAGATACAGCTAAAACTGAATAACGAGCACAGCAGATCTATAACATCATCCTCAGAAAATGCAGCATGGTTGATACGGTAGCCACAGGGAATTACACCTGAACTGCTCGAAGACAAAGTTTAGTATTTTCCTCTCTTTTGACCTTCGTCTGAATTTCAGAGCTGAGGTGATTTTCAGTATTGACAGGAAAGTAGAGATGGTGGCATAATTGAAATTTATCTCCTGACTTAACTCTCCAAAGAGGTCAAGGAAATGAATGACAGTCTCTGCCAGGGTCCAGTGGCATTCTGTGAGAAAAATTAGTACTGAAGTCCTCAAAGCAGAATCTTGTCAGAGGCTCTTAATTTTCTTGCAGGCATTGTAGCAAACAAACAGCTCATAACAACTTGGGTTACAGCTGGTTCATTGTGATGTGCCATTCTATTTGTGAACTGTTCATTTCAGCCAAAAGAGAGAAACATTTGTTGAAGGGAGAAGTATTTGCTACCAGACACAATTATTTTAGCAGAATGTTAATAATGAAAAATCATGGGAGCTTGGAGCCACGCTCCTTAGACATGCCGACATTAGGTAATGTTAATAAAATTACTTTTCAGGCTAATGCTATTATGTCAGAGCCTATCTAATAAGTGCAGTTGGAAACTTGCTATGTATTTATTATTTGCATCAAACCCTAAAGAAAAACTAAAAACAAGATTATTTCAGGTTCACCCCAGAAGAAACTAACTATACATGTGCATTCTTTACCAAATCAAACCAAGAAATTTTTTGAGCTGTTTGAATTTACATATGAAGAAGTTATGAAAATTAGTTATGGAAAATGTTGCACCCATTCATAAAAGGCTTTTACATTATTTCAAAAAAATACTAACTATTTAAAATCTTCATAAAACCACCAGGTCCGTCATGTGCTGCCTCTCAGCTTCTAGGATATGCGATAAGCTCCCTGTTTAGTCGTGGACTCTTTTGTGTTGTCTGTGAGTCTTCCAAAGGCAGCTGTGCGTAGCTGAAGTATGGTTTGTTTTCCTTGGTACCACTAGCATCCTCCTCCACTACACAGACAGAGAAATATTTGGGCCTCAGCAGAGGACACTGGCAGAAACTGGAAGGCTACATATAGCTCTTACAGGCTCAGACCACAGCAGCATTCTCCTCTCAGTGTCAGTAACCATCAAGCTTAACCTTGTACGCACCTTTTGAGAAGAACGACCCCAAACTTAATTTGACCATCCACGAAGTAATCATATCACAATATTCGTCAAGATGTTAAAGCATGTCCAAAAAGACTTTCCAGTCTGGTAAACTCAGATTTGAAATGGAAGCACTGTACTGAAGACCAAGAGCTATTTTTCTCACGGATTGTCAGTAAAATACACAGCACTGGAGTTCCTATACAATCTCAAAGTTACATTAAAATTCTGTTTCCACTGTTCTGGCAGTATAGCCTCTTAGGCCACAAAGGCCATGGCAGCTTATAAATTTGAATACAAATCAGTGAACAAAGTGAAAGAAATAACTCTTTCGCAATCGAAAGGCACATGGGCAACGAAGGAAAGTAATTTTCCTCATTTTCTATTTGCTATATAGCACGTCTCTGAAATCAGACTTTGGCATCCACATGCTTATAGAATAATAGTTTACATATCAGGAATAGTACTCATACTATATCTACAAGAGCATTGTGCTTTTTCTAATGCCTTTCGTGCCATTCCTTAAGTTTGCATTTGGATGGGCATTGAGAATATAGAACAGCTGGTCATGTCTAATAATATTAAAGATGCCCACATGCTTATTTATTTTGTGCCCTCTTGGTAAGTTAGGAAGATACTAGCTACAAAGAAAAGAGTAATCTGAAAATAAGGTATCTGGAAAACAAATGAGAAAATATTTTTATCTAAAATTTGCATAGGGTTGCAAAGCTTGCTATCAGACAGAGAGACAGGTTAGATTAACTATTACTTTTGAACGCAAATAGCTTTCATCTGAATATAAATGCTCAAAGTTTATTTAATTACATGTACAAGTTATAATTGAAGTATGTTACACAGCCTCCTGTTATTCATTATTGTAATAAGCAAAAGTGTTTTAACTATGCAAATTAAATGTAGTTAAATATATTCAATTTAAAATATAACAAAAGAGTCAGTGTTGTTTTATTTTTCATAACAACTGCCCTTTCTTATCTTTGGAAAATAGAAATTATACAAAACACCCCTTATTATAGTGCTTGACGAAATTGCTTAGTAACATTCTGAAAATTGTAAGAAAATTAAAAGGAGGAGGATGGTATAAAAATATACTTTTTATATTAAGATTTTAATCTAACAAAGGCCACATGAGATTCAGTACTAATTCTGATAACCCGTCTTTAAGAGAAGAATTCTCTTTTATTCAGGAAAACGTAACCTAAGCTTTTAGCGTATAAACTTCAGGTTTATGCTGATTCCTAAATTTATAAGGAAAATGAACATTTTTTCTAAATTACACCATTTAAAGTATATAAGTATATATAATATAGAGTATGCATGACGTTGACTTAGTGATAGCTGTATGATTTAAATATATGTGTTGTTAATATCATCCCACATTTTGCAGTACTGTTGCTTATAGCAAATGAAATCTGCTATTCCCCCTCCAAACAAACAAATAAACAAAATCCTGAAACCACCAGCAGCAAGAACTCACACCAAAGCCACAAGCCAGATGCTAGGAATGGGGAGCTAGGAATTTATACACTTAAATGCAGGTTTATAGGAAGATATTTTTGCTTCCATTTGGATGGAATGGCAGTTCTTCATTGTCTGAGAATATAATAAAGTTTTCATTTTAGCAGGATGTTCTTAGGGTTTTTTTCTGTATAATGTAGGGAGCATTTACTAAACTATGTTCTTCAAGACTTCAGTTTAATGGAAATAATCAAACAAGTGGGGTTTTTTGGTGTATTTTCCTTTTTCCTGTTGTTAACCTCCATGTCTGTTTATTTTCTTACCTTGTCCATATCTTTTAATCTATCTTTAAATTGATTTCTTATTCCTTCAGCCCGTCTCAGCAAGGTGAGAAATCAACAACATAGCTGGTTCATTAGAAAAAATTACCCAAACCTATCAAAGAAACTTACTTATATTTTAAACACTTTGGCGCTCATTAGATCGATCTTATTCTTTGTATATTTTATACTGCTTCTGAAGCGACGTCAGGAAGGGCAGGCAGTAACCTAACACTGCGGTCTGTCTCCACAGTGACACATACAGGGTGGTCTCCATTTTGCTGGCTGACTTCACACTGCTGTCTCATCACTTTTATTTAACTGCTTTGGATTCTTGATATCACCCATTGATTACTCAGATAATAACAAGAAAACAGTGAGTTGTAAATCCAAGCAAGTAAGCATATTTTTGAAGGCCAGAATGTGCTTCCTTTTGTAAAAAGAAAAGTGTCTTAAGATTTCGGTTACTTCCTACTGCATTTTGGCTAGAATATGGCAAAAGGCAGCCAAGATTTTTCATATGGGATATTATAATTGGATGCTAATTACATTCCACTAATTACATTTGAATAGGCACCCAAGGATGATTTGTGTTTAGTGATTCTGCGGGCAACTTTGCTGTGACACATTTTTCCAGATTCTATAAAACCATTGTCACTGTTATTAATATGCATAGCTATGTTGAACATGAGCCTTTAGAATTAATCACTAGTCTGGAATCTTGAGAAAGTTGGCAAAAACCATCACAATTTATCACTGTTCTTCAGAAAAATGTAGATATGTATGATCTATAATAACAGGACAACACGTGCTAGGAGCAGAGTTGGTCCATCCACACATCAGAAACAACAGATCTGCAGCGTATGAGACAAAACTTAACATTCAACACATAAGTTAAATAGGTAAAAGAATTCCTGTTTGGATTATAAAAATTAGAAGATTTTCTACTCAGTTAAAGATTTATATGTTCACATATTGGGATTTATTTTCATTCTACACTTTTAAAAATTTCTCTATCAGCACCTCCCCTTTCAACTTATCTCTTACGCAAGAACAATGTACTTCTTGAAGCCTATACTGAGATGAAATTGTGATAACTTCATTTAGACTTTCTAGTGAGAAATTGCTCATTACAGACTGTCCTGGGTTCGGCCAGGACAGGGTTAATTTTCACTGGAATCCAGGAAGGGGCACAGCCGGGTGGGCTGACCCCACCTGGCCAAACAGAGCAGGGTGTTCCATACCATGTGCTGTCACGCTAGGTTCCGGTGGGGGGTAAGCTGGGCAGCAGGAACTTACTCACGGCTCGGGAGCGCGCAGTAGCGAAGGTCCGGGAGAGCGGCTCTGTGGGTTGTGTGGTTTGTGTTGTGTTTTCTCCTCATCTGTATCGTTGTTGTTCCTGTTCCCTTTGTTTGCTGTTGTGTTAAACTGCCCTTATCCCCTCCCACCTGTTTCTGCCTGTTTCTTTCCATTCTCCGCACACCAGCGGGGGAAGGGGCGGCCGCGTGGCGCATTTGTTGCTGGCCGCAGCCAAACCAGAACATTAAATTTGGCGCCCAAGCGTGGGGCGGGGATAACTGCAGTGCTGAGCAGTGTGTGTTAAAGTAATTTTCCTAGATTTTGTTAAATTTTGTTATACGCATTTATTGTGTTAGTTAAATAGTCGCTGGCAAAAAATGTTTCTGTCTTTGATCAAATGGCTGTGGTATTTGAACCCATACTTGCTTTATGTGTTCCCTGTGGTGATGTTCATTACCTCGGGGAAAAGGATTAGGATGACGATTTTGCTGTACTGTAAGATATCGACTTATGACATGATAACATCACTGTGCATGAGATTAGGCTTGTATTTGCATGCAGAACTGCGGTCATTTCCATACCTCGGATCCTATGTCTTAGAATTTGTTTATAACCGAAACCACTCTGGGGGGAAAAATGGAGGGGATACTTTTCCCCACTCTTTCGCCCCCCTCTCTCCTTCAGGCTGGTCCTAAAGGCTTCTGAGAATTTTGAGTACCCGTGGGATGCTCAGGCCATCATGCTCCTTTTGTTATGCCTCCTGAATGGGTTTCAGGTTTTGTTTAGGGTTAAACAAGCAGTTAAGAACATCGTGCAGAGATCTGCCCCGGGGCTGGATAGCTTTGAGTGGCTGGGTGTGTGTGACAGCATGAGCAAGTACCTAGGGCAGTGGACACGCCCGGTGTTTTTTAAATTCACCCCTGAGCAAGTGCAGAATCCAGACAAACTAGTAAAATATCTGCAAAAATTGTGCTGCCACCCTGGGAACTCCAGAGAGACACAAATCACTGCAATGTGCTGGGGTCTGGCCCACACCTACCAAGCCCTGTTCAACCTGATACAGTGCCTTAAAGGGGAAAGGGGGGCAAACAAAGCAGCAGGCACTGCGACTGGCGCTGCCCCCCCAGTGAGCCCTGCAGCCCCTCCAGCCAAGCAGGCAGTCACAGGCCCCCCGACCAGCACCACCACTGCTGCAGCCACTGGCGTTGTCCCGGTTTTCCTGGCGGGCACAGTAGTTGCTGCAGCTCTGGCAGCAGGCATTGTGGCTGAGCCCAAAAACCAACCTGTGCCGATTGTAGTTGCCCCTGTAAAACTAAAGAAAGATGCAAAGAAAGCAGATCGCTCCGGGAGGGATAACAATGAGCCAGGGTCATCGCGGGAGATAGAGACGGAGATCATCACCCGGTCCCTGTCCCTGAGCAAGCTGCAAGACATGCGGAAAGGTTTGAGCCGCAACACAGGCGAGCACATTGTCACCTGGCTGCTGCGGTGCTGGGATAATGAGGCCAGCAGCTTGGAATTAGAAGGCAAGGAAGCCAAGCAGCTGGGATCCCTGCCCAGGGATGGGGACATTGACAAGGCCATTGGGAAAAAGGAATAAGTCCTCAGCCTCTGGAGGAGCCTTCTGTCAGGTGTGAGGGAGAGGTACCCCTTCAGTGAGGATTTTGTATGTTATCCTGGCAAGTATACCAATATGGACAGGGGTATTCAGTACCTGAGGGAATTAACTGTGCGGGAGCTGGTTTACTATGACACAGACAATGAGCAGGTACCCACAGACCCAGATGAAGTCTAGTGCACACGATCCATGTGGAGGAAGTTTGTGCGGAGCGCACCATCCTCATATGCCAACTCACTGGCAATAGTAGACTGGAAAGGTAAAGAGGCACCAACAGTGGATGACGTGGCTGTCAGAATCCAGCAATATGAGGAAAGTCTCTGTTCCTCCCTTGTTTCAACCATGGAGAAACTAGTCAAGCGACTCGAAAAGAATATGTCCTACTCCCCACCTGTACGGGCCAGTGTCTCAGATGTTAGGGGCAGGCGTTTCTCTGCTCGGGAGAGAGAATACAGAGGCTACACACCCCGGGGCACCCTGTGGTTCTACCTGTGTGACCACAGAGAGGACATGAGGAAGTGGGATGGAAAACCTACCTCAACCTTAGAGGCACGAGTGCGTGAGTTGTGAGGTAAAGCAATCACCAAAGGGCATTCTGTTAGGAAAAATGCTGCTCCAGTTTCCAGAACCCAGCTCTCCAGGCCAGGTAAACAGTTTGATCTTGATGCTGATGATACTCTGGAGGGGACCTGCAAGTCATTTTTACAGCAGGTGAGCAGCAATTTCTCTGACCAGGATTAGAGTGGCCCTGTCTCCAGCCAGGTGGAGGAAAGGGACAACGGCCTTTATTGGACCGTGTGGATTCGGTGGCCTGGCACGTCAGATCCACAAGAGTATAAAGCTCTAGTGGACACCGATGCACAGTGTACTTTAATGCCATCAGATTTCTAAGGGTCAGAGTCCATTTGTATTTCTGGAGTGACAGGGGGGTCCCAAGAGCTGAGTGTATTGGAGGCTGAAGTGAGCCTCACTGGGCAGGAATGGCAGAAGCACCCCGTTGTAACTGGCCCCGAGGCTCCATGCATCTCAGGAGAGGATATTTCAGGGACCCAAAGGGGTATCGGTGGGCTTTTGGCATAGCTGCTGTGGAGACAGAAGAAATTAAACAGCTGTCCATTTTGCCTGGTCTCTAGGAGGATCCTTCCGTTGTGGGGTTGCTGAGGGTTGAAGAACAACAGGCGCCAATCGTGACCACAACGGTGCACCGGTGACAATATCGCACTAACCGAGACACCCTTATCCCCATTCATCAGCTAATCCGTCAGCTGGAGAGTCCGGTCCGGTCAGGGCAAGGTGTTAAAAACATGCTCTACACTGCAGCCAGGGAGAATGGCCCAACCTGGAGTCTCTGGCAGAAAGCACCAGGGGAGACTTGAGGTCGACCCCTGGGGTTTTGGAGCTGGGGATACAAAGGATCCGAGGCCCGCTATACTCCCACTGAAAAAGAGATCCTGGCAGCATATGAAGGCTTTCGAGCTCCTTCAGAAGCGGTCAGCACTGAAGCACAGCTCCTCCTAGCACCACGATTGCCGGTCCTTGGCTGGATGTTCAAAGAAAGGGTTCCCTCTACGCATCATGCCACTGATGCTATGTGAAGTAAGTGGGTGGCACTGATCACCCAGCACGCCCGAATGGAAACCACAGTCGCCCAGGAAATCTGGAGGTAATCATGGACTGGCGAAAAGGCAAAGATTTCGGAGCATCGCCAGAGGAGGAGGTGACACGTGCTGAAGAGGCCCCACTGTATAACCAGCTGCCAGAAGATAAGAAACAGTATGCCCTGTTCATGGATGGGTCCTGTTGCATTATGGGGAAACAGCGGAGGTGGAAGGCTGCTGTATGGAGCCCTACACGGCAGGTCACAGAAACTGCCGAGGGAGAAGGTGAGTCCAGCCAGTTTGCAGAGGTGAAAGCCATCCAGCTGGCTTTAGACATTGCCAGTTGAGAGAAGTGGCCAGTGCTCTGTCTTTACACTGACTCTTGGATGGT
>Ga0065711_1048095_pt1 | contig 11992 bp, 10 predicted proteins | sample Hoacrofraction12_FD_59098 | JGI IMG/M metagenome (GOLD analysis project Ga0065711, IMG submission 59098) | Hoatzin crop microbial communities from Cojedes, Venezuela - Epithelial fraction 12 v2 (version 2) | ecosystem: Host-associated > Birds > Digestive system > Esophagus > Crop | place... | reverse complement strand
TCTTTTTTATTTTCTCCAGCCAGCTTTAAACTAGGCTATGTACCTGGAGTTCTGTCTGCCTGGGCATGTTTCTAATCTCTTCTCACTGTATAGATAGCCACTAAGTGTTTGGTCCAAAAATGTCCCATCTAAAATGAGGCCTCTGCAACAGCTGCTGCTGTGATAGTATGTGGATGTACATCAACAGCGGTCTTATGATTTAAATGTAAATTAGAAAGGAAGCATTAGCATCTCTGTTTTGCAAGACAGGCACTGAATTTGAGTGTGATTTGACCAAGGTCATGCAGGTCTGTGGCAGATCTAGAAACTGAACATCCCAGTCGTGTTGTGAGCCCTGAGACATTCTTTCACTTTAATCTTTATATCTTAATGACAAATTCTGACTTGTTTATCTAACCAATTGCCCAGACTGAAACAGACTCTTTCTTATTTTTCCCATGTGGTCCTTTCTTCTGTTCTTCTTACACTTTTTTCACATCCCTCTAAATGCTACTTATAAATTGCCTACTGTACTCATTCTTTTCAATGTGAGAGTTTGGCTCTTCCTCTTTTGTTAATTTGTTGCTCTTTGTACCTAAATGGCTTATTTTAATGCCTCTTTTATCCCAACTTCTTAAAAGCACTTCGTCCATAGATCTGATGCCTTTTCATGTCAGCTTAACATTTTGTCCTCGCTTGGGGCCACCAGTCTTTGGCTCACAGTTTTTGTCACTGCTAAGTGTATACTTTATTTTATTGCTGTGTCCTTCTCTTATCCTTTCCCAATACTTTGTTCAAAAGTGCTATACAAATAATTAAAATGTAGTGTAATGGGCTGACTGTAAAGTAAATCAATGGACAACCTCGCTGTGAGGCCAAAACTTGGGGTCCCCTAGAACAAGCAGAAGGCTAGCTGCAAGTTGAGCACTGTTTTGTCTTAGCACCACTACAATCAGAATTTCTCAGTGTTGTTAATCCCTATTATTAGCATTTTTTAATTTGTTCTTTAACACAGAAGAACTAGAAGATCAGGTAGAAAGCAGGTGCAGTAGTTACTTAGATTGAAACACAGAAGGCATGTCTTGACATACTTCTAAAAAGGAAGCGAAGTCCTAGGAATGCTGAGGACCAAATAAAAGAGGGTTTCGAGTGACCAACTGTCACTTCAGGTATTTAAGGGAATAGTTGTTTGAGGAAGCTACAGTTGAACTGGATATGGAATGAAGTCACTTTAGTCCCATTTCAAGCTCTTGCGTCAGCTGTCATAAGCATGTGCCTTTTGACAAGCAATCGCTGTGAATTTTTTGGCTTAACTCTTGCCATGGGCTGACCAGATTTGTCTCTAAGCCCACCATCAAGGCAGGTTTGTTCGTATGTTCCTGTAGGCTAGCAGGTGAAGTAAGGATTTCAATAATTAATGGGGGTTTTTGGCGTTTCTGTTGTGCTTCAGAGATCAGTGCAGTGTGGTTGTAGCTACTTGTATCAGAGCAAAAGTAACCAGATTGAAGCAACCGGGTGACATGATGTACATGATATATGCGATGGGTTCTAAAAGACGTTTGGCACTTCGATAAATATAATAGGCAGCACAAATTTGAGCTGAAATGATTAAGGATTTGGGGGGGAGGAGTTTAGCTTTTTGAATTCAATATAATCTCTTACAAACTAATTTGCTCAAACCAGCAGTTTTCCTTTGGTTTTGGCTTTTAAGTTTAAAAAAACCCAACAGCATCTTTTGGACAAAAGTATTAATTTTTTTATCTGGCTAGAAATTGAAAATGTAGAGAATAGAACAAATTACAGGAAAAATATCATTATTCTTTATAGCTGCTGGCATACCATGGAAGTATGTCAGGAGAGATCAAAAAGCTTGTTCTACTGTACGAGTCAAGTGCTGGTCCAAGAAACATCCATGCAAGACTGGGACACGGAGGTGGAACTGTTTGTGCTTCTGATCTCAAGGTCAAGGCGAGGTGTTTTCAAGTGCAGTTGGAAAGAGAATTTTAGTGCACAAGTAGTTTTTCTGTGGAACTCAAGATTTATTATATATCATAATATTGATACATTTGATAATGGCTGTCAGGCTGTTCCTCCCAAGGGGTGTCAATAATGCTAGAGCTGTTGACAAGGCACAAGAGGGTGCTGTGATAGTACAGCACAGGGCATTTTGGAAGGGCACAGGAGAACTGACTTCCCACTCGACAGACAAGCAGAGGGAGAGGTGTCCTGAATGGTCAGCAGTGCAAAGAAATGTCCAGAAACTGAGAGGCACCCAAATCCATTTCTCACTTACCTGTAACAAGTGGTGCTGGAACCTCCAGACGTTGTGAGGGGAAATTTAAAACTAGGCACAAGTAATCAGGTTCATAAGAGGCACGTGAGCATGTACATTTCCCTGAAAAAGCATGAGGTGGCATCAATTTTGCTTCGTTATAGGAGCTCTAAATGTGGATGTGCAAATGGAAATGAAGTTCTTCCAGTGTTTGGAGCTTGTTAGGGCAGATGTTGCAGAGCAGTGAGAGGATGCAGGGCAGGGCACAGGGCAGGCAGTGGGTGGTGCACAGCTCTCCAGCAGGTTGGACTTCTATCGAACCCTAAGATAACTTTGCAACTTTTGCAAACCCTGTGTAATCAGTAATTTTTTTCTCACATAGCTGAAACTCCAGGCAGCTTTAGGAGAAGCAAAAGGTACCTCATTAATTTCACGGAGGAATGTGTGAGCCTTTAATTAGGGGCTCTCTAATACAAGCAGCAGTGGACTTCCCCTCTTGTAATTGCTGCAGTGGAAACTTGTTCTCCTGAGTTTTAGACGTGTGCATTTTTTATTATTGCATTTTATCTTTAAAGAGGGAATAAGTGTGTTTATTAAGGTGGCTGTATTTACCCTTAATGCAATGCATTAAGCATCTATTTATTACTAAGAAATCTGCTTTAGCAGAGTGTGTACTTGCAGAAAAGCAGAGCTATTGATTAGACTCCTTCTGAGGCACTTTACTCTCATTACAGTTGAAGCAAATCTGGTGTGGTGTATTCTAGTTTCTATAAGCAGTGTACTATGCACATGTGTTTCGCCTGCTGGATGTTTAATGGTTGCTGTTGGAAGTGATTTTCTGTCTTACAAGGCATTTCTGTTGTCTGAATGGTGGCATTTCCTTCTCCTTTCCATTTGCTCTGTTAATGGTAATAATTAACCAGCTCTCTGATTGCACTTTTATTAATATATTGATCACGTGAGTATCATAAATGGGGTCTCAGTATACGTACTTTTGCATGACATGACACTCCTAGTAGCTCCAACATTTACCCCAAAGAGCTTTTAAAAGCAAAAAAATAACCTTGCAGCAAAAATGTTCTAAAATTATTTAGAAAAAAAAGGGTTCAGAAATCTGAGCACCAATATGACTACTGGGATTTTTGTAGTTCTTTTTTCTGTGATGTTGAATACGTAGATGCCTGGCTGTGATTTGTGTACGTTATAACTTTCACAGATTGCAGTGAGAGCAGGGTTGAGAAAGCTCATTTAGTTCTGTTAATTTTGTTGATAATTTTGAGGTAAGTGAAAATATGCCAGAAAACTAGCTTGTTGTCTTTTCAATATTTTTTGTTTCAATTTGAGACTTGGTTGTAAATTGACTTTATTTTAATTTTTAGGAAGACTTTGGAAAACCTCTGTCCAGATATTTTCCCTCTTCTTGAACTCAACAGATCTCTTTTTTCTTGAAATTGAAAAAAAACTTTGTTTTAGTTAGGTTTTTTTCCCTCTCTTGGCCCTGTTTTTTCAGCTCCTATCTCTTCTAGTCCATACACGACACCAGATCAGGGCAAACTCATCTGCAGGTTTCTAATTGGGAGTTTCAATACTTAGACCCCTTACTTCCCATCTTTTAATCCAAGATTCTCCATGTAAGACACATGAAACAATATTGTTTCATGAAAGCTGAAGTATTCCTTGTGTAGGAAACATTGATTTGCTGCTTGATAACAAATTTAACATTTCTGCTGTGCAACGTGGGACTTTCTTTGTTTATTCTGGGTGTTTTCTTTGCTTGTTTTCAGGCTTTTTTTGTTGGTTTCTGGGAGACTTCTGGTTCCTCTCCCTTCTTCTGCAAATGCAGCGTGAGCTGCGGTGGCAAAGCCTGTGCAGGAGGGTTGGACTAGATGACCCACAGAGGTCCCTTCCAACCCCTACTATTCTGTGATTCTGTGTTTCTGTAATTTCCATACCTAGGAACCTCATTTCATCTGCATTGTACTGATCTGCAGCAACATCAAAGACTGAGGGATGTAAAGGCTATGTCTCTTGCCTCCAAAAGCCCTCACCTCATTTTTGAGGCAAGTCTGGGAGATTTTGAACAGTATGGTTTCTTATCACAGTGCTTTTAAATTCTTGTCACCAGTCTTAGGAATCCCAGAGCCACAGGCAAGTTTGTAAACAAGAAAAAAAAAAATTAGCCTCTAGCAAGCAAGGAATAAAACAGCATTGGACAGTTTCCTCTGAGTTAGAAAATAAAGGAAAGAATTGAAAATTAAGTCAAGTTTCCTTTCCAATCTTATTTGCAAGATGTATGTGGATTTCTGTCCTGGGAAGCTAGCTCGGTTGTTTTATCATCCCTAGACATGCCTGAAAAATTGGGTGCAAAAGTTCTGTGCTGACTTCTCAGCAAGGCAAATTGTCAGTACTTGAACAGTTTTAACTTTGCAACTGCTATAGCAGGACTTGTGGCAAAATCAAGGCTGATTATAAAATCAGGGTTATTCTTCTGGAAAAGCCTTCAAGTTTCTGTTGTGGAAAGCTAAGCACTATTTTGTTTTGTTTTTTTTTTATTCTCCAGTGAGTGGTAAGAATTTTTTTTTTAAGGACAAGAACACTTTAATTAACAGAAAAAGTAGATTTCCACTAGAGGTATTGATATGGGAGGATATGTTTTTTCCCTTCTCAATAGCCTCTGCAAACTTTTAGCTCAGGACCCTAAAACTTCTTTGGCAGGAATTTCAGAGCATAATGAATGGGTACAGTTTCTTTACATGGGTTACTGTCTAGGTTTCAAACAGTGTAATGAAAGAAGTAGTGTGCAAGAGGAGATAGAAGACAAAGCAATTTAAAAACAGAATTGAAGGAAATGTAAACCTTACCTTGCTATTTGCATAACCAGCAGCATATATTGAAGTGGTGGACATGGATGCTACCGCTTAGTAAGCCCAGGTACAGACTGGGTACTTGTTTTTTCCCCTTCTGAGATGCAGTCTTTAACCATGTAAAATTGCCTGCCTTGGGCTGAATGTTGTATTAAACCAAACCCTGTCTATTCCAGTATGTCTGGGGAATGCAGTACTTGAAGCAGATTGTAACAATTGCAAAGAACTATTCCCAGCATTTATACCCCTGTCGTATATAGGGATCTTTGTAGTACTAAAAAAAAGCTAGTTAAGAAACTACATGTACATAAGACTGGACGACAAAAAGTGGTCTTAGCCCTGGGATATCTTTTTGATGACTACTATAGCTTATTTTTTTTCTTCTGACTCCTGCTCCAGAAATGCGATTTATGAAAAGTGTTCTCTAATGATTCCTTCTGCCCCACTGGTCTCGAGCAACAGGGTAATGCCAGGCAATTGTGCCAGTGCCATGGTGAAGATCTCTGGCATGGCTGTCTCCTCCAAGAAAGCATAGTCATTTACTTTGAAAAAGTCTGGAATAGGGGAATCCCACACAGGTACCTTGCAAGGCCTGCCAGCTTTCTTGCCAGGATCCCTCACCATTCCTGAAATGATTTTGTAGCCGCATTCCTAGATATAGCCAACCTGCCATCAGCACAGGGACCAGAAGAAGCAGAAAAGTGTTTTCCATGTAAATCTTCTTTCCTAAATTGAAATACCCTTAAGGACTTTGTTGTTCCTTGCTGCACAGGCAGGTCCATACTCACGAGTGTTTCTTTTGCAGCAAAACCACTTTGCTGATGCATTCGAGTGATGGGGTGTTGTGCGGAAACGTAGTTCTGGGAAGATGCTTAAGCTCAGATCTGTGGCAGTGCTTATACATGTAGTTAACCTAATAACATTGAGTGCTTACACACTTACTTAATAACATCAGTTCGAATCCCATTTGTTTGCTTGCTCCGTCCTTAATGTGCCTGGCTGGGCTGGGAGCCCTCCGACAGCTGCTGCTTCTCTTCCTGCTCTCTCCCCTAGTGGCTGGCAGCCATTTTGCCTTCTTGGAGTTGCTGCTGAGACCTTGTGGTGGTCTTCTTGCTGCTAGTTTCTCTCAGTTTAAAGCTTCTTCCCTCGCCATGTTGTGTACCCCCAAGGCAGTTTGTCACTGTTTGCCTTTGGGGGGGGAAGCCGACTTGTTGGGCCTGGGTGGCTTTTTCCTCAGCTGCCTGAGGGGAACCTGCTCTGCCCTGGCAAGCGCTGGCTCTGGAAGGTTCTGTGGAGAGGCACTGCCTGTCAGCACCTCAGGGGAGAGTGCTCAGCACCTCACCTGCTCGTAGCCTGTGACTCTGCTTCTGCAGCCCTTCAGAAAAGAATCGGAAGTATCAGAAACAGCCCGGTTTGGGAGGCAAAAGTGTGCTCTTTGTGTAAGTGGAGGGTTGGTCTCAGGATGCCCTGCTGCCACGAGAGGGGGCATCTCATGGTGGAGGACTGCAGTAGCTAGGGCTGCACGCTAACATGGCGGGAGCAGAGCGAGGTGTGAGGCCAAGCAGCGAGCAATTTCTGTTTGGGAATCAAAAACATGGCTCCCTGGCTATGACCTGGCAGTGATGGAGGTGCCGTGGGGCACTTGGTTATCCCGGGCCTGTGGGGCTGCTGGCAGACAGAAAGGGGAGAAACCTCCTGAGAACAGGCCCACAATGATGCTGTACGCACAGCGAGATGAAGACATGCTCCATCTCACTGAACAGGGCTGATGACACATCACTAGATATCTTATCCTTGCTGATTCTGAAATTAAGTTTTTCCCCTTACGAATTTTTTTAAGACTTAAAGATTCTTGCCTGCCTTTTTTTTTTTTTTCCCTTTTGTAATTAGTTTTTTGAGCTGCAGCCGTGGAGCTGCGCTCTTCTCCCCCTGGGCCGAGGGGCTCAGGTAATGGCAGCAAGCGCCGCACCGTAGGTCAGGGAGCAGGGAAGGGAAAGGCTTCCTCCTGGCAGAATCGTATTTTATTCCATGGGGAGACAACATTTCTTTGCAAAACACTCCTGTGACTTTAAAATAATACATAATAACTATAAAATTACCAAATGTCAGGTAAACAAAAAGTTATTAAGGATGACCTTATTAGTTCTATCTGCAATTCGCAGAGCAAGGTAATTGTCAAGTCTCACTGTTATTAGGTTGAAATAATAGTTTGGGGACCATCAACATTAAAATTTCATTATGATGGGACAAAAAGGCTCATGTATAATCAATAGTAAGAATCCATTATTATTGACTTGGAACAAATGAAGCATGAACGCATTTGTGCAGATATGAACAGTTAGCAATCTTTTGAATAATAAAGAATTAACACTACACAGATAATGTCATTCTGGGAATTGGACTCCAACTCAAATTGATACATGTCTCTTTGTTATAAAGTCAGGTTCACATCCCTCGGTAACTTCCATTAAGCTGTTTCGCAAAATAGTCTGTGTATACAATCTTGTATTCTTTGTCTCCGGCTTGGAAGGACGGTGGGCAAGCAGGTCAGGGTTGCGGTGGAGCATGCTTTGCCGCTTGCTGGGTTCAGTGGTGGTGCTGGGAGTAGTACTGTGCTGGGACACCTAATGCGGTGGGCGTGGGTGGGTGGGAGCCTGTTGCAAGGGTGCTGTTGCTTTCTGCCATCTTGAGCTTGGCAGCAGCTTTTCAGTGTGGCAGTGTGCTGTTGCTCGCATCGCAGGCGCCAGGATGAAATAGGTAAGGGGCAGGGAATGACGATCAGAGAAGAGAAGCACAGAGCCTGTGGAGCATGCTGGTTCCTGGGGACATGGCCAAAGCCGTGGACATGGTGTATGACATGACCTTGTCTACCATACATGATATGCTGAGACAAGCTGTTCCCAGCATGTTCTTTTCTGTCACTGTGGGATATGTCACGTTGGCAGTATCGCTAGTCTCTTATTTTCCACTGAGGAGGTGGACCCAAAATGCACTTCAAAACATAAAAAAAGCACAAGTCATTATGTGCTAAATCTGATGCATTTAAATTTTTTTCAAACTCACTTTGAGTTTCTATATACTAAGTGCCTTTGAAAGGTGTTATTTAAGGGTATTTTAACCCTGTTTCCAGACTAACAGCTGCTTCTCAGCATTATCTTCTGGGTGTGGTTTACCCTTTCCCTCATGCTGGCTCCCAGCTGCTACAATACCTACAGTACTTTGAATCTGAGTTAGATGATGACTTCAGACTGAAGTTTTACATGGAAGAGGTTTGAGTTGCTCCAGATCTGCCTCTGCTACTACAGCGAAGGACCTCAGACGTGTAGTGCTACTTTGTGTGTTATGGAGTGCTCCTACTCCTGTGTCTTTCAAATTCCCAGTCATGGAGCATGAGAGATTCTGGCCTTCTGCTGTGAGGCAACCTTGCTCCAGGTATCAGATCTGTAAACTTGCAGGACCTTCCTATGCCTGCTAGCCCAGCCAGAAGAGACAACCTAAGAGCAATCTCTTCCAGAAACTCACCCTGCTTTCGCCAACGGCTTGATTCTATAGCATGCCCTATTTCTGAAGGAACTGGGAAAGTCACCTGATACCTTAAAAAGAAGTAAAGAGATCTTGGGGCTGTGGCATTTGACAGGCTCAAGGAGACTTTCTGGGGTATCTGGGAAGTCATTTATTTTTTTTTCAGCTGTGAAATGGAAACAATAATTTTCTTAGTCAGTGGAGAGGGAATAATTATTTATTACTTGCATTACAATAGCACTAAGGACTGGTTGGGCTAAATGCCCAGAAATTGAAAAAGTTATTTAAGGAATTAAGTGTATATTTTTTTTCCTTTTTCTTTTTTTTTGAAAGGCACTGATAATACTTTAGATGGAAGCCCTACAGGGGAATGAGTGGTGTATTGCAGTGGCACCTGCTTTAATCCATTAGAATGGGTATAATTATGAAAGAAAGAGACAGTGTTATTTCCTTTCAACTTTTACCAACAGTGCATTTCTTCTTCTCTATAGTTAACTTTCAGCTGATTTTCAGGGGTAAGAGAGGAAAATAATTGAGACACAAAGGGCAGTAACCCAGCTGAGCAGCCCATCTGTTGCTGAGAGGGGTATGGAAAGGAAGACAGGTACCACTGGTAGGGTCTTTAGATTCTGTTCCCTTTGCCTCGCTGTGGGGAAAGAGGGGAAAACTGGACCTAATCGTGGAGACAGGGAGAATTATACTGGCTTATCTCCAGTGTTCCCTCTTCTGAGAAGAGGGCTAGAAGAGGGGGGAGCCCTTAACCTTTCCAGCAATGAAGGGCAGAGATCCAAACAGCCTTACAGCATGTGAACATATATTTAATTTGGCTTGGTACCTAAAGCCAGTTTGAAGAAGTGATGTGCATGTCTCCTTTTTTATCATTTGTCCCTGTGGGAGCAGATGTAATGAACAACTTGAAGTGTATTCAGTGAGAGAAACTAAGGGGAAACATGCAGAATTATGAGAGGTACTGGAAATTTTTGACCTGCTGAAGGCATGAGTCACTTTCTCACTTGCCCTTTTTTTAAAAACTTTTTTCTTGTTTTTGTTTTGTTGACCCATGATGTAAGGCACTGGCATTTCCTTAACCTGCCTGAGGATGAGGAATAAGGAATATATGGGTGTGTTAAATTTATGAAAAAAGAGGCAATTTATATGACTCTCTCTGGGTGGAACCTAACTTTTGAAACTGTTCTTCAATTTTTTTTTTTTTTTTATGCAAGAGATACATGCAGGGCATATAGAACATTAAAAAGGTTTTACAGAGCACATACCATAAATCAAGGAGTAAGTTGTTCAGAACAGCAATAACAATGAATATAACTAAGCATATATAAATCTAAGGAGGAGGAAATCTTTTTTTATTTTCTCATCTTGTCAAGCCTCCTGCTGATTTATGAAATAGGTGAGTAGCCAGAAAAATCATCAAAATATGTCCAGGAATTATACAGTAGTTTAAAAATACAATACTATTCATAACAGAGTATTCATCACTGATACAGTTCTATAATTATAACTGTTAAACATACGTCCCCCAAAACAAATCTGCTACTTTATTAGATTGAATGATCACTGCAGAGTCTGCCTAGGAAAAAACTTATTTTTCTCCCACTGAGTTGCATCAACCTGTCTTCCTTTTAGTGGTGAAACTAATTCCAAGTAATCTATTTTAAAGCTGATTTTTCAGCATAACTGAGTTTTCAGTTAAGTTATAATTTTAAACCCCAAGTCTTTAAAATTATTTTTCCTATCTAAAATTAGGAAACAACATGCATGTTGTAAAACTTTCAGATCTTGCCTTCTGCTTCTTCTGGGTGTCTGCTTCCCTGCTGTGCTCTTTGATTCCTGTTGACTTCTGTATGAGTGTTTGTTTCCATTTGTATGTAAAAGTTCTTTTTGTACCATTATCAAGAACAGGTGATATCTGAGAAGAGACTTGCATACTTGAATTCTTTTCATGAGCAAAATATTTTAGTTCTGCCTGTTTTTTTCAACTGTTTCTGAAACTTTGAGGCAAATGATAAAGGTATAATGCCTGCCATAAAAAGTAACATTTCAAGTAAAAGCATTTACTTACAGGTCATAATTGTTTTTAAGTAGGATTTATAAGGGGTAAATGCAGTGCAATTTGCAGTAGTTTAAGCCAACCATGAGAATACTTCGTTCTCATAAACCGCTTTTCCCTTCTAAACTGTTATGAATACCCAAGAGACAATGAATTTGCACACATAAGTTTTAAAACCTGGGTTTTCTTTCCTGCTTTGTGTGTATAAAAGCTTCTTCCTTGCTGAATTGCTACCTAATGTGTCTGGCCATCATTTTATTGCTGTAGCATACCTGTCCCCAAATAATTGCAAGTATAGGCAAGGTCTGATTTTATTCCTCCTTCTTCCTACCAGTTGGAGAGCACATAATCCTGCTGAAGAGACATAAAGAGAAGTTTCAGTTCTATTAAGGTAAGAGCATATCTGAACTCAATAGAAGCCCTTTTTGTATGACCCCTCCACTAATGCAGCCCTTTGGATTAGAAAGAAGGATTTCTTTTTCTTTAGCAATAAAGTAACCTACTCACAGAACTGTTGGTAATGCTATTTCTACTTCTGGATATAAGCCAGTATAACAACAGACACTGTAAATTGTTACTTTTGATGGTTTATTTTTATTAGGTGAGAGAAATAAATTTACCAGTTCTATGTAGTCTAGCATCCTTCATATTTAAAACAAATAATGACCTTCCTTACATCTCTCCAGGCCAAAGTGTCCAAGCTCAAACTCAATTGGCTTTTCTAGCTAACTCTTTTTAAGGCAATTCACTGAAATTGACTCTTTTTATTAAAAAGAGATTGGGCAATTCTATCTATTCAGTCTGAGCCTGTGCAAACAGTTCTAGAGGTTTTGTAGTCACTCCAATCAAGTTGGCAAGAGCTGCCATGTTTAATGTCCTTCAAATGAAGAAGAGATGTGAGCCATTGAGAAGTGAAAGTCTAGTCTTCAAAACCAAACCTGTTCCTTTTTTTTGAGTGCAAAAAGCATCTCAAATTCAACTCCTATTTTTTTTTCAATTGTATAACCCCAAAAAGCTAGATAATGTTCTTAAACTTCAGAAAAACTTTGTGACTTTTACTGAATTTTGAGTGGCATGTTTTGGTTTCAGCTGCTGCCGACAACAAAAGTGCCACGCGGCCACCCCTCCCCCTGCCGGGGTGCAGAGGAGAATGAAAAGAAAGAGGCAGAAACTGGTGGGTCGGGATAAGGGCAGTTTAACAGAACAGCAAACAGAGGGAACAGTAACAACAACGATACAGATAAGGAGAAAACACGACACAAACTCGCACAACCGACCCTCTCTCCCGGA
>Ga0065711_1048091_pt1 | contig 11992 bp, 12 predicted proteins | sample Hoacrofraction12_FD_59098 | JGI IMG/M metagenome (GOLD analysis project Ga0065711, IMG submission 59098) | Hoatzin crop microbial communities from Cojedes, Venezuela - Epithelial fraction 12 v2 (version 2) | ecosystem: Host-associated > Birds > Digestive system > Esophagus > Crop | place... | reverse complement strand
CCCCAATTTTCTGCTTGGAAGAGTACGTCTTATGTCTTGAAGGCCTTTAAGGAATACTTTTATCTTTAGGAGGACAAATTGCATTCTCCATTCTAGTCTAATGCCTTATTTTCTTACATTTGGATTTTTTCATGGGTACAAAGAAAACCAAGTGATTCTCCCAGTCTGTTGTGACTGACAACGATACAATGAATTTTGAAAGCCTCATGTGTACTAGTCCTGCTTGTTGTCTTGGTTTCTGCCGTTGGAGAATCTATGTGGTCACATCCCATAGCTAGATGACAAGTAATGAAATTATAAAATAGCAGACTTGAAACAAAAATGTCTCTGAAAGTCTCGCAGTTTCAAATCCTGGGATATGAAAAGGAATCTTCTCAAGTTGTTTACTATCAGTAATTGGAAATTGATCCATTCTGGTCTCTACAACCCAGAGATCTGCATCTGCTTTATAAATAAAATTCTGATTTTCAGCTACATTATAAATGTGCCAAAAGCTTTATCCTTTGGGATCTTCATGTACAGTGTTTTCTGAAAGAAATCTTGAAGGAGGGACAGCTCAGCAAAATTTTTTTTTTCCACCAAGACATTTATCCTTATTTTATAAACTTTGCTTCTTTAGTGTTTGTCATCCTGCTACAGATGTTTTCCTAGAACTGTGCAGACAAACTTGAACCCACTGCCTTTCACCCATTATAAAGGCCAGCTTTATTCCTATGAAGTAGGTGGTGTGGTAGTAAACTATGCTGTAAGAGAAAGTGAAGGCACGCCAGGTGTTCTAAGTAGGGCCAATCTGTTTTGGTAGGCCAACTGTAGAATTGAATATGCTTTTGGACACACAAGCCTTCCGTCAGATTTTCAGTAGAAGCAAAAAACTTTAAGGCTAAATGCAAGTTTGAGAAAAGTTGATCTGAGTTTATAATTCGTAACTACAGCAAGGCTGCTACTCCTCATAAAACAACAAAAAATGTGTTGGTTATTTTCTGCTTTGTCCGATATGAGAATCTCCGCTTGTATGCAGGGCTCTGATTGCCTGTAGTTAGTGACTTGGCATACAGGATTCCACCTCTGGTGTTTCACCACTTGGTTGCAGAGTACAAGCTAGTTGCCTTAGGCTGCTTCTGTGCAGCAGGCATAGACAAAGCTGAATTGGCACCATGCAAGCAAAGTGTAGAATATTGTGTGTTTTACTGATACATATATAGAAGTTATTCTGAAAGTGGTAACATCTATATTTTGATGAGCATCCTGTGACACATTTTGAAATGATGATATTTTGAATCCATCTTTCCATAAGATTGCAGCACAGTGAGGTGAGATTGCACATCTGGCTTATTTTTGAAGCACAATGTGATTGCAATCAAAGTGTTAAGTAAACCTCTGAATTACTCTAAACTAGAATGTCTTTACTTCAGAAAGCTATTAATCCTGACAGGCTGTTGTGCATTATTATACACATTAGCAGGTTTTCACTCCCATTGCTCTGTGAGGAAGTTACAACTCTTACAACACTGGAATATCATAACCATAAAAGCTTTGTTTCCTAGGTACCTCAAAGAACTTCACAGATCAACTGAACAGAATTAGTAGTAATGCTTGACAACAGGATTTTTTCTTGTTTTTTGTGTTTCTCAGATCTGGTGCTAACAACGGAGCTATTGAAATATTAACATTAATTGTTTGTGTGTTAGTCCTAGAAGTAACAAATTCTGGTTCAGCAGCAGATACTTTTGCAGTTCAGCAGGGAAAGAACTTTCTTAATAGTACTTGTATTCACATAATTCAATTCCATAATATGAAACTGAGATGAGAACTTAGGTGGTGATAGCTCCAATGTGAGCATGTCTGCTTTAGTACTCCTTTGGGTATGTCAGTCAGGTTAGGTTATCCAGTTCTAAGAGTTTGGGGTAAATTATGCATAATCAAGATGTGGTGCTGTGCCAGGATACGTTTGGTTTCAGAGCACAAGCTAGCTGGCATAGGGTGCTTCTGTGCAGCAGGTGTAGACAAAGCTGAACTGGCACCGTGTGAGTAGAGAGCCCAGTGCTGGATGCACAGATGCTTAGGCTGGCTCTGGGAACAGTGCAGTGCCGTTTGCACAGTAGGGGCTGTTACTTAGGACTGCGTGAACATGGCTGTACTACTTTTAAATGCAAGCTGGTATGTCTGCCAGGAGGTGTGCTGTATGTGTGTGGCAGCTCAGCTCCAGTATCCTAGGCATCCCATTTTGCTATTTAGCTATGCCTGTGTTGTATGGTTACAAACCATTATGAATTTCTGCAGAATAAGTGTGTGTAAAGCATATGTTACACAGAACTGGCAAGCTCAGTGAGAATGTTGCTTATGGATTTTTTTTTTTAGCCCTTATTGTTTTTCTGTTCCTGGTACACTTAATTACAGTCTTACTTACACTTGGAAAACAGGGAGTAGTTAAGAGTTTTTGTGGCTCATTTATCTCACAAATCCCCGTTTTTCTTTACAGTCCATTTTTGTTTTTATTTTTACCAGCCAAGGAGATGGTTAGTTTTCAGGTTTGGCTCTGCAAGGTGATTGTATTATCTCTGATGGACTTTCCTTTTGAAACTGTTCCTTCTGTTTGAACAGCTTTGATAGTTGTGTCTCCTCACAGGATGAGCAAAATTCAGGCATTAATAGCAAAGTTCTTCATGTCATACATTTCATGAAGATACTAGAGTAGTCTTATTTTTCATAAATCAGTTTAGGAACTGCTATTGTTTCACCCTTCTCAACTCTATAATACTATTGATTTCAACACACTGTGTGATCTTACAATGACCTTGCATTATCTTTCCAGAACCATGACCTTTTCATGTGCTCTTCAGACTTTTTGTGGCTTTTGATGATCATTTTAAAAGGTGGCTTTTCCTCTTAGACATCTAAGTAGGTTTGAGATTACATTAAGATCTCCTGTATATTTGAATAAATGAAGCTATGTCTTGAGTTTACTTTAGCAGATACTGTCTGACTTGCCATCTGTGGTTTGTTTCACAGAAGTCTGTTTTGGAAACTGAGAGAATTTCTGGAGTTTCAGATGACCACTAGTTAGAAATCTACACCAGCCTGATGTCAGCAAATGCCAGACAGGCTGCCTGATTTATGTTTTTTGTCTATGGATCCCTAGAAGCCATTTTTCATCTCTTCGTCTTTCTTAAAATTGTTAGCTTGATTTTCATGAGTAGGGGATAAATTTTGGAGCTGCTTCCTCTCTTGTACGTACTTTAAAAAGGACAGAGGTACGCAGAGTATGGGGCAAAAAAAAGTATCTTGAAGTCCATTTACTGTAACTTAGATGGTAGTATGTTCTTAAACTTTGCATCCTGTTGTAGCTCAGAAATTCACAGAAAAAGACCCTATCTCACTGCTGGTGTCTTAATATCTTAGATGTGAATGTGTACTACAAAGGAAAAGCAAAAAGCTATTGGTTACTTTTTTTGGTCACTAATCAGTTTAGAACTGACAGAACAGTTAAAAAGGGGGAGTAGCAGACTGATAAGTACACTTTAGTTTTTTTTCCCATTTCTGATACAGATGTTATAATACAATTATGACCTAATTCTGCTCTTGACACTGTGTAATGTATTTTCAAGTAGGAAACTTTTAACTTCTGAAGTGAAAATTTTTATTTGAATAATGGACAATTCTTCTGAGGTTGAAAACGAGCTTGGTGCTCACATGGAACACACTATCAAAAATTAAATTGGGTTAAACTATTTTACCTAAGGAACTTGCAATATTTTGATAAGTCAGATGAATCTAAATTTGCTTCTGTTATGTCTATTAAGTACTCTTTCTATTTTATTAAAAAAAAAAAAAAAGCTGTCTTATCACAGCTGTGGAACTAGAGGTGATTTCCCCACCCCCCCAAAAAAACCCGATCACTTTGTGAAGAATAGAGTATAAAAATTCTGTCAACAAGTGAGCTTGTATCAAAAACCCCCGCTAGTCTTGTAACTTGTAATTTCCTTGTTTTCCTCTGGTTCTTACACTTGATATTTACTGTGGAGGAAACCTAATGAAGTGTTGAACTTTCCAGGTTGCTGCTTCGGGTGTTAAACAAGGACCAGCTTCACAGGCAGCACCTCAGCAGCCGGTTATAGCTGACAAGCAGGCAGGTCATGAACCTGCCTCTCCACGAAGTCTTCAGCGCTCAAGGTATATTGAAATACTTCTATGCTCTCCTCTGTTTTTGCTCTGGATCTAGTGTATGTTTTATGTGTTGCGATTTGTGGATTCTTCTTTGGCCTGTTCTTTGCACATACGATTTAACTCTGCTGCTACTGAAAGGGTGCAGCTAAATATCTTTGTTACAGAGCTAATGTGGTAGATTCTCTGTTACAGCACCATCACTAGAGTTCCATTCACAGAAGAAGCAAAATATAATTACTGTCTGCCTTGTCACTGTGGAGTCTGTTTTACAAGTGGTTCCTTGTATTCTGATTTCGGAGTTTTTGTTCTGTGCAGTTGTGGGATTAAATACTTTAACGCTGTGTGATTTGCTTTGTGTTAGATGTTTGTGGTTTGTCTATCAGGTGATTTTGCTACTTTAATGAAAAAAATGTTAAAAAATGAAGTAAGTTTCACAAATGCTTTTCCTTGGCCAGACTTTTTTGTCAACATTGCAGCCTGTTCAGATGTTGCATGATAGGAACATTTAGCCATGGATTTACGAGATGGGTTTGGAATCTGTATCTTGTCTGAAGTTTTCCTTTTGGGAAGAAGGGCTTTTCACTGTAGGATGCTGTGCAATTTGTCATACTGGTTTCAGGGACTGTAACCAAAGATTTGTTGTAAGATACTTCTGTGATGGTGTCATGGTCTGGAACTGTGGCAGGGAGAGATTACAGGTTGACTGTTTAAAAAGTGCATCATTGCAGTGGATTCCTGTAAATCTATAAGGTGTTGCACTTCTTAAAAGCTAGATTTTTAGAATGGTTGAATAAGATGTGTGGTATGATATTAAAAAAAATAAAAAAAGGGGGCAAACAAACAAACCAAAAACCAACCCCCAAACCAACAACGAAAACCCATCACCTACCCTGTCAGCATACCTGAAGCAACATGGTGGTGCTTTTCAGATCATAAAATAGTGAGGTTCTTTTATCTGCCCTTCTGGGACTAATAATAAAGGGGACCTTTGATTACGTATCATCAATGCACTAACTTATTGTTAGATTTTCAAATCTATGTTGATTTTTGCTGTTTTTTGGGGGAGAAGGTGGTTGTTCTGTTTTGAGGGGGGGATATTATTTTTTGTTTTGCTTGGCAGTCCTGTCCCAGTGATTTAATAACGGGACTAGACCTTTTAATAAGGAGCGGTGAGGTTTTGGGGAACAGCTGTCAGTCACAGACCGTTTTGTCCTTTGCTGATCACCCTTTCGCCATAGGAAATCTTGCTCAGGAAGATAGTCTTGTTCTTGGAAACTTTCACCGTGGCCTGGAGTCTGTGTGAAGTGATACTGGTAGGCATTTGGCCTGCTAATCCATACCCCACCCTCGCTTTGGGTTATAGGATTTCCTACTCTGGCATAACCCTTACCTACATCGTGTTCCCTTTAGAGGGATCTGCTGGTGCTCTGCGAACCATTGCTCTGTTTGGCATCAGCGTTTGAGCTTGTCCCAGCAGCTGTACCGCTGCAACAGTGGGGTCATGCAGGTACCACTGTCCCGTGTCTGAGGAGAAGGTGGCGCAGGAAGTAGTGCACAAATAGAGGAGAGTGTGCAGGCGGGTATCAAAGATAAACTGTGACAGTATTGTTTAGTATCCTGTACCTCTCAAATTGTTACGTATTTGTGACTGTGACGTATGGTGCATCATGAGTTCAGGAGTTTGTGTTTCTTTAGAAGTGTCTCATTTGCAAAAAAGGAAGATTAAGGAATAGGTGATCTGGAAAAATCTGTGAGACTGGTGTTTTCTAATGTTCAGTGCAGTGGAGTTGACTGAAAATGGACCAGCTCAGAGGTAGATTTACTTATCTGCAAAAGATTTGCTGTGTTCCAGCAGTATTTCTGAATTGATACATAACAGATTATTCCTTTGTAGGTGAAAGCAGTCAGTCAGATTGGGGAATGCTCCTGGGGCTTTCTCCCTTTGTTTTTTATTGGAATGAACAATAATTGGACAGGTGGTCCAAAAAGAGGCTCTGTAAATTGAGGTTGCATTTTTCTGCAGCTTAAATACAGATTCACTGTGGAGAAGGTAATCCCAACTACGTTTCCTTTGCTTTTATTATTATCACAAGTTGTAAGCGAATGGAGCTAAAATTATTTTTAACTTGTTTGTGAGGAAGTACTGTCTAAGAAATATGTGAATGGCTGTTGATAACTTTGAAGTTGTGAACATTTCAGTCATGTAAGTAGGAAATTAATGCGATGTGGGCACACAGGGAGTCTTTTTGTAAGAGATGTTTCCGAAGACACACCATGAATTATGACTACTTTAAAAATGGAGCTAAATGAGTGCTTCCATAATTAATAGTTTCATTGGATTGCTAGTTTCTCGTTATTTCCAGAAAGGACTGGGAATATTTTTCCTTGACCTTAGAAAATGCAAAACTGCTGGAGCGGGAGGTGTTTCCTCCCAGTTTTTGTAGGTTGTAAGGTTTTGTAGTTTGTAGTAGTCTGTTTTGGAACCATCCAGTTTGCATACTCTTGTACAGATGTTTTTGCCTCTCTGGAAGCATTCCATTACCTGTGGCATATTCAGTCTTTAACTCACACAGCAGCGAAGGCAGGTATTTGGCTTTATTGAAGCATTTAAAAATATAGCCGTAGTTTGGAACTGTGTCATTGCTGCATTTGTAGCTCCCCCTGCTGCTAACATAGCCGTGCTAGGATATTTTGTGACAGTATGTTTTATTCATAATTAAGATACAACTTTATTTTTCAGAAACCCACAGATTTTATTTATTTTCCTGAATCATTTCTGATGTATTAGAGTGATTTTTCTGATGAAGTAGGAGTCAGAGAAGCCAGGTTGATAAATGGAGAGGAGGCAAGTCACAGGGGAACTTTGATCCTATTAGAACTAAGGAGTAAATAAGCATTGAAGATGATGCTCCAGTTCTACTTAGTTAATGAATGTAGCCTTTCTCTGCACCATCAGTATGCTGATGCTGTATGAATACATAGAACCATAGAATAATTTAGGTTGGAAGGGACTTCTAGTTGCGATGTAGTCCAATTCCCAATTCAAAGTAGGACCAGCAAGTTTGAATTGCTAAGGGCATTGTTTAGGTGACTTTTTAATATCTCTGAGCATCATCTTCTAGTGTTTGACTACTCTTATGGTGAAATATTTTTTCCTTATGTCTAATTAGAATTTCCATTGTTGTTGCAGCTTGTCTCTCTGCCTCTTGTCTTACCACTGTGCACCTCTGAAAAGAGCCTGGCTGTCTGCTCTCCCCATAGGTAGTTAGAAACAGTAAGAAAGTCCTTCAGTCCCCTTCCTCAGCCTTCTCTTTTCCAGACTGAATAAACCCAGTTCTTTTATCCTCTCCTGATACGGCATGTGCTTCAGCCCCCTAGTCATCTGTGTGGTCCTCTGCCAGATTCCTTTGGGGTGGTAGCTTAATTCTTGTCTGGTTTTGGGCTCCCCAATACACAGTGCTCCAAGTACTGTGGATCTCATAAGCTCTGAAGAGAGGAGAGGAATGGTTTTCTTCAGCCACGCTCTTGCTAATACAACCCAGCATGTGCTTGGCCTGCTTTGCCACTGCAGTACATTTCTGACTCGCATTTAACTTGTCCACCAGGATCCTCAGGTCCTCTTCTGCAAAGCTACTTGCTACTCGGCCTGCGCTGTTCTGTGGGGCTGTTCCAGTGTTGTTGCACGGGGTTATTCTACCCCCGGTGCAGGACTTTGCATGTGCCTTTTTTGAACTTGCTTTCTGTCTGCTTGTTCAGGTCCGTCTGAATAATAACCTACCTTCCAGCGTATTGACTGCTTCTCCCAAGTAGGCATCATCTGCAAACTCACTGAAGGTGCACTGGTGCCACCATCTAGGTTTTTAATAAAAACTTTAACCCTATTAGTCCCAGTATTAATCAGTGAAGGACAGCACTAGTAACTGGCTTTCAATTGGTCTTCGTACTGCTGACTGCAACCTTTGAGCCCAGTGGTTCATTCAGTTTTCCACCCACCTTGCACATGAAATACAGACTGCGTAAGTGAACAGTTTGGCTATAAGAATACTATGGGAGATGATGTCACAGGCCTTTCAGAAGTCAAGATAAACAACATCATTGCTTTTCCGTTATCCTCTGAGACAATCATATAGAAGTTAGTGAGGTTGGTCAGGCATAATTTACCCGTGGTAAATCTGTGCTGGCTCTTTTATTTTGCCTTTTTGTTTTTCATGTAGCTGGAACCCATTTCAAGAAGACTTGCTTTATAACTTTCCCAGAGACGAAGGTCGACTGGCCTGTAGTTCCCCAGGTTGTCGTCTTTGTGCTTTTTGAAGATGGCTTTAATGTGTTCTTTTTTCCCCATCATCAGGAAACTTACGTGGCCACCATGCTGCTTCAAGCTGATGCAGCATCTGAGTTACACTGGCCAGCTCCCTGATTACCTGTCGGTGCACACCATCTGGTTGCATGGACATATGTCCGGTTGGCTTAACTGCTCCTTAACTTCTTCCTCTGCTGTAGGAAATACTTTACTTGCACTGACTCCGCTGATGTGCTTGAGCATGTGGGAGGCCTGAGGGCAGACCATACCTGTAAAAACCCAGGCAAAAAATAGCTGCCGACAATCCTGGCATTTTTCATGTCCTTTGTCTCCAGATCCTCTTGTCTTGTAGAGGGCAGCTGGCCTGTTGCTTAACCTTTCGTTTGCTCCTGATGCACAGCCCTTGTTGCACTTTTGTGTTCTTGGCTAGTTTCAACACCAGCTCCAAAATCTAAATGCCATTTTTTTCTAATCAACTGAACATTTCTACAGTTAAACGTTTGCACTTGTAAGTGGTTTTGAAGTAGTTGAGCCAATTACTAAAGAGAACACAGAGCACAAACTCCAAAGAACACTTTTTTCCCCGGTTACATCATGTATTCCCTTTTGCAACTTTTGCTGCCTGAAATCAAGGGAAATTCACATATACATCTCTAACAAAACTGCCTGCGAAAATCTTTCTACTTTTTTTTTTTTTAATTCTAAGCTTTTAAACAAGTTTGGGGTTACTGAAGGGAATGAGGTTAAAGTCTGTTGCAGAGCAGTGTGCTGTACCTAACTTGTTGGCTGTTTGTTTGAAAACCTGCTGTAGTTCTTTGCAAGTGTGAGTGATTAGGATAAATGGCTGGGCATTAGACTGTAAAGATAATTGCATTATGCTAGGATGTTTTCAGCCCACAAGGGCTAGGTTAGGTGATGAATTAAGATTCCTCTCAAATTTTTTTTTTCTTCATATTACTTTATATCACTTCCAGGTGAGTAGTAAGAAAGTTTTAAGAAACAGACTGAAATGATGGCCTGTGCTGAAAAGCTGCTGCCAATGGGAGAGTGATTGTAAACATAATCTTACCAGTAATGGCTGGGTACTTACAGAATTAGTGCTACTATTTCTCAAATTATATGTAGTGCCAAAGCACATCGTAACTGTGAGGTACCATTACCGTTATGGTGCTGGTGATATTCTTTTGTCCTGCTCAAGATTACTGCTTCCTTTGTCTTCCCTTACAAGGGTGGAGAGGACAGAGCAGACCATTTTCATCCTGACCTGTCCTTGTCCATGTTTGCATGGATGACTAGCACTGCTCCCACATCTTCTTAGCAGAATAGAAGAACAGAGCCCCCTCTGTGCGTGTGGGTGTTAGGAGTGATTGATGAATGCTGGAAAGGGAACTAAGAGTGTAGAGACCTTGTTTTTGCAAGGGGTGGGGGAATGGAAAAGGGCATGTGCTGAAATGTCAGTTTGTAAACTTAGCTTGTAAACTTCCCCACCATGGGTTATATACCCCCTCCAGTACAAGTTCTGATTTCCTAGAAGATCAGATCACCTGGACAGGAGGGCTTGCAAGGAGAAGACAAACACCCACATTCTGATCCTTCATTTGATAACGGTGGTATACCAAATAGCAGTTTTCATGCTGGTGAAAGATGCAGTGGAGTTGTCTATTGTTGATAATATGGAAGTTGAAGAACAGCGATGAACTCTTACACATAGCAGAATTGTGTAGCTGCAGCTCTGGCAGTTGTCAGAAGTGGTTGGATCCATAGGATAGGAGAGTGTAGTGTTCATGCTAGCCCTGATACCTGAGCTTCTGGACACATGGAAAATAAATTTAAATATGAGTTATTTTTACGTGTTTTGGGGGAACTGCTGTAGCTTGTTAGACTTAAAGTTAGGTGTCCAGGTTGTGTATCATAGCTTTATTGAGAGACGTGATACAAGAAAAACAAAAAATCCTACTTAATTACCTAGAGAGCTTACTGTCCAAGTGTAAGGTGGAGGATGAGTGTTTGCAAATTGGGAGTACAAAAATTCTTGTGGATTAGTCAGTCATACCAGTTTACCAAAGATTTACCAAAGCAGTACCCTCCTTTTTTAGTCATTGCAGCAGGAATAAGCTTTTATAAACAGATGGGATTCTTAAGGAGGCCCCTTCTGTACATGAGGAGCATTATGAGGTAGAGAGGAAAAATATCTTGTAAAGTGGAGTGAGAGGGTAGTTGTTAGAGGAATGCAGTAAAAAAGACCCACAAACAACATTGCTTAATGCAAAGGCTAGAATACTTTGTAGATAACATAATCTTGAGCACTGTGGATGGCAAAAGACTGCTATGCCAAGATTAACAGGAGAGTTTTTTACTAAAAAGTAAAGAAGTTTTTGACCAAAATTGTAGTTGCAAAGTAGAATTGGAAAAGCTGTCTGTTTGTGTAGTCTCAGATAGTGTAAGATAGTGTTTGGTTGCATATGGAGATCTGAAAGAGGAAATCAAAGGCTTTGTCAAAGGCACAGAGTTTTTGATTCGTCTTACAGTACGCATATCAGCTGAGCATGTCTCCATGTATCTGTTCTCCAGCAACAGGTTAACACAGCAACCAGAAAAATGGCAGCATTAATATGTTTGAGTAAAGCAGTCAAGTTGGTAGCTACAAACATACTGCTCCTGTGATACTTCTGTTCTCTTGAGCGCCTTAAGCGAGGTTGTAGAGTATCACAGAGTCACCTAGGTGTTTGTGTTTTGGCATTAGTAAATGGTTATACTCCTCAAAAGCCCATATGGCTATATTTTTAGACAGGACATCAGGTTTTGTACTTAATGATTATTATGATGCTTGTCGATACTCTGTTGAACAAACCTGCTTGATTTCACCTAATATATCATTATTGAAAATCTTATGTTTGCAGCTGTTTGAAGGAAGAGCATATGTGTATGTGTTCTCTATCCAACACTAACAGTAGATACAGCTTACATCTCTTAAACAGCTGTCAATTAAAAAAAAAAGAAAAAAACCCCAACCAAACGAAAAAAACCCTCCTATATTGTATAGGAACTCTTTGAGTGCTACAAGTGGGAGGTTTGTGGAAAAGTGGTACAGGTTTGGTCTACCAGAAATATTTACTTGTGGTTTAAATGCTTTATGTATTTTTGTGGCTGGAAGCAATGAATTTTAAGTGTTTATTTCTCTGTAGGTTTACATTGTTTTTCAATGCTCGCTTTTTTTATTTCTTTCTTCTAGCAGTCAAAGAAGCCCATCACCAGGTCCAAATCATACCTCTAGCACTAGTGCATCAAATTCGACACCTGCACCACAAAATACATCTGTACGACCCACTTGTTCATTAACACCTACGCTAGCAGCACACTTCAATGAAAATCTTATAAAGCATGTTCAAGGCTGGCCTGCAGATCATGCAGAAAAGCAGGTGAGTACACTTATGCGTTGTTCCCCGTGAGAGGGCAAAATGTGTGTCTTAAAATCTGTTTTTCTTACACAGGTTGCTTTTTCTAGGAACTAAAAGTATTTTAACATCT
>Ga0065711_1011711_pt1 | contig 11992 bp, 13 predicted proteins | sample Hoacrofraction12_FD_59098 | JGI IMG/M metagenome (GOLD analysis project Ga0065711, IMG submission 59098) | Hoatzin crop microbial communities from Cojedes, Venezuela - Epithelial fraction 12 v2 (version 2) | ecosystem: Host-associated > Birds > Digestive system > Esophagus > Crop | place... | reverse complement strand
TGCTTTCCCAATATTCAGTATTGCTGTAGTCTTCAGCTTGAACTTCAACGGAAAAACTAAAACCAATCAAAGAAAGACATAAAAATAATTTAAATATTTTCTTCATCGTCTAATCCTCAAATATTTACATACCGAAATATAGGATCCTAAAAAGCCGACACCGACACCAATCGCTAAAAGAATTAAGGATAAATAATAGATGAAGGGGAAGGGTGAGGCTAATAGGACAGCACCAAATAAATTACCATCTAGTTGCTGATAAAAATAATAATAACCATAACCAATTAAACCAATGGGGATCAAGGCGCCAAAGAAACCGATTAAGATACCTTCGACTAAGAAAGGCGCACGAATATAACCATTAGTGGCACCCACATTGCGCATGATCCAGATCTCATCTCTTCGAGAGGCAATCGTAATCTTGATGGTGTTATAAACGAGATATACCGCCAAAGCGCATAAGGCAATAACGAAGGCTCCGCCAAAGATTCTAATCTTTGATAATATTTCAACCAAAGTATAAGTATTTTCCCCACCATCATAGACGCTGTCGATACCCATTACCGCTTCAATCTGCGATCGCACCTCACTTAAGGTTGAAGTATCATCCAAAGTGATAATAAAGGCATCATGGAAGGGATTATCCTCCCGATATAATTCATAGAATTCCTTGAGCTCGGCATCCGCATTAGAATTGACATAATAATCAAATTCAGCATCCTTTGAGGAATAAGTAACGGAAACAATCTTCTCGATGGCTTCTAATTCCTTTTTAATACGCTCAATGTTCTCTTCATCATCGCTGTCGTAGCTCACTAAAGCAGAAATCGTAATCGAATTCTCAATGCTTTTAGTCGCTAATTCCATATTGTAGGTAATGATTAAAAAGACACCAATTAAGATTAAGGTTACCGCAACTGCCGAAATTGAAGACAGCGACATTCCGAAGTGGCGAAAGACACCCGCAAAGCCTTCTCTGATATGACGAAAAAAGCGTCTGATAAATTTCATCAGAGAATACCTCCTTTCGCCACATCGCTGACGATATGTCCGCTATCTAAAGAAATCATACGTTTAGGATGATGTCTGACAATCTCAGCATCATGGGTAACAATTAAAATGGTCGTCTGCTCCTCTTCGTTGATTTTTTCAAATAAACGAATTATCTCATCACTCTTCTTCGGATCCAAATTACCGGTTGGCTCATCGGCAATTAAGATCTTCGGTCGGTTGGCAATCGCTCTGGCAATTGCGATTCGTTGTTGCTGACCACCGGATAATTGATTCGGAAAAGAATTAGCCTGATCAGCACAATCGACAAGCTTCAACACTTCACGCACTCTAGCCCTTAATTCGCTTGGTGCCGTATCGACAACCTCCATCGCATAGGCGATATTTTCAAAAGCCGTCTTGGCTGGTAATAAGCGATAGTCCTGAAAGACAACACCGATATTACGCCGATATTTCGGCACCTTGCGATGTCGCAATTTCCCGACATTAATGCCTGCAACCTTAACCTCCCCACTATCAGGGATCTCCTCAGCATCCAATAATTTAATCAAAGTACTCTTACCGCTCCCCGTCGGGCCCACGATATAAACAAATTCACCTTCGTTAATGTCTAAGCTGATATCGCTTAAAGCCTTAGTCCCATTACGATAAGTCTTTGAAGCATTTCTTATCTGTATCATGATTTAATTATAACACAGCTGATGTGATAAATAAAAAGGCTTCACAAAGCATTGCGAAGCCTTAAAAATCTATAACCTACTTATATTAGACACGCCCGCTGTAGGAGAAGCCTTCCCCATGAACCTCTTTGGCATCACTGGTGATGATGAAGGCGTTGCTGTCGACCTGTTTCACTAAGTTCATCAATGGCGTATATTGATTGCGATCGATAACAATCATAATAACCTTTTTAGGATCACCCCGATAACCACCCTGAGCATCAAACAGAGTCACACCTCGGCGCAATTCCTTCTGCAATAATGCTGAGATCTCCATATAGGAATCAGAAATAATCTGCACGCTTAAGGAGTTGCTGCCACCCCAGGTTACAACTAATTTAATAGCTTGGGAAGTCGCATAAACCGAGAATAAACCAATTAAAACAGGCTCTAAGCCATAGACATAGAGTCCGAAACAAACTGTCAAGGCATCGGTAATAAAAACCATTAAGGAAACATCGACATGAAAATATTTGCTGATAATTAAGGGCGGAATATCCATACCGCCGGTCGAAGCCCCGCAACGAAAGACGATACCGATACCTAAGCCCGCTAAGACACCACCGTAGATTGAAGCCACGATGGGTTCTACTTCAAAGACGGGAAAGGTATGGGACATCCACAATAAGAGAATCGGATAAACAATGGAAGAAAATAAGGTTTCAATCGCAAACTTCTTACCTAGGAAAATAAAACCTAAAAGAAAGAGCACCACCATCAATACCGAAATAATGACCTCCTCAGAGATGGGCAAATAAGGCTTTAAAAGCACAGCGATACCAGCTAAACCACCAGTAAGGATGCTGCCGGGCAAGATAAAGGCTTGAACCGAATAAGCGAGGATAAAATTACCAACGCTCAACATTAAAATTTCAACTAACCACTTTTTCACCCGCTCATTATAACCTAAATAAAGAGTGATATTGTGGCAATACATCACCCTTATTTTTGTATAAAACTTCTAGGCATCAAAGCTTTCAGGATTTAAAAGAAATTCACGAATACCAATTACCATATATCCTTTCTCATCTCTTCTTGCCTTCATCCCGCCATCGACAATGACAATCTTTTTAAAAGAATCATTAATATAATCGAAGCCCTCGGTCTCCTGCTTTCTTTTTTCTTCATCGGGTATTGCATAAGCTGATTGAATATAATATTTCTTACTACCCTTAGAGGCAATAAAATCAATCTCCTTACGAACTCTAACCTGTTCACCATTGGCATTCGTTCTTCTAACCTCGACATCACCCACATTAATCGTATAGCCTCTGATTCGCAATTCATTAAAAATGATATTTTCCATAATATGCGTTTGTTCAATTTGACGAAAATCCAATCTGACATTGCGTAAACCAATATCCTCGAAGTAGATTTTAAAGGGCGTATCAATCAATTTTCTACCCTTTACATCATAGCGTTTAACAGTTTTAACTAGAAAGGATTCCTCAAGATATCCGATATATTTTCTGACCGTGTCTGAAGATATCGAAACCTTCTTCACTGATTTAAAAGTATCAGAAATCCGCTTCGGATTTACAAGCGTTGAAATACCGGAAGCCATAATATCTAACACTTCAGCGATATTGCTGTCACCTTGTAGATTGTAACGCTTCGCAATGTCATTAAGATAAAGGTTCTCCATTTGCGTTTTAAGGTAAATTGCTTTTTGACTATCCGTATTCATCAAAGCAACCAACGGTAAACCGCCATAGATTGAATAATTATCGAAGGCCTCTTCAGAGCTACCATCATAAATGCTGAAGAATTCGGAAAAAGACAGAGGATAAACATGTATCTCATCCCCTCTGCCTCTAAATTCAGTTAGGATATCTGAAGTCAAAAACTTTGAATTGCTTCCCGTTACATAAATATCAAGATTTCTTTTTCGCAAATAACCATTAAGCACTGCTTCAAAATTGCCTAAAAGCTGAACCTCATCCAACAACAAAACATATTCTTCATCTTCAACAATCTGCTCATTTATATATTCCATAAATTTATTAGGCTCAACCATATTAGCTGCACCATGCACATCTAATAGATTTACACCAAGTAAGCTCAAATCATCAGCCGAATCAAAGGCAAAACGTACTATATGTTTGCGATCCACACCATTTTCTAAAAGCCAATCATAAAATAATTCATTCATCAGGTATGATTTGCCTGCTCTGCGGATACCTGTAATCACCTTAATTAAGCCGTTATTTCTTCTGATACATAATTGTTCCAAATAAGTGTCTCTTCTAATAATCATCATGACCTCCGTAATATAAATTTCAATGTCCTACATTTGACTTTATATTACATCAATTCATGCGAAAGTAAAACATTTACATCTAAAATTTTTGTCATATTTGCCATTTTTTTTAGCTATAAGGCACATTCTATCTAAAATTTTTGTCATAAATGCCACTTTTTTTAGATAGTAGCTGTTCTACAACTAAAATTTTTGACTAAAAGAGTTTGCTATCTTCCATGAATTTCATAAGGTTGGCATGAATTATGCCGTTTCGCTGTTGAATGAGATAATCGGCAGTCAGCACATATTTAGGATAATTATCAGCTATTTTCTCTAAGGGACGATATTCACGATTTTCAGTATCTAAACTTTCAAGAATCGTATAAGCGACCTGCACATAGGCATAATTACGAGTTATACTCCTGAGAATGAAATCGCATTCCAGTTTACCAATTCTACCAATGTTTATGACATAGTCCTTACTTCTGGCATAAGTGTAGACAATATTTTCTAATACCGGTCCATAGTTGATACGATTATCAGTATTTAATGCATAGTAGAAGCTTAAGTCAGCTAGATAATATTTCTTCTCACCACTCAGAGCACGCTTTGACTTAAGATCGAAGCGTTCACATTCATATAAAATTTTCGCCGCTACCAATTCCTTAATATAGTGACTGAGGGTTGCTCGTGAAACACCAAGACCAGCTTCACGCATCGCTTGCCATAAACTATTGACACTATGGGTAGCACCAAAATTACCAATCATAAAATTTCGCACCGCGTCAAATGCAGCCTCATCTCTAATTCTAGCCCTCTTCTTGATATCCTTATCAAATATTTCGCTGATAATTTCCGTTACATATCTTCTTTTGTCTTGAGGATCATCCATACTTAAAGTCCTTGGAAAACCACCCTCTAAAATATAATTATTCAATTCAATAATTAAATTGGAGTCTAATTCCTTTTTATAAAATCGCTTCATCTGTAGATATTCTTCAAAACTCAAAGGCCACAACTCAAACTCTAAATAACGACCCGTTAACTTCGTCATTAGTTCTCCACTCAAAAGATAAGAATTAGAACCCGTTAAGAAGATTGAATAACCACCCGAAGTTCGTAAGGCATTGATAAATATCTCGAAATTAGGTACATTTTGAATCTCATCAATAAAAAGATATTTTATCCCCTCAATAGCGTCATACTTGATGATTTCATCCTCTAAAGCCTCAGGAGTTGTAATATCCACATATTCATAAGCATCCAAATCTAAAAAGATGATATTTTCTTCTTTAATACCACTCACTAATAATTCATCCGCAATCATATGCATCAAGCTCGACTTACCACAGCGCCTGACGCCGGTAATGACCTTAATCAGATCCTCGGCATGATAAAAACCACGCATTTTCTTCAGATAATTTTCCCGTACAAAGAGTTCCATAATCATGTCCTCCGTATCTAAATTTTAATTCATTTATCTAATGAATACAAATATTAAGGTTACAACTTTTTAAAAAATTTATAAAGTTGTAACCTTAAATTATAAAAAAAACACTTTTATTGTAATTTTATATAACTTATATTTCTAAATTTTAAATTTTTATTAAAAGTTAGAAATATAAGTGATATACTTTAGAAAAGGAGTAAAAAGACATGAAACTTATTCAACGACACAATTATTTAGAACGGCTTATCAAGGTGATAGGTACCCCCGATATCAAGGTGATTACAGGTATTCGCCGTAGCGGTAAATCGAAGCTATTAAATACCTTTAAAGACTATCTTGAAACTAATATCACAAATGTAAATATTATTCATATCAATTTCAATTTGCCAGAATGGGATGAATTATTAACCTATATAGCTCTTTATGGCTATATAAATGATAATTATAAATCCGATTGTCATAATTTCATCTTGATTGATGAGGTGCAGATGTGTGAAGACTTCGAAAGAGCTATCAATGGTCTGCACGCTTTAGAACGCTATGATATCTATGTTACAGGTTCTAATGCATTCCTTTTAAGTTCTGACTTAGCAACCCTCTTCACTGGACGGACATTCGAAATAAATATCTTCCCCTTTTCCTTTCAAGAATATTTAAATTATTTTGATGGCTATGACAATATTTACGATGCTTTCGATAGCTATCTTGAGACAGGCGGTATGTCTGGATCATATCTTTATCAAGAAGTAGAAGATCGCAATACTTATCTTTCTGATGTCTATGACACCTTAATTCTCAGAGATATTTACCAGAAATACCAGGTTCGCAATATTGATTTATTAGATAAAATTTCCAACTTTCTGATGGACAATGTTGGTAATCTAACATCACCACATAACATCTCTAATATCCTAATTGCCAAACAAAATAATACCAACAATAAAACGGTAAGTTCCTATATCCAATATCTCTGCAACACCTTTCTTTTCTATAAAGTCAGACGCTACGATGTCAGAGGCAAAAAATATCTCAACACAAGTGAAAAGTATTATTTGGTGGATGCGGGCTTCCGTTATGCGAAGCTGGGAACCCGGAATATGGATTATGGTCGCATGATTGAGAATATTGTCGCTATCGAATTATTACGCAGAGGATATGAAGTCTATGTTGGAGTTCTTTATGAGAAGGAAATTGATTTTGTTGCCATCAAAAGAGATGAAAAATTATATATTCAGGTATCTGACAATATTAGTGATGAGAAAACCTTCAATCGTGAAGTAACACCATTATTAGCCATCAACGATGCCTATTCTAAAATTTTAATTGCCCGTACACGACATAAACAATACGATTATGAAGGCATCAAGATAATCGATGTTGCTACTTGGTTAAATAATACGCTCTAGTATCGCTAAACCATCCCCTAATTCCTTATATATTTGCACATTATAATTTTTGATATTTAAAAGATAATTATTAAATTGTTGTAAGCGTTTGATTAAGCCTTTGGTATGACGATTGTGCGTTAAAGACGGATCCTTTACCATTCCATGAAAATTTAGATTATCAAAGATGAAGAAGGAACCACGATGGGTATTATCTTGATAATATTCAAAGAAATGTTGATATTGGCTCTTAGCACCATCGACGATGATTAAATCATATATTTTATGCGTTTTAAAGCTTAAAGCGTCTTGGAAATAGATATCAATCGCATCCTTCTTATTCATCAATTCGATATTCCCTAAGGCCTTTAAATATCTTTTCTTATCAATTTCCAAGGTGTCAATATGTATATGCTTAACTTCTGAAAAGCAGAGTGCTGAATAACCATAGGCACTGCCAATCTCTAGAACTTCCTTAATTTGACTATTGTTTTTTAAAAAGGAAAGGATAAAAGCGATGACTTCATCGCTCATGATGGGGATCTTATCCTTTAGGGCTGTTTGTTTAAGCTCATCGATATTCATAAAAAGAAGCGTTATTCACGCTCCTCGCTAACTTCTTCAGCTGCTTCCGCATTAGCTTCATTAACTTCTTCCGCTTCCACTTCAGCAGTAGCTTCAACCTGCTCTTCCTTCTTGTCGACTTCGGGTTCAATGCGGCCNCGCCACAAATCGGCATAAGAGATGAANTGAATGCTGTCGGCATTTTCTTTAGCCTTATAGCGTTGTTTATGAATATTNCCTTCAAATTCCTTCTCTAAGGTGCGCTTATCNACCATCAATTGAACATAGACAAATTTCTTAATCAGGAACCAACTGGANACNGCCTTCTGAACGATATCTTCACGATTTTCCTTAACATNCTTGGTTTCTTTAAGCATTGTCATCACATCATCAGATAACTTTAAGGCTTGTTGGTAGGCTGTTTCATAATTGTCGAAATATTTACGGTCTAATCCTCTTTGCAGATAACCAGCCCGATTAGTAGCTAATTTAGCACAATTGGTAGTTAAACCTTCTAAATCACCAACTTCCAAAGCTAAGATATCATTACGATATTCCTTCAATTCGCTATTAGGCTCCGTCAAGGTATAATACATTGCCTTGGCATAGATATAACTCTCTCTGGCAATCAAAGCGGCAATTTCTCTTTCATCCTTCTTCCAATAGAAAATATAAGGAATGATAACCGCCTTATTGTCTAATTTATAAATATCTTTATAGCGGATGATCTGATTAGCAACCGATGATTGGGATATCCCCATCCGCAAATCAACCATGACCCGCGTATCGTTGTCATAATCGAGAACTCCTTTCAAATAAGCATAATCTTCATGTGTTTCCTCAAGTCCTGACAAGTAGTCCTCCAGAAAACCATTAAATACGCAGAGTGGCGATCCCTTGCGTGCATCTTCTTTAGTGGATAATAATTCGTATACTCCCATAAAAATTCCCCCGTGTTTCCTCTATTATCATACCCATTTTTTTTCAAAAAAGAAAATCAATAAATATTCACAGGGTTTTATTTTATAATTAAGGCAATAAAAGTGGGAGGTAAAAATGAGTATTGAAGAAGTAATTGCTGCTATGGAAACGATGATTGATAAAGTAAAAAGTAGTGCAGAAGCGAAGCGTGTCAATGTCAGTGAAAGCGACCAAATAAAAATCGATAACATCTGCAAACAGACTAGCGAAGTCATCAACAGCGCCATCGCTAAGGTTAAGGAAACAGTCGAGCTTTTAAATAATCAGGAAGAAATCGATAATTTCCTCTCTAAAGTCTCCAATAAGTGTAGAGAAGCCTGCGACTTCACCATCCAAAAAATCAATAAATTCAATGAAGTCAACAAGGTTGAGGAAAAGGTTGAAAGCCTAAGCGAAGATATCATCAATAAATTTGACAACTTAATGGATAATGAAGAAGTCAAAGAGATGATTGATACCCTTAAGGGTGCCGGGGAAAAGGTTGTCAACAGCTTTGAAGAATTCATGAATGCACCCCAGACCCAGGAGAATATCAAGAAGGCGAAGGAAATGGTAATCAAAGCGGGCGAGCGAACGCTGAATGCCTTAAAGGCTGCGCTTTCCGAGGAAGATTAACTTCCTCTTTTTTTAGGAGTGCTATGAAAAAATTTATTACATTATTATTACTTATCTGTCTCTGTGCCTGTAGCACTGAGGAAAAAGTCTATACCAAGGACAGTCACTATTACACCACCACGCTCACTAAGGATGATGAGATGGTTTTATTGTTGAATACCGATGTCGTCTTAACCACCGTTGATGCCGCTAAAAGAGAAGCGATGATCAGCGATGCCTATGATTTATTATTAATATATCATCGTTTACTTGACAGCCATCATGAATATAGCGACGCTAATAACCAAACCATCAACAACCTCAAAATAGTCAATGACTCATATGGAACAAATAAGGCCATAACAGTCAGCCCCTTAATATTAGATGCCTTAGGCTTCGCCATTGAGATGTCCGAATTAACTAAAGGCTACTTTAATCCCACTTTAGGAAGCTTAAGCGAGCTTTGGTCACCCCTCTTCTCCAATACCGGCACCACCAATGAACCACCTGGTGATGCCGAAATTGAAAAGGCTAAAGCCTGCATCTACCCTTATCAAAAACTAAATGATTACATCAGCCTCGACTATGAAAATAATACCGTAGCCTTAAAGAAGCTAGCTGGTTGTGAATCAAGTGTCCAAATCGATTTAGGAGCTTTATCAAAGGGTTATATTGCTGATAAGGTTGCCGACTTATTAAAGGAAAAGGAATCATCCTTCCTCTTCAATGCCGGTAGCTCCTCGATTGTTACCTACAATCAGGAAGCTGAAGGCATCAGCTGGAATGTCGGCATTCGCTCCCCCTTCGATGGCAGCATGCTTACGGCTATCAAAGCTCAAAATATCACGATGTCCTCTTCCGCTGATGATCAGCGCTACTTCCTCAAAGAAAATGAAGATGGTACTTTACGCATCTATCATCACATTTTAAATCCCTATAGTGGCAGCAGTGAGAATTATTTTCGTGGTATCACCCTGGTATCAACAACCAACGCCGGGGTCTTAGATGCCCTCTCGACTGCCCTCTATAGCATTGAGAATGAAGAAGAGCGAAATGCGATAATTACCGATATCGAAAAAGAATTCAACATGGAAATTCTGAAAGCCTATATCTATGAAGAAAATAATCAAAGTATCTTTGAAATCGACCAAAAGCTGAGCGAGATGTATAGCGACGGCTACGAAGTCAGCGGGGTCGATGAAGTAAGGATTAGCGAGGAGTAATATGTCACGTAAAAATTCCCTCTTAAAATTATTATTGAGTGCTCTTGTCTTGGGTTTATTATTGTTCTATTTCAATCAGAAGCAAGACAATAATAATCAAATCCCAAACAATGAAACACCTGTTCAGGAAACAACTAGCGAGGTACCACTTTCAGATTTAATAACTAGTGATAAAATCAGTGATGGCCGCAACTTTACGCAACCTACCGTAAACGAGAATAATGAATATAATTCCAAGGAAGAGGTAGCGACCTATATCCACCTCTATAACCATCTCCCCGACAACTACATCACTAAAAGCGAAGCTAAAAAAGAAGGCTGGGTTTCGAGTGAAGGTAATCTTTGCGATATCGCCAGCAACCTTTCGATCGGTGGCAGCAGTTTCTCCAATCGTGAAGGTATCTTACCTACCAAGGAAGGGCGTCAATACTACGAATGCGATATTGACTACAATTGTGGTTATCGCAATGAAAAAAGAATCGTCTACTCTAACGATGGCTGGATCTTCTATACCGGCGATCATTATGCGAGCTATGAATTATTATTTGCGGGAGAAAATTAAAGATGTATTTAATTGATATCAATTTATTAAATGAAAATCCTCATCCTTATCTTAAAAGCTTATTCAAGCTACCTGATTACTATGGCAATAATCTCGATGCCTTATATGATTGTTTAAGTGAAAGAAGCAAGCTGACTATCTTCTTAAATAATATTAAGGAGGCCAATGACGATACTAAAAAGATTATCATGGTATTTGAAGATTTAGCTGATGAAGATGAAACAATAATCCTAATTAAAAATTAAAAAGGAACTCGCTTGAGTTCCTTATTCATTATTAGGAGTATATTTGATGACAACATGCCTTTGGGAACCTTCACCCTCAGAGACCGTTGTGATATTGCGATAATTATTTAAAGCTTGGTGGATCGCCTTTCTTTCATCATTAGGCATCGGATCGAGCTTCGCATCGACATGGCTTTGGCTGACTTCCTTGGCAATTCTTTTAGCCATCGCACTGACCTTGCGATATCTTTCCTGACGATAATTGTTGACATCAACCGTCACATATAAACGCTTCTCATAGCTATTGGATTTGAAATAAGTATTGACAGCTGATTGTAAGACTGTGGAGATCGCCCGGACTGTCTGACCCCCACGACCGATGATGACGGCATTATTTTCCGCATCTAAGATAACACGGTAATTATCATCAGCTTCAGTAATAATTTCAATGGAAACAGCCTGGTTCATGTCAGTGAAGTAGCTCCCTAAATAATCGAAGATAAATTCCTTAACATCCTGCTTACCATAAGCTTCGATCGTTACTGAATTGCCGATACCTAGAAAATGCTTTTCTTCATTTATTACCTTATAAGTAATCTCCTCGCTCTTGCAATTATTGGCTTCAGCAGCGCTCGCCAAAGCTTCCTGTAAAGTTTTTGCACTATATTCTTTCATCTTTTATCCCTCCATCTCTTTGTTTAATAAACGATCAATAATTAAATTTTTAAGAATCATCACCAGCGATGAAACACAATAATAGAAGCTCATCGCTGAAGGCCAGCTGAGCATCATAAAGGCAATCACAAACATCATGACATACATCGTGGAACCCATTGGATTCTGCGCCTTTTCGTATTTGCGATGCTGCTTTTCAGCTAAGGCCCTCTTGCGCCTTTCCTGCAACATCATCGGCAATTGCATCGATAAAAATTGCAGCGCCAACATGACGATAATAACCACAATATAAATCCACTTACCTTCAGCTAGACCTGCTGAGGGGGTCTGAGAGAAATCGATACCCATAAATTTAGCCGTCT
>Ga0065711_1048086_pt1 | contig 11993 bp, 23 predicted proteins | sample Hoacrofraction12_FD_59098 | JGI IMG/M metagenome (GOLD analysis project Ga0065711, IMG submission 59098) | Hoatzin crop microbial communities from Cojedes, Venezuela - Epithelial fraction 12 v2 (version 2) | ecosystem: Host-associated > Birds > Digestive system > Esophagus > Crop | place... | reverse complement strand
CGCTTCTTTTCCCTGCAGCGTTTTTGTCCTGGGCCACAGGAGTCACCCACGTGGCAGCACTGCGGGATGCTTCTAGTTTCACATCAGCTCAGGCGATGTCACTGCAGGTGGCATTTTGTGACAGCTTCTGAGTCAGGCTTAAACGTCTCCCCACCCTGCATAGGAGAGGTTGCGATGAGTTTCAGGGGAGCTGCCACCCTGCCAGGGGAGCTGTTGGGGTGCAGGGTCCCGGGGTGTCCCCAGAGCCCCGCTGCCCTGTCGGTAGCCCTTCCTCGCTCCCTCAGCACCACCTCTGTGCAGAGCCGCAGAGCCGCTGCGGTGAGGGAGGGAGGCCAAGTGCACTAATTATGCTTTGCTTAACAAGTCCATTCAATGCTTTGTGAGCAGCCTGGCTGAGGGTGCCTCCATCACCTCGTCACGGGCACTGCACTGCACCCCTGTGCCATGGGGGCCAAGAGCTGAGCCCCCTTATCCTGGTGCGGGCCGGTGGGGAGCAGAGGGGGGTTTCTGTTTCCCTGCCGCGCCGACGACACCTCTGCGCTCCCTCTCCCTGCAGGATGCCTCCATCGCCCACCGCTTCCACGTCATGCGAGAAAAGCACCCCGAGAAATTCAACAGCAGGTAAGGGCTGCCTGTGGTCCCCCACCGCTGTGGGGCTGCTTGGTGTCCCCAAAAGCTGGGTGGAGGGGGACACCCCGCTGCTGCCACGCACCACGCCAAGGGGACGTGCCAGAGCCTGCTCCACTCTTGCCCCGCTCCCCACGGGTCTGTTAGAGGACGGGCAGGGGACGCACCAGGCATGGCCGGGGGTAGGGGCCAGGCACAGCTGGAGTCCGGGGTGCTGCTCTGGGCCCCATGCAGCGTGGCAGGCTGCTCGGACTTGGCCGCACGCCCAATTATGTTCATTCATGCTTTATAATTAGCGATGAATTCCAGGACCGGCAGGAGCAGGCCAGACAGCGAGGGCAGGGCAGGAAGCAGGTCGCAGCTCGTTCGTGCCGTGCTTGGGGTGCATGGAAGTGGCATGACGGCAGCAGGAGCTGTGGCTTGTGACCCCCATCCCCGTGTTCAGAAATACCTGCTGGAAAAACCCCAGATGGGCCAAAGCATCCAGCTCTGCTGTGAAATTCAGCTCCCCTCGGCTTACATCTCTCCCTGGAAGCCTGGCGCCGTGACTGATGCAGGGGATGAGCAGTGATGGAAGGGCTGGCTGCCGAGCAGGGCGCCAGGAGGGTGTGAGGCAGGGTGCTGAGGTGGGGGACATCCCTTCCGTGGGGTACCCAACCCATCCCCAGCAGCCCCATTGAGAGGTGACAGCCCACATTCAGCCTTGCTGATTGCTGGTGGAGGCACCCGGTCCCGTGCCGAGGGAGCACCCAGCACCCACATCCTTCCCCTCTGCTGGGTGTCAGAGCCAAGTCTGCCTGAGCCACCTCTTGTCCCACAGCACAGCTCTCTGGGGCTGGGCCACCAGCAGTCCCTCCCCACGATGGCTCGTGTCGCCATTGATGTTTTGTGTCCCCATTGCAAGGGCTCCAGAAAGGCTCTGGAGTGAGATGCCACTGCCAAGCGGGATGCTGACGTGTCTCTGTTCCCCAGGATGAAGAACAAGCTGTGGTACTTCGAATTTGGGACATCGGAGACCTTTGCAGCCACCTGCAAGAAGCTCCACGACTACGTCGAGGTGGAGGTGGGTTCCCCGGGCTGGTCCCTGGCCCCCAGCCGTGGCACAAAGTCTGTTTGGGAGATGTTGCCCATGGGCTTCTGGCTGTTCAGGGCCAGGGTGCGCAGCAGCTTTGACCCGGCACGGTGGCAGGAGGATGTGGTGGCTGGCAGGACCCGCTCTTCCACCGTGCGGCGCTTTGCTGCAAAGCCAGCCAGCTGCCGGCAGAAGAATAGCTCTGTATTTTTCCCCCCTTTCCAGCTGTATTCGAGAGCGTGCCTGGAATATTCTTTCTGTAAACTCCGTGTCTGCTCCCAGCCTTCGCTGGATGACATGGAAACAGTCTTTAATTAGAGCGGGGAGGAGGGCCCGTGGTTGCTAAGAGCGCTGTCATTTCTTCGCTCGTGCTGGGGGGTTTGGGCCGTGCTTTGCTGTAAACTTCTGCTGCTCCTTATCTCTGGATAAAAGACCCTTTTATAACTTAGGCATGAGGGGGAGGGGAAAAAACCCATCGCTTGCTGCAAAGGGCCGGCGTGAGTCAGACCAGGCGGTGGGCGCAGGGTCGCTGGCAGGGGGCAGAGCCTGGGGAGCTGGCGCTGCGGCCGCGGGCAGAGGGACTTCAAAGCCTGTTTCTACACGGGGAGTTTCAGCCGTTCCCAAAGCCCGAAGCGGGTGGCTGTGCCATCGGCAGCTGGTGGGAAGGGGCAGGAGCAGAAGCAGGGGCACAGCCATCTCACCTCCTTCCCTGGCCACACACCAACGTCCCGGGGCGGATAAAGTCTGCGCCGGTGGAGTTCGGTGCTGCGGACGATGGGCACGAGGTGCCCTGCGAGGTGCCCACGCGCTCCCCACCAAGCCCACGTCGGCACGGGCTGCACCGCGCCGGCAGGAAAGCGTTAATCCCGCAGTGTTTGAAGTTGAAAGCGGCAGCCTGTCCTCCCTCCGGCTCCCAGGCAACTGTCAGCCTTGCAGAGAAATGGCAGTTTTGTTTTGGAAATTGGCACTCGTTCCCCTACAGCTCCTGGAAATGAATTTGCTTTTTCCCCAGCTGCAAATTTCTACTTCCAGCATCGCTGCCAGCGCGCCGTCAGCTGCCCCTGCTCAAAGAGCCCATTGTAGCTCGCTGGCACACTAACAGGGGAGGGCTATGCACAGAGAAATCACTCCCTGCACCCGTGTGCCTGGGCAGCCGTGGGCAGCCGTGGTTCTGCTCACCCCGCACGCCCCCGGGCAGGAGTGGGCTCCTGCAGCATCCCCAGAAATCGGGCAGCCCTGGGCAGCTGACGGGCTCCCATCTCACCGTGGCCAGGTTGGTACCCACTGCCTCGCAGGCCGGCAGGAAAGGTGTCTGTGGCTGGGGATGATGCTCAGCTCGGCCGGGCATGGGATGTGTTGTCCATCCTGCGAGAGACCAGAGCCCTCTTGCTCAGTATCCGCTGCTCAGAGCGTTAGGATCTTTTCTGTTCCTACAAATCATAACATCATTAAGATGTACTGAGAAAGAGAGGATTTACATCCTTTACAAGCCTTGGAGAGGCAGTTCTTCACTCCCAAACCAGCAGATTCCTGTCTTTTGCTTTCAACACAAGGCTAAAAATAAGATCTCGGAGCACCAGGGGAGGCAGAGCAGATCTCAACATGCAGAGACGCTTGCTCCTGTGCGCGCCCAGCTTCACATACGTGTGGCTGGCATGCTCAGCGCTTACTGACAGCGTATTAAAAATCAGCTTAAGACCTTTACTCTTTGCTAAAAGAAAACTGGAGTCAAAACAGCAGTGGGGGTTCGTCAGCCCATTCACATTGCTCTCGGCGAAGCTAAAGAGGACAGAAACGCTGTCGCATCACCAAAACGCAAGGAAAAAAAGTGTGCTGGTATTTGCTGAAGCGTAGCATGGCAGGTAGAGAGCAGATGCATAAAGGAAAATACAAATGCTCTGGGGAAAATACAGCCGAATGGGAAAGTGGCTGCCTTCTCCAGAGGTGTCTAGAAAGGGGATCCAATGTCATATGGATAGTGGGAGAGTGAGAAGACCTGAAGTTAAGAAATACATTTCCATGGCTGCTGCTTCCAGTCTTGTGGGAAAGCCGCAGGCAACAGCTATTTTACCTTTCACAGGGAATTTTCAGCTGGGGCAGTCCTGCTGTACGACAGCGAAGCCTGAGATACCGGTTTTGTACGCTGGCTTGAGGTTTTCTCTCCAAAACCTGACATTTTTTCCTCTGACACCTTTCTTGTCATTTCCTTCCAGCCAAATTTCTAGTTTCCAAACTGCACTTGTTGGTTGGAGTTAGTTTTTGGGCAGTCAAACTTTCTGATTCTTTGGGGTCAATTTGAACAAGGAGAGGTGGGGAAGTGCATGCTGGAGATGCTTGGGTGGAGGTTGCTCCGGGGCCGAGGTGGCACTGCCTCCTATTTTGGGTCACTGCACCAAGCCCGGCTACGGCTGTTTGTGCTCTTGTAGGAAATTTGCTTTTTGGCACGGCCATCTCGAACACGTAGTGAAATTTGTATTGAAATAGAGGGCAAAGCAGCACAGGGAAAGCGAGGTGGTGGTTGTCAGCCCTAGAAGAGCAAAGTTGGGGGGTATTTGTTTGCATGTCCAGCCCCGGCCACCCCAGGGCAGGTTTGCTGTGGGGACTGTCCGGCGGCACGCCACGCTTCAGGCTCCCCGCTCCTTCCTTGGGCAGGCGGGGAGTGGAGGCTGGGCTCCAGGGTGCCAGCACCAGCTGCCCCGACCGCGCGGCCTGAGGCTGCCCATGTGCCCGGCAGTGCGACGGGACCCTGCTAGACCTGAGCAATGCCTCCCTGGAGGGCATCGCCGTCCTCAACATCCCCAGCATGTACGGCGGCTCCAACCTCTGGGGCGAGACCAAGAAGCAGCGTGGTTACAGCCGGCTGGGCAAGAAAGCTCCGGAGAAGCTGCACGCCACAGTGGTCACTGACGCCAAGGAGCTCAAGTTCTGCGCGCAGGGTGAGCGGCGGGACCGTGGCTGGGTGGCCGTCGGCGATAGCACGGGGGAGCTGGGCAGCTGCCGATTCTGGCTGTGGCTCAGTGGCGCGTGGCGCTGGAGCAATGGCACTGGAGGGGTTGCTGTCGGCTCGCTGTCTTTTGGGGCACCCAGGTGACCCCAAGAATGATCTGGCCAAGCTGGCAAAGGAGGGTGGCTCTGCCCGCCTGGGTACAGCCCGGCACTGCATTTCTCAGGGCCGGTGACGCTGTGCCCGTGGTGGCCAGAGGGGACATGGCTCCCGCGCCCTCAGGCCACCTCTCCCCCCACCTTGGGGGGCTTGCAGCTCGGGGGTCTCACAAACAGCACGGGACCTGCGCTGTGCCCCAGCTGGCACCTTGCACCCGCTGCTGCAGCCACCGGAGCCGTCCCCGTGGGCACAGGCAGGGCACAGGCAGCCCAAAGTGCTGGCAGGGTTAGAAAGGAGCCGGAAAACCTGGCCAAGCGCCCGTGTTTTCCACCCGCCACCTCCTGCAGCCCGGGGCTGGGGTGGGGAACAGTCCCCTTGCGGCGTGGCTGCCGGGACCGTGGTGTCACCGGCCGTCCCGGGCTGTCACCAGCTGTCCCTCGCCAGGCAAGCCCATGGGAGCGGGCAGCAGGGCAGAGGAAAGGCTGGTTCCAAAGGGCGGCAAGAGGCAGCAGGGTTGCTCCCCTGGGCACATGCCCACTTACAGGTGGGCAGGAAGATGGTGGGGGCTCAGGAGGCTTCTCCTGAGGGGGTTTCCACCAGGAGTGAAAGGACCCCGAAGGGAATGAGAGACAGAGCAAGTTGTCCCGGTGTTGGGTACCTTTACAGGCGGCCTGGAAGAGTGGGAGGAGCTGGGAAAAGGGGCGATGCCCTGGGATTTGAGCAGATCCTTCCTGGGGAGGATTCCGCCATGCATCCCGGCTCCTGGGGGACCGTAGCACCCCAGGGCACCCAAAGGAGGGGTGTCTGCCACCATTTGGTAGAACACTGCAAACAAGCGGTCAAAGGGCTGGTGGGGATCTGGGCTGCCACCCTGCAGCCACACAGGACCGGGCACTATTTCAGACTAGGAGTATTTTTGCTCCAAAGATTTTGGACAGCAGCATTGTGCAATGCTGCAGCTGCCCAGCTTGGTGGTCTCGGGGCACGAGGGACATTGGGACAGATCCCCACGGTGCCACCAGCCCCGCTGCCCTCAAGAGCGGCCAGGAGCCCTGGTGTTCTGGCCCTGATGTTTTGAATGATGGCGGAAGGCAGGGGGTCCGCAGGGATGGGGGGACAGCTCAGATCCCTTTCTCTCGCAGACCTCAGTGACCATCTCCTGGAGGTGGTGGGGCTGGAGGGCGCAATGGAGATGGGGCAGATCTACACAGGGCTGAAGAGTGCTGGGAAGAGACTGGCCCAGTGTTCGTCTGTCACCATCAGGTATTTGTCCCCATCCCAGCTGAGCGCCCGCCTGACGGCGAAAGCTGGCACCTGCGTCACCCTGCGTTCCCTCTCTTTGCACCTTGCAGGACGTCCAAGCTGCTGCCCATGCAGGTGGACGGGGAGCCCTGGATGCAGCCGTCCTGCACCGTGAGTCCCCGGGAAGGGGGTGGCTGTGCTACGGGCAGCTGGGGCAGGCAGGGGCTGGCAGCATGGCGGGATGGGGCAGGCAGGAGCTGGCAGCAGGGCAGGCAGCCTCGGCTCCCCACAGAGCGTGGCAAAGCCTCTGGAGATGGAGGGAGGCTCCTGCGCTCGCTGGTGGGTGGCTGCAGAGCCTGGCCACCTGCGACTTCTGTCTGCGCCCATGCTGGCCCTGGAGTCATGACAAGCCATTGCAGGAACCGTGGGGACAGGGACACGCTCGTCCCTTGCCAGGCAAGCAGGCGCAGCAGCATCCCTTCCCAGGGGGGCTGCAGTCGGTTCCCCCACTCTCTGGCAGGCAGCTTGCCTGGAGGACAAATCCTCTGTCCATCCCAGCACGTGATTCTGGAGCTGTTACTCCTGTGCAGCAAAGCATTTAGCGACCTGGCTGGAGGGTGGCAGGAGGTCCTCGACCCAGTGCTGGGCTGCTACCGGCTTGCTCGAGTCATTCCCCGGGTTTGGGGATGCCTGGGTGGGCTCAGAGCCTGAAAGCCCATTACTGAGCTGGGTTCTTCACTTCTTTTTAGGTTAAAATTACACATAAAAGCCAAGTGCCGATGCTGCTGGGCCCCCCGCAGAAGAGCAGCTTCTTTTTCCTGAAGAGGAGAAACCGAACTCGAGATTAAGCAGCATGCAAGGAGCCGTGGCCCAGAGGCACTCAGCATCCCAGACACCTGCCCACTGTGGGGGATCCCCAAATCCCCGCTCCGCAGCGGGGAGAGAAACCACCCCCCAAGTGCAGCGGGGATGATTTGTCCTGGGAAGGTGTTGGATGCTCCTTCCCAACCACCACAAGCGTCTTCTCCAGCCGGCATGGAAGCAGTGGGCGAAGGATAGCTGATGCGCAGGGAGCGCGTTCGCCGGAGCAGCGCTAGGACTGGGGTTTTATTTTCCTTTTATTTAAATAACTCCCCCCACCCGCCCCAGCAGAGGCGTGCTCCTGAGGAAACGCCAAGCTTCACTTATTTATTTTTAATCCTCTTGAAGGACACTCAGTGTTTTGCTGCACTGGCTTTCTGTCCACCAACCCTTGCACGTTGGAGAAGTTATTTGTTTTCTTAGCCTAGAGGAGACAGTTTCTGCCATTCCGGTTAGCGCTTCTGGGCCGGTTTTAAGCCTTCGCTGCTGGCCCTGGGAGCTGTGAGGTGTGGGATGGGCTGGTGACAGATGGCACCTGGGCTGTGGGGACAAGTGCAGGGTGGACAGGAGGAGACCGCGTTTTGACCTGGAAATGGCAGAAAAGGGATTTTGGGAGGAGCTGCTGACCCTGGGAAACCCCTGCGCCCCGGCTCTGGGCTTCATGTTCATATTTATGTATTTATTTGGGGGTCACCTTTTTATGAGCCTGGGTTAGATGCAAACGCCCCCTCCCTTCTCCGCTGGCTGTCTCCCACGGCACTTCCTCCCACGTGGACTTTCCTTTCTCCTAAAGCCTGCCAGCCCGTGCCAGGGGCTGGGGACCCTGGGGACAGACATCTGGAAGCTCTTTGCGCTTGGAAGTGCGCCCTTCGCCTTTTTACACATCTCCCCAGGTGCTTCGCCACACCAATGTTCTCCCAGCAGTGTCCGGTGCTGTCTCTGATGCCCCTGGATGGCTGCAGGGAGCTGCTGCACCTTGGTTTCCACATGGCCAGATCTCCCCCAGACCAACCCTGAAGCCGAGGAGCTTCGCAGAAGCTGCTGCCAGCCCGCTGCCTGCACGGGTGCCCACTGCTCGCTGCCCAGCCACTCCTTTTCTCTGTGCCCAGCCAGCTGCCAGCACCCAGCCGGGACCCATGGGCAGGTTTCGGTGGCATCACCCGTGGGTCCCCCACCAGGCATGTGGGGACAGACCGCAGGACGCAGCTTCTCTCCAGGATGCGACGGGGATCAGAAAACAGCCAAAGGCATGGAGGAGGCGGTGGTGTGGATGTGTGCCCCGCTTCACTGAGCTCCCAGAAGCCGGGAGTTGGCAGGACCGGCCCACAGAAAGGGCTGCTGGTTGCTTCTGCAGGCACCCACTGCCTCCCACGGTGGCTGTGCATGGGGGGACGCGTGGCTCCCGAGTCGGGCCCTGCTCCCAGGCAGCTCCCTCGGGTCTGGCCGAGGCCCCTGTGCCGCCGTGAGCAGCACGTGTTCCGTGGTTGTTGCTGCAGGCAGGAAAACCACTGCTTGTCCCCGCTACGCCCCTGCCACAGGGCAGCAAGCCCCAGCTAGGACAAGCCATCCTCTCCTCCCTGGTGACCCAGCGCCCGGTCTCTTCTCATGCCGCAGGTCCTTATTCAGTATCACCCCCCTGGCAGCGTGGAGGGTGCTTCCATCATGATGTTTCAGTGAACAGTGAGTTGAAACGGAGCAGTCATTCAAGCTTGAGCTTGGGGCCGTTTCTGGCAGTGGCCGTAGGGCCCTGCTGACACGGGCACCTCAGGGGAGCCCCAGCCGGGCTCCAGCCCCTGAGTCCCCCCCACAGCCGGGCGCAGGAGGCAGCTCTGGGGGGTTACCACAGCTCCCTCCCCTCCTGCCCTCTGCACCAGCGCCAGGCAGGGCGAGGGCGAGTGTGGGGGGGCACGTACCTGGGCACATGGGCACGCTCCACCCGCAGTGCATAAATCCACCCTCCTCCTCCTCATCACCCCGGGCAGCCATTAATGAGTAGCCAGGTGAAAGCGCGTGGGAGCTGAGCCAAAGAGACCCCGGGTCCCATGGACCAGCGGGCTCCGTTTCCCCAGCCCCTCCGCGACGGCAGCTGTGCCTTGCAGCCCCCATGCTTGGGGAGGGTGAAAGGAAAAAAACCTCGGCCATCTGCAGAGCTTTGCAGGGTGGTGGGTTTGATGACAACACACAAGGTCAGCAGTGTTTGTAGCAGCAGGTTTGGCTCCGTTTCCCTGCCCGCTCGGCCTCAGCCCAGTGTTTTAGCCCATGGCTCTGGTCAGAAAGTGCCTGTATGGAATCAGCAATGGTTTTCACCACAGAGCTGCTCCTTGCACCCAGTCATGGTTTGCTGCACGGCAGGCAAAGAGCAGCGCTCGGGTCTCTCTGACGGTGGTGGCACAGCCAGGGGAAGCAAGCAGGCGCCCGCACCTCCGGGTCTGGCAGCGTGCCGGGGGCGAGGAACGCTCGTTTGAGCTCAGAGCCAGGGGGGAGCACTCAGGGCACGGGGAGTCCAGGGCCACCACACTGGGCCAGTGGGATGATGAGACACCAGCACCGGTCTGCCACGAGTGCCGGGCTGATGGAAGCAGCCCTTTCTGATGAGGAGGGAGATGGCCCTGCCACCTCCCCCAGCGGGATGCAGCTTCAGTCTGCTCCCACCATGCCAAAGCCATGGTTCAATGGGCCTAGCGGCTAACGACCTCCTTAGTCCAATGGTGCAAAGGTCTCCAGCCCAGGGGGGGACCCGGCTGTCCCTGGCTCCAGGGAGGAACATGCCACACAGCTGAGGGGCATGTGAAGCTCTGAACACGCCACCTCCCTTGGTGTCCCCCAGCTCAGCCCCGTTCACCCCCCAGAGACCGCAGGACGGACCGGGAGCCCCCAAACACCCTCCAGCCCCAGGGCCTGGTGCCAGTGAGCGAGCACCCCACTGAGCCGGCGCTGTGCTCCCCAAGAGCTGGGAACCCCATTCCAGTGGGAGCCCCAGTGCAGCGCCAGCCCCGTCCACCCGCTCTGTGTGTAGCCGTGGTTGCCTGCATGGAAATGGCCTCCGTAGCATAGTGCGTGTTGCCGTGTACACCTGGACTGCTGTGGGCTCGCCTCAAATAAAGATGGTGATGAAACCGTCGGCTGGTCCTGGGGCACGCTGGGGTTCCTCGCTTCCTGGCCAGGCGCGGGGTCTCCACCTCTGGGGACTCCGACGGGAGGTGCCCGATCCGGGGCGCCGGGGCCGAAGGGGCGTTGTCAGCAGCAGCGCGATGGGACGGCGCTCGGCGCGAGCTGCAACTGGCTAAATCTGGAGCTTGCAATTTTTATTTTTTTTCTCTCAAGCAGGCTCTAAATTTAGCAGGTGCCGGTCGCCATCCCCCCTCCCAGCCCTGGCTCTCCAGGGCCTTTGGCTCTTCCCAGGGCACCCCTGCGGCCGCCCACCTGCTGCCCTCAACCCCCGTCGCTGCTCCCTGTGCTGGGTGGCATCAAGAGGCCCAGGGGTGCTGAGCAGCCCCCGGCCAGTGCGGGGCCGCAGACGCCGTGGGTCACCAGTTGTGCCCAGCTCTGGGATGACCTGGCTTGCCCCTGGCAGCCCGCCTTGCTCCTCAGCCCAGGTTTTGCCACCTGCCTGTTTGTGTGTCATCTGCTAATTTTACCAGCGGTGATTTAATCCTGGTTGCCTGCATGCGGAGGGGAAGTGAGAGCGCCAGCGCCTGCGCAGCCTCCCGGGAGCCTTCCGCAGGCGGCAAGGACACCTCGTGCCCTCTGCGGGCTTCCCCCCCCAGCATGCACGCACCCGGCTGGCCATGCATCTTGGCAGCCCCCCTATTTCACCCAGGGACACAATGGGGGACAAGCTACCTGCCACTACCAGCATCATCACTGAGGGATGGTGGTGGCCCTGGGAGACACTGGCAGCTCATCAGTACCCCAGCATCAGCAGAGAAAGTCCCACCAGCCGCCCAGAGACGTGCTGGGCAGCTCTCCCAGGACACCGGCAAGCCCATGACCAGAGGCTAGGGATTTCAAAATGGTCAGGACAACCCCATCCCATCAGCCTTACTAACCCCTGGGCATCTTCCCAGGATCTGAGCAGAAGGCTTCCCTCCTTCCCAAGCTGAGAAGAGCTGTATTTAACTGGGCAATTGCCCTTGGTTCTCCCTTCTCCAGCAGTAATTTCTCCGTCTCACTCCATGACAATGCAAGGCCTCCACACAGTTCATTTATCCTGTGCAAACTGCTGCATCCGCCACGAGCGGCCACTGGCAGGGCTCCATGGTGGGTCTCACCACCTTCATTTCCAGGTGGGGAAACTGAGGCACTTGGCAGAGCACTGCAGGGGTGGGGGGCCTGGCAGACCCCAGCAGCATGGCTCTGTCTTAAACTCATTCGCAGTCCTCTGTGCTATTTGCAGTTCTCCCAGGGCTTGCGTCCATGAATGCGCTTGGCGGGATCCATGGCCAGGGCAGCCCTAAAGCTCCTTCAGGTGGGAACTGTTTTCCCTATGGCCTCCTCCAATGAGCCCTTCTCAAAAGCAAATCTGGCTCCATGGTGCCTGCAGAAGAAAGGCTGCCAAAGCCGGCGTCAGGCACGGGTTAGCCCCTGGCTCGCAGGGGCACCTGTGTGACGCCACCCCGCTGGTGCAAAACCGCCTCCCGAGAAAGCAGGGGGAACCCATAGCCTGCGCAGAGGGGACCCCACGGCGTGCGAGGCCCGAGGTCCAGCCTGCCAGCAGAACTTGCTGTGCGGCAGGTCCTCGGGCGCGGCGTACAGGGAGCCGGCCCCCCCCTCCCCCCCACGTCCAGATCCGGATCCGGTCCGGTCCCTCGGGCTGTCCCACCAACCCCTCAAGGCCGCCCCTTAACCCCCCAGCCCCCCTCCTGGAGAAGGCCGCGGCCCCTTTAAATCCCGCGCTGCCCCAGCCCCACCCGCCAGCCTCTTCCCCCTTCTATTTTTTTATGAATGAAAAACGTTCTCGGCGGAGCCATGCAAATCGCGCCGCGCCCATTGGCTGTCGCCGCCCCCGCCCATCCATCCGTTCTCAATGGTGCTCGGCGGAGCGGCGCGCGGGCGGGCGCGCAGGGGTCCCGCAGCCAGTCAGGCGGC
>Ga0065711_1048094_pt1 | contig 11994 bp, 5 predicted proteins | sample Hoacrofraction12_FD_59098 | JGI IMG/M metagenome (GOLD analysis project Ga0065711, IMG submission 59098) | Hoatzin crop microbial communities from Cojedes, Venezuela - Epithelial fraction 12 v2 (version 2) | ecosystem: Host-associated > Birds > Digestive system > Esophagus > Crop | place... | reverse complement strand
GGCACCTCTCCTGTCCTCCAGGACCTCTCAGAGATGATGGAGAGTGGCTCAGCAATGACATCCGCCAGCTCCCTCAGCACTCGTGGGTGCATTCCATCGGGGCCCATGGAACGGTGGGCATTCAGTTCGCTTAAGCAATCCCTCACACAGTCCTCCTCGACCAAGGGAAAGTCATCCTCTCTGTAGGCTTCTTCTCTTACCTCCGGGGCCTGGGATTCATGAGGCCCTGGCACTGAAGACTGAAGCAAAGAAGACATTCAGTAGCTCTGCCTTCTCTGCATCTTCCGTCACCAGGACACCCACCTCATTCAGCAGCGGCCCCACATTACACAGAATGACAGAAACACAGAATGATAGGGGCTGGAAGGGACCTCTGTGCGTCATCTAGTCCAACTCCCCTGCCAAAGCAGGGTTGCCTACAGCAGGCTGCACAGGACATTGTCCCTAGCCTTCCTTTTGCTGCTGATGTAATTGAAGAAGCCCTTCTTTTTTTTTTGACATCCCTTGCCAGCTTCAATTCCAGGTGGGCCTTGGCCTTCCTCATTGCATCCCTGCATGCTCTCACCACATTCCTGTATTCTTCCCAAGTGGCCTGCCCCTCTTTCCACATTCCGTGGGCCTTTCTCTTCCACCTGAGCTCAACTAGAAGCTCCTTGTTCAACCATGCAGGTCTTCTGCCTCCTTTGCTCGATTTCTTTCTCAGGGGGATGCACTGCTCCTGAGCTTGGAGGAAGTGACATTTAAACAGCGACCAGCACTCTTGGACCTCCCTGCCTTCGAGAGCCCTGGCCCACGGGATTCCTCCCAGTAGCTCCTTGAAGAGGTCGAAGCTGACCCTCCTAAGGTCCAAGGTTTTGATCCTAAACAAGTTTTAATCTTGAACAGACATGAAGCCTAACATCTTCCCTTGGTCATTTCTTATTGAAAAATCTTGTTAATTTTTGTCTGAATATTTTTCACAGTAATTGAGTTTAATATTAACAATTCTTACATTACCTTCACTTGCTAAGTCCTTGCTTATCAGTCCTTTGGTCTCTTCTATTCAGGTTAACTCTTGCTTGGTTCTAGTTAGCAACTGTGTATTTTACGTTTCTTCTAGCTGAACTCTTTTCCTGTGGGTCACTACAACAAATACTTTTTGAAAGTGCAGATACATTAGAATTATTTCCTTTGCCTAGAATATCTGTAAACTTATCAAAGATATCTATCAACCTAGTCTCATATTATTTATTCCTAAAATTCTTGCTGATTATTCACTTGAAAGTGAGTAATAGTGTTTAAATTTTGTACAAAGTCAGAATGTATAAGCATGTTTTCTGCTTCTCCGGAACACCTCTTCATACTTGCACCCTAATTTCTCAAATTTGAAAGGATTGAGGCCTCAGACGTACGAAGTTCTAGCTAGTTTTATGACAGCTGGTGTGTGGTATGGACATAGGGGGAAAATCTATTAAAAATGCCATGTTATTGAATGTATTTTCCCCAGAGCAGTCTGCTCTGTCCATAGTAACACACATGTTAAAGCTCATGTTTTAGCAGACGTAATTGTCTCATTGGGCAATTGTGACTGTACTGCTTCCATGCTTGGAGCAAAGACTGGGTTAAGAACCTTCATCTTAAAGAAATCCTAGAGACTTTCCACATCTAACTTCTCCTCCACCAAGGTGCTTCCAAATTATCCAAACAATACAATTATCATCATTTGTCTTTTGAAATAAAGGACATCAGTCTCAGACTAACTTTTTCTTCTTGTATTTTTTTTAAAGAATTTCATTCAATGTAGGTGGATGGACTTACAATCCCATCACTATAACTGTAGTGTATGATTACCTAATCTTTAATCCCATAATTACTGATTGTAACCAGTATTATCTTGTCATATTTTGTTATGTGTTGCCATAACAATCTCCTTAGAAAGAAAGCCATTTAATAATGTGATCTTATGTGTTTGAGAAAGGTTTTTTGACCTATAAACAATCATTTTTATGGATGTGGAAACAAATGTATCTGATTTTCTTTCACATTGAAAAGAATACTTCCCTCAACTGTTCCTTACATAGTTACGGAACTCCAATTCAACAATATTAATTTATTTACCTATTTCCATATCCTTGTTCCCTTTGAAGAACTGTAGGTAGATTTCATAGTCTGTGATGGAAATCCAAGTGCTACATATTATTCAACAGTTTATTATTCTTTAAACTTACATTACAAAAAGTTAAGAGAAAAAAGAAAAAGAAAGAAGAACCTGCCCCCCTCATGATCCAATTTAATCTGCAAGTGGCATTTAAATAGGCAAAAAGCAAAGATGTAATTTGATCAAGATTCAGAGATGATTTATTACTACTCTTGTGATAAAAGCCAGAGGCTTTCATCACGTATGAATGCTCCATTGTGCTGAATGCTTTACATAGCATAATGAAATGTCAGGCCCCTTCACTCTTCTGTATTAAGAATTTGTTACAAGATAATGTAAAGATCATCCAGATTCTAACTCCATATGCTAGCAACAAACATCTTGAAACTTTATTGACTACTTCAGTTTTAAGACTCCCCTTAATAATAAAGAAGTGACATCTAACAAAACAAAAGGCAGAAGGTACATAGTGACAGAGGAAAGAAAAACAAGAAAATCCTACAGCAGTCTTAGTACACAAGGCACTAGCATACATCTCATCTCACTTCAGACAGTTTAGACACACAAATGTGAACTTGAAATCTAAGATTTTCTTCGCAGCTAATCACAAGAAATCAGCATATCTAGACTGAGATTTGTGTAAGTCATTTCAATAATTTCAACCTGTGTTATGTTTTCCCTCTTGAATTACGCAAAAATCCCCATCTCAACAATTCTACCTGTCTCTAATTTTACCTTTGTTATCTTCCATGGCTCTGCTCTAGAGCTGTCCTCACAGTTCTCTGTCACAGCTTAGCAATTTCCCCCGACCTGTGAGCCCAGGTTGCGCAGCTGGGTCATACCAGGCTTCAGCCTCAGATCCTTGGAGCACAGAGAGACGAAGGCATGGGAAGGAGGTAAATGTTACACAGGGTTTACAGAGTGAAGAATATAGACTATTTCTAGGAAAAAATTTAAGGTGAAAATGGAGAAGCTTTGCAGAAGTACGTGTGATGTTTCTCCTATCTGCACAACATAGCTTGGGTGAGAGAAGGAATCAGAGAATTTGAAAATGTAATTTATTGATGTTAAGGAATGATACCTTACGTGGTTTGGATTGGGAGAAAATCATTTTATACTACATTTCACAATGGTAGGAGAGACTGAGAGACAAAAATGAAAAGTACAAAAAAGAATTTGAAAATTAAGACCCAAAGCAATTTGTGTTTTCTGTGATAGATAAAAGGAAATGATGGGAAACAGACATAGGAAAATATGATATGGGTAGAATATGACCTTTACTTCAATAGACTGAAAGTAGGAGGGGTTAGTGGAAAGATTGTTCCAGCGGTAGAAATGCAAATTACATAGATGAGACGTTTTACGGACAAACAAAATAAAGTGTTTCAAATGTCATGGAAAAAAGTTATCAGCATTAAGAGAGAGGTCTTTCCAAAAAGAGGGCCAACATACTGGACTCATTGACAGTGAAGATTATATCGTTAAAATGTCTGAGTTACTGAGAAAGGAGAATAAATAAGAGAAAAGATCAGTAAGATGAAGGCTATCCAGATAGTTCAGTTATGATGAGTTTAAACTAGGAGATGACATTCATGAGGAGATACCAAAGTGACAGCCTGAAATGAAGCACTTTCCCCTAGGATTCACTGAAATCATAATATTGATGTGTGACAAGACTTGTGTTTCTGCCCTTATACAGGAAAATGCTTATAAACCTGCCTAACCTCAAATATGTTCTCACATCCCCTTGACACTATTGTCAACAACCTCCAGCAACTTGTCATGTGATCCAGATCTGAGATTAAATGTCTTTGAGGGGACAATTCCTTGTTCATTTAAATAGGGTATGCAGGGATGATAGTAACAGGAATAAGCAAAAAACTGTAGAGTGAATGGACAAAATCACGGCTTCCAACCCAGCAAAAATTAATATTCTCCAGGTAATAGCTCTGCATTGTACTTTGTTACTATCTGATTAGTATTCTTTTATCATGCTTTGTGAGAGAGACTAATGTGATTATACTTTAGCCGCATTAGTAAAAACAAAAAAAAGGAAGATGATAAGATTCATTTAAAAATTGCTTATGTAGGGTACAAACTTATTACTAAGATATATTGGCTGTCCTTAGGAAAAGTTTCACAGTGCTTAGGAGTATTTATTTTACAGTAGTTCATTCCATGAAAAGAAAGAGACAGGGGAAAAAGAGTCTTTTGTAAAAGCTAACACCACTGTCAAATTATTATTGAGTTCAGCAGAACCAGTTCTAACAATAAAGCCTAGACTGGCAGTTTGGATATGTTTAGCCTGCCATGCCACAGAGATACTGGAGTTCTTTACGGACAAGCTGGTTTTCACTTTAGGAGTAGGTAATATAACTCCCCGCTTCGACGTGCCTTGTTTCTTGACAGCTTTGATGAATCCATGCCAAGCACTGTGCTAATTTGGCTATAGTACATTTCTTCCCTTAGGCCTCTGAAGATTTAGAACCTTTTTCTTAAGGCGCTTTCAGGCACCAAACACATTTGCAGTGCTTGGAGAAACTGCCAGACTTGTTGCCCTTCTCTGGACGCATGCCAGCAACTGAATGTCTTTCTTGTAGTGAGGGGCCCAAAACTGAACACAGTACTCCAGGTGCAGCCTCACCAGTGCCCAGTACAGGGGCACGATCACCTCCCTACTCCTGCTGGCCACACCATTCCTGATACAAGCTAGGATGCCTTTGGCCTTCTTGGCCACCTGGACACACTGCTGGCTCATCTTCAGCTGGCTGTCAACCAGCACATCAAGGTCCTTTTCCACTGGGCAGCTTTCCAGACACTTCTCTCCAAGCCTGTAGCATTGCATGGGGTTGTTGTGACCCAAGTGCAGGACCTGGCATTTGGCCTTGTTGAACCCCATACAGCTGGCCTCAACCCATTGATACATTCTGTCCAGATCCCTCTGCAGAACTTCCCTACCCTCAAGCAGATCAACACTCCCACCAAGCTTGGTGTCATCCTCAAACTTACTGAGGGAGCACTTGATCCCCTTGTCCAGGTCGTTGATAGTTATTAAACAGAACTGACCCCAACACTGAGCCCTGGGGAACATCACTTGTGCCACCAGCTGGATTTAACTCCATTCACCACCACTCTCTGGGCTTGGCCATGCAGCCAGTTTTTCACCCAGTGAAGTATACACCCATCCAAACCACGAGCAGCCAATTCCTGCGGGAGGGTACTGTGGGAAACAGTGTCAAAGGCTTTCCTAAAGTCTAGGTAGACAATATGAACAGCCTTTCCCTCATCCACTATGCGGGTCACCTAGTCACAGAAGGAGATCAGGTTGGTCAAGCAGGACCTGCCTTTCATAAACACATGCTGACTTGTCATGATCACCCGGTTGTCCTGTGTGTGACGCATGATTGGTACTCAAAATGATCTGCTCCATAACCTTTCCCGGCACCCAGGTCAGACTGACAGGCCTGTAGTTCCCAGGATCCTCCTTCTGGCCGTGCTTGTAGATGGGTGTCACATTAGCTAACTTTCAGTGAACTGGGACCTCCCCAGTTAGCCAGGACTGCTGACAAATGATGGAAAGTGACTTGGTGAGCACATCCACCAGCTCCTTCAGTACCCTTGGGCACATCCCATCCAACCCCATAGACTTGTGTGTGTCTATGTGACGTAGCAGGTCACTGACCATTTCCCCTTGGATTTTGAGGGTTTCCTTCTGCTCCCCATCCCTGTCTTCCTACTCAGGGGTCTGGGTGTCTGCAGAAAAACCTCCCTTACTGTTAAAGACTGAGTCAGAGAAGGCATTAAATACCTAACTTTTAGGCTACATTTCAAATTTTGATTTATGAAACCTGAATCTTCACATGAAATTTTTTTCAGAGTGCAAAAATATTTGGGCATAGTCTCCAGAGAAATAAAGTTTCTTTAATCAATAGATAGATTAACCTATAAGAAACAGTCCAGTACTAGTCCAGCTGGGTAGGATATACCTCATTTAACTCAAGACATCTGAGAGCTAAATATTTAACCCCTCTAGGATTAGTGTCGAGAGAGTTAATTTGAGGACAACTTATCCTGTCTAGCCTGGCACCTGTTTTGTAACACTGAATCATACCCTTGAGGCACTTATCAAGTAACAGAGAGGAGTTGTTTAGACCTTCCTCTTTATGGTGGCTGATGATAGGGAAAATGAAAGCTGCACAATCATTCTTATCACCACCCACTTCTAATATAACAAGCAGTTGCTTCTTTGTCCTTCGGGCGCCTTCTCCACCTGCAGAGCTGCAATCCCTGGACTCTTGTAACGTTCTAGGAACAAGAAGAAACAAGACCGTCAGGGCTAGAACCAGCTGAGCCTTAACCATGTGTTCACACTGAGAGGGAAAAGCTGACAGGTGACAGTCCCACAAAGAACGGAAGTGCCAAATCTTATGAGAAGTGGCTGAGGAAATTGAACCTGTTTAGTCTGGAGAAGAGGAGGCTGAGGGGGGACCTTATTGCTCTCTACAGCTACCTGAAAGGAGGTTGTAATGAGGCAGGTGTTGGTCTCTTCTCCCAACTAATTAGCAACACGATGAGAGGCAATGGCCTCAAGTTGCATCAGGGGAGGTTTAGATTAGATATTGGGAAAAATGTCTTTACTGAAAGAGTGGTCAGGCATTGGAACAGGCTGCCCAGGGAAGCAGTGGAGTCCCCATCCCCGGAAGTGTTCAAAAAATGTGTAGATGTGACACTTCCGGACATGGTTTAGCAGGCATGGTGGTGTTGGGTGGATGGTTGGACTTGATGATCTTAGAGGTCTTTTCCAACCTATGATTCTATGACTCCTGTCTACAAACCTGCCTTGACATCTCAAGGGGATTTCTGAGTGCCACCAAGCCTCCAGGCTATCAGTTTTTTCTGCTCATCCATGAGGTTGCCGCCAATGACATTGCCAGGTATGAACTTGAGAATATCAAGAGTGTCTATTGATATCTGGAGACAAGGGTGAAGCATCTCCAGTTTCTCCAAATTGGTTTTCATTCTTTCTCACTCACACGCCCTGTGTTAATAAGAGGAATAGGTCCCCCCAACATAGTCATCTAAAACTAGCACAAATTTTGTTTCAGATTCTGATTGACTCCTAGGGAGAAGCTGTTTCTGACAAATGGATGAAGTCTGCACTACAATTGCCTGTTCTGGTGGAGCTGTCAGGTGTGGCCATCACCCCAGATATAGACAGCTCTTCAAGATCTCACTACTGCAGGTCAGTCCAAGAATTAAAATAAGGCCGTTATAAAACACTTGCTATAATTTGCCTCCAACTGCTAAGTCTGCGTCTCTGTTTGAAAGAGGGTAGGCAACGGACATTCTGATTTCTGCATGATCAGTGGGGTTAAAATTTGCCTATATGTTCTTTTGTATCAAAATTAAATGTCAAAATGTGATAAGGTTACTGTGCTTTATTCCTGTCAACATCATTCTCAATAGGAAGGATTTCACTCATTATTTGTGGATTACTGCTTTACAATTATATCTTAATTGACTTGATCACCAACTTGAGCACTTAATATTACAGTATCATTAGCACATTTATTATTCACCTAAATCATACAATTACAGCAATTAAATTGGGTGCCTTTTAAACACTTGGTTCACTGATCTTTAATTAGACATCTATGAACTGAATTACATGGAAAAGATGCTACATGTTACAATAGTAGTGAAGGGGTTTATTTGCCATATTATACAGGACTGATTCAGATAAATGTCATGTATTACAACATGCCACCTCCTTGATACTTTCTGGTTACCTAGTGATTCAGAGACTAACTATTAAATAACATGGTAGGAAGCTTCATTGTTTTTTAAACTTGGTATAGGCTACATATAAAAAGAGCATAAACATAATAAAGCAATTCAAATCCAGAGCTTAACCTGCAATATAGTAAATATTTGGTGAGTTTTTTCTGTCATTCTTTTTCACAGAAGGGAACATACTGATTTCATGTTTACAGGCTATATGTGCATCTTAAGTACTTGACTGCATCCTCCCAGCTGTTAGTTTTTATGTATATTATTCTCCTTTTTTAAGAAATTAAATTTCTAGTGGGGTAGCCAAGTATTTTCACTTTAAACATATAGAGAGAAACACGTGGTTTGGTAGGAACCTTTCTTTTTCCATGCAGACACCAACTCATTGTTTCCTCTCAGTCAAAAGAAGTTCAAGGAACAGAGAACAAAACAGGAAACATAATTATGCCACAGTATAAATCCATGGTTTGTTAATATCTTAAATTCTGAGTGCAGCTGTAATCCCTAATCCCTAAGAAAATAATAGAACATTGAAGGAAGAATAATCAAAGGTATGAACCTTTGTTTCCTCCCATATGAGCAACGACTGAGTCACTAAGGATTTTCAGTCTGGAAAAGACATGATTCAGGGGAGGTATACCACAGGCCTATAAAATCATGAAAAGCATCAAGAAGTTGAATAAAAATTCATTATTCATTTTGTATTCTAATACATGAAGAATAGTAGGAGCTATTAGTCACAGTTAGTTGAAACAAGGTGCAGAACAAACCAGAGGAAATGGTTATTCATGAAAGGGCAGCAGACATATGGAAGCCCTTGACAAAGAACACAATGAAAACAAAAAGCTTCAGAGGAACCTGGAGAAGGAACTGGAAGAGGGATCCTTTATTTTGTAGTGTAGAAAGCTGAATATTTTAAATAGGGAATTTTTTTTTCTATAAAATCTGTTTTCACAATCTAACCAGTAAAAAAAAATAACACCAAAAAACTCAAGAAATCCAACACATAAATAAAAGCAAACATTTATATTAAGAGGCACTATAATATAATTTGGATGCCTTATGTGCTTGCCCTCTTTGAAACAATCTGTTTGGACAAAGTAGGAAGTCTGTGATGTATCCTGACTTCTGTCTTGCATGGTTGTTTGGCTACATAGTCTGAGACAGTCTGACTGTGGAAACAGTCGGAACAGGGACACAGGACACCTAATAAACATTTCTGACAGTATTTCTTAGCAAAATATTTTATGTTTACTACAGAAAAAATGATTAAAGTATTCATCATCCTTCAGTCAGAATCATCAGTTTATAACATTTTGCTGCAAATTCAGTATTTCCACAGCTTCAGAAATCTGGAGAGGTGTAGTCAGAAGCGTGGTCTGATATCTGAAATGCTGAATAACATGGTATTCAAGAGACATGGTCGCCCAGAAACAGAGCTACAGTTTTGTGGTTTTCTTTCCATGTTATCTTGAATAGTCTACTTAGTGTATTCCATTTAACCTCTCATAACCTAGAGTAGGGATAATATTTCACTATTTCCCATGGATATGAGAGGACAAAAACCTGTTAATGACTAAGAAATGTTCAGGTCTTGTGTTGATGAGGATCATGCAACTGCTTAGCAGGATAATGTAGTATTCTGGCTGTGCTCTTTTAATGAAGACATTAATAATTCACAAAAGCCAATGATGAATTTTAAGCAATGAATAGAACTAACAGCAGTTAATTTCAGAAAATCTTTGATAACATTCTCAAACTGCAAAATGAAGAGTATCAAATCCTTAACAGGGGAGTTAATTAGAAATGATGCAAAAACACAGGATATTTTATAGGTGAGATCATTGTAAGAAGTCTAGTGACAAAAAGATTCTCAAAATCAAGTTAATCTTCCTACTATTGAATGACAAAAGGAAAAAATCTCCTTTATTAGAATTTTTAATTGAGGCTTGTGCAGCGATACAACAAAAAATGAAAGATCAGAAGAATGATAGCTAAGAGTAAGAGCACTTCCAAGAACCTCAGGGTACTTTAAGACGTAGTTCAACTAATGACACATTTTTTCATTCTTTTTTCCCCAACTCCTTATAACCTCCATCGTCTATGACTTGGGAGGATATTCCCTACTGATGACTCTACTCTCTACTGTGTTGCTTCAGAAAAGTATGTAGCAGTTGAATCTTTCCACACCATTTTTCACAATCTGCCTTCTTCGGTTCTGTCTGTCTTTTCTTTTGTGAAGGGAAGGTCAAAACAAACTTCAAAATCCCATTCCCTATTTAGATTTTGTACTACAGCCTTTCTACCAAGACTTACAGACTATCATTACACTACCAACGAAAAGAGGCCTATGAGCCAATTCCTGGCCTCAAAGGTAAGTGGTACTAGTTATCTTTCATATACTTTTTCTGCTCCCCTCTGTAGAAGTTTTTTCTTCCACATATGGAGAGCAAAGATCTGTTATGACCATTTTCTGTCTAGTAGTGATGTATCCTGTGCCTGAAAGTGCTGCTGTTTTTATTTAAATAGTTCTTTATAGTAAAAAAGAGAGGACAAAAACTTTTTTATGAGCATATTCATCGCAATTAGAGTACTTACACAAATGTAGTTAAGCATATGCATGACCGGGCTTGTAAAATATATCTAAATTCAAGAAGATTCTTAAGTGGTTTATGACTCAGCTGTGTACATTTAAAGCTAATAGCTTCATTAATGTAAAATAAGTGAGTAAATTTATGTAGCATGAATATTTTTATTCATTTCCAATAGTTTCATGCACTTTGATATTTCCAATTTTATTAATTTTTTTAAATTTCAGGCTAGTTACAGATCTATGTCGTATTCTACTCAGTTATAGTACTATCACTCAAACAGTCACATGAAGAAAAGCTCTTCAAAATATTAAATAAAAAGCAAAACTCTTTGAATGCATCAAGTGATATCTTTATTTAAGTTTAGATTTTTCTCCAGTTATAAAAAGTTCCCTCAAACAATATGTCACACAAAACAGTTTGGAAACTGTAGATTAATCCAAGAAAATATTAAAAGTATCAATAAGACTGAAGGGGTTACATGCTCTTGAAAATCTCAGCAGAGCTAAGACTAGTTCAACTTCTTTAGCTACCCTATTGATGTTTCTACCAGGAGACAATTCTCCCCTTCTGGCACAAGTAGTTATGGGAATTGCCCTGCAGAAGTATCTTTCTCTCTCTGTCCTAAGTTCCCAACTAAGATTTTGATAACCCGTTTTTTAAGTACTCTCAGAAAGTTTGCAGATGACACCAAGCTGAGTGGTGCAACTGACGCATCAGTAGGATGGGATGCCATCCAAAGGGACCTGGAGAAGCCGGAGAAATGGGCCTGTGTGAACCTCATGAGATTCAACAAGGCCAAGTGCAAGGTCCTGCATCTGGGTCAGGGAAACCCCCACTATCAATACGGGCTAGGGGATGAGGAGATCGAGAGCAGCCCTGCCGAGAAGGACTTGGGGGTACTGGTGGATGAAAAGCTGGACATGACTCAGCAATGTGCTCTTGCAGCCCAGAAGGCCAACCGTGCCCTGGGTTGCATCCCCAGCAGCATGGTCAGAAGGTCAAGGGAGATGATTCTGCCCCTTTACTCCACTCTGGTGAGACCCCACCTGGAGTCCTGCGTCCAGCTCTGGAACCCTCAGCACAGGAAAGACACGGACCTGTTGGAGCAGGTCCAGAGAAGGGCCACAAAGATGATCCAAGGGCTGGAGAACCTCTTCTATGAGGAAAGGCTGAGAGAGTTGGGATTGTTCAGCCTTCTTCAGGAGAAGAGAAGGCTGTGGGAAGACGTTCTAGCAGCCTTTCAGTACCTGAAGGTGGCCTATAGGAAAGATGGAGAAAATATTTTCAGCAGGGCTTGTTATAGGACAAGGAGTAATGGCTTTAAACTACAAGAGGGTATATTTACAGAATCACAGAATCACAGAATAGTAGGGATTGGAAGGGACCTCTGTGGGTCATCTAGTCCAACCCCCCTGCCGAAGCAGGGTCACCTACAGCAGGCTGCACAGGACCTTGTCCAGGCGGGTCTTGAAT
>Ga0065711_1048093_pt1 | contig 11994 bp, 9 predicted proteins | sample Hoacrofraction12_FD_59098 | JGI IMG/M metagenome (GOLD analysis project Ga0065711, IMG submission 59098) | Hoatzin crop microbial communities from Cojedes, Venezuela - Epithelial fraction 12 v2 (version 2) | ecosystem: Host-associated > Birds > Digestive system > Esophagus > Crop | place... | reverse complement strand
GACCCGCCTGGACAAGGTCCTGTGCAGCCTGCTGTAGGTGATCCTGCTTCGGCAGGAGGGTTGGACTAGATGACCCACAGAGGTCCCTTCCAACCCCTACCATTCTGTGATTCTGATTACACTCCAGATTTTCCTTACAGAAGCACTTCCAGCATGTGAGTGCCTCAGAAATACCCTTTCTACCCTGTGTTAATTTTCCTGCCCAACTCTCTGCCCACTACATTTCCCCACAGGATCAAATACCCTGATCTATTATTTTCCCCTCACAGTAATTCTGTGAGGTAGGAAAGTCTGATCTGGAGTGCTCAAACACAGCTTTAAGGGCTTTCGTAAGTCATGGTCTAGAGTATCCTACAGTGCAACGACGGAGCTATGTATGAACATAAGCCTTTCAGGGAACCGTTATCTGAGAATGGATCTACCCTGTCACAACACAACACCCAGCAGCACTTCTGAGGCCAAACCCCAACACCACAAACCTCGACTGGACTGGAGAGCCCACTCTGAGGACTCCCAGCTGGAAGCAATGAGGAGTAAGGGATCTCAAGAGTCTCACATCCTTCTAGGACTCCCAGGACATCTGTAGTCCAAATGACTCAAGTACCAGGGTACTTCCTGGAGCCTCTCAACCCACCAACAAGTCTCGCAGAGCCAGTATCTCCATCCTCTCATGCCTCTGTGCAACATCTGAGAGCCTCTGTGCATAATGTGACTCTTCAAGCCCTCAAAGTACAAGCAAGTCACCCAGTCCTCTCCTCTGTGAGAACATGATGCCTTGAGGGAAAGCAGTCACCAAAGTCCTCAAGACAGCTTGGTGGAGGGGCAACTGGCCACTCCTGTCTGTGCACTCCTCTTCCTCAGCACTGTGAAAACCATCCTGGAGAGTCGCACTGATGAAGTTGCTGACAGGACATGTTAACTCCACTAAGCCTAGATGAATAAGAGTGACCAAATCCCATCTCCTTCCCCCTAGGAAACCTGCAAGTGACCAAAGAGAGTGTCTTCAAGAGGGGCACTTGTCTCAAAGGCAAGGCACTTGGGAGGGTCTGAGGATGAAGACTCTTGCACGGCTTGTGGGAGGTCATAAGGCTGAATGGGGAGAAGCCTACTGAGAGAGAGAAGGGCAGGAAAACAGTAGTCATCTAGCTACCGAATATGCAAAAGAAAACCGTTGTCTGCCATCCTCCCTTCAACAGGAGCACCCTGACAGCTCAAGGATACCTCCATGAACAAAAACCACATCACAGGCCCCTGAGGTCCCAGCTCTGCTCAGGAATCCTCAAGGCAGTGCACAGTCAGTGATATGAGACACGTGGACCAGGAGGATAGGAGCAGGGTGGTAGAAGTGTGGACAAATGAAGTGAGAAATGCAGGGCAGTGTGTCTGGCAGAGCAGCAAAGCCAGGAGTGGGACTGGTGACAGGAGCTGAGGGATAGCAAGAGGACTGGAGTGTTTTATGGATGGGGTTAATTTCCAACAGTCATTTATTTTAAAGTCCTTTTCTTTTTTGCCTTTGATGATGGGATGCAATTACAAGCCTAAATTAATATGCTAAGACAAGAGACAACAGGTGGATACCAACCAGGAGGGGAATAAGAAGAGACAATGAAGCAATTCTGGTCAGTCTGACAGATCGTAAGCTCAGCAGCCTCCTACCCACCCATATCCATTCATAGGCACATCAATCTTTGTCCTTCAGACTGGTTTCATTATTTCCAGGAGAATTTTATTACTGTCTTTGTCCTCATCAGCGTCTTTACTATTTATTTACTCCAAATCTGTTACGGACCAAGTGTCTGAGGTCTCACGATGATGGAATTTCTAGCCAGGAAAGACAACTGAAGTTTTGTTGATGAACCAAGGGAGACGGCAGAAAATCAGCTCAGAATTCTTGAATGGCTGTGCCCTTGTGTCTATAGCAGATCACACATGGCATGCCAGGCCTGCGGTCTGACCTGCAAGCAAATGGGGAATCCGCATGGCATCTATATTTCCAGAGCTGATTTGAAGCCATGAATTTGCAGGTTCCAGCCTGACACCATACTGGGTCTATCGAGGGAAAAAAAGCAAGCAATTCTTCCACCCTGGTGATTCCTTCTTCAGTGTCTCAGATATCACAGAGCTGAAGCGAACCGTACCTTTTCAAGCATTTTCTTCCTCAATTTAATACAGACCTAGGTAGCTACATCAAAGACTACTATCCTTTAAGAAAAAGCTAACAATGCTAAATATCAGTTTTCATCCTTGTAAACTCTGAGGCCAGTGCCAAGCATGTGACTGATGGATTTAACTCTTTGGAGACCATGAAGGACTTCAGGGCTAAAACATAGAAATCACTTAGCTGAGTTGAAATCATTATCTTTATGGAAAGTAATGCAAGGTGATAATTTTTAGAAGAATGACAAATTCACTTCTTCAAGCATATTTCATTCCAGAGAACCTGAGTGCACTTTCTGGATGGCAAACAGCAGCTACTATTAAATTTCTGCAGATGTCTTGACAAGCAATTAAAAGTTATCACAGCACTTAGGCATTTCTTCCTCTAAGAGTATGGAATAACCTGAATACCTGGTAGCATCAATAACTTGCAAAGGTGGGTGTACTGATTTTAAATGTATATAATAGGATGGAAAAGAAGACAAAACTGTGATGCACCTTGACTTGAAACTGCACTGTCCCTCTGAGATTTTCAAGTGAAACCCAGGCACAAACAAAGCTATCCACTCATTTTGCCTCTAACTTCAGTAGGACCAGGACATCAGGAAAGACATCACAGAAACCAAACCAGAAACAGAGGGGCAAAACCCAGAGGAGTAGAGAGACTGTGGCCTAAAGACAAATGACAGTGATCGGCTTCGCTTGGTTTCAAGAGCCAGTAAGTAAGTGAGGGCTGCAATAGACAAAAGTATCAAAGGAAGGAGAAAGCAAAATTACTGCCCTGTGCAGGAAATGGAAGGGCATTCAACTACAACAGAGGCTGGTACAGTGAAAAGTTTTCCACGTGGCACCTAAATAACTTGTGGAACCTATTGTTGGAAGATGTCATTCAGGTTAAGAATTTAGCAAAATGTAGAGCAGGATTAATGCATCTTGCAATGGATGGGAATTTTTAGGAGCTTTGTGTTTATTGCAGGACATAAAAAACAGTTTCTAAATGGCAGGCATTAAGCAGAAAGTATCCCTCTGGGAAGGTTATCCCTAAACAATGCCCTGTGAGATGCTCCCCTTTCCTCTGAAGTGCTACAGACAAGGCAGAGGTAGCCTACTTCATACTGATGTCATCTACAGGATAATTCCAGGGAGGTGTTTTTACAGCCAAATGGAAGAATTGTATAGTACGGAATCTGCGCCCATTGAAAATGTTTAGCAGCATCTCAGGCTGCACCGTCAGATCAATTATTACACGAATAAAAGGAATTAAGAGCTTTGTCTGAAAAACATCAGGAAAGCAACCACCCTAGAAGATACATAGACCAAATACTCATACTTCCATTGCTGAGATGGAAGAGGGCCCTCCCTCCTGTCCCTGCCCCAAAGCAGATTACAAAGATCAATTCCTTCCAGTCTTCCAGGTGAAAGTACCACTTTCACTCAGTTCCCAATAATGTTAGTGGAAAAGTTCCTTCTGGGCTGATTTGCATTGACCTACAGAGCCACTTGTGTGAATACAGTGTTGACCTCAATGTCACAAAAAGAAAGTAGCAGCCACAGCGTAATGGCTTAAGGCTATTGCATAGTTTGTTGAACACAGAGAGGCTCTGCCTGCCTCGTGGGAGCTGGGCTGGCATCACTACAGTGGTTCCAGCAGCTTTTTGCCCCACAGCAGCAGAAGAAAAGAGCAGAGCTAAGGGGGACAGAGACCACTTTGGAGGTAGATACCCAGCTCTTCTCATCAGTTGCTGTGTGAGAAAATGTGATCATGCCTGGCTATGAGGGAAGAGAGGGAGGCAATGGAGCTTTTTTCTTGAGTTTGATCCTGAAGTTTTGGTTCATGGAAAAGGAGCATACATTTTGGGGATGAGACTACAATCTCCGAATATAAGGCGATTTGCCTGTAGGATGTAAATCCCAGTGTTTCTGCAGACTCCAGTGGAAAAACTCGGTGGCACACTAGTTCCTAATGCAAGACAACACAGGAACCCAAGATTGTTTCCATTTTAGAAGGAATTCTGAACATTTTTTTTTTTTCAATGTTCAAAAGCAGCAATACAATCCTATTATTTCTCTGGAGCAAAATAACCTCTTCTTTCTCCTGTGCCCCTTACCACCCCAGAAATCTAAGAGACAACCAGGACAGGGAAGAACACCAGCTGTTGTCTGGAAGACTATAACAGAGAATGGACAGTCAGGTAACCTAGTTGCCTGCTAGAGGACTTGGACAGACCTCCTCTGCACCTCATAAGCCAGCACAGACCATCTCAGCTGCTGCAAATTACTTAACCCTGCATACTCTGCTCCTGATAGGAGTCTGCGGTGCTACACCATCCTTGTTCCTCCCCCTCCTCGCCTGCCTCCCTCACACACGCATGCACGCACTGAGGAGGACAAGTTTCCACCTCTGAGAGAAAGGTAACACCTCGTCTCTTCAGGAGGGTTGTTGAGAGAGTTGGCAATTTAATCCAGTTTTTCAAAGCTCTCATGCTGTCCAATGGCTTGACTTGGCTTCCTACTGCTCTGTAGCGCTTTGAGGTTCTTTGTTCTGTAGGGATTTGGTTTTTATTCTCTCCGAGATCGGAAAAGAAAGAATCTTTTTTTAGCATGTATAAGGGGCTGACTTAGGAGACTAAAGAAAGGCAAGGTCATCAGTTCAAACCAAGACATATCATTGTGAAAATGCTGATTAGCTGGCGATAAGAAGGGAACTAAAACTTTCTTGCTTGCTACAAATTATCAGACCACAGAAGGGCCATCAAGTCCATCACCTCTGCACTATGCCACAGACAGAATCCTAACATCATCCACTGTATCACCCACATCTCTCTGCCAAATGTAGACCAGGCCCAGATCTGCTTGGCTTGCAATATCATACCATCTACAAACTGATTAACTATTCAATTTTCTCTGCAGCCAGGAAGGGCAGATAACTGCTGTTATTGCTATTCAATACAAGAAAGGATTGTGGCTGAGGGATCGCTTGGAGTACAATCAGGACAGCGATCTGAGAACAGCCTGGCTCCCAGGCCTCCTCCTGACCCCTACAGCTTCCACCCAGCTTAGCCACAAGATGAAGACTCAACCCATGTCATGAGAAAATTTATCCAAACTGTCTGAGCCCAAGTTGCTTCTTCAGATGCATAGTGCTGCCAGAGTGGTATTTTACAAGTAACCGCAATAATTGTTTAACCCACTTACATGCAGCATTTTAGTAACCAGACTGGGGTGGTGCCTACCCAGAAAGCAAGCAATCCAAACCTGCTCCAGTTCTCAGCACGATATCAGCAACAGCAGCCTGAAGTTGGCCCCAGCTCTGCAGCAGGTCTCCCCTCCGGCTGCTCCTTGACTGGCCTTGGACCCACCACATCATTCATAATCCATCCTGCAACTGCTGAGCAATGAGCTCACTGCCAGCACCCCAAAGGGACTACACGGCTGCCTTGCCCTCAAGGGTTAAAAGGCATGGGTTTATCTGAGCATTCTGGGAATAGGTTTTTAAGTTCCCCCGTGTATGCATGCACACAAACGACCACACAAAAGGTTACTGCATGTGGAACACCAAAAAGTTCATATGTGCCCTCTCAAGCAGTGTTTACTCTTTTCTTGCTGTAAGTCAACCTCCTTTCTTCCTTCCAAGCTGATCCTTGCCTTTTCCTCCCAAGGGGCAGCTGCCTCCTTCCTCAGCTAGCAAAAAAGGAAATACCTCGTTGTTCCCTACTGGATTTCCACTGCTAGCAGCCTTTCACTGGCCAGCCCAGCACACAAATCACAGCCCCACTGATTCAGAAGGTGGCAGTTTCTTCCAGAGGTCCTGTATGGGTCTCCACTGGGATGTCCCAGGAACCCACAGATGAGGGACCCTTCATGACAGACATCCTGAGGGAAGTGTTTACATTGTAATTGACTGTATCCTGTGATTTCTTAAAGGAGAGCAGCTCCTGTTCTCTAGACAGATCTGCAGAGATGACCTCCATTGTCTCATGTAGACTGTGGGAGGGTCAAAGTCTGACAACAGCATGAAGAGGAATGTTTGGTTTTCAGATCCAGACAGAGAGCTGCTTCATAGCTTGATATTACAGGGATAAGCACACCTGGAGTGCAAGATGTGAGACTAACCTGGGAGAACTGCCTTCTGGTCATGATGTCTCTTGGAGGCATGTCACCAGAAGAGATGTGCCTCTGGTCTAACCAAGCATGGCTGATCTTTTTAAGAGTCTGGGGTAACCACCTACTTCTGTGGTAAGTGGCGCTGCTTCAGCTAAAGTGCTTAAGAAGAGAAGGCTGAAGGAAGGGGTGACATCTAGAAAACAGAGCAGCACTCTGTGTTGACCCTTCATGTGTCCCTCTTCCACCACTTTTCCTGTTCTTCTCCACTGAGTCAGCCACCCTTGGAGAGAAGTTAAAAATCTGGTTCTGAGCTGGAGGTTTAAAAGGAAATGTTATGGCAAACTCAAAGTTTCAGTACATGTGAATGTGATATTAATTCCAACTCTAAAACACTCCCTGAATTTTCTTTAACTGCATAGCAACAGCTTCCATTGCCTGCAGAATAAATACGGCACTTCTCAGGCCAAGCCAATTTTCCAGGTAAACATCACTGGGCAGCAGAACAATACCATTTTTAGTAGACAGAACTGGTGAAAATGTGTGAGAAAATAATGAAAAAAATGGTACACCAACATTTGCAAACTTCCCCCTTAAAAAAAATCACACACACACACACACAGTCTTACTAATTGCCATATACGTTTGGATAAAACTCAAAAAAATGGAAATTTAAAATCTTCACTAACCACCAGAGGGCTCCGGGTACGTGTGAGAAATGATCAGATGAAGTCGACTCCTTAATTCATACCAAAACGTCTGTGTATGCTAAATACCAGGCAAGTGTCCCCATTCATTGCATTTCCTCCTAAGCAACAACAACGACAAAAAACCGAACCAAAAACAGGAGAAAATTTTTTTTGCAACAGGTTTTTGGAGAAAATGCCCATGAACATAGTCACAAGAACACGACTGCCATGTCCTTGTCTTCACATGCAGAACGACAAGCCACCTTGCATCTTCACAGACTGAATATATCAGAAAATAACACACACTTTGGAAAGCATGGAGAGAGAGAGGAAGGAAAAAAAAATAATAAATGGAAAGGAGAATGTTTCCTTGTGAAAGCATCATTCATGCAATATTCAGAGCATCTGTCTTAACAATACTCAAGGGCACTGCACATAGATGCACCCATTCATCAGCTGGCTAGGGGCAGAATGTGATCCTAGACCCAGGATATAAAGAAAGATCTTTCTTCAGCACAGCAGCTTTTAGACCCCATGCTAGATGCCAGCAGCAATACTCAAGCTACATAGCGTGCACTGTCCCACTTGGAGACGGGGGAACTGGGCTGGTTTCAACAGGACCAACAGAAATAGCTGTTTTCCACTCGCGGGAGACACCTGCACTTTACTGCAGCAAGTAATGCTGTTTGATATGGTTTGGAGTAGCTCTTATTTGACTTTTGCTTCTTTCTTTCCAAGGATACAAATTTCCCCCCCTGACATGCCCAAGGGATGTGTAACTAAATCAACTAATCTAGAGAAATGGACAGTCATGCGTTCAGGACTACACGCTGCTTGGGAACCATGAGAGGATCAATGGAGTATCTCCTAAGGGATTATGTCTCTTACCTCCCAGTGATTTTTGTGGCGATTCTGACACTTACTTGGAGAGGTGGCATTTAATCTTTAAACTGCTGACAGAACTGAGGTCTCAAGGTGAAACTCAGCCATACGCTGAGCAGCAAATATCCTTACGGGTACACATCCTACCAGCTACTACAACTGAGGATCATGAAGACAGAACAAAATCACTGTGGGAGTGGTTGTTAACTAGGAGTCTCTACAACGTCTGATCAGTGAATATTAATGCTGTGCTTCTTCACAGCTTCTCCAGGCAGAGTCGTGTCCCTGTATCAGCTGGTAAGTGCCAAAATGTGGGGAAGCCATAGAGAAAGGGGAGGTAGCTTGCATTATCTATTGTTCGTCGGGGTCAGCCTGCAGTGCATAAACTGAGACAACAGTGAAGACAATTTTTATCTGGGCTGAGCTGCCCCATCATCTCTCCATATTAGAAGCAACCCCCAGCCAGAACCGAGAGAAACTAGAACAGATGTTTGCTTTGGCCAAGTTGAGATTTTCAAACTGAGCTGGATAGAGATGAGAGCAGATAACATCTACAAAAGTATTCAGAAACCTAAAAATTCAGATAGAAAAGTTTTTTTAAATAAGTGCTTCTAAGAGAGGTAGATGTCTTCTCATCCTTCTTCTTACTGATGGGGGCATCTATAGACCGCATAAGAAGCCAACCTTAGGCACACATATCTTTTCTAAATCTGATTTGGTACATAAATTACAGATGCTGACCCTTAGGTGTCCAGTGATCCAGGGAAGGCGAGATTACTTCCGTTCCATAACCACCATTCATGTGGACTGTCCCCACGCTGTCTCAGTTACTACAAACTGTAGTAAACTCAGCTGGAAAGCTTGCCGGAACCCAGCACTGGGCAAGCTCAAGGTACATATATTGCTACAAGTCTATAACTTGTGGGGCTACATGAAACAGCCAGCACAGAGGAGTCTTCCAGTTTGATCTGCTTCAAAGAGAGTGTCTACGTACACTTTCAAGAAAGGATCCAAGACCCCACAAGGCAATAAACGCAGGAGGCATCTTGCATAGGTATCCAGCAGATATCTATTCTTAGAACGATTCTAGCATAAAATGTTCCCCAGTTTGTCTTGCTGATGAAGACAGTTCTTAAAACTGGACATGATGAAAGATGTCATCACAGAAAAAGTGCTATCTAGGATGCCCAAGGGGGGCACAATCAGTGTGTGTGAACACAGCATGCGTCACAGTGTATAAGTAAACAACAGCATTATGCTCATGAGCAATATCTCTCTGAGAAGCCAAACAATATCTCCTGAAGTAACCAAGCTTCAGTTATGCATACTCAAGGGGTATGGAGGGTACTGATTATTACATTTACCAGTGAGGACATTTTCAAAAATGTACAAATGACATAAATATCTAATTCCTGTTTTCAAATTTGAACTAGACCTGTGGGGTAACATTCATCATACTAATTTTATCTATCGAACAATTAGGCATCTGATCAAAACTAATCATTTGGGTTCCCTCTATAGCAAAAGGGGAGAGACAGAAACAACCAGAGGGCGATTCAGTGGGTCTGATCACAAAACAAGTAGTGGGCAGTACTACTCGCTCAGTGGTCTGCGAGATGGAGATATATCTCTTCTTGCTCAAGTTACAGCATGACCTCACTGGAGCATGCTGTTGATTCATGTTTCTCTCCCTGACCGTGAAAGGACGCCAAACAACAAGCTGTTCTTAAATGCTTAACTTTTCTATGAGTAAAGTTGAACGAGATGAACCCACCCTCCCTTTCTGTCAGTGTATTAAAATATTTCACTATAAAAGAAACAGAAGCAGCTATTCTAGAAAAGGGTTTTCAGGAGATACTAAGAAAAAACCTCCATTTAATGGTTTTGAATATGAAATAAGAAGAATAGATATTTCACCTGTTCTGGCATGAAAAGATGTTAACAGCACATCACTTTTAAAAAACTCTGAGATGACAGGACTGATTTTCCAGAAGTGATTCTTCAGTTTCATTTTGAAAATTCCCTGCAGAGGAAAAATTAGAAGTTCTGCTTTTCATTCCCGCTCACCAGCAAAAATGTTAAGAAGCCATTGACTTTGGAAAAGCCAGAGCTTCCAAGCCCCAGCAAACTAAAAGCCTCAGAGTTTTTATCACAGAGCAGAGGCAGCTCCTTAGAAGGAATTATTCTGCAAGTCCACTGCTGAACTGGGTAGTTCATTTACATATGATACACGGCAGAAATATTGCAACAAGCAAGAAGACCTGATACTAGCTAATCTACCCCAAGATAGTGAAAGTAGTGGTCAGCAGGCTTAATTCAACCACGTGGAGTACTGCAGATGTGACAAGCAACACTAACTGAACAGAAGTAGATATGGTATGACCGTATGTCCAAGCGGAACTAGTCTGCGGCTCCTGAGTACTCCTGGGTGTACCCATCCATCTCCCTTAATATTCTTAAGAAATCTTGCTTTACCTTCATCTTGTAGAAAAAAAGCTTTTTGCTGGGAACAGCAAATCTATAATTTTGGAAACCAGAGGCAGGAGCAGCTTAAAGAATGGTTGCTTGACAAACTAAGTGCAAAATGCCTCTGAGCAACAAGCAAGATTTATCCCAGAGGAAAGGGAAGAAACTGCTCCCTCTGGGTGCTCTCCCTGCAGCAGAGGTGGTATAGCAAGGGGTGAAAGAAAACCAGTTGCTCTGCGTGTCAGGTACTGCCCTGGGGGCATCACTGGGGAGTCGGAGGGCAGAAGGCAGGTGAAGGCAAGAAGCACAGTGCTTGTGTGTTGCCACCCGTCCTGACTCCCAAAAGCCTGACCTCAGACCCGGGCTAGCCTGGCCGCTTGCCTCCTGCCTGTGCCTCCAGGCAGCAAGGTAGCTAAAGAGGAACATACATGCACTGCTTTAGTTGGCGTTGGATTCTAAGTCCTGCTATCACCACCTCTTGTGTGGTGAGGTTTGGCTCTTTCCCCAGAGGGATGTTCCCAGGCATGTAGTGACAAAATGCCAGCGACATAGCCTTCCAACATCTCATATTATTATAATGGGGAAAGAGAGTGGTTATAGGTTCCCTTAGTCCTGGATTTTCTTGTGGGTGACATCAGTTTTCCATGACAATAGATGCTCACATGACAACTCACACTCTTACCCTTCCCCTTCCACAACACAGCCATCTAGATCCACTGCGCTGCACATTGCCAGTCAAAACCCACATGCCCTCCTGTCCCTGCACAGGCACAAAGGCAAACAAATGTGCCAGAAACATCACAAGCAAGTGGCTCTCACCCCACTTCCAGGAACATCTTCCCAGAAGAGCCAGAGGCTGAGGTTTCCCTTAACTATTCCTCTACCTAGTGGTGCCCAGCACCTCTCCAGCAAATGCCACAGGCCACCATACAACACAGAGTAGCTGAGTGTCATTCAAAGGGGCTCAAAGGACGGATGAAAACGCCTCCCTGGCCCCTGCAGTTCAGCACCATAGTCTTCTGCTCATACCAAAGAGCCAACACTCCTCACATCTCTCTCTTCCACCTCATTCCTCGAGAAAAACTCCATACATTACTGTAAAACTGGAACTAGTGTTGCAGAGAAGGAAGAGGGATAGCCCACATGGCCAAACACCAATGCTGCTTTGCTCTCCTGACACCAGGACGAGTGACTTGTGAAGTCACTGCAAAGTACCCACAGTGACCAAGACGGGCATCTCGCAGTGCGCACCTCGTACTCTGGGCTCACTGCAGCACGTTGCTGGCCAGGACGCTGCTGGCGGAGCTGACAAAGGGCGGGAAACCACAAAAGACTGCCATGTCCCCCCCTCTGTCCCCATCCCCTCCACCCTGGAATCCGACCTGGAGCATCCTGGGGGAAGCCCCATCTGCTTCTCATTTCAGACCACGTCATATCATAATTATTCCTAATTACGCCTCATTTAGCTTGATATGTACCAGATTGGGAAGGATGTCCTAGCACGAGCGAGCATCTTGGAGGGCCGCAGCGGCGAGGTGCGGCCCGGGGAAGCGTGCAGCATCAGCTGATGAAGGCACGGGAGCCGTGCCGCCGGGCCAGGGAGGGCGGCGAGGAGCGGGCGGGTGCGGGGCCCCGCAGGCGCAGCCCCGAAGCGGGGGCGCGGCGGAATAGGGGGCGCCGGCGGCCTCGCTCCGCCCCG
>Ga0065711_1048092_pt1 | contig 11994 bp, 7 predicted proteins | sample Hoacrofraction12_FD_59098 | JGI IMG/M metagenome (GOLD analysis project Ga0065711, IMG submission 59098) | Hoatzin crop microbial communities from Cojedes, Venezuela - Epithelial fraction 12 v2 (version 2) | ecosystem: Host-associated > Birds > Digestive system > Esophagus > Crop | place... | reverse complement strand
ACTTCTTCTGTGTTTGCTTCCGTGGGTTGTGTTTTTCCTTCAGTTCATCTTCTCTGTTCCAACTTTTTAAAACTTACACTCACATATTCTTCCTTGTTCTTCCTCTGCTTATTTCTGTCCCTTTTTTGCTGCCTTTGCTAACAACACACATACAGGCATCGGGATGGAAGAGTAGAGGTGTCTTTAGTGTGGCTTGGTCTGTGCCCCTCTGCAACATGAGAGCTTGATTTTCTTCTGTTAGCCATGGTCCAGGGTAGCAACAGGAGCGCTTATCAGAGTGAGAGCAGTGTAAAATGAGTTCAGACATGACCTAACAAAAATTAAGTGCCAGTAGCACAAATCACTTGGTAGTGTCTCCATTCTTTCTTTCCCCAACCCAAAATGCTGTTTGGAGCACCTTCAGAACCATCTTGTTGGCTGTGCCCATAGAGATTACAGGCTGTTGCCTTACCAGTTTTCTTAACCTGTCATGAACCTGACAGAGGGCAGCTGGACCACAGACCAAGTAGGACTAGCAATTTCATTAGGAGCTGGTTTTGATTATAACGTGCTTGTTTGAAATGCAACATTCAATTTTTTTCAGGAATTTTGCCCCTGGATTCTGAAGAGTCTGGTCTTTGTGAAGTTATTCTAGTTCATGAGCATTGTTTGGGTACGTAGTTCATATATTTTGCTAATATTTACATTTACTGTATCTTTAGCCTTCAGTTTAACTTTTCTAATAGGGAGCTAATTAACTTGGACCTCTGGGCAAACTTATTCTGTATAGCAACTTTCAGACATTCTGTCTACCCTACCCGTTCGTAGACTCTTTGAATAGTGTGTACTCTCAAGGGCTTTTTCTTTGCTGTTATCATTTAATGGGTTAATGTTTTGCTGAAACCATGAGCTGACTCTTTTTTTTTTTCCCCTTTTGATTTCCCTTTTTCTTGCTGCGTTGTATTTCTACTTTTTCCTCACCTCATCTGTCACAAAATTAAATGAGGAGAAATTTGCTTTTTTCCTCACTTTAACTTATCCAGTAATATTACTTGTGACCAGATTGCCAGATGGGATAAGATTAGCAGACTAGAAGCTGGAGAAAGGAATTTCCAGGGAATGAGGATCAGAGAAAACCTAGTGTTGAAACATTCTTTTCAACATCTTGAGTTTCCAGTTTCCCCTTTCTGGGCATGGAGTGCTTTAATATGTAGAATAATGTCCTGGTTTATGTTAAAACAGAGCCAATACTAAATTTGGGAATCTCTGTGCTTTTCCCAACAGTTCGTTGTGTTACTTTGAGCAAGCTACTCTTGCTCAGATTAGTTTGTGTTGTGTTTCTGTGACTGCCCATGAATTCAACCTGTGTAGTTATGAGGCGACTCCTTTAAATTTGTTTATACCAAAACTGAATCCCTACCTTTATTGCGTAAAATATGGTAAAATATCCTCTCCATGTTTTTTTAATATATATCAAAGGTAAACAGGTATTATTTCCGTTGGCTTGTTTGAAGATGAAATCTTCCTGACTAGCTATGACAGTTTTTGCAAAATAAGTCATGGACTCAGAGATGAAAAAATAAGGTTTATTCTTTCTAACACTTAAAAGTGCAAATCAAGCAAAATTAAATCTAGAGGTCTGTGCTGCCTTATCACTATTTACAGTAACTATAGGCAGAAAAAATTTCTGACTTTGTATTACCTTCAATAGCTTACTCTGTGTGCCAGTTCATGCTACTTAACACGGAGATGATGCTGGTGATGATCCCTAGAATTCTTTTCCAGCACACTGATAAATGATCCCAGGTGATCACATTGCTTATGTTTTATAGCTTCCCCGATTCAGGCTAAACTGTCAATTCTTTATGCTTAAAGGGACAGACCAAATTTTTCCAGTCTTTTTCCTCTCTTGTGCACCTCAAGAAGATTGTGCTTACTCGGTTTGGTTCTCTGCTAGACTCTCAGCTGGGCTATGATGATTCTCTGTCAAGGTCTATGTTAAATCATGTAAAATCACTTACGTTAAAAATGGTGTTTGAACTTGTAATTTCTAGTTAACAGAGCACTTCATTAATGCTACCTCCCCAGGCTTTTAAGCATATGGATAGAATGGGAAAACTTAAGCATCTTGTAGGTAGCGACAACAGAAAACAGAGATGACAAAGAATGTTATCTTGACATTTCTCTGTCTTAAAAGGTGTTTAACCTCCAGAAGCTGTTTATACCAATGGATTACAGCGTAGAAGATTCTAACCCATAGAGAATTAGGAATTTATGGGTTGGAACTCACATTGTATGTTCTCTGTGTCATAATTATCTCTGTGAAAAGGAGGAGATACCTCCTCAGATCATTTCTGTCAGGAGGTTATCATAGGAAGTGTGTCTCTCTTTCTTTTTTCCTGTTTAAATACTGTATTTGTATTTGAACTTGCTTACAAGAGTGCTGCAGAAGCAAACTGATCATTCTTGGAATAACAATTGCCTTTTTCACTTTGACTCCATGTATCTGACCTAACGCTGCCATGAGCCACAACATCAGAATGTTGCCTTTGTGAAACAGATAATAATTACACCTGTAGATTATTTGACTTGTATAATTTTCTTTCATATTTTAGAAATTGATGAAGTCTAAAAAAGTAATTCTGAGTGAAATGTGAAGGACTTGCTGTTCTTTTTTCCCATCTGTTTCTGTTTGTTTGTTTGTTTGTTCCCCAAACTTAGTTCGTAAACCTGAAAAAGTTTGTTGGGTTGAGGCAGCTGGGACTGTTCGTGATGGTGTCCGAGCATACACAGCTTTACACTACCTTTCCCAAGTCTCTCCAGGAAAAACTGTCCTTGTAATGGATGGAGCAAGTGTAGGTAACAACTGTGCAGTAATAACAATTTCAGAACAGAAAGATTACCTCTGCCGTAAATAATTGTCTTGCTACCAAAACGACTGGATTTCTTACAACATACTAAACTCACCAGGCCTTGTATTTACTCCTGGCAGCACCCTTAACTTAATGGATTAATAGGAAAGGCCCTCCCACATAAGATACTGAGCCAAGAATACAGTCCTTTACATGTTATGTGGTAGTGAAGAGAGGTGGGTCTTCTGTAATGTTTTACATTGACATGATTTTACCCTGAGCCCTCAGGTATAACTAGAGGAAAGTGCCTTAATTTTTTTTTTTCCTTTCCCACCACTGCTTTTTAACTTCTCTTAGATATAAATAATTTCATTTGCATTACTTCAATGTTTATTGCTAATGAAGATGTGGAGATTGCCTCAGCCAAGATTCGTTAATGTAAATGTGGCTGGGGCTTTATCCTTGGTAGCACTTCTTCCTTCAACAAACAAGTAATCCCAAAGCTACGAGTTACAACTGCAGTTATGGTACTTGCATTACTTAAAGTAGAATCTGAGATATTTTGTTGAAGAGGAGAACTAGCTAATTACTAAAATTTTGTTCAGAGCTTCCCAGTCGATGAAAAAACATTTTGGCCTCACTTCGAACAGAAGCACGTGTGAATATTCAAATTCTTGGTTCAGATGTGTTTTACTGAAGGAGTAAGTTCATTTCTGGACACTCTCCTGACTTCTGAATGTCCTTTGCAATATAATCTTTCTTTATTGGCATCAAATCGGTGCTGTAAATAAATTCATCTAACTTTTTTCTTCTGCAGCCATTCGGTACAATAGCTATTCAGTTAGCACAACACAGAGGAGCTAAAGTAATCTCTACTGCATACAGTCTTGAAGATAAGCAGTACCTAGAGAGGCTTAGACCTCCTGTGGGTAAGTTGTATTCTTCAGTGCTAACTTTTATGCTAAAAACTGTCTCAAAATATTTTTTTATCTTCTTAGTCTGGAGACTTATTTCAGTAGCTGAAAACTGAAATACAAATTTATAAATAGTTGAATAGTTTATACTCCATAGGTATTTAATTTCCATTTTAGGTGTATTTAATGGCATTTTTATTCTTCATTTAAATTGTACTGACTGTCTCTCAGTACTTTCCATCTCACACAATAGTGCTTTGAGTGCTTTTGGCCAAACTACTCAAGAAATCTTTTCATTTTATCAAATTGTTGCATGTGAACAAGAAGAAAGCATTACTAAATCACCAGTATCACAGTATGTAATCTAGGTAACTGAGCCAGAGTTCAGATGTAATCATATACTCAAGATACAGTATTCATCAGAATCAAATTACTTCTAATAGTATTTTATCAAGCTGTGTGACAGCTCAGTTTCAAGTACTGTCATAACTGTAGCTGAATGTTCAAAGGCTCTGCATTCTCCTATCTTCTAAATGAGCTTTGCATTAGACATAATACTTGCATTTATCTAAGAATTCTTCCATTGCTTTCTTTGATACTTAAGGGTGGGGGTGGTGTCTCTCAAAGTAACAGTGCTGCTTGGACCATGGGAAGATACTCTATGTAGAAGCTACTAGCCTCTTTCTTGATCAAACTTTTTCTTATTTCAGTGCTGCGGAGTGGAGGAAAGTAGACTATTTCTTTTCTCAGACAGTTTTCAAATGAAGGATGGCATTGCAAAGTCCAGTTTTACTGCAGTCTGTGAACTTTGTTGTACAGTGAAGAAAAGGTTAAAACTAGTGTCTGATATTTCCTCCTCAAAATGCAAAGACTGCCACAGTATAATCACCAAGTTTATTTTTCGGTGTATAATTTTTGTTCTCATTCAAAGAATTATACGTAAGAGTAGCTGTGTCTCCTGTAAGAACGCCTTTGTGGGAGAAAGCATTGTGTAGTCAGTTATCACTTCTGCGTGTATTACAGTCACATCAATCAAAACATATATGGGTTAAGATGAGATCTGATTAAAAAGATAATGTCAAGGTTTAACTGTCTCTGACTCCTTTCTCCTTTGTGTTTTTGCATAGTAATATTGTTAGCAGTCGGTTTTCCAAATGGAGAGTTAGAGCAGTTTTCAAATCTCCTCTCTTGTTCTTAGCGACTCACTAAAACCAGGCATTGCTGATACGCAGGTGCACATAGTATTGTCCTTGTGTTCTCCCTGCTGGCTCAAGAATAGTAAACCAGCAGAGGGATGAAATCAGCCAGAGCGCTGCTCTTCAGACACAGACAGAACAGAGTTCTTGTCAATTTTAATTCCTTTCTGGCTCGCCAGAACAGAACTGGCAGTGGAAGCACAGAGACAACACAGTGTGCATGTGCATTCTGGGGCTGCACGTTCGCACACATCTGCAGTGCTGGGGAGTGATTCACTTCCAGCCTACCAAGTGAGTATTTAGCTCTTCCAGCAGTGGCTTTGGAGTGCTGATAATGCAGCAGGAAGTGGAGTGCTGTGCAGAGGTTATTACACAAGAGCAGGGAGAAAGACATTTTTGCTGTCTGACCTCAACAATCTTCAACAGGGAACTGCAAAGTTTTGTGTTGGGAATGTAATCATTTCTTGTAAGACCTGGCAGACTTATTTCTCTAGATTCTTTTATATTACCTCTATTTTTTGCAACTTCACAAAAAAAGCGCTATTTTTTCCTTATTTCAGAAGTCTTTTTTACTGTAATAGTAGACATTACAGACAGCAGAACATAAAGCATTTTTGTGAATGTTGTTGATATGTAGAGGTTTGTTATGTCAGCTGCTGCTGAATGAAAGAGTAAAGACATAAAACTTCGCTTTGTAATATTTTACCAGCATATTTTGCTAATGATATGAAAACTTCAGCAGCTAAGAATGGACTTTGCAATTAATTTTATTATCAGAGTCCTGTCAGCACATATGAATATGACTTTGGGTTGCTTGGCATATTCACTTTTTGCTGGCGTGTTTAAGTTATATGAATGTTAATATAAAATAAATGCTCTAAGTAACACAAGTGTAGCTAGCTATATCTAAACTGGCTTCAAATGTCTGCGGGTGGAGGCTTTTTTAGTTTTGTGCTTGTTTAGTGGGTTTTTGTTTAGTTTTTAGCAAGAGTCTATCCGTTGTCAATGAGCAGCAGTTTGTTACCAGTGTATAGCATAACTAGCTGCTTTATAAAATGGCTGAAATAACCGTCTCTTGCAGTGAAAAGACCATTGCTTATATCGCTCATGTATGTGCTTGTTTTACAACAACAGGTGTTTAGCAGTTTTGCAAATGTTTGTGGAACCTAAACATTAGGGGAAAAAAATTTAATTGCAAGTTTACTTCACATAAAGAGATATAGCCTGGGTACAGCATTAAAAAGAGAAACAGGCTGAGTGTGAAAGCAAAAAGCCACTGTTTTTACATTTTGGGGTTGTTTGTTTGTTTAAATAAATACGATTCCAGTGCCTGAAGTAGATGTTCCTGTTGATGTTTAAGGATTCATATTTAGACTAACAGGATGGCGTCTTTGCATGTCTTCAGTAATGTCTGGAGTAAATACAATAATAGTATGAAGGAGGGGATTATAACAAATTGTGATATTTTAATGCCCATGTTTCAGACTAGAGACAGAAGAGTACATAAATAATGTGATGAGTTTCTGTTAGAGGACAGGAGAAAAAAATATATACACACATATATATTTCTTCTGTTCCATAGGTTACCCCTTTCTTTGGTTTGGTTTGTTGTTTTTTGGTTTTGGGGATTTGGTTTTTTTTTCTTTTTTTTTTTTAAACCAATATTGAGTTTTCAGTGGATACATTTCTGGTAAGAACTCCATCAGTGATTTCATGGCTCTCTTGAGCATGTTCAATAAACCAAGTAGCAGATGTTTTGTGTGACAGTTTTTAAACTCTGTAACTGAACTTACTGGGTGAGAGTAAACTCTGGTAGCAAGTTGTGGAAATATTGGTATTTCTACTTCTCACCAACAGTGAAAGAAGAGAGAAACTGAAGCCTTTTTGGCAGTCACAGTAATGTTACTTTAGAAGTTGTGCAAGTCACAGAAGAAGGAACTGAACTAATTTACATATGTTTTGTAAGAAATTTTGCATAAATAACAAAGGCTTCTAGAAAATTATATTGTAATTTGTTGCTCAGCCTTTTCCACAGTGGAGAGAAATTGTTACAGTATTTTGCTAGGAAGGAAATCGAACAGGATTTTGATGAGTAATGTTTGAACTATTGTATTGAATTCAGTAACAAAACTGGAAAACTTGGCAAAACAGAAGTCAGAAAATAGTCAAACTGATTAAACTACTGCCTTTCTTTTTGATGATCAGGCTTTGAGTCTATCAAATTAGAATTATTTTCAAAAAGTGAAACTATTTGCGGAAACGTTTTACTGTATCAAATTGCCATGTTAAGAAAAACCTTTTAACTTCTGGGCTGAAGAAACTAATAAGAAAAGGATATTACGGGGTTTTATTTGCATACAGGGAATGTGACTATCATTATTAAATTAATGTGACATCTTTATTAAATTATGACCATGTATGTTCTCTTTAGCCAGATAATTTGACTTCAGTGAAAAAATTGAATAATTGACCTAAGAATTTGAATGCATCTTATGATTTGATTGGAAGGAGGAAAAAAAAAAGGTGTTAACTGGGTTTTTGTTAATATTCTTCTTAATGATCAGTTTCTTGTAATTTTTCTTTTCTCCTTCCTTCCCACACCCTGTAATTAAATTCAAGAAGGTATACGCCAGCCTTTAGTGGGTAAGTACAGATTGCAAATTTAAGTTTAATGCATTATGCTTTGGAAATGTACCTCCAAATCTTTTTGACACTATTTCAATTGTCATTTTGCTGAGAAGGCTTTGGCCTGTTTAGTTTCTAAATGTTTGTTCTACCTCTTAGTTATGAAACAAAACTAAAAGGCTTAGCTGCTACTTCTCTGCCCAAGTTATTCTGGAATCTGTGGTTTATCTTTATAACCATCTATAAATACGGTATCACAGATATACGAGTAGAAACTGTATTAGTAACTTCCAGTTCACAAGTATTTCAAGAGGAGATGTAAATACTTCCATCTAAGTATTTACTTTATGCTCCAGAGAGGCATTCTGAGGTTGAAAACATCATGTAGAAAGTAATATATAACAAGTTTGTCTGTGCTGTGAGATAAGTAAAAATATTACTAAGCATTATTTTAAAGAAAAGATGGGTATAATAAGATTAAAAGACTTGCTGGAATCATAAGAAGAGTCAAGTCAGTGCCTCGTAAGTGACTGAATTTGTTGTGTTTTTACATGTTTACTTCTGACTTGCGCTGGGAGACAGGGCTCCATGCCAGGGAGAATAGGTTTTTGTTTCATTCTACGATGTGGAAGCAAGAGAAGGGCGCTGCAAGGGACGGGCAGGAAGTGGTGGAGTTTGAGTAGAGTAAGGGAAGAAAGCTATGCTTGGAAAACTCTCCCAAAGCTTTACTGCTATGGTTATTTGATAGATAATTTGAAAGTTGGGAGACATGAAATAAGATGCCTCCTTATCCTTTGGCCACTCTCTTTTGCTACAATAACATGGCTAGTCATTCCAGAAGTTCCTGGTTTTGAAGGTGCTTTTGGAAAAGAATGGTAAACAATGAACTTACAGAAGGATTTCTAATTCTTATAGTGACATACTTTATCCTCTTTGGCCTAAACAGACTTGTGAGTTTTACTTCTGCATAAAGCTAATACTTGTTTTTTGGTGTTGATCTTGCACTGTATTGGAAAATGAAAAAAACTATTGGCTGGGTTTTTTTACTTAGCTGCAAACTTGCTTGTAATACTTTCAGAAACTAGAAACTTTCTGTTCTGCTCTGAATCTAAACTCTACATTTTTATTTTAGCTAACCAAATGTACTGTTCTTTCTAGCTAGAGTGATAGATGTGTCAAATGGAAAGATAGATGTGGCAGAAAGCTGCTTGGAAGAAACGGGCGGCCTGGGAGTGGATATTGTTCTAGATGCTGGAGGTATGAAACAGATGAAAATCTGGTCTTTAGAGCACCATTATTTTTTTATTATTATTTCCAAGTGATATAGGTGGAGGTTGCATCCTCAAATGATTATATTTAGTTGCTTGTTCCCATGAAATTTTGTGTATGTACATTCAATACATCTCCTTAAGCAAGATCTCTTGAAGATCTCCTTATATCACCCTCTAGTGGGAGCATCTAATACTGTTAGTCATCTGCTAAATTTGTCTGAAATTTTCCTCTACTTAAAACCAAAAAGAAAAAAATGTGTTTCAAGAGTAGAGCTGATAGCATTGTTTATGCTACCTTAACACACAAATTATGCCATAATTGCCAGTACTGTCAACCTGTATTCTAAATAATCGTACTAGTTGAAAACTCTGAAGTTACTCTTTTTAGCTGAAATAATTGAAGAACTTCTTAGAGTTACACTGAAATGTGTTAAAAAAATATAAATTGAATTTCCTAAATCTTCTGCTTTCTCAGATATTTTCATATGACTAAGAGCATTATTTAATTGCAGTGCTGTTCCTGACAGCTGTCTTTCTTTGTGTGTATTCAGATGCATATATTGCAACTCCTTTGTATCTGAAGACATAGGACTGTAAAGAATCCCAAGATACTTGTTTTTCAGTACAGGAAGAGATGGACATTTCATTCTGGACAGAATTTGCTTCTGAGCTTGAACGAATTTGTTCTTTCCTCTTCGCAGTGAAATTATATAGTGCTGAAGATGAATCAACTTCAAAATCGCAGTTGCTGCCTCATAAGCATGATATCATTACTCTTCTTGGTGTTGGGGGACACTGGATAACAACAGAAAAAAATCTTCAGGTAAAGATGCTGCGTCAGTAATTTAGTTTGTACTACAGTGTATATGTGGATGTGTCTGTGAGCTTCTGTCATGGCCAAATGGTTCCCCACTGTTACGTAACATCAGTTTCACTGAAGAAAATTTTCACGTCCAGAAAATTGGAAGTATACAGCGTTAATCATAAATGTTCTTATTTTCCTTTGGGACAATTTTGGGGCTGTCTTCTCTGAGATGATAGTAAGTTAATATGATGACAGTATGTTGCTAGCTTGGCTATACTGACAAATCTTAAAGAACCTATTTTGTCTGGCTCAGGGTATTAAACTGTTTGACAAGACAGAAAAGTATCATTTAAAGCTGTAAATATTACAAGTTTGCTAAGAGTGGCTTTTTGTTTGTTTTAACCATCTCTATAAAATAACCATTTAACATTTTTTTGTATATGTGAATGTAACTAAATAACACTTTCCTTGAATTTGTTTAAGCTGGATCCTCCAGACAGCCATTCTTTGTTTCTTAAAGGAGCCACAGTCTCCTTTCTGAATGATGAGATATGGAACTTGTCCAATATACAGCAAGGGAAGTATCTCTATATCCTTTTGATGGTCATTTTGAATACTGACTGCTAATATGGATGTGGATGGAAATATAACTGAGAAACCAACTAATAGATTTTCTTCTACTCAGTCATGTAACCATAGGCTTAAAGGTCAGCACAGTTGAGCATACAGTGTAACTAAAATATAACATACGCTCATGTTTTAAGCTAGTCTCTGCATTCCTTTTAAATGTCTCTACATACTTCATTAAAAGCAGTGCAGAAATAGAAAACACTAATTCTGGAGAAAATGCAGTATTTTGGTTCAAGATTGAACCAATTAACTGAATATTTGATTCTCTATGTTTTTATATTATGTATATTAAATTTTGGATTTTTTTGCTGTTGTCATTCTTTTGGGCAGTAGATGCGTCATCTGTAAATCTTAATGCAATCAGTTTAACTGTAAAAGTTAAAATATTTTGGCTTCATAACCTTTTCCTCATTTGCAAAGATGTGGGTGTGGGAAGTGGAATGCCTCCTTTATTTGCATTGCCTACATTTGGTCCTAAGCAGATGGACTCTGAGCTTTCTACTAGCATGACAGTTGTCAGTGGATCACTTGAGGTAATGGAAGGTTTGTATCTTTATGGCTTTAAGGACCCTCCCTACTCTGTACTGCACTGCAGATTGAGATCTGCTGAATCACTTTTGCAGTTTAGCAGAATAGCAGAGGCAGGTGAGGATTAAGTCGTTATATTATGTGAAACGACTAACTGTGCTGCAAGGAAGTTCTCCCCTCCTCCACTAAACTGCAAAGCAGATTAGGCAGGGTCAGGCACACTAAGGAGATATTTATGGGATGCAGGTTATCATGAATCAGTTTATAGTCTGGTATTTTGTTGAATGCTTACTGAGCATTATCCACATAAAAAGTATGCTTATAAAACAGTAAGATTTATTCTGTCATCTCCTGGGGTGTCTTTAATGACAGCAGCACATTTTATCACAACAGGCTTTAAAGTTGAAAAGAAAAATCTGGTTTTAGTGTTGGGGGGTTTTTTGGATCTGTGTATCTTGTGAAGGACTTGAGCATATGGCATTAATATCATGTGAAGAAATGGCAAGGGGATTGCTTTTTAAAATGGCTTGAGCTTCAAACAGTAATCTGATTGCTCTTAAAATGAAGTAAGGAACAACATTTTTTGAGTTTCATGTAAAGACAAAATACAGCCTTATCTGTGGCGTTGTCATGAATGTCAGTCATTATCTCAAAGATCCCTTACAGATGTGCAGCGGTGCGCCAAGAATTTACAGACTCTGCTGTGTTCCCACCTTTATTTGAATTTTTGCCTCGAATGTCTGTATGAAGGGTAGGGTTAGATAACTGGTACCAAAGTCTGTTATCTTCATTCTGCAGAAAAAATGCAATTGCCATTCTAATTGATTAATGTTGTACTAGTGCAGGCTGCATTTGTCAGTATTAACCCTTTTGCTTTATTTTTCAAAATTCTATTTTCCAAATTTCGTTTCTGCATAGTGTTTCAGGAAAGGAGGTTTCTGATATATAAACAAATGTGTAAGTCTGATCTAAAGATTGGCGTAAAGGTTAATTTTCATTTTGCCTTGATCCTGCTGGTTTTGTATCAATACAGGGCTCTTGCCAGTAAACGTGATTATAGAAAGATTTATCTCTAGATACGTTGTTACCTTGACAGTCCTCTTAGATACCCATCTTAGAAGATATCATGGAGAAATTATCAAGTAGCATTTTCAGGTGAGACGTGATTTTTTTTTTTTTTTTTTTTTTTTTTTT
>Ga0065711_1048090_pt1 | contig 11994 bp, 8 predicted proteins | sample Hoacrofraction12_FD_59098 | JGI IMG/M metagenome (GOLD analysis project Ga0065711, IMG submission 59098) | Hoatzin crop microbial communities from Cojedes, Venezuela - Epithelial fraction 12 v2 (version 2) | ecosystem: Host-associated > Birds > Digestive system > Esophagus > Crop | place... | reverse complement strand
TGTCCTCGGGGGGGGGTGCGGGGGTTGACCTCGTGGGCAGGGGGCCGGTCGGCTCCCGGTGTTACCGGTGGGTGCAAGGAGAGGGGTGCGGGGGATGGGGCTGCGGCCCCGGGGAGCCTCCCATCACCCACACGCGGCTGGGTACCCGCGTGGCACATAGAGCAGGGCGTGGGCGTGAAGCTCCACCGTGCCGGCTTCGAAAGCGCAGTCCTAGGACGCTGGCCTGCCCTGACACCTGCTCTGTCGCTCTCGGCTTCGCAGGATAATGTGGAGAGGGCAGACGCGCTCCAGTTAACGGTGGAGGAATTTGTGGAGCGTTACGAGAAGCCTTACAAGCCCGTGGTCCTGCTGAACGCCCAGGTGGGCTGGTCTGCCCAGGAGAAGTGGACTCTGGAGCGGCTGAAGCGCAAGTATAGGAACCAGAAGTTCAAATGTGGGGAGGACAATGACGGTTACTCTGTGAAGATGAAGATGAAATACTACATCGAGTATATGGAGACCACACGCGACGACAGCCCGCTCTACATCTTTGACAGCAGCTACGGAGAGCATCCCAAGCGCAGGAAACTGCTGGAGGACTACAAAGTACCCAAATTCTTCACTGACGATCTGTTTCAGTATGCAGGGGAGAAACGAAGGCCCCCTTACAGGTATAGTGCAGAGACAGTGAGATAAACCTACACATTTTCCACCTTGTTAGCTGCTCCTAAATAGCTGTGGTTGTCTTGTGTCAAAGAAAGTGATAGCTTGACGTCCGCTGTTCTGAAATGAGCGTGCATACGTCACCCAGAGGGAGGGAAGGCCAGATCTGTGCATCACAATTTCTGGTTCTGCCGCCAGCATTGCTACAAGTTTATGGGGTTTTTATCTTTTTTTTTTTTTCCCCCTAAGTCAATTTACTCCACTTCTTAGATTCTGAAAACAATAGCGTTGTTACAGACAGTTAGGAAGATTGATGCCTTGCTATGTGTGCCTTCTAGCTGTCAAATTTTAAGTACCTCAGGACTAGTGCCTGGGTTCTACACTGGTGGCTTATGTATAACGTGGGATTTTATTATGAGTCAGTCCTTTTGAAGTAAAGATCTTAAGGCAGATTAATATGAAGTGTAGAGACTAGTTCTTAGCTCCCCTTCACACGATTTTGAGAGGACGATATTTCGTATCTGTGTAGGCTTTTCGACTCTTTCTTTGCATGTGATTGAAGAAGGGTTGAAATGGCGCTTCATTCCTGGAATCAAATGCAGCACCCTTGTATTTGGGCTGTTAGATACAAGAGGGATGTCTGTCTGTGTTCATGCAGCGCCGCACGGCAGTATGAGCGTCAGCTGAACGCTCCCGCGTAATTAAAGTCTTTGCAGCCACATTATAATTGTCAGAGAGTGCCTTGCACTCTGAGTGACGTGAGGCTGTGATGTGGGTTTTTTATTGTTCCTTTCTTAACACAGTAGAACAAGCAGTGAATAGTGGTACTCTTCTCTGCGCTCTTTCACGTGTCCGTAGTCCAGTTGTGCTTTTGCAGGAGTGAAGCATGAAGCTAATTCTGTTGAAGACCACTGCAGTAGGTGTTTTTGCTGTGTCGTAACAGACCCTTTTTAATGCTGTGATCAAACACCAGGTGTAGTCTCTAGTAGAAATGGAGTACGCTGACAGAACTGGGAATCATTTATTCAAGTCATAGGTAAACTAGGTAACCAGGTTGTGGCTCGCTTGTATCGGCATCTCCTTCTGCCACGCCCTCCCCACCCACAGGTACTGCTGAGCTCCTCGCTCGTGACCTTGGTCTTCACAGTTCTTGTCCTTTGTTCTGGAAAACGTGGGTTGGTTTGAGGCTGTTACCTTTTCTGAGAGATGAGTGATGCAAGAGAGCGCACTGGTGCCTCCTGGGGTTAGGGATTTCGTCTGGGGGCAGAAACAGATGAAAGTATCCAGCAGTTTCTGAGCGGAACTGAAAATCCCGCGGGACGTGGCGCGGTCTGGTGACGCGAGCAGGATGTGAACTGTGCAGGTCGACCTCTGGACTGGGAGGTGAGTGACAGCATATAGGGCTGAAAGTAAGAACTGGTGCTGTTCAGAGCATCTCTATGGGAGTTGTTCCGTTCTGAATTAAGGGCAGTAGCTTTTGGAAGCCATTTACTGAAGCAGCTATATTAGTTTGAGGCGGTGTGGGGTTTTTGCGTTTAAATTGGAGTTGTAGGATGTGAAGTTTTTAGCAATAAATTTGTTGTCTTGTGGCAAACTGGGTTATGTTCATTGTAAATTAAAAGCCTGGAGGAAAATGCTGGTAAATTACAGTATTGCTAAATGAGGATTTTAAAATCTTCTGCACGTGTAGGTTCAGGTTATAGTCAGAAAAACGGTATTGGAACGCATGTATTTCTACCAGGCAGATGTTTATGTGTGTAATTTCTTCTGACTTCTCAGTAAAAGCATGGACTGTTCTGCTTGTGGTTTAATTAGCTTTCCAAGACTAATAGCATTCTGAAGAGTGAATTGATTGCAGAAGTGACAAACACCTGCTTTTTTACGTCTTTACGGCTCCTTCTTGAAGTAGGAAGAGCACAGCTTGATAACCAGACTGGCAGTCCTACAGCTGGTGCTAGTGGATGATACTTGGAAACCAGCTTCATTTACACCTGCGTTAGAAAGGGGAGGTGGAGAGCTTGGTGACCTCCGATATTTTCTGAACCTTTGAGCTCCTCTTGCTGGGTATCGCCGGCCTGTCAGCCATACGATGGCAGAGTCTGGTTGGTGCTTTAGCTTCTGCCCTCTCTGCTGCCCATTAAACAACTGTTGCCATTTCTTCCTCTTGACACCCGGTATTAAGTCACCTGGCTTGCACTGCTTTGTCTGGTGTGGTAGGTCTTACTGCTCTGTTACAGGGTAATGAGCGACTGAAGGCGCTGTTAAACGTGTGTAGCAGACAAGTTCTCCATAGGGAGAAATCACCCTTGCAAATGGGGAATGAGAATGTACGCACCAAATCCGGAAGGGTGACTGCAGAGTAAGCTCCAGCTGGTTCAACGTGAGAATGAGAAGCCTGTTGCCAATAAGCAGAAGGCATTGAGCGAGGCCAGGGCTGTGTAACTTTGCTCTGCTCCTTACTTGTGTCGCTTTTTGTTTGTTCCTCATTGTTCTGCATCCGAGTAGCAGGTTCTAGAAAAACACAGGATTAGGAGAATCCCCCTGCATGGTAAGAATCCTAATGCAGGCTGTTGTGATTTAATGACATTCACAAACCTTAAACTAAGTATGTATTTCATTGAAGAACTGTTTATATTCCATAGCTATATTTTGTTTTAAAAAGCTATCTTCACTTTCTTTTGCCAGAGTCGTTCTTGTCCCAGTTCGTGTTGGTTTTTAGGTTAAACCCACGTCGTATCTTTTTCTGTAGTGTGAGCCTGACAGTCTGAAGAAAATAAATTACGGAACTGTACTTACCTTGATTTCTAACTGTATGTGAAATTAACAGCTGTAATCATCTGTCCAATATGAAGAAAAGAGAAGGTAACTACTTGCTTGCTCTACGACTAAAGGATTTTTTTTGCTCTCCTGCAGATGGTTTGTGATGGGCCCACCTCGTTCTGGAACAGGAATTCACATTGACCCCCTGGGAACCAGTGCGTGGAACGCCCTAGTCCAGGGGCATAAGCGTTGGTGCCTGTTCCCTACCAGCACTCCCAGGGAGCTGATCAAGGTGACGCGAGAAGAGGGCGGGAACCAGCAGGATGAGGCCATCACTTGGTTCAATGTCATCTACCCAAGGACGCAGCTCCCCACCTGGCCCCCGGAATTCAAACCCCTGGAAATCTTACAGAAGCCAGGCGAGACGGTCTTTGTGCCAGGTACGTATGGATCTCGGCAGCAAGGAATTCTGGGAGAGAAAAGCGTATTTTTAGTGTTCGTGTGTAGTAGAGATGTAAAGAATATTTTAGCTGTCTTATACGGGCCTTCTCTTACAGAAGAAACGGTTCTGAGCTGTTACAAAAGGGCTGTATGTTGCAAGGTGCCCTTTAAGGCTGTTCAGTCTGAATTTTCTGAATATCCTGAAACGTACGTGGCCTGCAGCGTAGGATCGCCTGTGGTGCAGATGACAAAAGAAATGGGACCTCAGCTGCAGCATCGCAGGAGTGTGATCCTGAAGTAAATTGCAGTAACAGGAAGCTGTCGAGGCATAAAATGATAGAGGTGTTTGAGTAGTAGTAACTCTTAGACGAAAATGTTTGTGGTTATGTGCACTGTAGCAAATTCATGACTGAATTTTGCAGCCTGGGTAGTCTGACTGCACATGAATTTTTCTTTGCTGTGGGAAAAGAACTGCTTAAAGGCACTGACACTCTCCACCCACCTCTCGGTGGTTATGCTCTGTCTTGCATTTGAAATCAAAAGCTAAAGAAAGGCCTGATAAAGATGCCGTTCTCTTTGAGCGGCTGCACATTGTGCGCCCATTATAACTGGGAGGTGAGGTGGCTAGTGGATGGAGCGGGTGAGCTCGGTGCCAAATTCTAACCTATAAATCTTGCATTTTGTGCAGCACGGCCCGTCGCTTCTACCCCCATTGCTTGTCTCAACGTACAGCTGGCTTCATGTTTGAAGAGTGCTTTGCGATTGTCTTGGCACTTCTTGGTGAATCCTCAGTGTGCCTTCTGTTAAGAGTTTGTAGCTGTCAGGTTCCATTAAATGTTTCCTTAGTCTTCTTAGGAGGTTATAAGCAGGTTGTAAGAACACCACTGTCTATTTTTATCCTGTGTGGGGAAACAATTTTGTGTCTATTTTTAAATGAAAGGTTAGTCTGTAGTCACAAGAACCTTACTAAATCAGCACAGGAAGGGCTCTCCAGCTTAACAGGAAGGGTCTCTGTGCGGTCTGGGTTGCAGTGGCGCTTGCTGTCAAATAAGCCGTCAGCAGGCTGTGTGTTGCTGTCAGGCCAGATCCTCAGTACTGCTCATGAGCTGGATGATGCGGTCAGAACGTTAACCAGCCTTCTGTAACAAACAGGAGTCTGCAAAAGATGGGAGCAAACGCTGAATTAAGGCTGAGGAAAGACGACTGTGGTGGCAAACTCCCCTGGGTTTCCACCTGTGCTATGGAATAAGTGTTTGTGGCTGTTCTTGAACTTGCTTTCTGCTGCGTAGCCAGAAGCGGTCATTGGTTTTGCATTTGTAGGTGGCTGGTGGCACGTAGTTCTCAATCTTGACACAACTATTGCCATCACGCAAAACTTTGCCAGCTGTACCAACTTCCCTGTGGTGTGGCACAAGACAGTAAGAGGGAGACCCAAACTGTCACGGAAATGGTACAGGTAAGAGACTTAGTAGCTTTGTTTTTGTATTCTCTATTGAAAACAAACCCCCAAAATACCCTGCTCATTTACATGCAGTGTCACTATCCAGAGGCTAACTCTGAGATTTCAACTGTCTGTAGGATCCTAAAGCAGGAGCATCCTGACTTGGCAGCCTTGGCCGATTCGGTTGACCTGCAGGAATCTACTGGTATTGCTTCCGATAGTTCTAGCGATTCTTCCAGTTCCTCCAGTTCCAGCTCCTCAGACTCCGATTCAGAGGTAATGCTTTTTACTGCAGTGGGTGGTCCGCGCCCTGCCATTATATTGTTCTTTCCACACCTGATCGTGTGTCCTCTTCCTGATATTCATGTCTTATGGAGGAAATATAGAAAGCAGCTAAACAAATCTACGTGGTGGAGGAGCCTGTGGCCTTAGCAGGTTCTGTTTGCTGAAGCCTCGCTTGGTATTGCTAAATCAGTGTGGTTTGTTTGATCTAGGTTTATATCGTATATAAATCTGTCACTGTTACAGCTAAGCCATGCTTGTGTAAAAGGGCTGGAAAATGAGTGTTGTAAAAAGGGGGAGAGGGAACAAGATCCAAACCAGAGACTGTCAGTTATGAGGGGGGACTTTCCTGGGCACTGAAGTGCTGCAGAAGGCACCGGGTCGGCTCTCGGAAAATTAGGTCCTTCTGGGAGCCGAAAGGAATGCATGGATTGTCTTGTGCTCAGCCAGCTGAGTCAGCGATGAAATCTGAGAACATGTGTGTTCTTAATTGAAAATTGATCTCGTGTGTCTAATCTAAAATGGCACATTCTTTGAGTATTCATTATTCAGGCTGCTGAGGTCGCTCGTACAGTGAATCCCACAGCACAAAACTTCTCTGAGTCCTCTTTTCGTCTCTCCATACTTTAGTGTGACTCTGGCTCCGAGACAGAGGGGATGATGCACCGGAGGAAAAAGCGGAGGACGTGCAGCATGATGGGTAACGGCGACACAACTTCCCAGGACGACTGCGTGAGCAAAGAGCGCAGCTCCTCCAGGTGACCCGAGGGCAGCTGTTGGGCTTTAAACAGGCAAAAGACAATACCAGGCAGAGCTGGCAGAGTTACGACAGGGTGCCTCGTCAGGACAGAGGGGTGGAGAGCCAGGGGTCCCTTATGGAGTGGAGAGCAGCTGGGCAGCGGTGGTATCTTCCCTCCATGAATTATTTTAATTGTTCCAAATTGAAAACTAAGATTCTTAATACTTTTTTAAAAAATCAGGGTTTTTTACTTCTATTTAATAAAGTTTTATTACTTTTCCTAGTTGTCTCTTTTCATAGAGAAAGTTTTTGGTTTTTTTAATGGGAGAGGTGGGATATTTCACTTGTGCTCTTCAGAGAGCACAAATGAATAGCAAACAGGTAAAGATGAGGAATGATCAGGCAGGACTCGGGTTTTGATGCAGTGTTGTCCAAGCAGAAAACCTTCAAGTAGTTGTACAGTTTCTTTTATTGCTGCCTGAATTACTTCAGTTTGGCGCATTACCTATTAAAGGCAAAATTCATTCCAAATCCCAAATGTCTGTGTTTACCTATTCCAGAAAAAGAAAAAAAACAAGGCAGGTTTCTAATCAGTCTGGAGGGAGGGAACATTAATCATTAATATTGCAGAACTAAGAACAGATATTGCTTAGGGTAGAGTTGCCAAGAAAGGAATTTCTCTGGACTTGCCAGGTTGAAAACAGTGAAATACTGGGTGTCTGGATGCGTACCGCAAGGAGGAAGGTAGAAATTCCTTGCTAAATGAAGCATTTTTCTCATACAGCAAAGGCTTGCCAAAGTTCCTAAGCAAACTCCTTGCAGTGTGGTTAGAGGATGCGGCTGCGTGAGCGGGCTGCCTGCGCCAGGGTGCTGCCCGGGTCCCGAGCTGGCGGGTGCTCCAGGCTGGCCGTGGACGCAGGCGCTGCGGTCACTTGCTGTGCGGGCTGCTAAAGGTGTGCAGCGGTGATTTACCCGAGGGAGTCTGGACACCCGGTATCGTGCCTGACTTCCCAGCGCAGGGCTCTGCCCAGAGACCCGTCTGCTCCTGTCCGGGCTGCGTTCATCTCGCTGCGATGTGCTGCTGCTCGCTTGTCTTCAGGAGTTGCTCGTAACTGCACGCAACTGAACTACAAGCACAGAGCATCACAAAACAGCTGGGCGGGACGGACTGCTCATTTTGCCCTGGAGGTTTTAACGATGAGTTTGTTATGACATGTCAGCAGCCAGTTGTGACCTCGGGCAGGGAATGAGCAGCAGGAGGTAACAAACCGTAATGCAGACCCTGGTTTTTGTTTTGGTGGTTTTTGTTTTTTAAAAACCTATAAAAACGCAGAGCACAGATGCAGGTCTGTTCTGACAATCCCACGCATTTTTAAGTCGCTTGCACTTTGAATTTTGAAGTGAATACCTCCACGATTAAAAATGAACGCATTGCCCAGAACCCTGGCTTTCCAGCTCTCACTGTTTTTCCTCCTGGCTGTTGGTTGTGTCACTCTGTGAGGATGGGTGGGCTTTCCGCTCCAGCTGTGGGACAGATGAGTTGTCAGAAACAGTTCCAAACATCAAGTCTTGTCTAGCTTGTACAGTTCTGTCGGAAGAACAAGCATCCTGTTAACGTGCATGCTGCGATCTTGTGTCCTGACGGGAGGGGAAATGCCATCGTTGTTGACAGGCAGTTGTACTTTTTTTGACAGGATTAGGGAATCTTGTGGAGGCCGCAGCTACCCCTGAGGGATCCCAACACCCGCCTAGAGGCAGCTGCCGATCGAAGCTCCGTTAGCAGCCAGCCCGCCCGCCCTTGCCTACCCCCTTCTGCTTCTGTTTCTCACAGTCCTTACGTTCGTGTCACTCTCCCTCGGTCCGGACGTCCGTCTTCATTCAGTGCTGTCAAAGGTTGGCTCCTTGATACCTTCCGGGGAACGCCCCGCCTCGACGTTGTGCAATGCTTTGTCCCCTCTGCGCCCCGAGCGAGTGCACTAATGGCCCAGCGTTGGGTAAGGACATGCCAAGTATTTAACGGTTCACCTAACTGGCAAGGAAGGCGACGGTCAGTTTTTAAAGAACTGTTTTTAAAACCAGCAGGTAGATGTACAAACCTGCCTTGCTTTGACACTGTCATATGTTTACATGTTGTCCTGTACACTTGAGGAAAGGAACACCAGCCCTGCTGGCTTACCGCAGCGTCCGGCGGATCTCGCACCAGAATTTCAGGAAGGGAAGGTGGGATGAATGCTCCGAACACTGAAGCAGCTTCCACGGAGGTGACCACCGACCTGAAGCATCTTTCGTGGTCTTAGTCTGCACGCGTACATCGAAGGTGGGACACCTGAACCAGCAACAGTCCGTTCGCTTTTGCTCTGCGTCCGTGATGATGGCCGGTAACAAAGATGCACTAGCACCTTGCGAGAGGAAGCTCGACGGAGCGGGAGAAGCCTGGAGCTTCTTGCACAGCAAAAATTGTGGGGAGAAAGTCAGCATTTGCCAGTAAATACAGCCCTGCAGGTGCAGGCATGATGCTCAGCACTGGGAACAACTGGCAAAGTCTGACTCTTAGAGAGCAACCGTCGCTGGGCTTCAGACATCAAGCGGTTCTGGAGCCGTGCGCTCCTTCGGGCCGGCGCAGTTCACGTGCCTCGGCGGCTTTTCTTTGAGGTTGTGGGTTCAGGTGTTTCTAGAGCTTGCAGTGCCAATTTTAAAGGACTGGGAGGGGGACGTATTGTTGTTTTATGCTTTTTAAAAATGCAATGTGTTGCTTAAGTCTGCGTAGATGCGTTTGTGTTATGCCAGGTGAGCTCTCATCCCCAAGGGATCTGTTGGAGCTGCTGGCATTTTTTTAGCAGGGGCTTGTGCTGGTAGCGTCAGCGAAGAGGTCCATCAGGCTGAAGGTGTGCCGTGAGGAAACGCTCCTGCTCCTCTGTCTGAACAGCACAGCCAGAGGCCAGCTGGGTTGGGGTGCTGCGCTGGGCGCTCTCCTGAGCCCTAGGAGTGGGTGTTGGAGCTCACCGTGGCCGTTCTTGTTTGGGAGAGGAAACTTGAGCACGGAAGCGGTGTGCACATAGTAAACACGCAGCAATGCCCAGGCACCGGCAGCAGAATTGAAAAGCAGATTGGCAGCCTTACCTGTGACTCTTGTACGTGTTGGGTTTGATGGAACCCAGAACGCTGCTTGTTTGGGTTTTCTGATCTTCATTATGACCTTGTCTCTTCGTGTTTAAACGCTCTCTCCCTTCTTAGAGACCAGGCCATGTCCTGTTGGGTAAGGAAACCCTGAATATGTCTGTCGGGATCTCTGTTTCTGAACCTTCTGTGCCAGTCACTTTGTGTAGGAGCAGCGTGGCAGTGGGCAAACGGAAGGAGGAAAGGGTTTTTTGGTATGCTCTGCAGCTGTCCAGACTCCTGGATTTCCTGTGATAGCCAGGCATGGGTGAGCATGCTTGCTGTGCAGACTGCTGCAGGTTCTTCCACGAGATTACTGCATTTTAAATAAAAACAAGCCCTTCTCAAACCCCTGGCATTTCTGGCCAAGGTTGCCTTTTTCCCTGCCCAGTTGAACGGCCTGGCAGCCTGCGCGACCTGCGTGGCTTCTCGGCGGGAGCGGGCTGCAGCGGTGCCTTGGGAAGCGCGGGGCTGGGCGCGGCCAAAGCCCGGGTCTCGGCCGTGTCGCGGCGCGGGGGGCCGCAGAGGCCTGGCCGCCGCCCCCCGGGGTGGCCTGGCAGTCGGCGTGTCGCCGGGACGGCTCCTGCGGGAGCTTGCCGTTGCGTTGGGCGTGCGCGGTTCAGTTTTGCAGGCATAAAGTCCTACGTGTGCGTGAGAGCCTGGTCGCTGGGCCGGGCCGGCCGCAGCTCCACCACCAGAAGCCCAGAGGGAAGGTCCGGCGTGCACAGCATTCTTCTGCGCCCACGAACTCTTCCACGGTGTGGAATAAAACAAGTCCCGATTGAAGCCGGTGGGTTTTTGGCATCCCTCACAGAAAAGCAAGCATTGTGTTTGGACTGCAGGCGGCGTGATAGCAGCCACGCTGCGCTGACTGCTCCGCAAGGCGCTCTCCCATGCAGAACAACGTTGTGTCTGTTGAGGCTGCCTGGGTGCGGCACTCCGGGGATCTCTGCTGCTGCCGCCTGCAGGCTCCTGCCTCGGCCGGGTCGGTGAGCTGCTGCCTGCTTGTAGTCGCTGAGGAAAATACCTACCTCGCAGGGGAGGCGTGAGGCTGGACCGGCACTGTGGAAGGTGCTTTGAAGTCGTCCTCCCACAAGAAGTGTTCCAGACACCCGAAGCAACCGGAGACTTCCCAAGCTGGCGTCCGCCGCGCGGAGCAGAAGACGCCGGGGGTGTTGTGCGGCGCGCTTGGCCGCGTGCTGTTCTGTGGGGCCCTGCCAGCTCTGCTGCGGGGGACGCAGGCTGCAGCAGGACACGGCTTTTTGTTCTCTCTGGGTTTAACTGCTGGCATTTCATGGCCTGCTCTAAGCAGGAGGTCCTGCTGCATCGCGGGGTTTTTGAAATAGGACTAGACTGACTTCTCTCTCATCAGGAGGTCGGCTTCACCGGCCGTACCGGAAGGGGGGAGCTGGCGCTTCCCAGGCCCTCGTTCAGGCCGGGTGAGTGAAGAGTCAAGTTGAGAACTGTGCTCCCCTTGTGCCCGGCGCCGTGTCTGTGGCAGGCTGACTGGGGAGAGCGGGCTCTGCGCTCTCGCTTCCACAGGCTGCAAAGAATGCAGGGCACCCGTCTCTCTCGCTCCCACCCCACCGCTTTGCGTGCCGCGGGGCCCCTGCGCAGCGCGCGCTGCTGTGGGCTTCCCGGTGGTGCCGCGCGTAGCCGTGTCGTCGTCCTGCCCGCTCTGGCGCGAGGCGAAGGGGTGGGCGAGCTGTGGCCGTGCTTCTGGGTCCGGTGACAGTACAGGCCTGCCCGCTGCGGCAGCTCGGGAGCAGGGGAATGAGCATGCTGCCCAACCTGCGGGTGTGAGCAAGGCGCGCGCCCATCTCGGCAGCGGTTCTCCGCACAGGGAGCGGTGACGCCGAGGAAGCACCGCCATGCCTTCCTCCCCCGTCCCGCTCGGCACGCTGGCCCCGGTGAAGCCTCTCCAGACGCTTGGAAGAAAGGCAGCACCCTCCTCCGTAAGGCACCGAGAGCGTTTCCCTCCCCGAGCCCCCCCAGCCGTCACGGGGCAGGAATCGCCAAATTCCCCAGTGGGGGGAGGCTCTCGGCAGCCCCTCGCAGAGGGGGAAGGGAGGGCTTGTGGATTCGTTCGACAGTCACGCTGCCAGCTCCAGGCCCTGCCACTGCCCTTCGCTGCTTTTATCTCCCCGTCCAGCAGAGCTGGGATCCTCTTAATTGTCTTGTTTGGATGATTGTGGGTTTGCTTTTTATTTTAAATAAAATCAATTATTTTGCATTATCCTGGTGGCTAGTTGCTTTTTTGCAGCTTATCCTGGAGGTCATCATCAAGCAAGTGGAGGAAAAGAAGGTTATCAGGAGTAGTCAGCGTGGATTCACCAAGGGGAAATCATGCCTGACCAGTGTGATAGCTTTCCATGATGGCGTGACCGGGCAGATGAGGGCAGAGGCGTGGATGTCGTCTACCTCGGCCTCAGCAAGGCTTTCGGCACTGTCTCCCAGAACATCCTCCTAGGGAAGCTCAGGAAGTGTGGGCTGGAGGAGTGGTCGGTGAGGTGGCTTGAGAACTGGCTGAACG